>Ga0302314_10006236_pt1 | contig 21667 bp, 21 predicted proteins | sample III_Palsa_N2_3_FD_200533 | JGI IMG/M metagenome (GOLD analysis project Ga0302314, IMG submission 200533) | Peat permafrost microbial communities from Stordalen Mire near Abisko, Sweden - III_Palsa_N2_3 | ecosystem: Environmental > Terrestrial > Soil > Palsa > Peat permafrost | place: Sweden...
AGCAGACAAATGGTGAACGCTAGGCGGCGAGGCTCTCGATCACCGTCCGGAGTTCCCTGAATTCCGCCGGGCCTGGGATAGCCGTCGCACCCCACAGATAGTCTCCGGTGAGGTTGACGTGCTGCCAACCCAGGGGCGCCAGGTGGTTCAGCAGCTTGTCGGGAATGATCTCTCCCTGGCGGCGCAGCGTTTCAACGGCGCGCCCGAGATAGACGGTGTTCCAAAGGATGATCGCCGCCACGACCAGGTTAAGCCCGCTGGCCCTGTGCTGCTGAGTTTCACGGGTGCGGTCCCGGACCCGGCCGAGGCGATGGAAGCAAACGGCGCGGGCGAGCGCGTTGCGAGACTCGCCCTTGTTCAATTCCGCCGTGGCCTGGCGGCGCAGGGCCGGGTCCTCCAGCCAGTCGAGCGTGAACAGGGTCCGTTCGATCCGGCCAACCTCGCGAAGCGCCAAGGCAAGGCCGTTCTGGCGCGGATAGGAACCCAGCCGCCGCAACATCAGCGACGCCGGCACGGCGCCGGTTCTGACCGATGTCGCCAATCGGAGGATGTCGTCCCAATGGGCCCGGATCAGCGCCTCGTCGATCCGGCCGGCAATGAAAGGTTCCAGCGCCGGCCATTGGGCGGCGGCGCCAAAGGTATAGAGCCGCCGATCATGGAGATTGGGGATGCGCGGCGCGAAGCGAAAGCCCAGGAGGTAGCAGAGCGCGAACACGTGGTCGGAAACGCCGCCGCCATCGGTGTGGTGGACGGCGGCGTTCAGATCGGCGCCGTGGTAGAGCAGCCCGTCCAGGACGTGGAGCGCTTCACCATCAGCGACCGAGATCGGGTTGCTGTGGTAGGGCGCGTAGCGGCCGGAGATGTGCGTATAGAAGCTGATCACCGGACCGCTGCCCTTGTGCGGGTTGACGGCTCCTGTGGATTCTCCGCGCCCACCCAGGGGAAAGTGTTAGCCATCCGAGCTTGAGGTGGTGGCCTCGCCGAACGCGGCGGCAAGCGGATCGGCCTGTTGTGCGGACACGATCCGCGCCAGCGCCCGGCCGTAGGTTTCCTCCCGCAGATGCCAGCCGCCCGTCCAGACCAGCTGCTTGTAGGTTGCGACCGAGCAGGCCTCGGCCATGCCGGTCAGCCCAAGATTGGTAGCGTCGGCCAGCACAGTGGTCAGGATCACCCGGGTGTCCTCAAACGGAAGGCCGGATCGTAGATGGGTGAAGCAGTCACTGAAGCCGGTCCACGCGGCGACCTCGCTAAGAAGGTCGGTGATGCGGACCTTGGGCAGAAGTCCATACAGACGGTCGGCGAGAAGTTCGGCCGCCTCCGGTGTCACGGCCTGGAGCGGCGTAATTTTAAGCGACGAGCCGCTCAACCGGACATCCTCCAGCTGGTCCCTTCGCGCCTTGTCCGCGACCAACCGCAGCCGTTCATTGAGAAGATCCTGCCGCTGTTGGAGGTGGATGGTGCAATCGAGCAGCGCCGAGACGGGAAGCGGGCCGGCCTCCTTCATGGCGGCGAACAGCGGCTTTGCGATGAGCTGGTCCTCGACAGCGCGATACTGCCGGCTGCCGGCGACCCAGATATCGCCGGCGCGGAGCCGGTCTCGCAATTCGGCGAAGAAGCAAAGCTCGTAGGCCGCGCCGTCGATCTTACCGCTCGGCATCACGGCCTGGCGCCAACCGCGTCGGATAAAGCCAGTCGGCAGATCCTTGGGTAGGACGCGCCGATTGCCGGCGTAGAAGGGGCGCAGCATTTCGATCGCCCGAACCAGGCCACTCGCCGCGGCGACGCCCTGAAAGGTGAAGGCGCCCAGAAACAAGGGCCCGATCCGGCGCATGAGGGCGTGGTTGCGTTCGGCCAATGCCCTCAGATGTTGGGCGGTTAGGCGCGCGCCCTCCGGCGCGAGTTGCTTCACTCGATCCGGATGGACGGCCGCCCTGACGCCGGGATTGAGCTCGATCAGGCGCAGATGATCAAGCTGTTCGATTAGCCGCGCCAAGGCACGAAAGCTTGGGGCGCCGGGTGACTGCCGCGCCCAGGCCAAAGTGCTGATCGCGGTCTCGGCGTGGATGTCCAGCAGAGCGTCCAAGGCCCCACGCTGTGATTCCGACAAGCCCAGGGTCAGTTGTTCCGCGACCTTCCGTTCCGCGCCAAGCATCGCTGTGGCCACCATTCTGTCGATGACGGTGACGCCAGGCGCGGCGATCCCTTGCCGCCGCAATTCAACCATGAGCGCCTCAGCAACCGAGACCGCGCTCACCGTCACCATGGCGATCGGCAGCAGCCATTGAGACAGAGCCCGATGATCCGGCTGGGTGAAGCCGCGAAATCCGAAGAGCTCACGCAAGGTGTCGAGCTGATCGTATCGGGTCTGGGGCCGGGTCGCATAGTCGCCGATCGCGGCGGGATCGATATCGAGTTGTTCGCCGAGAAACCGCGCCACTTCCATCGGCACCGTCTCAGCTGGGCGGATCAGCCGGCCAGGATAGCGCAGGGCGCAAAGTTGAAGCGCGAAGCCAAGGCGGTTCTGCGGCCGGCGACGCCGGGCGATCACGTCCAGATCTTCCTGGCTGAGCGTGTAGTGCTGAATGAGGTCGGCCTCACCCGTGGGCAGGGCGAGCAAGCGGTCAAACTGGGCATCGGTGATGACATGGCGGCGCGGCATGGCAGGAAGTCCCAATGGGGGTGCGTTGAGGTTTGGAAGCCAAGACCGTAGCCCGCCCACCTCGTCGGGGTGGACAAAAGGTCCACCTTTTTTCCGTGCTTCACATCGCCAACAAAATCAGCGCATTGATGTGGACGAAAGGTCCCAGACAAAATGCGCGTCGGCTATGCCCGGGTTTCAACGGATGATCAGAACCTCGATCGTCAGCGCGCGGCGCTGGCCGACGCCGGCTGCGCCGAGGTCGTCGAGGAGATCGAGAGTGGGGTGAAGGCGCGCAATCGCCTGGTCGCTCTGTTGTCCCGTTTGACCGCCGGCGACGAATTGGTCGTGAAGAGCTTGGATCGGCTCGGGCGCCGGGCCGGCGAGTTGGTCGTCCTTCTCGATGAGCAGCACCGGCGGGGCGTCCTCGTGCGGATTCTGGACATGCCGTGGCTGGACTATTCCGCGCCAATCGGCCGCTTCATCGCTCAGATTTTTTCTGCGCTAGCCGAGCTGGAGCGGGAGCAAACGCGAGAGCGACAGCGTGGCGGAATCGAAGCGGCCAAGCGTGCCGGTCGCCACCTCGGGCGGCCGCCGAAGCTGACGGGCGCCCAGATCAGGGAAGCGCAGAAAATGCTGTTAAACGACCGGCCCGCTTCTGAGGTCGCGCGACTGTTTCGGGTCCACCCGAAAACGTTGAAGGCGGCGACGCGGCGTTGAGAGCCCTCTTCATTTCGTCGAATGACGATCAATGCCGATCCGGCTAGCGCATGATCCGAAAAGTGGGAACCGGTTTTCGGATTAATCATGCGCCAAAACAAAGACCTAGAGCGCCGATTTGATTCCATCAGATCGGAACGCGCTCTAGGAGCGACCTGCTGAGATTACGAGATGGACTCGAAGCTCAGGTGATCGGCAGGATCTGGCCGTTGAGTGCCCGGCGCAGGATTGGGCGGAACCGGCGACCCACCGGCGTCGGGGCAACCGCTCCGGTCGCCAGCTGGATCTGGCCGCCGGGGCTGCGCAGCACCGCCCGTACCGCCTCCAGCCGCACCATGGCCGAGCGGTGCACCCGCACGAACCTGAAGGGATCGAGCCGCCGCGCCAACCGCCCCAACGAATCGTTGCAGAGCAGGCTCCGGGCGCCCGTGTGCACGCGGGAATAGTCGCCCTCGGCGGCGATCCAGTCGATCTGCTCCACCGGGATGCGCCGGCGGCCGCGCCGATCGCTAACCCAGACCTCGCTCATCCAGTCCTCATTCGGAACCCGCGCCAGCGCGCAGTGGCGGATCGCGCGCTCCAGGGCCTGGTCGAACCGCTCCAGGCTGAACGGCTTCAGCAGATAGTCTACGGCCTCCACATCGAAGGCCCGGCGCGCGAAGGCCTCGTGCGCAGTGACGAAGACCAAGGCCCGGCGGGATTCCCCGCCCAGCGCCTCGGCCACCTCGAGGCCCGTGAGGCCCGGCATGACGACGTCGAGCAGCACGATGTCGGGGTCGTGAGCCCGGGCCAGGCTGAGCAGGCTCTCGCCGTCGCCGGCCTCGCCGACCAGCTCCACGCCCGAGACGTGTTCGAGCGCCAGGACCAGACGCCGTCGGCCCAGCGGCTCGTCGTCGGCGATCAATGCGCGCCAAGGCCGGTTCATGTGAGCTCGAGCGGCATGATCACACGCGCGCGAAAGCCCTGCGGCTGGATGCGCTCGCACACCAGCTCGGCGCGATCGCCATAGAGGTTGCCCAGACGCGCGCGCACATTGCCGAGGCCGACGCCGAGGCCCGGCGTCGCCTGACGCGAGGCCGCGGCGTCCACGCCTGAGCCCGTGTCCTCCACGGTGATCTGCAGCCGGCCCGCGACCTCGGCGGAGGTGATCGAAACCCGCACAAGGGCGGTGGTGGGCGCCACCGCGTATTTGATGGCGTTCTCGACCAGGGGCTGAAGGATCATGCTGGGCACCCGCGCGCCGGCCAGCCGTTCGGGCGTCCCCACCGAGAACACGAGGCGGTCGCCGAAGCGCACCCGCTCTATGCCCAGATAGAGGTCCTGGGCGGCGATCTCGGCCGCCAGCGGGATGCGGTCTTGCGGCCCCTGCTCCAGCGAGAAACGCAGGAATCCGCCCACCGCGATCACCAGCCGCTCGGCTACCTCATTGCGCCGGTCCAGGATCAGGGTCGCGAGTGCGTTCAAGGTATTGAACAGGAAGTGCGGGTTGATCTGGTAGCGCAGCATGGCATTCTGCGCCTGCAGCGCCGCCGCAGCAGCGCGTGCCGTGCGCACCTCCTGTTCATGCAGTCGCCGGCCGAGGGCGAGCGACAGCCGCACACCAGCCCAGGCCACATAGAGCCAGACGACGAAGCCGAAGTTGCGCAGCACGACAGAGGCTAGCGGCGGGGCTCCGGCCTTAGGTGCCGACGCCATATAGAAGGCCGACGCCAGGACCGCCGACTGCAGACTCCCGAGAATTACAATTACGGACGCGATCGCCCAGTCGACACGCACGGTCGGGGCGGGCCAGCGCGACCAGGCCTGGTCGGCGGCGAAGCAGAGCACAGCCGCCTCGACACAGGTCCATCCCAGGCGATTGGCGACGGCGGCCAGGTGCGGATCATGCTCGATCACCGAGTTGGCCACCACGATCAGCAAGGCCAGTCCCCAGAGACCGAAGGCCGAGACCAAAGCCTGCCGTGTGCGACTCGGTGCGTTCAGGAGGGGCTGAGTCAGGAGAAGGCCTTCCACGGCCGTAGGGTGAACCATCTGCGCAGCGCCGCCGAGACCGTTCGTCAGAGATTTTCCACCGCTCATCGACGCCGCCGAGATGGGCGCGCTGATTCCGCGATTCTCGGCGCAGCTCCGTTTAGATCGAAAGCGTCCAACATGCTCCGCGCCAGATTCACCGCGCCCTTTCTCTCTCTGTTGCTGGCGGCCGCCGCTACGGCCGGTACGCCCCCCGGACCGGCTCGCAACGCCTCCCCATCGGGGGCGGCCTCCAGCGGCTGGGTCGACTTCTCAACCTCGACCAACATGAGCATCTTGGTTCCCGTGACGGTTAACGGTCGGACGGCCGTCGCTATGCTCTACGGCGGCCCGTCGACCGTGGACAAGGATTTCGCGACGGCGACCGGGTTGAAGGGCGGCGAGACAGTGGCGCCGATCGCGGGCCTCGAGGTCCAGGTTGGCGGCCTGACCCTGAATGACATGAGCGCCGAGGTGGGTCCTGCGGCCTCTCCGATCTACGCCCGGCTCACCGGGCGGCCGATGCTCGTGCAGCTGGGCGAGGAGGTGTTCCGCAAGTACATCGTCGACATCGACTTCGCCCATCACCGCCTGGCGTTTCGTGATCCGGCTTACGTCGTCAGCTCCAAGCACGCTGTCGAAGTCCCGCTGCTGCAGAAGGGCGACGCCAAGGAGACCCAGTGGGTGATCCCGCTGTCGCTGGACAAGGCCCCGCCCGCCTGGTTCGAGGTCGAGCTCGGCAATGTGACCGGCCCGCTCCTGGTCACGCGCGGCTACGCCGAGACGCACGGTCTGTTAGGCGGCCGTCCGACCTCCGAGCGCCAGTCCGGACCTTTCCACGAGCGTGTGGTGACGCTCGATCAACTGGACCTTGCGGGCATGGGCTTCCAGCATGCGCCGATCGCCATCGTGCCCGATAGCCAGAATCCGCCCGAGGGGATCACGGGCGGCGTCGGCCTGCCGCTCTTGTCGCGCTTCCACCTGATTTTCGACTATCCGCACCATCGCCTGTTCGCGATCCCCAACACCGTGGCCAATCAGGCCCCGATCCCCAAGGACCGCATCGGCCTGTATCTTGCAGGTCTGCGCGGCGACCTGAGCGGCGGCCTAGTCGTCGCCTTCGTATCGCCCGGGAGTCCCGCAGAAGCGGCCGGCCTCAAGGCGCAGGACCGTGTCGTCAGGATCGACGGCAAGGTCCCGGGCGACTGGCCGCCTGCGGCTCTCGTGGCGCTGAATATGGCCGCGCCCGGCGTCACCCACGCCTACACTCTGGCCGGGGGCGAGGTGAGGACGGTGACGTCCAGAGACTTCTTCTGACCGCTACAGTCAGCCATAGACACCGGTCGCCGGGGCGGGCCAATCCCGATCTGTGGCGCAACGCCAGGAGGACCAAACATTTGAAAATCAGCGATTTCATGGGGCTGAGATCATCCTGCTTGACAGTCGCCGCGGTCGGTCTTGCTGTTGTCTGCGCAACGGACGCCAAGGCTCAGACCGGGTCGGCGGTCCCGGTCGTCGTCGATCTGGGCGGCGTCCTGAACGCCGACACCGACGACACGCTCGCCTTCACCCCGGATGGCGACACCGTGTTTTTCGATCGCAGCATCGGCGTCGCCAAGTCCGTCATGATCTCGCGACGCGTCAAAGGGCGCTGGACCGCGCCAAAGGTCGCTTCATTCTCGGGCCGTTGGTTCGATCAGAACCCGGTCGTCTCGCCGGACGGCTCGTTCCTGATCTTCAACTCCGACCGACCGACGAGTCGCACCGGCAAGCCGCTCGTTCAAACCTTCTTCGGCAAGCCGAATCCAGGGAGCAATCTCTGGAAGGTCCTGCGCATCGGCGATCGTTGGGGCGCGCCGGTCTGGCTTGGTCCCGCCATCAACGACGGCGCCTTCATCGATTCCCCCAGCATCGTCAGTGACGGCAGCGTCTATTTCCTGCGCGTCGACCGGGACGCGGTCCATATCTTTCGCTCCCAACTCCAAGCGGGAAAGTACCTGCCGGCCCAACGAGTGGCGATCGGTGATCCGGCGATCACGACCCACGATCCGACGGTGGCGCCGGACGAGTCTTTCATCGTCTTCGACTATGGGAAGGTGAAGAACGGGCTGGGGCGGTTGTGTATCGCCTTCCGCGAAGGCGACCATTGGAGCAAGCCGCTGGACCTCGGTGACGAGATCAATCGCGATATCCCCTGGAGTCCACACCTGGGTCCCGACCATCGCACGGTATTCTTCACTGGCGCGACGCATAGCTGGAGCCTCTCGCTAGCGCCCTGGCTGCGCGGCGGTGCATCCAGGAGTCCTCCTGCAAAATAGGGAACACGAAACAGATGGAGTGCGTCGGCCTCAGTTGTCCTTCAGCATGAAATGACCTGACGCTTCACCTCGGCGGACTCGACCAGGCCGTCCTCGTTGCGCAAAGGCTCGAGTTGAGTGAGGCCCAGCTTGACGAAGGATGAGGCCAGGTACACGGCCCTGTCGCCGAAGCCTCGCCGATTGGGGTCTCGGCGATGAACTGCAGCCGCTGAGTTTTCCGTCGGGCGCGACGTTGCGGAGCACTGTGGCTTCCGCTTTGGATCGCTAAGCGCCCCAACGTCCCGCCAAGACAGCTGCCGGAAAGCAACCTTCGTTCACGGTTTGTCCGCTTAGCGTGTTTTCCTGCCCGTTCTATGGCGTCGCCCCGGAAAGCGCGTAGCGCTTATCCGGGACCCATCCTCCGACCGAAGCTTCGGCGAGGTGGGTTTGCCTGTGACGTCCTGGGTCCCGGACAAGGCCTTCGGCCTTTCCGGGATGACGACATCTGGGTGCGGCGAGCATAGCTGAGGCGCCCTCATCAACCTCTCATTAAGCCTGTCCGCGCAAAACGATCCTGGGGGTTGTTTGGGGATCGCGTCGTGTTCGCACATTTCAGGCCGTATCTGCCGACCGCCTTCCTGGCCCTGCTGATCTTCTATTTCGGCGTCAATGCGCTCACCGGCGAACGGGGTCTGCTGCATGGCCAGCGGCGTGAGGCGACCCTGACCGAGGATGTGAAGAAGCTGAAGGCGCTCAGGGCCGAGCGCGAGGAATTGCAGACCGAGGTGCGGCTGCTGTCCGACGACAATCTTTCGCGCGACCTTCTCGAGGAGAAGGCGAGAACCATGCTTGGGTTCGCCGAACCTTCGGACTATGTGATCCGGAACCAGCAGTAGCCGGACCGGTCGTCCTTCTGCTGGCCCAGGCGAGCGGAGGAATCACATGGCGCGAGCCCCGTCGAAACGGGCCCCGACCAAGGCGGCGCAGAAGCCAGCAGCTCACAAGCCCGTCGCGGCCAAAGGGCCGGACAAGGCGCAGCTGCTCGACTGGTATCGTAACATGCTGCTGATCCGCCGCTTCGAGGAGCGGGCCGGCCAGCTCTACGGCATGGGGCTGATCGGCGGCTTCTGTCACCTCTACATCGGCCAGGAGGCCATCGCGGTCGGCATGCAGTCGATCAAGCGGCCCGGCGACCAGGTGATCACCGGCTATCGCGACCACGGCCACATGCTGGCCGCCGGCATGGATCCCAAGGAAGTGATGGCCGAACTGACCGGGCGCGCCGCGGGCAGCGCCCACGGCAAGGGCGGCTCGATGCACATGTTCGACGTCGCGTCCGGCTTTTTCGGCGGCCACGGCATCGTCGGCGCCCAGGTGCCGCTGGGCTGCGGCCTGGCCTTCGCGAATCGCTATCGCGATGACGGCAAGGTGAGCTTCGCCTATTTCGGCGACGGCGCGGCCAACCAGGGCCAGGTCTACGAATCCTTCAACATGGCCGAGCTGTGGAAGCTGCCGGTGGTGTTCGTGATCGAGAACAACCAGTACGCCATGGGCACCTCGGTAGAGCGCGCCTCGGCCGAGACCCACCTCTACAAGCGCGGCGTGTCGTTCAACATCCCGGGCGAGCAGGTCGACGGCATGGATGTGCAGGCGGTGGCCGAAGCCGGCGCCAAGGCGGCCGAGTTCGCCCGCACAGGCAAGGGCCCCTACATCCTGGAGATGAAGACCTATCGCTATCGCGGCCACTCGATGAGCGATCCGGCCAAATACCGCACGCGCGAGGAAGTGGACGAGGTGCGCAAGACCCGCGACCCGATCGACCACCTGCGCGAAAAGATGGAGGCCCTGGGCTTCACCGACGAGGAGGCGATGAAGCAGATCGACGCCGAGGTGAAGAAGATCGTCGCCGACGCCGCCGAGTTCGCCCGCACGGCGCCTGAGCCCGATCCCGCCGAGCTCTATACCGACATCTACGCGGAGGCCTGAGCGTGGCGGAGTCGCCGACACCGCCGCGGTGGACCTGGGTGTTGACCTGCCTGGCCTTCCTGCTGCTGGCGGTCTTCAGCCATTTCGCCGTCGACCCCCTCGGCGCCTGGCTGGAGCGCATCCACGCGCCGATCTATGCGGACATCCTGCTGGACCTGCTTTCCGTGGCCGTGGTGGCGGGGGTTTGCGCCGGCCTGTTCCTGTGGTGGTTCGGCGCCTCCTATGCGCGCCAGCGCCATCTCGCTTCCGCCTTCACCGCCATCTTCGCCGGCTGGCTGGTCCTGTCCTTCCTCCTGCTCGGCTGGCGCTTCCAGTGGGCGGCGGTGGTATGGGGCTTTGCACCGTATTCGGCCGCCGAGCTCGTGTTCGGCAGCCTGTTCGTCTGCGGCGCCGTCTTCCTGGCCGCCAAGGCGGCTGACCTGCCTGTCGTGCGGCGCACAGTCGCCGCCGGAGTGAACTGATGACCGACGTCCTGATGCCTGCCCTGTCGCCCACCATGGAGGAGGGGACCCTCTCGAAGTGGAACGTCAAGGAGGGCGACACCGTGCGCGCCGGCGACGTGATCGCCGAGATCGAGACCGACAAGGCCACCATGGAGGTGGAGGCGGTCGACGAGGGCGTGGTCGAGCAGATCCTGGTGCCCGCCGGTACCGAGGGGGTGAAGGTCAATGCCCCGATCGCCCGGCTGAAGGGCGAGGGCGAAGCATCCTCCAATGGCAAGGCGCCTCCGCCGGAGCCGGCCGCCAAGGCGAGCGCCGGTAAAGGAAAGGCCGACGATTCGAAGACGCAGTCGCCTGAGGCGGCCAAGCCGGCGTCCGAGGGCGCGGCTCCGATCGCCAAGGCCTCGCCGCTGAAGGACCCCGAGCTGCCGGCCGGCGTGAAGATGGTCAAAACCTCGGTGCGCGACGCCCTGCGCGACGCCATCGCCGAGGAGATGCGGCGTGACGGCGACGTGTTCCTGATCGGCGAGGAGGTCGCCCAGTACCAGGGCGCCTACAAGGTCTCGCGGGAGCTGTTGCAGGAGTTCGGCGACAAGCGGGTGGTGGATACGCCGATCACCGAATACGGCTTCGCCGGCCTCGGCGTCGGCGCGGCCTTCGCCGGGCTGAAGCCGATCGTCGAGTTCATGACCTTCAACTTCGCCATGCAGGCCATCGACGCCATCGTCAACGGCGCGGCCAAGCAGCGCTATATGTCGGGCGGCCAGGTCAGCGTGCCGATCGTGTTCCGTGGACCGAATGGCGCGGCGGCGCGGGTGGCGGCTCAGCACAGCCAGGACTATTCGGCCTGGTACGGCTCGGTGCCGGGGCTGAAGGTGATCGCCCCCTACGACGCCGCCGACGCAAAGGGCCTGCTCAAGGCGGCGATCCGCGACCCGGACCCGGTGGTCTTCCTCGAAAACGAAATGCTTTACGGCCTCGAGTTCGACGTGCCGGACGACGTCGACTTCGTGCTGCCGATCGGCAAGGCGCGCGTGCGCCGCGAGGGCAAGGACGTCACCATCACCGCCCACTCGCGCATGGTCGGCCTGGCCCTGCAGGCGGCCGAACAGCTGGCCGGCGAAGGGATCGAGGCCGAGGTGATCGATCTGCGCACCCTGCGCCCGCTCGACCACGAGACCATCGTCGAGAGTGTGAAGAAGACCAACCGGATCGTCTCGGTGGAGGAGGGCTGGGGCGCCTACGGCGTCGGCGCCGAGGTCTGCCAGCGGGTGGTCGAGAACGCCTTCGACTGGCTCGACGCCCCGCCGACCCGCGTCCACGGCGAGGATGTACCCATGCCCTACGCCGCCAACCTCGAGGCCCTGGCCCTGCCGACGGTCGACAAGATTGTCGCCGCGGTGAAGGCGGTGACCTACAAGTGACCGCCGAACTCACCTGGCATGCCGGCGGCTGTCATTGCGGCGCCGTGCGGTTCGAGGCCGCCTTGCCCGATCGGGTCGAGGCGCAGGTCTGCAACTGCTCCATGTGCGAGAAGGTCGGCTTCATCCACCTCATCATCCCGGAGAGCCGGCTCCGCATCACCGCGGGCCAGGACCGGCTCACCGACTACACCTTCAACACCGGGGTCGCCCATCACCTGTTCTGCATGATCTGCGGCGTGAAGAGCTTCTACCGCCCACGCTCCAATCCCGACGGCTGGTCGGTGAACGCCCGCTGCCTCGACGATCCCTTGGCGCTGACGATCGAGATCGAACCCTTCGACGGCCAGAACTGGGAGCAGCACGCCGCCGTGCTGGCCCATCTCAGCCGTGAACCCTCCATCCGCGAGGATGCTTCCGCATGACCGACGTCCTGATGCCCGCCCTGTCGCCCACCATGGAGGAGGGCGTCCTCGCCAAGTGGAATATCAAGGCCGGCGACACGGTGAAGGCCGGCGACGTGATCGCCGAGATCGAGACCGACAAGGCCACCATGGAGGTGGAGGCGGTCGACGAAGGCGTGGTCGACCAGATCCTGGTTCCCGCAGGCACCGAAGGCGTGAAGGTCAACACGCCGATCGCAAGGTTGAGGGGGGAGGGGGAGGCCGCGTCCAGCGGCAGCGCCGCGCCCCCTCAGTCACTCCGTGACAGCCCCCCCAAAGGGGGAGCAGCTAAGAAAGATGAGAACATCGCAAGCTCCTCCCCCTCTGGGGGAGGTGTCCGCGAAGCGGACGGAGGGGGCCGCCCCGCGCCGACGCCGGAACCGGTCAATGCGACAACGCCAGCCGTCAGCGCCGCCGCCGGCGAGCGCCTCTTCGCCACCCCGCTCGCCCGCCGGATCGCCGGGCAAAAGGGCGTCGACCTCAAGGCGGTGACCGGCTCCGGCCCGCACGGCCGGATCGTCAAGGCCGACGTCGAAGGCGCCAAGCCCGGAGCAACCGCGCCGACCGCTACCGCGTCCACGGCCGAGCCCCGCAAGGTCCAGTCGCTGGAGCAGATGGGCATCCCGGCCGGCTCCTACGATCTCGTGCCGCTCGACGGCATGCGCAAGACGATCGCCCGGCGCATGACCGACAGCTTCCGCGACGTGCCGCACTTCCCGCTGACCATCGATCTCGAGATCGACCGGCTGCTCGACGCCCGCGTCCGCATCAACGCCGCGCTGGAGAAGCGGGGGGTGAAGATCAGCGTCAACGACCTCGTCATCAAGGCCGCCGCCATGGCGCTGAAGGTCGTGCCCGAGGCCAACGCCAGCTACACGCCCGAGGGCTTCGCCCTGCACCACAACGCCGACATCGCCGTCGCCGTGGCGCTGGAGCACGGACTGATCACCCCGATCGTGCGCAGGGCCGAGACCAAGACCCTGGCCGAGATCGCCGTCGAGATGAAGGACCTCGCCGCCCGCGCCCGCGACCGCAGGCTGAAGCCCGAGGAGTTCCAGGGGGGCACCTTCTCGGTGTCCAACCTCGGCATGTTCGGCATCAAGAGCTTCGCCTCGATCATCAATGAGCCGCAGGGCGCGATCCTGTCGGTCGGCGTTGGCGAGAAGCGTCCAGTGGTGCACGGCGACGCGCTGGCCATCGCCACGGTGATGAGCGTCACCCTGACCTGCGACCACCGCGTCGTCGACGGCGCCGTCGGTGCGCGTTTCCTTCAGGCGTTCAAGGGCTTCGTCGAAGATCCTGTCACCATGCTGGCCTAGGAGCGGACCAAAATGCCGATCACCGAATTCGACGCCAAGGCGCTGGACGGCCACGATGCGCCGCTGAGCGAGCACAAGGGCGAGGTGCTGCTGGTGGTCAACGTCGCCTCCAAGTGCGGCCTGACGCCCCAATACGAGGGCCTGGAGGCGCTGCAGAAGCAGTTCCACGACAAGGGCTTCAACGTGCTGGGGTTTCCCTGCAACCAGTTCGGCGGCCAGGAGCCGGGGAGCGCTGACGAGATCGGCGCCTTCTGCACCACCAACTTCGGGGTCAGCTTCCCGATGTACGCCAAGATCGACGTCAACGGCGCGGACGCCGACCCGCTCTACAAATGGCTGAAGGGCGAGAAGAAGGGCGTGCTGGGCACCGAGGCGATCAAATGGAACTTCACCAAGTTCCTGGTCGGCCGCGACGGCGAGGTGATCGAACGCTTCGCCCCCACCACCGAGCCCAAGGACATCGCCAAGGCCATCGAGAAGGCGCTGTAGCAGATGGATTTCGACCTCGTCATCATTGGTTCGGGTCCTGGCGGCTACGTGGCCGCGATCCGGGCCAGCCAGCTTGGCCTGAAGACCGCCATCGTCGAGCGCGAGCTCCTGGGCGGCATCTGCCTCAACTGGGGCTGCATCCCCACCAAGGCCCTGCTGAAGTCTGGCGAGGTGTTCGAACAGCTCGGCCATCTCGACGCCTATGGCCTCGGCGCCACCAAGCCGACCTATGATTTCACGAAGGTGGTGGAGCGCTCGCGCGGGGTGGCCAAACAGCTGAACCAGGGCGTCGCCTACCTGATGAAGAAGCACAAGATCGAGGTGATCGAGGGCGAGGCGCGGCTTGAGAAGGGGACTCCCGCGCCAAAGGTGATCGTCAAGCTGAAGGCCGGCGGCGAGCGCACCGTGCAAGCCAAGAGCGTTATCCTGGCCACTGGGGCCCGCGCGCGGGAAATCCCCGCCGTGGGCCTCGCGGCCGACGGCGACCGTATCTGGACCTATCGCCAGGCCCTGACGCCCAAGGCCTGCCCGAAATCGCTGCTGGTGGTCGGCTCGGGCGCCATCGGCATCGAGTTCGCCAGCTTCTACCGGGCGCTCGGCGCCGAGGTGACGGTGATCGAGGCGCTCGACCGCATCCTGCCGGTGGAGGACGAAGAGGTCTCCAAGGCCGCGCAGAAGGCGTTCGAGAAGCGCGGGCTGAGGTTCCGTGTCGGGGCCAAGGTGACCAGGCTGGGCAAGACCCGGAGCGGTGTCGAACTGACTTTGGAATCAGCGGGCAAGAGCGAAACCCTCAGCGCCGATGTGGCCATCGTCGCGGTCGGCATCGACGGCAATGTCGAGAACCTGGGGCTCGAGGCGCTGGGCGTGAAGATCGACCGCGGGCATGTGACCACCGATCCGCATTCCGCCACCAACGTGCCCGGCCTCTACGCCATCGGCGACGTGGCCGGGCCGCCCTGGCTGGCGCACAAGGCCAGCCACGAGGGGATCCACTGCGTCGAGCACATCGCCGGCAAGGCCGGGCCGAACATCCCGGCCCCGATCCCCGGCTGTACCTACTCCACCCCGCAGATCGCCTCGATCGGCCTGACCGAAGCCCAGGCCAAGGCGGCGGGCCGCAAGGTCAAGATCGGTCGCTTCCCCTTCCGCGTGAACGGCAAGGCCATCGCCTCGGGCGAGACCGAGGGCTTCGTCAAAACCGTGTTCGACGATCAGACCGGGGCCTTGATCGGCGCGCACATGATCGGCGGCGAAGTCACGGAAATGATCCAAGGATTCGCCCTGGCGATGACGTTGGAGGCGACCGAGGCCGAACTCTTCGCCGCCGTCTTCCCACACCCCACCATGAGCGAAGCCATGCACGAAGCTTCGCTGGACGCGTATGGGATGGTGCTGCACCTATAGGGGTGCGAGGGCTGTTAGAAAGGTGCTCCCCCTTTGGGGGAGCTGTCACGAAGTGACTGAGGGGGTAGCGCCGCCAGAAGCGGCATGCGCCACGCGACTCGGGCCTATGTCGTGACTGCAGCCGCCCTCAGCGCCACCCCCTCAGCCCGCTTCGCGGACAGCTCCCCCAGAGGGGGAGCACTCGGCCGATCGGCGCATCAACGTGATTCCATCAGCCCCGTTATCCGGTCCAACCACAGCGATCGCATCTCATCTCGCGCCAGATGCGGCGCCGAGGTCGGGACCGGCCACAGCCTGCAGGTCGGCAGCCGCTTGCACGCCCTGGCCGCCAGCGTGTCGCTGGCCACCGCCGGCATCACCACCGGGATATGCACGCCGGCATAGGGTGAAGGCGCCCGCGCCAGGCGAATCGCCTGATCGTAGCCCCAGACCCAGCCAAGCGTGGTGCGCGCAGGCTTCAGCGACGGATCGCTGCGCCGCCAGGTCGCGGTCAGTTGCGCGCGCCGGGGATCGAGCCCCGTCGGCGCGGCTCCGCCGAGCCGGGGCTGGCCATCGCCCGGCAGGGGAACCCACCCGGCCCGTGTGCGGGTGGCCCATTCGGCGGCGGTCTCAAGCTGTTCGGGCGGCACGGAAAGGTCCGCGGCCGCGAGGTCGAGGGTCGGCGAAGCGAGCACCGCCGCCGTCACGTCCGGCGCATGGCCTTCGCCCAGCGCGCGGAGCGCCAGGGTCGACCCCAGTCCTTGGCCGACCAGCACCAGCGGCCGCCCATGCGGCCGGATCACGGCGCCGATCATCTGCTGCAGCGCGCCCTTGGCCGGGTCGAGGGCGCCCGCGCCGTGCCCTGCGCCCTCCAGCACCCACACCGTGTAGCCGCGGGCCAGGAGGTCGCCCGCGGTCTCGAACCACACCTCGGCCGGTTCGTCCCGGTCCGGCAGCACCAGCACCGATCCGCGGGGAACCACGGGCGGGCTGGCGACGCCGTAGCGGAGCTCGGTCCGGTCGGGCAGGATGATGTGCCCCCAGGCCCACCCCGGCGGCGCATAGAACCGCGGCGCCAGCGATCCTGGCGCGTGCGGCAGGTCCGGCGCCTTGGCCACCCGGTCGCAAGCTGCGACGGCTCCCAGCAGCACCGCGAGGACGCCGCCGAGCGCCACGGCTTGATCCGGGCGCCGGAACATCCGATCTAGGCTCCTCAGGAGGCGCAATCCCCGCATGGCCACGATCATAGACACAACCTTGACCGGAGCCTTGCGTCATCCCGAAAAACGCGAACGGCCCGAGACGCCGGTGCTGAGGAAGCCGGACTGGCTGCGCGTGCGCGCGCCGGGATCGCCCGGATATCAGGCGACCCGCGCCATCGTGAAGGCCGGCGGCCTGACCACCGTCTGCGAAGAGGCGGCCTGTCCCAACATCGGCGAGTGCTGGAGCCAGAGCCACGCCACCATGATGATCATGGGCGAGGTCTGCACCCGCGCCTGCGCCTTCTGCAACGTCGCCACCGGCATCCCGTCGCCACTCGACCCCACCGAGCCGGCCCGCGTCGCCGACGCCGTCCGCCAGATGGGGCTGAAGCACGTGGTGATCACCTCGGTCGACCGCGACGACCTGGACGACGGCGGGGCCGCCCACTTCGCCGCCGTGGTCCGCGCCATCCGCGCCGAGACGCCGACGACCACCATCGAGATCCTGACCCCGGACTTCCTCAGGAAGCCCAACAGCGCGCCCGAGGCGGTGATCGACGCCCGGCCCGACGTGTTCAACCACAACCTCGAAACCGTGCCGCGCCTCTACCTCAAGATCCGCCCCGGCGCCCGCTACTACCACTCGCTCCGCCTGCTCGAGCGGGTGAAGGAGCGCGACCCCGGCCAATTCACCAAGTCCGGCGTCATGGTCGGCCTTGGCGAAACCAAGGAGGAGGTGATGCAGGTGATGGACGACATGCGCTCGGCCGGCGTCGACTTCATCACCATCGGCCAATACCTGCAGCCCACCCGCCGCCACGCCGCCATCGACCGCTTCGTCACGCCGGACGAGTTCAAGGCGCTGGAGGCGATCGCCCGGGCCAAGGGCTTCCTGATGGTGTCGTCGAGCCCGCTGACCCGCTCCAGCCACCATGCCGGCGAAGACTTCGCCCGCCTGCGCGCCGCCCGCGAGGCCCAGCTCGCCGCGGCGGCCGAGTAGGGCTGTCATTGGCCCGCTATCACGTCGTCCGTATCCTGCCGTATGCCCCGGACGCCCTGTTCGAGATGGTCGGCGACGTGGCGCGCTATCCCGAGTTCATCCGCTGGATCACCGCCATGGACGCGCAGCCGCCGCGTGAGGTCGAGCCCGGCGTGACCGTGCTCGACGCGGAAGCGGCGGTCGGCTTCTCCTTCCTGACCGAGCGGTTCTCCACCCGGGTGAAGCGCGACGCGGGCAGGCTGCAGATCGACGTCAGCCTGCTGTCGGGTCCATTCAAGCAGCTCTACAATCGCTGGAAGTTCCTGCCGCATGCCGATGGAACGGAAGTGATTTTCGATATCGACTTCGAATTCAAGTCGCACATGCTCGATATGATGCTGAAGGCCAACTTCGCCACCGCGGTGGACAAGCTGATCGGCAGCTTCGAGGACCGGGCGAAGGCGCTGTACAGCTAAACCCGCTCCCGCATCATCTCCAGCGCCACCCGCACGCTCTCGGTGCGCACCCGCCCGCGGCCGATATCGCCGAACATCTCCATCCGGTGCTGGATCGGGCCGTTGGCGCGGGCGGTGGCGAAGTGGACCGTGCCGACGGGCTTCATCGGCGAGCCGCCGCCTGGACCGGCGACACCGGTGATGGCCACGGCGATGTGGGCGTCGGAGGCTTCCAGAGCCCCCTCGGCCATGAAGCGGGCGACCGGCTCGGACACGGCGCCGACGTCGGCGATCAGATCGCCCGGCACGCCCAGCACCGCCTGCTTGGCGCGATTGGAATAGGTGACGAAACCGCGGTCCACGACGTCGGACGAACCGGCGATCTCGGTCAGCACGCCGGCGACCATGCCGCCGGTGCAGCTTTCCGCCGTGACGATGCGCAGCCGCCGTTCGCGGCACTCGTCCAGCAGCAGCCGGGCCAGCGACAGGAGTTCGGGCGGGAAGATGCTGTCGTCCATGGCGCGCGCTCCGCTGTTCGTGCGTCCTTCGATACGGCGACTGCGCCGTCTACTCAGGATGACGACCCTTGGTGCAATCACCCCAGCTTCGTCATGCTGAGTAGCCTGCGTAGCAGGCGTATCGAAGCACGCAAAACAGCGTGGGCTATCCCGGCAGCTCCACCGTGGCGATGGCCTGGGCGGCGAGGCCTTCGCTGCGGCCGGTGAAGCCCATGCCTTCGGTGGTGGTCGCCTTCACGCTGACCGCGTCCAGCGGCAACTCCAGCAGTTCGGCCAGCCGGGCGCGCATGGCCTCCCGGTGCGGCTTGATCTTCGGCTGCTCGCACACCAGCGTCACATCGACACCGGTGAGCCGGCCGCCGCGCCGACGCACCAGTTCGGCCGAATGCAGCAGGAACCGGTCGGACGAGGCGCCCTTCCACTGAGGATCGCTCGGCGGGAAGTGGTCGCCGATGTCGCCGGCGCCGATGGCGCCCAGGATGGCGTCGGTCAGGGCGTGCAGGCCGGCGTCGGCGTCGGAATGGCCGATCAGCGTCAGGTCGTGGGCGATCTTGATCCCGCACAGCCAGACCCCGTCGCCGGGGCCGAATCGGTGGGCGTCGAAGCCCTGGCCCACGCGGGTGATGCGCGTGGCCTCGGCCAGTCGTTCGACCATGGCGAAATCCTCCGGATGGGTGATCTTCATCAGCAAAGGGTCGCCGGGGATCAGGACCACGCGGCTGCCGGCGGCCTCCACCACCGCGGCGTCATCGGTCGCCGGCGCGTCGTCGGGCCAGCGGGCATAGGCGTCCAGCAGTGGTTGCAGCCGGAAGGCCTGCGGCGTCTGCGCGCGCCACAGACCCTCGCGGTCCACGGTCGTGACGCCGGCGCTCGTCTCGCGCTTCAGGGTGTCGGCGACGGGCAGGGCGGGCAGGGCGCCGTCGGCCTGCCCCAGCGCAGCGAGCAGCGCCGCGACATGCGACGCCGCCAGCAACGGCCGCGCCGCGTCATGGATCATCACCGCGTCGACCGCGCCGACCGCGGCCAGGCCCGCGCGGACCGATTCCGTCCGCGTCGCGCCGCCGGCCGCCAGCACGATGCCCGCGTCGCCGAGCCAGCGTTCGGCCTCCGCCTTCTGCTCGGCGCCCACCACCACCACCACGGGGTGTGCGCCGGTCGCCTTCAGAGTGTCCACCGACCAGCGGACGATCGCCCGGCCTTTGAGCAGACGCCACTGTTTGGGCGTCCCGCCAGCACGACTGCCTGTTCCAGCGGCGACGATCACGGCGGCGAAATTCATGGCCGCTTCTGCCCCGGCGGCCGACCCCCTGTCCAGCCACCTTCAGCGCTTGCCTTATATATAGGCGTTGCTGATGGCGTATTTATGTGCACAGCATGACGTCGGAGTTTGTCATGCCCTCGACCCTGACCCGTTCAGCGCCGGCGCCGGAGGCCCTCAGGGCCGCCGCGTTCGACCTTGGACCCAATCCGTCGCTGGTGTTCACGGCCAATGGTGAGCTGCGCACCGCCAACGAGGCGGCGGAACGCTTCTTCGGCCAGTCGCTGGGCCTGTTGCGCCGTCATCCCCTGGCCTCGGCCCTGCCCACCGGCAGCGTCCTGCCCGGGCTGATCGCCCGCGCCGTCCGCGAAGGATCGGTGGTCCGCGAACGAGAGCTGGAGATCGTGATTCCCGATCATCCGCCGTTCGAGGCCGAGGTGGCGGCGGCGCCCCTGCCGGACGGGCTGGTGCAGCTGACGCTGACGGTGCGCAGCACCAGTCCCACGGCCGACCGCACGGCCGACACCCTGCGCTCGGTCGCCGGCATGGGCCGCACCCTGGCGCACGAGATCAAGAACCCGCTGGCGGGCATCCGCGGCGCCGCCCAGCTGCTGTCGCATGGCGCCAGCGCGGAGGACGCGGCCCTGGCCCAGCTGATCGTCGATGAGACCGACCGGATCCGCCGGCTGATCGACCGGGTCGAAGCCTTCTCCGACGAACGGCCGCCGTCGCGCCAGGCCGTCAACATCCACCGCATCCTCGATCGGGTCCGCGTCCTGATGGCGGCGGGGATCGGCGACCGTCTCACCTTCCGCGAATCCTACGATCCGTCGCTGCCGCATGCCTGGGGTGACGAGGACCAGCTGATCCAGGTGTTCCTGAACCTGGTCAAGAACGCCGCCGAAGCGGCCGACAGCCGTGGCGACGGGCGCGGCGAGGTGACCATCTCCACCGGCTATCGCCACAACGCCCCGGCGACCCCGCTCGAGGTGCGCGTCCAGGACAACGGCCCCGGCATCGCCCACCACATGCGAGAGCGGCTGTTCCACCCGTTCGTCACCACCAAGGTGACCGGCGCGGGCCTCGGCCTGACCCTGGTGGCCAAGCTGGTCGCCGACCATCAGGGCGTGATCGATTTCGAGAGCGAACCCGGCCGCACCGTGTTCCGCGTTCTGCTGCCCCGCCGGGCGCTCAACGCCTCGGCCGCCGGCGGCCGCCCCCTTAACCGCGTGGACGTTTCCTCATGACCACAGCCCGCAAAGTCCTCATCGCCGACGATGACGCCTCGATCCGCCTGGTGCTGAGCCAGGCCTTCGCCCGCGCCGGCTTCCAGGTGCGCGCCACGGGCGCCGCCGCCACCCTGTTGAAATGGGTGTCCGAGGGCGAGGGCGATCTCGTCGTCTCCGATGTGATCATGCCGGACGAGAATGTGTTCGAGGTGCTGCCGCGCATCCGCAAGCTCAGGCCGAAGCTGCCGATCATCATCATGAGCGCGCAGAACACCCTCTTGACCGCGGTCAGCGCGGCCGAGACCGGGGCTTTCGAATACATGCCCAAGCCGTTCGACCTCGAGGACATGATCTCAGCCGCCCGCCGGGCGCTGGCGCGGCCCTCGTCGGTCGAGCCGGCCCAGACCAAGGCGCGGGCCGCACGCGACGAGCGCCTGCCGCTGATCGGCCGCTCGGCGCCGATGCAGGAGGTCTACCGCACCTTGGCGCGGCTGGTGGGCGCGGAACTGACCGTGCTGATCCTCGGCGAGTCCGGCGCCGGCAAGGAGCTGGCGGCGCGCGCCCTGCACGATCTCGGCAAGCGGCGCGACGGCCGGTTCGTGGTCGTCCATCTCGCCGCCACCCCGCGCGAGCGGGTGGAGTCCGAACTGTTCGGCCGCGACGGCGAGACCGGCAAGCTGGTCGAGGCCGACGGCGGCACCCTGTTTCTCGACGAGATCGGCGACCTGCCGCTCGACGCCCAGACCCGCCTGCTGCGCGTGATCGACGGCTCGGAGAAGGCGATCAATCCCAAGACCGGCCGCCCCGCCGACGCCCGGCTGATCGCCGCCACCAACCGCGACCTGCGCAGCCTGATCCGCCAGGGGCTTTTCAGGGAAGA
>Ga0302314_10006238_pt1 | contig 21667 bp, 16 predicted proteins | sample III_Palsa_N2_3_FD_200533 | JGI IMG/M metagenome (GOLD analysis project Ga0302314, IMG submission 200533) | Peat permafrost microbial communities from Stordalen Mire near Abisko, Sweden - III_Palsa_N2_3 | ecosystem: Environmental > Terrestrial > Soil > Palsa > Peat permafrost | place: Sweden...
AAGTGGAAACCACCCAGTGCGCCGAGGTGCAGCAGCCACGCCACAATCTGCTCGATATTGGTTCCCTGGTAGTGATGCCCGGTATCCACCAGCACCTTCGCCTTCGGGCCGGCGCGCCGTGCCAGCTCCAGTGCCATTCCCCAGTCCGCGATATCCGTGTGATAGAAGTACGGCTCAAACGGCTTATACTCCACCAGCATCCGCTGATTCTCGCCCAGCGCCGCATGCGTCGTAGCCAGCACCTCTTCCATCCAGCCAATGCGCTTGCGAATACTCTGGCTCCCCGGATAGCTCGATCCATCCGCGATCCAAAGCGAAACATCCTTCGACCCCAGCTCCCGCCCGATCTCCACCGAGTCCAGCAGATGCGCCAGCGCATTCTTACGAATCTCAGCGCTCGGGTTAGCGATCGACCCAAACTTATACTCCTGGTCCTGGAACAGATTCGGATTGATCGATCCCGACTTCACTCCATACTTCTTCTCAAGCGCCTGAATCGCCGGAACATCCGCCTTGCCTCCCGGCAGGTCCCAAAGCACATGCAGAGCCACCGTCGGGCTCGCCCCGGTCAGCGCATTCACCTGCGACGCATCGCTGAACTTCTCTTCAATCGTCGTCGCCGCCCCGCCTTGCACAAACTTGCCGAAACGCGTTCCGGTATTGGCGAAGCCCCATGACGGCACCTCGATACGAAACCCATCCAGCGCGGCCCAGACCTTCTCCGCATCCCCCTTAACCACACCTTTTCCGTCGATCGTCATCGCTTCGTTCCTCATGCACAACAGGTCTTACAAACTGGAAATATACTCTCTATTGAAACTACCAAAGGGTGCATCATCCTGCTAATGATTGTCAAAACTAATTTTTAAGAAATCAGAATTACATCCAGATATCGCGGCCCATGCACACCCTTAATCCGCGTCATCTCAATGTCCGCCGTTGCTGACGGCCCCGAAACAAACGTAGTGGCCAGCCCCGCAGTCGCCCGCAGCCGGTCCATGGCCTCAGGCACCGTCTCCACCACGTCCGCCACGCGGACCAGGCAAAGGTGATAGTCCGGAACCAGTGTCACGGCGCGCCTGCCCTGCCCTGCAATGTTCTGCACTACCACCGTTCCTGTCTCTGCAATCGCCACGGTGGCGCCCGTCACCACACCATCGAACCCATTCAGCTCCATCGACGACAGTCCCTCATCGACGACAAACTCAAACCCCTGTGGCAGCCACTCCCCCATCAGCCCCGCCGGCACGACCATTCTCTTCTTTCCGCGCTCGGACAGCCGCCCCGCCACGCTCCGCGCCACATCTTCGCGCTCAGTCCGAACCACGGTCGCGTCATAGTCGCGCAGACGGTCCTCCAACAGCTCCAGCACCAACTCGCGCTCGAGCACACCCTCGCGCTTATACCTGCGGGGCACTGCGCCCCATCCCGCCTGCGCCGCTTCGGCAGTCGAAACCCCGCCCGTGGCCGCACGAACCCGCCGCAAAATCTCCTCACGTGAACTCATCTCACCGGCCATTCTTTCCTCGCTTCTCCCACCAGTCGCGGAAGGTCTCCTTCGGCATCTCCTGCAGGTCTCTCACCTGCGTCCACCCGCCCAGCATTCCTGGCAGCCAGCCGATCCACCCATCTTTTTTCACCAGCGGAGACTCCGCCACTCTGCCCAGCCTCTGTGCCGCGCGAAACCTTCGCTCGCTCCGAAAGATCATCGCCATCGCCTTCATCGCGCCGGCCTCGACATCGAACAACCCCGCGACGCCAGCCGTATTCTGCAAAACGACCTTATTCCGCAGATGAATCAGCACCTCCGGAATATTGATCTTCACCGGACACACCTCATAGCACGCCCCGCACAATGACGAAGCATACGGCAGACTCTGCGAGTGGTGCATCTCCTGCAGCTGCGGCGTCAGAATCGCTCCAATCGGTCCTGCATACACACTGCCGTACGCATGTCCGCCCGTCTGCCGATACACGGGGCACGCATTCTGACACGCCGCGCACCGAATGCAGTTCAGTGTCTGCCGTCCTTCCGCATCCGCCAGAATCGACGTCCGCGCATTGTCCATCAGCACCACATGGAACGCCTTCGGTCCGTCGCTCGCATCCACGCCCGTCCAGATCGAGTTATACGGATTCATCCGCTCACCCGTAGCCGACCGCGGCAGCAGCTGCAGCATCACCTCAAGATCCTCAAACCGCGGCAACACTTTATCAATCCCGGCTACAGTGATCAGCGTCTCCGGCAGCGTCAGACACATCCGCCCATTGCCCTCGCTCTCGACGACGCACACCCCGCCCGTCTCAGCGATCAGAAAATTCGCTCCGCTCACACCCGTCTTCACGCGCAGAAACTTCTCCCGCAAAAACATCCGCGCCGCGTCCGCCAGGTCCTGCGGCTTCTCGCCCAGCTCCGGCAGATTCATCTCCCGCTGAAAGATCTCCCGAATCTGCTGCCGGTTCTTATGCAGCGCCGGCACTACGATATGCGACGGCCTGTCCTGCCCCAGCTGAATAATCAGCTCCGCCAGGTCAGTCTCAAACGGATGAATCCCCGCCGCCTCCAGAGCCGAATTCAACTGAATCTCTTCGGTCGTCATCGACTTGATCTTGATGACCTCATCGGACCTCGACGCCTTCACCAGCCCGACGATAATCCGCCGCGCCTCTTCCGCATCTTTCGCCCAGTGCACCACCCCGCCGGCCCGCGTACAGTTGGCTTCGAACTCCTGCAGGTAGTAATCCAAGTGCTCCATCGTGTGCTGACGAATCTGTTTCCCGGCCTCGCGCAGCTCCTGCCAGTCCGGCATCTCGCCCACCACCCGCGCTCGCTTCGCCTGAATCACATCCGTCGCATGACGAACATTCTTCCTCAGCTGTGTATCGCCCAGCATCGTTTTAGCCGCGATCTGAAACGTCGGCGCGGTCTTCGGATCTAACGCTGTTCCACTCACCGCGCCACCCCCTCATCCCCGGCCAGAATCTCCGCCAGATGCACCGTCTTCACGCCTGTCCTCTGCCGATGCAGCGCCCCCTGAATATGCATCAGACAGCTGTTATCGCAGGCCGTACAAGCCTCTGCCTTTGTATTCAGCACCGCCGTCGTCTTCTCCGCCAGCATCGCGCTCGAAACCTCAGCGTTCTTTACCGCAAACGTTCCGCCAAATCCACAGCACTGCTCCAGCCCCTGCAGCTCCACCAGGTCGATCCCGCGCACCGCCTTCAGCAGCCGCATCGGGCCATCGCCCAGCCCCAGATTCCGCAGCCCATGACAGCTCGCGTGATACGTCACCCGATGCGGATAATAAGCCCCCACATCTTCCAGCCCCAGCCGCTTCGTCAGAAACTCGGAAAACTCAAACACCTTTGGCAGCAGCCTCTCCACCTCAACGGTCAACTCAGCTTTGCCGATCTCGTGCGCCATCTTCGGATAGTGATCCCGCATCATCGCCACGCACGAGGACGACGGCACCACCACCGCCTCGGCATCCCTGAACTGCGCGACAAACCGCTCCAGCAGCGGCATCGCCTCAGCCTGATACCCGGTGTTGTAGTGCATCTGCCCGCAGCAGGTCTGCCCCGCCGGAAACTCCACCGTATGGCCCAGCCGTTCCAGCACACGCACCACGGACTTCCCCGTCTCAGGAAACAACGTGTCGTTATAACAGGTAATAAACAACGCAACTCGCAGAACAACCTCCTGGCACAACCGGTTTCCGGACGAAATTCAGTGAAATTCAATAGAGAGTATATTTCCCCAACGCAACTCGTGTCAGGTACGATAGTACGCGCCCGGCAAAGAACCATTATCATCCAAGAGAAACACTTTTAGAACGAGGCATCGTGGGACCAAATCCATTTATCGGCGTCATCTTTCACTGGATCGGCGGATTCGCCTCCGCAACAAACTTCATCCCCTTTCGCGGCATCAAGCGCTGGTCATGGGAGATCTACTGGCTCATTCAGGGCATCGCTGCGTGGCTCATCGCTCCGACCCTGCTCGCCGCCATCTTCGTCCCGCATCTCTTCAGCATCCTCCACACCGCGTATACCGACCAGCCCGCCTCCATCTATTACGCCATCTTCTGGGGCGTACTCTGGGGCGTCGGCGGACTCACCTTCGGCCTCGCCATCCGCTATCTCGGCATCGCCCTCGGATACGCCATCGCCCTCGGCCTCTGCACCGCCTTCGGCACCCTCATCCCGCCCATCTACCACGGCGAGATGTCCACCATCCTCCATGAGACCTCCGGCCGGGTCATTCTCCTTGGCGTATTCGTCTGCCTCATCGCAGTCGCCGTCAACGGCGCCGCCGGCTACTCCAAGGAAAACGAGATCACTCCCGAAGAGAAGGCCGAGGCCGGCGAAACCGACTACAACTTCGGCAAAGGCATCGCCGTCGCTGTCTTCGCCGGCATCATGAGTTCCTTCTTCGCCTTCGGCCTCGACGCCGGTGCCCCCATCGCCAAAATCGCCAAAGGACAGCTCCTCGCCAGCGGCCGCCTCGACCTCTGGCAGAACCTTCCCGTGCTCATCGTCGTTCTCTGGGGAGGCTTCCTCACCAACTTCGTCTGGTCGGTCATCCTCATCATCAAAAACGGCTCCATGAAGCAGTTCACCGGCGAACCCGGCCTCAACCCCATGCGCGCCACCCACGCCTCCGGCGACACCCTCGTCGACTTCGACCCCCTCGACCCCTCCACCTACGACCGGGTCGCCCCCCGCACTCTCTTCTTCAACTACCTCTTCGCCGCCATGGCCGGCGTCATCTGGTACTTCCAGTTCTTCTTCTACTCTATGGGCCAGACGAAGATGGGCAAGTACGACTTCTCCAGCTGGACCCTCCACATGGCCTCGATCATCATCTTCGCGACTCTCTGGGGCCTGGCCCTGAAGGAGTGGCGAGGCACCAGCAGACGCACCAAAATGCTGGTAGCCGCCGGCCTCTTCCTTCTGGTCAGCTCCACGGTCGTCGTAGGCTACGGCAACTACCTCAAGGCCAGCCAGGTCCCCACGATCACCTCAACCTCAACCAACTAGCCCTCATCAGGGCTGCGATTGCCCTGCGGCCGGCGCACCATGCGTGACGTGCCGCAGCAGAAACTCCTGGAACAGAGTTCCTATCGCCCCCGTGCCGATGCCGATAAAGATGTTGTCCACGGTGACCTGGACATCGTGCCGGTCGCTGTCCGGATAGTACAGACTCGATATCCCTCCGGCCGCCAGATTACCCAGCACATTGGAGTAGTTCGGCTGCCAGTGTCCGTTATCGCCCTTGCAGATCACCACCGTCGAAATGGCGTAGAGCGCCCGGTGGACAACGCTTCCGGTCCCCTTATAAAAATAGCGCGGGTCCTGATGCAGCAGCGACGGCAGAACCGCAGCACCCAGCATGGTTGAGGTGAAGCGGTCTCCATAGGTGGCGCCATAGCGTTTGGCATAGCCACCGAACCCCGGCCCATAGCCGGAAAAGTCGTTCTCTGCCTGCTCGATGCCCGCGGTAACTCCAACGGTGAAATACGTCAAAGGATCGGTGCTCACCCTCAGCGCAAGCTTGAACTTCTGCTTTCTCGTCAGAGGAGCTGCATGAGGCAGATAGCTCACGTAAAAGTTAGGCAGAATCCCCAGGATGCGCTGCTTCTCCTCCGCACTGATCTGCAGTTCGGCCAGGTCTTCCTGCGTAATCGCATCCACGGTGGAGTGGATGGATTCGACCCCAAGCAGAATCGGAGGCAGGGAATAACTCTCTCCTGCATGAACCAGAACATCTTCCACCTTCCACGACGCAAACCCAGCCGCCGTAATCCGGACGATGTATCTCCCCGGCTGCACGTCGGAAAACGTAAACGTCCCTGTGTTGTCCGACTGCGTGGTGCGAGTCACTCTGGATTCCGCGTCCTCAAGCGTAATCTGAGCAGTCGAAATAAACGCCGCACCGATATCCGTAACCGTGCCGCTGAGCGTAGCCATACCGGGCGCATCCGGCAGACTGACCGCAGCATTCGCTGGCACAGACACCGGCCAGGCAAACAAATCCGGCACCCCAAAACTCAGAAGAAGAAGAAGAAGAACGAATACCAGACCGTCACGTCTGACCGGGCGATCTTCCGGACTGGAACCCTTCATAAAATCTGCATCCTGTCCGAAAACACTGGAATATCTCCGGACCCTCTGGAAGGGTGTCGGAAAATCAGGAAGCCCTGACAACCACAGAGTAAATGCAGGTTGCCTTCTATGGAAGAAAATGCGGTCCCGGTAGTCTGAATCCGAAATCAATCCGAAGATCAGTCGGAGAGTAGCTGCAACAGAGCCCTGAAAATGATTCGCCTGTCCGCGCGAAGTGCCGCCTTAAAATAAAAAACCTGATGGACCATTCAGGTTGGTCCATCAGGGGTCACGAAAAGCCTCAACCCGCGAGTTGGACTTTACGGCTACGGCGGCTGCGAACGGCTCTGACGATACCGAGCATACCGGTGCCAAGCAGCATAAATGTGCTGGGCTCCGGAGTGCTGCCGACAGAGGGCGGTGTCGTGCCGATCGTTTCACTGCCGACAGGAAGCGCATCCCCGGCATACACCAGCATGTCGATATCCGGGTTCGTGATACCCGAACCCGAGTCATCCGCCAGATACCAGGTGACGTCGTACGTCGTGCCCACAGTCAGGCCGGAGAGCTCCTGATAGAGCGCATCATAGCCCTGAACCGAACCATCGCACCAGAAATACGACCCCGAGGCAGGCCCGCTATCGCAACCATACGCATAAGCGGTTCCCGCGACTTCACCGATCGCTGATGTGTCGACTGGCTGGATCCAACGGAACCAGTCAACCGGGAAGTTACTCTCCAGATTCGCGGAAGTATCGGACTCAAAGCCCGGATCCGCCAGCAGGTTGACCGATGGTGAGCCCGCTGCCGCAACGGACACGTTGTCGAAGGAGAACCAGTCCGGAACCTCTCTGAACGCGAACGAAACGTATTCCGAACTATTGTCAGCCACAAAGCTCGTGTTGAACTCTGTGTAGGTAGTAGACGAAAGTGCACCTGGGTGAACAGTCGACAGATCAAAGATTGCGCCCGGTGGCGGATTCTGAGCCAGAGCCTGACTCGGAACCACCACTGCTGCTGTCGCAACCAACGCGTTCATAATTACCGTCCGTAATTCAGATTTCATAGATCCTCCATGGAACTGCTGTTGCCGATTCCCTTCCAGAGGGGGCCCAAACCGCATCTGTTACGCTTCGGTTGCGGTACGCCAGGGAAAGCTCTCACCGACCAGGTTAAATACCCCGGCGGTCAGAGTTTTCCTATCACACGCTGTTGTTGCACTTTAGATTTTCGAGGGGGCCTGCTCTTGATAGTGCAATTGCTTCTCCAAACGCCGCTTGCTGGCAAGTACCGGAGAGGATTGACAATTGCGATCTGGCTTCAGAAGAAATCAACAACAAAACATGCAGAGAATTGCAGTCCGCGAGACAAATTATTCATCGTTGCAGGTCCCATTCAGGCCAGCAAAGTGAAGACGCAGCAACCGAACCGGCATGATCTCTGCCAGTGCGCAGCGGCGAGCATTCGCAGCGGTAGCCCCGGAGGGGCGATGCCTATGAAGTCCGATCCGCAGCCAGCCGTAACGTCTCCGCGGCTGACTCCGGCGTGATATCCCGCTGCGGACCGCCCAGCAGCTCAAACCCGACCATGAACTTCCGAATCGTCGCCGACCGCAGCAGCGGAGGATAAAAATGAGCATGGAACTGCCACTCCGGATGCTCTTTGCCGTCGCACGGCGCGGGGTGCAGCCCCATCGAATAAGGAAACGGAGTATCGAAGACCTTGTCGTAGGTTGAAGTGACACGTTGCAGGATCGCCGCGAAATCAGACCGTTCCGCATCCGTCAGTGTCTGCAGCTCCGCCACATGCCGACGCGGCAGCACCATTACCTCAAACGGCCACACCGCCCAGAAAGGAACCACCGCAACGAAGCTCTCATTCGCCGCCACCACACGCTCGCCCACCGACTCCTCAAGCGCGAGGTAAGCACACAGCAGCACCGCCTTCTTCTCCTCGAAGTACGCCTGCTGCCCGCCCAGCTCGGCCACAACCTCATTCGGAACCGACCGGCTGGCCCAGATCTGCCCATGCGGATGCGGATTGCTCGCCCCCATCATCGCACCGCGGTTTTCAAAGATCTGCACGTAGCCGATGTCATCCCGCGAGCCCAGCTCAACGCACTGCTCCGCCCACACATCCACGACCTTGCGAATCTCCTCCACCGACATCTTCGCCAGAGTCAGATCATGCCGCGGCGAAAAGCAGATCACCCGGCACACACCGCTCTCACCCTCCGCGACCAGCAATCCCCTCTCTCCCTCATCGCTCGAAAAGCGTGGAGCATCCAGCTTCAACGCCGCATAATCATTCTCGAAAACATACGTACTCGCGTACTTCTCCGTCCTCACGCCACCAGCCCGCAGATTCCCCGGACAAAGATAGCAATCCGGATCGTAGGTCAGCGCAGCCGGAGCAGCCTTCGTCTCGGTCTGTCCCTGCCACGGCCTCTGCGTCCGGTTCGGCGACACCAGCACCCACTCCCGTTTGAGCGGATTGAACCGCCGATGAGGATTCTGCTGAGCCAGCGGATTCATCGCGCACCACCCTTCGTCGCCAGCGCCATCGCCCCATCCGAAGCCTCACACACAAAGCACTCCGCCGCAATCCCCGTCCGCTCCTTATACTCTCGCCGCACAGCCTCCACAAAACCCTCCGCGCTCTCCGCACTCACCACGTTCACCGTGCAACCGCCAAACCCGCCCCCCGTGATCCGCGCACCAAAACACCCCGCCTGCCCCATCGCGATTTCAACCAAATCATCGACCTCCGCACAGCTCGCTGCAAAATCATCCCGCATACTCGCATGAGCCTCGACCATCAGCTCGCCAAACCGCACGACATCGCCCTTCAGGAGCGCGGTCTTCGCCTCCATCACTCGCCCATTCTCGGTGATGATATGACGGCACCGCGCAAAGCTCGCCGCGCTCATCCTGTCCTTACAAGCCCCGAGGTCTTCGAGCGTCGCATCGCGCAGCAGCTCCACACCCGGCCGCAACTGCCGCAACACCGCCTGACCAGCCTCGACCTCATCGCGCCGATCGCCATACTCACCCGTCGCCACCGCATGCTTCACCATCGAGTTGCAGATCACCACTCGCACCTGCTCCGGCAGCGGCAGCAGCTCAAACGTCAGCGCTCGGCAATCGATCAGCATCGCCCGATGCACAACTGCCCCGGTAACGACGAACTGATCCATAATGCCGCTCTTCGCCCCGACATACTCGTTCTCGGCCCTGCGACAGAGCGTGGCAATCTTCTCCATCGGCAGCGTCACCTCCGCCTGCCCAAGCAGCGCCATCGCCGTCGCCACCTCCACCGACGCCGAAGAGCTCAGTCCAGCGCCCAGCGGCACATCGCCCGACAGACTCATGCTGAAGCCGTCAATCGCAACGCCCTCCTGCAGCAGACTCCACAGCACCCCGGCCGGATAGTCGCTCCAGTGCCCACGCGGCTCTCGACCCAGAGAAGCAATCTCGAACGCAACCTCTTCCTCATAGTTGGCCGAGTAGAAGACGGCCCGTCCGTCGTCGCGGGAGCTGACGACAGCCACAGTACGAAAGCCAATCGCCATCGGCATCACCAGCCCACCGGTATAGTCGGTGTGCTCGCCAATCAGATTTACCCGGGCCGGCGCTGCAAACGCCCGGCCCTCCCGCTCAAACCGCTGCCGATGCACGCGCAGCGCCTCTTCCCCCCACACCTTCATCAGCATCAACCATACCCGCTCACTTTGGATTGCAAGACAGAATAATCCTACAACCCACCGTGATTAGCTGCCCTTATGCCCCCGCTTCGACGAACCCGTCACATGGCCCATGTGCCGAATCTCGCTCCCCGCAAGCAGAAAAGCTCCCACGCCATAGGTATAGCTGGCCGTAGGCTTGAACGGTGCCGGCTCTGCGCCTGTCTGCTGAATGCACCCAAGCCGTCCATCCGCATACACATGCTGCAGCATGCCGGCCCACGCCTTCTCGATCACCGGACGATACACCTTTCCATCCAGTATCCCCTGATTCACCCCCCAGGCCAGAGCGTAGGTAAACAGAGCCGATCCCGAGATCTCAGGCAACGAATAATTATCAGGATCGAGCATCCCGGACCGCCAAAGCCCATCCGCCCCCTGCAGCGAAGCCACCCGAGCCGCCATCTCCTTCAGCTGCGTCACGTATTTCGCCCTCGCCGGGTCATCCTTAGGCAGATACTCCAGCGTCCTCGCCAGACCACCCATCACCCATCCATTCCCCCGCGCCCAGAACATCCTCTTCCCGTTCGCCTCGGTTTTGGTCAGATAATCCGCATCCCGCGCATAGAGATGCTCCTGTTTGTCATAGAGCAGATCCGAGGTTCTCGCCCATTCCTCATCGAGATAGGTGATGTACTTCCGATCACCCGTCGCGGCATACATACGCGACCACACCGGCGGCGCCATAAACAAAGCGTCACACCACCACCACGGAAGCGTCTTCCCTGGCTTCTTCGACACATGCGGCGCAGCCAGCACCGCATCCAGCTCCGCGCGTGTCGGCGCAATCATCGCACTGTCTTTCTTCAACAGATAAAGCTCAAGATACGTCTGCCCGACGCTCTGATCATCCGCATCCGGCAGATGCGATCGAAGCTGCCAGTCGTACTTCTTCCCCATCGCCTCCATCGCGTCGCGATACTTTGCATCTCCCAGTGAATCCGACGCCGCCATAAATCCGCTGTAGAGCACGCTCCACGTCCAGATCCGATCGAAGTAAGGCTCCGACCGCGCAAGCTGCCAGTCCGCAACCTTCCGCATGGCCTTGCCGACAGCAGCCGGATCCAGCGACGCGGATAAGTCCGTAGCGATTGGTCCGCCATCATCGGGATCATCCCCAAAGTGCCGCGAATTATCTTTCGCAATTCCTGCAAGCTGCTGCGGCGTGGCATGCTCCATCGAAACCTGCTGCGCCATTGCCCGCAATCCAAAACCCACCAGCAGCACCGACAACGCCGTACTCTGCTTCCAACCGAAACGAATCATTCACTACCTCTCTTACTACCCATAATAAAAAATAAAGCGGACAGACGCTCAAAACAGCCGCCTGTCCGCCAAAGATAAATAAAAAGAACGTTAGAAATTGAGCCTTCCGGAGAACTGGAAGTCACGGCTGCCGGTATTGCTGGTAGCCGTACTCACGGTTCCGAAGCTGGCGCTGTCCACGCTGGCTCCGATACCGCCAAACGTCACCTTGTTCGTTACGTTCTGGCAATCCACCGCGAAGATAAACTTCACCCGTTCCGGCGTGACGTTAAAGGTCCGCCGAACACTGGCATTCAGGTTGTATACACCAGGATTCCTTAGCCCGAAGACCGCACTGCGCGGCGCATCACCGAACATAAAGTTCCCCGAGTTGCAGAATGGGTTACTGCTGGCTGCACAGGGAATTGCAACGCCAGTGGAGCTTACTCCTCCCGCACCCTGGGTCGCAGTGGGGATATAGCCATTCACATAAGAGATGCCACCAGCATTACCTGCCACACCAAGCGTCTTCGCTGTAATGCCTTTGCCCCAGCTTCCATTCTGACGGATGTTGTGTCCGGTAAAGTTTGGATTGAGATCTTCCATGCAGGTTCCCGCAGTCGGCTGAAAGGTACTGGTGCAGGACGACGACGTGACGAGGATTGGTGTGCCTGCAGCGTAGGTAAAGACTCCCGACATACTCCATCCACCCGCAAGAGCCCGGACCAGGAAGCTGTCTGAGCCTATTCCTCCCTTACCGAATGGCAGTTTGTAGACACCAAATATGGCAAGGTTTTCAGGAACGCTGTTCGCGCTCAACGACCGGTCGATGCGATTCTGCTTCCATGACTGCCCACTGAGCAGCAGGTTACCAGGAATCGCATAACCGCTACGCTGCGTGCCGGCGTCGTCAAGATTCTTGGAGTAGGTGTAATTCACGTTCAGCGTCAATCCATGAGACAGCCGCTGAGACGCGGAGAACTGAAAGGCATGATAAACGGAGTTTGCCGACTGACTGCCCCAGATATCCGAAGTCGAGGAGAACTGCGGCATCCAGGTCAATGCCTGACCGATAGTTGCTTTGCCTGAACCGGAAGTCGTATTCGCAGCCGCCCCGAAACCGGAGTAAGGCAAATTGATAGCAGGAAGGTTCGCAGCCGCAGCTATCTTGTTCGCGGCAGCAAGGTTGGTGTTAGTCGCTGGTGCTGTCAACAGTGTCCCCAGCGCGTAGTAGATTGGATTGATCTGGCCGGAATAGAACCCGCGCATATTGCTTGCACCAGCGAGGAAATGGCTCTCTGTACCGGCATAGTTCGCCATCACCGTTATGTTTTGTGTAATCTGGCGCTGGATGCCGAAGTTCCAGAAATTGAACTCCGGAGCACGGCCTGAAAGATACGGATCAGCATAAGCTGGCGCCCCGCCTGCCTGGATAAATGCGCCGGAACTGCTGACAGTATTGCCTACATTGAGCGTCTGGCTTATGGCTCCCGGAGCAGTAACTGGCGGAACCGAATACCCCGGACCACCAAAGGTGGCGTTTGAAAGGCCCAGTGTTCCGAACTGAGCGCTGTTGTTGAGATAGAAAGCCGGGCCGGCTCCAGGACCAGCCGCTCCATCGGCAAAGTTGGGAGAGCTGGTAAAGCCAAGTTGAGATGGGCCTGTGCCTGCTCCGCCCGCACCACCCGTTCCGCCGCCATGCGAATATACCGTGGCGAAGGCGCCGCGGAAGACAGTCTTGTCATCCACGGAATAGGCAAAGCCCACGCGCGGCCCCCAGTTCTTCATATAGTTATTTACCGGCGTGTGGCAACCGCAACTGACTCCCGAGCCACCATAGTTGCCCGCGAACTGCAGGGCACCCTTATTACCGGTAACCGGATTGGTAAGGTTTGGATTCAGGAACGAATAGCGATCCAGCACTTCCTGATAGGTTGGCAGATAATCCCAACGCAATCCCAGATTCAGCGTCAGTTTAGCAGTGATTTTGTAGTCATCCTGGAAATACGGGGCGAGTGGACGATAGCGTCCGCCAAGCAATGAGAATGGCTGCACCGTAATGCTCGTGCTGCCGACAGCGCCCATCAGATAGCTGGCATAGGAATAGCCGGTGTTGGTGCTATAAGCCGCACCGCTTTCCTGCGCTGTTTCGTTTGTGCTCCAGTTCAGCGTGAGATTGGAGGTAGGACCGTCGTAGGTGCTTGACTCGTATTCAAGCCGTTGAACCTGCACGCCAAAGGTCATGGCATGCTTTCCCTTGATCCAAAGGAGGTTGTCGACGATGGTGAACGTATTGGTCACTGTTGTGTTCGTTTGGGCTGTTTCACCCGATGCGCCTGCCCATTCCGTTTGCGCATTGCTGCCGGCGAAGATCTGCGTGGGAAACTCCGTAACAGCCTGTCCATTGGAGGGAACACCGGCGAAGTTGATCCCCATAGCCGATGCTTCGTACAGCGGATTTCCTTCCGTAATGTTCTGGACCGGCGGTCCACCAAAGTTACTAAAGCCAAACTTGAACTGATTGACGAGAGTCGGAGTGATCGTATAGGAATCAGACATATCCGCCCAGTGCCCGGCGACCGTCGAAGCAGTAGTCGCGAGATAGGGCAACGGAAGGACGCTGGCGGTCGAGGTATATGGCACGGCGTGACGGTTGCCGCCTGTCACCGTGAAAGACAATGTCTGCTTCGGCGAAACAGTCCAGTCGATGCGTCCGGAGTACAGCCAGTTGTCATAGCCGCTCGGAATGCCGCCGAAATAATTGTTCTGGATACCTCCGGTACTCGGAGCCGGAAGGTACGACTGCATCTTTTGCGCAATGGGAGAGATCTCTCCCGCCGGGATCACATTGGGCGTCGGTAATCCGTTCTTTATGCCCATGAACGGCTGGCGTGTACAGGTATTTCCATTGCAGGATTGAGTAGTCGGATCGTAGATCAGGTAGCCTGGACCGGATTGCGGTCCGGCCGCCGTTCCGGCTGACTGACTGGCATTCAGCAACTGAGTGAAGTCACCCTGCTGCATCTGCGTAGTTGGGATAGTTGCAGTGGAGTATGCCGGCGCTGCCCTGGTGTGTGTCCGGTCATAAGCCGTATAGAAAAAGAGCTTGTCATGACCTTTGAATAAATGGGGAATACTGATTGGTCCACCCACAGAGAAAGTGAACTCATTTTGGTGATCCACGGGTTTTCCGGCCGGCACGGTAACGATGGCGCCGTTGACAAGCTCGGGTTTAGTTGCAGCCGGCGCAGTGAATCCCCAAGTATCGAAGATAGTATTACGTACAAAATCGGCGACGGTGCCGTGGTATTGGTTCCCGCCGGATTTCATGTTGTAGTTCACTGAACCCGCGCCTTGATACTCCACGGATTGACCACTGGTAAGTGCGCCGACCTGACCAATACCCTCGAAAGGAACAACGTTGAAGATTGGCCGGTTATCCCCGATCTGGCTGATAGTTGTCAGTGGAATACCGTCCAGGTAGACCTCCTGCACGCGGTTAGCTGTGCCGGAGAAGAGCGACGATCGGCTACCGGCCTGAGCGCCTGGAAGGAGATTCGAGAACGAGGTAATATCGCGCTGCTGATTGTTTGCCACCAAAAGAGGCAGCTCCGCGAATTCGGTGCTCGATATGGTCGTGCTCAGAGTCGCGTTCGCGGTGTCCAGAGCAGGGGGCGCCTCGGTTACCGTCACCGTATCTTTCTGGCTGCCCACCTGTAACACAGGATTCAAACCAAAGATCTGATTCTCGTTGATCACCAGATTTTCCTGCTTGAAGTTCTGAAATCCTGCCGCTGACACCGTCACGGAGTAGGTACCAACAATGAGCGGACTGATCTGGTAAATGCCGGCCGAGGAGGTAGGCCGCGTGGTTTCAACGCCAGTCGCAACGTTTTGCGCTGTTACCGTTGCATTCGGAATAACAGCACCCGTCGCATCTTTAACGGTTCCCGTAATAGCGCCTTCACCGGCAGTTTGCGCAATCGCCGATGTAGCGGATAAAGCGAAGATGACGATAAAGACAAATGCTAAAAATACTGCCGCTCGGGTTATCCATCTCGCGTCTTCAGGGCGCACAGGTAGCGTCCTGCCAAACTGATTCCTCTTTTGCATCACAGCTCTCCCAAAGTTCCGCAATTGTCGTTCGTTTCGCTTCAAAATCCATTGGTACGACCAAAAAAATTGAATTTCTATCGCGAACGGCAATTTACGGGAGTGCAGAAACATATGTCAATAGAAAAATTGTTCCCTGCATTTCCACGCCAGTATCTTCGACAGCCCACGCGATTAACTCCCGACAGACATACACAGCTATCGCATGGCGCAGCTACACTTTCCGGGACTCGCCGGAAAGCAGCCTCGAATTCGGGGTCAGGTATTGATCAGGGAGAGAATGCCTAAACCGGATCCTGCGCGATGACGCGGCAGATCGTTCCGCCAGACGAATGGAGCGGCTATTCTTCGCGAAGAACTTCCAGAGGCTTTTGCCCCAGAATACGGTGACTGGCAAGCCAACCCGTCACAACCATGAGACCAGCCGTGGCCAGCAGCGCCCCTACCGACCATGTCCAACGAAAGTGGTAGACGACCGTGAGACGCGTCAGCAGGACACGTGCAATCACATTGGCAAAGGTCACACCAACCAGACCGGCAACCAGCCCCAGAACAGCGAATTCGATGGAAAAAACAGTAGCGATGCGCGCTCGGGTCGCCCCCAGCGTCTTGAGCACCACAACCTCCCGTATCCTGCGATAGCGAGTCCCGGCAATGCTGCTGGCCAGAATGATAATGCCGGCAAAGATCGAAAATGCAGCCAGAAACTGGATGACGTAGGTGATCTGAATGACGACCGCCCGCACCGTCTCGAGCGCCTGAGCCACATTGATGACCGTGACAGTGGGAAACGCGTTGTAGAGCGCCCGCTGAAGCTCGCCAACGTGCGCAGGATCGGCATGAACGCCCCCGTACCAGACGACAGGCAGCCCCGCAAGCGCCTGCTGCGGCAGTATGAACTCGGCCCGCGAATAAGCGTGCTGCCCATCAGCTTTAGTCAGCGCAACCACCGTAGCGACGAATCGCGAGTCCTGCGCGGCAAAGGTAACGTGCGAGCCGACATGGACGCGCAGACGATCAGCCGACCGTTGATCGATCGCGACCACCGGCTGCTTTTCATCGGCAGCCCACCATTTGCCCTCGATGATCTTGGTGCCAGGCGGCGGCGCATCGAACCACGTGAGGCTGATCGACTGCAGCATGCGCTTCGGAAAATTCTTCAGTTTGGCCTGGTTCGCAGGAACACCGTCGATCTCGATAATGCGCGAAGAGACAACCGGAAGCAGCTCCGGAGCAGCGGTAACGCTCGGCTGCGCCTTCAGCAAAGAACGAATGCCGTTCACCTCGTCGTTCGTGATATCGACAAGAAAAACATTCGGCAGATTCGGCGCGCTTGAGATGTGCAGCTCCGTCACAACCGCCTGCTGGACCAGATACACGGTCATAATCTGCATGACGCCCATTCCGAGCGCAGCCAGCAGCGCGGCAGAAGGATTCCCCGGACGATAGAGATTCGCGAGACCGTGGCGCACCGAGGACGGCAGGTGCAGACGCGTCTTCGATAAAAAGAATTTCAGACCTGCAAGCACTGCGGCAGACGCTGCGAGAAGAACAAGAAGCACGCCCACCAGCCCCAGCGAGAAAACCTTGCCCACGGTGGCTGAATCGCTAAGAGTTGTCGCGATAGCGGCAAGTCCGGCAAGGATAAGCAGCGCCGAACCTATCTGCGCCAGGTTCTTCGTGATCTTGCGCCGGATGGCAGTCACGAACGGATCGTCGTTATCCTCCACAGCTCGCCGAAGGATAAGGATCGGACGAACCGCCCGAATGTCGAGCAGCGGCGGCAGAGTAAAAAGAAGAGTCGTAAGAACTCCAGCGGCGAGCCCCGTAAAGACCGTACTGAGCTGAACATGCAGATCCGTATCGACGTTGATCAGCTTTGCCAGCAGGTAGGGAAAAGCCAGCTGCACGCCCACTCCAAGCGCAACTCCAAGCACACCTCCGGCCAGCCCAAGTATCAGTGTCTGCAGCAGGTAGATCTTCATGATCTGCCCGGAGCGCGCACCGAGCGACTTCATAATCGCAATCGTATCCAGCCTCTGCTGCAGATGCGCGCGCATCGCCATCGCCACACCCACCGCTCCAAGAACCAGCGCAACCAGGCTCATCAGCGACAGCAGACTGGTGGCCCGATCGAGCCCCTGAGTCAGCGCAGGATTGGTCTCGCGGTAATCGATAATTTGTGCCTCTGGCAGGAGCTTTTCCAGCCGCGCCTTCAGGTCCGCGACCGCCTGATCCGAAATCGGCGCGCCATTCCTGGGCTTTGGCACTTTGAAGAGATAGCGTTGTCCCGCATGGCTCCCCGGCGCAAGCAGCCCACTCGCATCCAGCCCTTCACGCGAGATGAGAACCCGAGGTCCCGCGGCAAAATTTCCGGACAGCCGATCCGGTTCGTTCACCACCACCGCGGCAATGCGAAACATCTGCGTACCGATCTTCAACTGATCGCCGATCTTCAGACGCAGTCGAACCAGCAGATCGTCCGCGACAGCCACCGAATCGCGACCCACAACGCTTCTCAGCGGCGCAGCGGGAGCCAGTTCCACCTCGCCGTAGAACGGGTACATCGCAGGATCGACAGCCTTCAGAGAGATAAGCAGCGGATCGAGCGTCTTCGGCGCAGAGGCCATCGAGAGCAGCTCTGTGACAGGCGTAATCTCAACTCCGCTGGCCACAATTTCGTCCAGCCCCTTCTGCTGCTCCGGCGTCGGTTGCTGAAACATCCGCGCCGAAAGATCAGCCGCCATGATGCTGCGCGCCCGATTCAGCAGTGTGCTGCGAAACGAAGACGAGAACCCCCTCACTCCAGTAAGCGCAGCAACGCCAATCGCGACCGAGAGAATCACAAAGAAGAACTTGCCGCGAGACGAGCTCATCTCACGAGCGGCGATCCTGGCAGCGGAGCGATACGTAAGGTTAGCCATGCTGGCTTTCAGTCAACACGTTCTGAGCAGGAGCGGCGGCAGGCTCAGCGTTGATCTCATCCGAGATGATCAACCCATCGCGTAGAACAATGCGCCGATTCGCATACGTAGCCAGAACCGGATCGTGCGTCACCAGCACCAGCGTCGTCCCCTCGGTGCGATTCAGATTCAGCAGCAACTCAAGAACATGCGCTCCATTGGTCGTATCGAGATTACCCGTTGGCTCATCGGCCAGCACAATCGGCGGACGCAGAATGAAAGCCCTCGCCAGCGCCACACGCTGCTGCTCGCCGCCGGAAAGCTGCACCGGATAGTGATCCATCCGGTCACCCAGGCCAACACTATGCAGCAGATCACGCGCGCGCGTCAGGCCGTTCTCCTTCGCATCGGCGTTCAGCTCATGCGGCAGCAGAACATTCTCCAGCGCAGTCAGCGTTGGAATAAGTTGATAGGACTGAAACACAAACCCAATCGTCCTGCCGCGAACCTGAGCCAGCTTATCCTCCGCCAGATAGCTGATCGCGGTGCCATTAAGATAAACATTCCCTGCGCTCGGAGTATCAAGCCCCGCCAGCAAGCCAAGCAGCGTTGATTTGCCGCTTCCGCTCGATCCCATAATCGCGGCGAACTGCCCCCTCGGAATCGTGAAGTCGATGCCTTTCAGAATGTCAACGGTGCGTGTCCCATTCCGGATGGATTTGCGAAGGCCTTCGACGGTAATCATCGCTGCGGGTTCATTCACCTTGGGGTCCCTTTTGGCTTCACGATTTCAATTTGTTAGATTCATAGCAATGCGGCGAGATCTATTTCTTCTTATAGTAGCGGGTGCAGCGCTGGGACTGAGCGGCTGTCGAGCGGATCGCACCTCCAGACAGTCCTCCGCGATTGATTCGCCCGCAGGCGATTCCCTCAAAACCGAAACGCCCGATCCTTCCGCGGCAACCGTTGCCTCCGACGTCGCAAAGCCGGACGCAGCGCATGATGCAAGGCCCCTGTTGATCTGCTTCGGCGACAGCCTGACCGCCGGCTACGGAGCCGACCCCGGCGAGAGCTACCCCGACTACCTGCAGGCCGATCTCGACGCCATGGGCTACAAATACCGCGTCGTCAACGAAGGCATCAGCGGCAACACCACGAAAGACGGCGTAGAGCGGGTCGACAGCATCGCAGCCATGAAACCATCGGTCGTAGTCGTCGAGTTCGGTGGCAACGACGGTCTCCGCGGCCTGCGCATCGAAGACTCCCGCGCAAACCTCGACAAAATCGTCGCGACCCTCAAGGCCAGCGGAACGAAGGTCGTCCTCGCCGGCATTACGCTGCCACCCGACTACGGCCCCGACTACATCAAACAGTTCGACGCAACCTACTCCCTGCTCGCCAAGAAGTACCACGTCCCCTTGCTTCCCTTCATCCTCAACGGCGTCTTCGGCGTAAACGGCATGATGCAGGCAGACCGCACCCACGCCACCGCGAACGGCAATCAGGTCGTCGCAAAAAATGTTCTGCCCCTGGTGCTCCCTCTGCTGAAGAAGTAGCGCTTATCCCAACACCACAATCGGCTGCATCAGCGTCCCCGCAACACGCCGCGCAATCGCAAGCAGATCCGTGGGACTCGTGAAGACCTTCACCAGAGGAGCCTGCGAAAAGTCAGGCAGATTCACCTGCATCCCATTGCGTATTCGCCCCGACATCTGCTCATCCACCGTCACCGAAGGCATCTCCGGCAACAGCGTCCGTGGATGCGGCAGCAACCCCTCAAGCTCCGCAGGCGCCGTCTGCTTAAGCTGATCGACCGTAATCGCCTGCGCCAGCGTAAACGCCCCCGCCCGCGTTCGCCGCAACGCGCAGAGATGAGCCCCGCATCCCGCCAGCTGCCCCAGCTCATGCGCGACCGAACGCACATACCCGCCGGCAGACACCTCCATCGCAAACCCCGCAGTATCCCCATCCAGCGAAGTCAACTCAAAGCGATGAATCGTAATTCTCGCGGCCTTCACCGGAACATCCACCCCGGCCCGCGCCAGCTTATGCGCCGGAACTCCATTGATCTTCTTCGCCGAATAAATCGGTGGAACCTGATCCATCTCTCCATGAAACCGCCGTCCCAGCTCACGCAGCTCATCGAGCGACTGCGTCAACGGCTGCGCATCCCCGGCAGGCGTACCTTCCATGTCGAAGGTATCGGTGGCAAAGCCAAACCGAATCTTCCCCTCATAGTGTTTCTCAGCCTGACCGAAAAACTGTGCCAGCCGCGTGTATTTCCCCAGCAAAAGCGGCAACACCCCGGTCGCCATCGGATCGAGCGTACCCAGATGACCGATAGACTTTTCGCCGGTAGCTCGGCGAACGATAGAAACAACATCATGCGAGGTAACGCCCGAAGGCTTATCGAGTACTAAGAGACCATTCATTCACTAACCAGTGTAGTGCCTAAAAGGAGCTTCCCTTTTGGCGCACCAGCGAAAGGAACTCATTGCGCGTCTGCAGCTGCGTCTTGAACACGCCCAGCATCGCCGAAGTCACCGTCGACGAATGCTGCTTCTCCACGCCTCGCATCATCATGCAAAGGTGCTGCGCCTCAAGAATCACCGCCACTCCCTGCGGTTGGATCGCCTCCGTAATCGCCTCGCCGATCTGTCGCGTCAGCCGCTCCTGCACCTGCAGACGCCGTGCAAACACATCCACCAGCCGCGGAATCTTGCTCAGCCCGATCACCTTGCCATTGGGCACATACGCGATATGCGCCTTGCCGAAGAACGGCAGCAGATGATGTTCGCACTGCGAGAAAAATTCGATGTCCTTCACGATGACCATCTCGTCATAGTCCACATCGAAGAGCGCGCCATGCAGCACTTCGGTCACGTCCATCGTGTAGCCGCGCGTCAAAAACGCCATGGACTTCTCCATGCGCTCCGGCGTACGCAGCAACCCATCGCGCGTCGGGTCTTCGCCGATGCGCGTAAGTAGTTCGCGATAAAGATCCTGCGTCGAGACGCCATCCAATACAGATGTTTCGAGAGTAGCCGACGTACGTGGCATAAGTTAGACCTTTCTTATATGCTGCCCGCCGCGGGCATTGAGCCGCCAGCGTAGTCGAAGGAATTGTTACTCGTCTCTTCGACATGAACCCGCTCCAGATGAGCAGCGGTAAACCCCTGAAATATCCGATAAATCTCCACACTAAGATTCTCTGTCGTCGAGACCGTGTCCCTGAAACACTCCAGCGTATTCAGATTCGTATGTTCAAAATAATCCAGCACATTTGTTTGTGCGAAGCCATCGAGATCCGCAAGATTGCACACCATCCCCGTCTCCGCATCGACCTGCCCACTCAGCGTCACCTGCACCGTGTAGTTATGGCCATGCCCGTGCGGATTATTGCACTTACCGAAGACCGCAGCATTCTTCGCCTCATCATAGGCATCCGTATGCAGCCGGTGCGACGCGCTGAAGTGATACCGCCGTGAAAGATAGGCCTTCATCGCTCACCATAGTAGTCCGCAAACAGATCCGGCATCTCATAAACCCGTACGCGATG
>Ga0302314_10006239_pt1 | contig 21665 bp, 16 predicted proteins | sample III_Palsa_N2_3_FD_200533 | JGI IMG/M metagenome (GOLD analysis project Ga0302314, IMG submission 200533) | Peat permafrost microbial communities from Stordalen Mire near Abisko, Sweden - III_Palsa_N2_3 | ecosystem: Environmental > Terrestrial > Soil > Palsa > Peat permafrost | place: Sweden...
CTGGTCCTTGATCTCGCGCATCTTCTGGACCAGGGGGCCCAGGCACGAGGAATCGAGGCTGGCCACGCCGGAGAGGTCGATGATCAGGCGGCGGGTCGGCGCGACATGGCCCAGGAAATCGTTGGCGAAGAAGGTCCGGACCTGGTCGAGGTTGCAGAGGCCTTCGGCATCGCGGGGGAAGGAGAGCACGTGGACACCCTTGACCGTGGCATCAATTACAACCTTAAGAGCCATGGCCGGTTCCAGCATCCCTCGATGCGCGACAATGCCTGCAGGTGAGCAGGCGCAACCGTTTTGCTCATACTCCTGCATCCGAGATGATCAACCACCCATGCGGCGCCAGCGCGCTCGCCGCCGCCACAGCGGCCGCGCCGGGCGGGGATGCGGCCATATGAACGCGGGAATTCACCCGTGATTCGCCGCATTTTCTCCCGGCCACCACCAAGCCCTCGGCGTACCGGCGGCGCCATGACGCGACCAGGGGATCGTGACTACTGATGCCTTATTCCCTAGTATTTAGCTCGCGAGCCGGTCCGAGGGCCCGGCTGAGCCGCGCCCGCTGGCGCCCGCGCACGCTCACAGTGCAGCCGTTTCCGGGAAGCATCCGGGCAGCTGCGTGCGCAGCAGTTTGCCGAGCGTCGAACGCGGCAGCGCGCTGGCCAGCTGCCAGCGGCGGGGCCGCTGATGCGGCCCGAGCTGGCTGGCGGCCCAAGATTGGATGGTGTCCAAACTTGCTCCGCCGCCGCGCGCCACACCCTGCAGCACCACCACCGCCGCCACGATCTGGCCCCACTCCTCGTCGGGCAGGGCGCAGACCGCGACCTCGGCGACCCCGGGATGGCGCTCGAGTGCCGCCTCGACCTCGCGCGGATAGACGTTCTCGCCGCCGCTGATGATCAGATCGTCGCGCCGGCACTCGACCGTGAGCCGGCCATCGGACCCGAGCCGCCCCAGGTCCCCGGTCGCAAACCACGCCGTGCAGTCCTGCGGATGGCGCACAACACCGTGCTCCTCATAGCCGCTGAACAGCTGTGGTCCGCGCACCGCGATGCTGCCGACCTCACCGTCGCGGCTGCGCCCGCCATCGGCCCTGCACACCTGCACCTCCATGCCCGCCAACGGCCGTCCGGCGCTGCCGCGGCTGGCCTCTGTCTCCTGCGGCGCGGTGGTGCAGACCTGGCTGCAGCACTCGGTCAGGCCATAGCTCTGGCACGGCTCGCAGCCGAGCGCCGCGGCGCGGGCCGCGAGCCGGTCGGAGAGGGGTCCGCCGCCCAGCAGCAGCACGCGCAGCCCGACCGGCCAGGGCTGGTCACGGCGCTGTTCGCACAGGCGGTGCAGCATGGTCGCGACCAAGCTGACGCCCTGCGCCTGCGGCAGGAGCATGGCCACCAGCTCGGTGTGGAAGCGCTCGCACAAAATCAGTCGGTGGCCGCTGACCGCCGCGCGGTACGCCATCGCCGCGCCGCCGATGTGGTCGCAGGGCAGACAGGCCAGCCAGGTGGTCGCGGCGTCGACCCCGAGTCGCGTGCAGCCGGCGGCCGCGGCCGCGGTGAGCGCGCGCAGGCTCAGGCTCGCGGCCTTGGGCTGGCCGCTGGTCCCGGAGGTGAACAGCACCAGCGCCGCCTGCTCGGGAGCGAGCGGGTCGAGCAGGCCCGCGTCCCACGCAGCGTCCGCGAAGGCGCTGGGCAGGACCGCGCTGGCCAGGGCCACCGCTGGATGCTCGGGATCGGTGAGCAGGCCGTCGAGGGCCGAACTCGCGACTTGCCTGCGGAACTCGAGATCGCTCAGGCGGCGGCTGAGCAGCACCAGGGTGATGCCGCACAGCGGCCCGGCCTGGAGCAGGGCCAAGGTCGCCGGACAGGCGGTGGCGGAGAGTCCCAGCCTGGCGCGTGGCGGCAGGCGCAGCGCGGCGAGGTAGGCCATCGCCCCGGCAACACCGGGCAGGCAGTACGACCAGGAGCTGATGCCCAGGCTCGCCGCGCCGGTGGCGCGCGGGCTCAACGACCACCAGCGCGGGGCGGGCGGCATGCTCAGCCGACGAGGTTGCCAATGCCCAGACCCGGGCGCTCGTGCAGGCGGGTGTGCCCGGTCGAGACGCCCAGCGGCGCATCGGTCAGGTCGCCGACGAACAGCGCGCCGGTAGACAGGCCCTGGGCGCGCTGGGTCAGGCCGAAAGCGGCGGCGTAGTGCGTGGCGAAGGCCCGCCCGATGCAGCTGTCGAGGGCGGTGGTGACCACCACCTCCATGCCGCAGGAGTGGGCCAGCTGCACCGCCTGCTTGAGCGGCCGCCAGCCGCCCAGGAACATCGGCTTGAGCACCACCACGTCGGCGGCCTGGGCCGCGCCGATGCGCCCGACATCGACCGGGAAGCGCACGCTCTCGTCGACCGCGATGCGCAGCCCGGAGCGGCGGCGCAACAGCGCAAGCTCCTGGATCTCGGACGGTGCCAGCGGCTGCTCGATGTATTCGAGATTGGCCGGGCGGGTGGCCTCGATGAAGGCCAGCGCCTGATCGTAGCTCCACTGGCCGTTGGCGTCGACGCGGATCTGCGCCTTGTCGCCGACCGCCGCCCGCAGCGCCAGGACGCGGGTGGCCTCGTGCACGCTGTCGAGGCCGCACTTGAGCTTGATGGTGCTAAAGCCGTCGAGCCACATCTGCTTGCCGACCACCGGCGCATCGACATGGGTGTCGATCAGCCCGTTCACTGGCAGCAAGGTGGCGTAGTGCGCGGCGATCAGCCCGGCCAGCGGCACCTTCTCGGTCTGCGCCAGGAGGTCGAGCAGCGCGCCCTCGATGGCATGCCGGGCGCAGGGCGTGCGCGCCAAGAGTGGCTCCAGCGCGCCGAGCGCGGCATCGGGCTTGGCGCGCTCCAGCCAGCCGCCGACCATCTCGGTGTCGAGCATCGCCACCGCCTGATGCAGGGCCTCGTCGCAATCCTTGGGCATCTCGCCGCCAAACATCGGCAGCGGCGCGGCTTCGCCCAGGCCACGCCGGCCGGCGGAGTCGATGATCTCGAGCACCCAGACGGTGCGCGTGTCGATGGTCCCGGCGCCGGTGTGCAGCGGCGTGCGGAACGGCAGTGAGCATTGATAGAGGTTGGCGGGCACGGCGGGTTCGGGCTTAGATGCTAAGGGCGATCACCAGCAGTGCACCCGTTAGCATCTCCAGCGCCGCCGAGCGTGCCAGATAGCGGTTGAGCACCATGCCATTGGTAACGAAGACCCCGCGAGTCAGCACCGCACCGCCCAGCGCGGCGAGTGCGACTGCGGCCCAGGCCACGGCGCCCGGGGCGCGCTGCGCACCCGGCTGGCCCTGCAGCAGCCGCGCCACCACCACCAGGCAGGCCACCGCGCCGAGATGCACGCAGCCGTAGAGCATGCGGCTGGGACGATCGCCCAGCCGCACCGCGACGGTGCGCTTGCCGGTGGCCGCGTCGCTGACGCGGTCGCGGATGTTGTTGACGCAGATGATCGCCGTGCACTGCAGCCCGACCGCGCAGGCCAGCCACAGCGGCAGCGGCCGCAGGGCCAGGGCCTGGGTGATGCCCGACAGCAGCTGGCCAGGCGGCAGCTGCCAGACGAAGGGCGCCTGCAGCGCGCAGAACTGCACCCACCAGCTGCCGAGCACCGCGGCCAGGCCGAAGAACAGGAAGACGAAGACCTCGCCCAGGCCGTGGTAGGCCAAGGGGAAGGGGCCGCCGGTATAGGCGATAGCGCAGGTGATCGAGACCAGGCCCAGGACCATGATCGGCCAGGCGGCGATCGCGGTCAGGTACAACCCGACCAGGAAGGCTGCCGCCAGCACCAGGGCGGTGGCCAGCAGCATGGTGCGCACCGAGATCAGTCCGGCCGCGACCGCACGCTGCGGCCCGACCCGGCTGGGCGTGTCGGCGCCGTGCACGGTGTCGAAGGCGTCATTGGCGAAGTTGCAGCCGATCTGGATGAGCAGGCTGCCGAGCAGGCAGCCGATGGCCGGGGCCCAGTGCGGCAGGCCGCGCGCGGCCACCGCCGTGCCGACCGCGACCGGTACCACCGCCGCGGGCAGGGTGCGCGGACGGGTCGCCTGCAGCCAGGTGCGAAGGCCGGCCATCAGAGCGCTTGGACGGAGATGCGGGTGGTCAGGCGGTGCTCCTGGCCCGGCGCCAGGTGCACCAGGCGCGTCGCGGCGTTGGCGCTCTCGAGGCAGACGAAGTGCTGGTAGCTGGTCGGTTCCAGGTCGGCCATCTTCAGGCAGCGTTCGTGGCCCGGATTCCACACCACCGTCACCCCGGAGCCCTGCTTCTCGATGATCAGGCGTCGCTGCCAGGCGGGATCCTCGATCTCATATCGCGAACGCTCGCTGAGGTACATGCGGTCGACTTCCCCGCCGATGGTCATAAGCGGCCGGCCCTCATGGTCGCGGATTCCACCACGCACCTTGTCGATGAAGTCGCAGTCGTGCAGGCCGTGGATGCGGATCGAGTCGATGTCGCCGACCGCGAGGTAGGTGTGCAGCGCCTCGCTGTAGGTCAGGGCCTCGAGGCTGTTGTTGGTGACCACGAGCTCGAGCTCGAGCTCCTTGCCGATGACGATGCGGTACTGGGCGGTGAAGTCATAGGGCCACTGGGCGCGCGTCGCCGGGGATGTGCCCAGCTGCAGCGATAGCGACACGCGGTCCTCGTCGAGGCGCTCGACCGAAGTCAGCTCCCAGGCGGTGAGGCGGGCGAAGCCGTGCATCGGCAGGCTCTGGTCCTGCGGATGCGGACCGAACCACGGGAAGCATAACGGGATGCCGCCGCGGATCGCCTTGCCCTCGGCGAAGGCGCTCCTGGGGCTCAGCCACACGACCGGCCGCTCGCCGGCCGGCTGCCAGTGCGTCAGATGCGCGCCGTGCAGATAGAGTTCCGCACCATGCTCGCCCGGCACCATGACCCGCGCCAGGTCGCCCTGGCCGAGACCGACATGGACGCCATGGGCGTGGAATCGGCGGTGCAGCGCGGTGTGTTCGCTCATGTCAGGCCAGCCTATGGCACATGCCAGGGGGGCAACGGCGCACTCCCGCGGGTGATCGCCGCTGCGCGGCCGTCATGATCCCGTCACGCGACCCGGTCGTCACGACCTGCGGCACCGGTGGCGTCAGGACCTGCGTCAGGCCCCGCTTCTGGACATCGGCCCGAAGCCCGGTCACGGACGCCGTGGAAACTTGGAGAAGTCGGGTTTGCGCTTCTCGAGGTAGGCGCGGTGGCCCTCCTTGCCCTCGTCGGTCATGTAGAAGAGCAGCGTGGCGTTGCCGGCCAGCTCCTGCAGTCCGGCCTGGCCGTCGCAGTCGGCGTTGAACGCCGACTTCAGGCAGCGCAGCGCCATCGGCGAGTGCGCCAGCATCTCCGTGCACAGCGCGAGCGTCTTCGTCTCCAGACTCTTCAGCGGCACCACGCTGTTGACCAGGCCCATGCTCAGGGCCTGCTTGGCGTCGTACTGGCGGCAGGTGTACCAGAACTCGCGCGCGCGCTTCTGGCCGATGCAGCGCGCCAGGTAGCTCGCGCCATAGCCGCCATCGAAGCTGCCGACGCGCGGCCCGGTCTGGCCGAAGCGCGCATTGGCCGCGGCCACGGTCAGGTCGCAGATCAGGTGGAGCACCTGCCCGCCGCCGATCGCCCAGCCCGCGACCATCGCCACCACCGGCTTGGGGCAGGAGCGGATCTCACGCTGCAGATCGAGCACGTTCAGCCGCGGTATGGAATCCGAACCACGGCCGCCGACATAGCCGCCGTGGCCGCGCACGCGCTGGTCGCCGCCCGAGCAGAAGGCCTTGTCGCCGGCGCCGGTCAGGATGATGACACCGACATCCTCATGGTCGCGCGCATCGGCCAGCGCATCGCGCAGCTCCTGCACGGTCTTGGGGGTGAAGGCGTTATGCACCTCGGGGCGGTTGATGGTCAGCCGCGCGACGCGTCCGCCGGGCAGCTCGCGGTGGTGGTAGAGGATGTCCTCGTAGCCGCGTTCGATGGGCTGCCATGCCGGATTGGTTCGGCTGACGCGGCGTTCCCGCGAAGGGCGTGTTGTCGGAGCGGTGCGGCGGGTGGTCATGGGCGGGCAGTCTCGCGGCACGCGCCGGGCAGGCAAGACGGCCGCGCCCGCGGCCTCAGGTGCTGGGCAGGCCCCGGACCGGCGCAGCCGTGTCGGCTGCCGTGGGCGGGGCCGGCGGGGCCTTGCCATCACGGGCGCGCAGGATGAACAAGGTCGCGGTGGTGACGACGATCTGCAGGGCGCACAGGGGCAGGACGATCATCTTCCCGCCCTGGCCGAAGGCATAGGCGTGCAGCCCCGTGCCGAGCAGGAAGTTGACGCCATACCAGCTCATCACCACCGACATCATCCCGAACACCGACCAGGCGGCCAGGCCGCGTGCTCCGACCATGCCGACGTAGCGTAGGTGCAGCGGGATGAGGTAGGTCAACAGCACGATCAGGGCGCAGTCCTCCTTCGGATCCCAGCCCCAGAAGCGGCCCCAGGCCTTGTCGGCCCACATCGCGCCGAGCAGGGTCCCGGCCGCGACCAGCACCACGCCGACCTGCAGGCAGCGGTAGACCGCAGCGCCCTCGACCTTGGTCACCGGGGTACGGGTCAGCAGGGCGCGAAACAGCGCGGCGTTGCCGACCGCCCAGCCGAGCGTGAAGGCGGCGTAGCTGGCGACCTCGGTCTTGACGTGCGTCCACAGCCAGAAGTTCGAGCGTAGCACCGGCTGCAGCTGGCCGATATGGCTGCCGAGATCCGGCGGCAGCGCCTCGCCGACCATCGCGCACAGCGCCGCGGCGACACCGCCGGCCGCGGCGTAGACGCCGACCCCGGTGGTGCGGGCGAAGACTAGGCCGAGCACCGCGCACAACAGCGCGACATAGACCAGGGTCTCGTAGAGATTGGTCACCGCGCCCAGGGAGGTGATGTAGACGCGCGTCCCCAGCCCGTAGAGGTTGAAGGCCACCCCGAGCAGGGTCAGCGCCACCCCCAGGTGCAGGACGATCGACCAGATGCGCGCCGCCGCCGGTGCCATGACCGTGGTCCCGGGCGGCAGCGCCGCATCGGGCGCGCGGCGGTGCGCCAGGCCCGTGGCGACCAGGATCGAGCCGCAGATGTAGCACAGCCAGCACCAGGTGAAGGGATGCAGGTTCTGATAGAGCAGCTCCGCCGCGAGCTTGCGCGGCGAGGGGTACTGGCGGCTGCCGGAATCGATGCGCGCGCCCTGGAGCTGCAGGGCGCTGATCAGGGGCGGCTGCGCGGCCTGGAGCGCGGGGATGTCGTGGTGCGTGACCGCGGCGATCCAGGCCACGGCCGCGGCCAGGGTGGTGCCGAGCTGCGCATCGCCGGGGGTGTGCAGCAGGGGGTCGTTGGCCTGCACGTCGCCGACGCTCAGCCAGATGTCGGCCTGGGCCAGGGCCCGGTCGCGTTCGCCCTCGGGGCGCAGCAGCACGCGGCGCAGCGCGCCCAGCCACAGCGCCTCGCCGTCCGCGGCCTGGGCCGGGATGAGCGGCGCCACCTGGGTCAGCAGCCAGGCGCGGGCGGCCGCGTCGGGGGCCAACGGCATCAGTCCGAGCGAGTCGCCGGAGAACACCTCATGCGCCTCCTCGGTACGCTCGGCAAGGGTGTAGGCCGCCTCCTCGTCTGGCGACAGGACGATGCGCTCCTTGGTGCTGTCGCCGAGCGCGTGCTTCTGCACCGCGGCGGCGAGCACGCCATTGGCGGCGGCGACCTGGGCGGGCGAGGCCCATTCGCCGCCGAAGCCGAGCTCATGCTGCAGCGGCAAAAACGGTGCATAGAGGAACGGGATCTGCTGCCAGTCCGCGCCCGCGGTCATCCAGCTCAGGACCAGGGCCGCCGGCTGGAAGGTCTGCGCCGGGAGCTCGTAATGCGCATCCGCGCCCTGGCCGCGCGCCAGGGGGATGGCGAAGTGGCCCTTGCCGGTGATCGCGTAGACGATCTCTTCCGCGGCGACCGCCAGCGGCTTGACCCGGCCCTGGTGCAAAACCGGCACCGCGCCGACCGACGCCGGCAGGTCGGCGACGTCCACGGCCGCAAGGCTGGGTGCGATCAGCACCAGGGCCAGGAGCAGGGTCAGGGCGGGACGCAGGCGCATGCTCACACTCTCCAGCGGCTGCGCATCAGGTACATGAGGAGAATTCCGCCAACCAGCAGGCCCGAACCGATGTACTTGCACCACCGTCCGGGATCCGCGGCGACGGTGAAGACCGACACCTGTCGGCCGGTGGGCTGGCCGTTGTCATCGGTCTCGGGGAAGAACGAGGTCTGGTAGAGGGTGGCGCCGCCCAGGGTCAGCGGCTGGTTCATGGTGATCAGCGCCTCCTGGCCGGCGACCTGCGGCGGCGGCCGTGGGGTGGCGCGCAGCAGGCCGACCAGGGCCGGCGGCAGCCAGCGGCCGGCGCCGCTGGCGGCGATGCGCTCGCGCGCCTGGCTCTCGGTCTCGACCGCGCGCGCCAGCGCCTCCGAGCGCTCGGTGTCGCTCAGGGCGCGGATCGTGACCACCGAGGAGTAGCTCGCGGCGTGCTCGGCGCCCGGATCCTGGCCCTCGTCGAACTGCTTGAGGGTCAGGGCGAAGCCGTGGTGGTCCTTGAGCGAGTACTGCGCCAGGTCATAGCGGGTCAGGATCTCCTCCCCGCCGCCGAGGTCGATCGAGACCGCGCCGCCGCGCGGCAGCCAGGCGCTGGCCTCGCGGCCGTCGCGGCGCGCGCTCAGGCGCACCCAGCGCGTGGCATGGTCCTTCTGGTCGCTTTGCATGACCACCGCCTCCGGCCCGGGCACCGCATGCGCCAGCCACGTGACCTCGGCGTGCAGGCGCATCGCCGCCACCACCGTCGCATCGGCGCCGATCAGATCGCCCGCCCAGCTGCCGCCTACGGCCGTGGCCTGGCCGAGGTAGCCCTTGGAGCGCGAGAACCAGCGCAGGTGCAGCCGGTCGTCGGGACCGCACAGCATCTGCAGCCAGGCCGCCTGGCCCGCATTGCTGATGCCGGTGTGCAGCAGCGGATGGTCGTAGAGCAGTTCCGGGCAGTCGCCGCCCGGGGCCGGCAGCAGGTGGTGCGCGGAGAGCACGACATCGTGCCAGGCGCGCGTCGCCTCGGCCCCGGTGCCGATGCGCAGCATCACGAAGGGATCGAGCGGCGCCGTGTCGTCCTGGTCGAGGGTGTCGTTCTGCACGCGCGGGTTGGGGATGTAGCGCCGGAACTCCAGCGCCAGGGTCGGCGAGAGCGTGACCGTCGCCGGCAGCTGCGCGGGCACCGGCAGCACCTGCCTCGTGCCGTCGGCGAGGTAGATGTGCACCGCGCCGTGCGCGCTCCCGCACGGGGTGGGATCGAGGAAGTCCTGGACCAGAAGCGCGCTGGCGGTGCGGCCGATGGTCGCGGTCAACGGGCCGATCGCCGCGACGCGTTCGGTCGCGGGGGACAGCCACTGCGCGGCCATCGGCTGGGTCTGCCCGAGCGGCATCATCGGGGTGTGCACGAAGAGCGCGAGGCGCGCCGCGGGCGCGCCCTCCTGGTCGGGCGGGCAGGGCAGGAAGCCGCTGTCGGCGCGGGCCGTGTCGCAGACCGCGGTCAGGCTCAGGTCGATGCCGTCGCGGGCTTCGCTCAGCAGCACGCGCGGCTGGTCCAGGACATGGATGCCGGGATCGATGGGTGCGGCCCAGGCGCTGATGAACGTGCCGATCACCAGGTGCGCCAGCGACGGGTAGCCGGCGTCGTCGAGCGCATGGAAATCCGCGCTGGCGCGCGTCTCGCCGCTGGGTCCGGGCAGCGCCACCGAGACGTGGTCGATGGGCAGCTCGATGGCCGAGACCTCGCGGCCCGGAGGGGCGATGAGCTGGCCGTCGAGGCGGTCATTGCCGGCCTGGAAGAAGCCGAGGATCAGGGTCAGGAGTCCCGCGTGCACGACCACGAAGCCGGCCTGGGTGCGCTTCCAGGGCCAGCGCACCAGGGCCGCGCCGGCGATGTTGACCGCCAGAGCCAGGAACAGCCCGGCGAACCACCAGGAGTGGTAGACCATGGCCGCGGTCGCCTCGCGGCCGTAGTCGCGCTCATAGACCGTGGCACTGAGGATGATGATGACCAGGATGGCGATCAGGGCCGCCGCGGTGCGCACCCCGCAGATCAGGCCGATGAGCCGCCACAGGGCGCCGCGCGAGCGCATGCGCTCGCGGCTGCTGATGAAACCGCTTCCTGGGGCGGCCACCGGGACGGCGTGGCCGGCTGTATCCGACATGAACCGGTCAGTATGTTCCGAGGGAGGCGCCGTCTAGGAGCAACCGCAACGGCCCGGGCGCCGGATGGGCGTTTCCAGGCTGGAGCGGTGTGTCTGATGATGCAACGTCGGCAGTACTTGCAGGCATGCCCCCAGAGTCGATCCTCCGCGACCGTATGGCGTCTGAAACCATCCTCGATTTCGCCTTCGACAAGATCGATCGCGACCTGGCGTATGTCATGGGCTGCATCGCCGAGGTGCTGACCGAGCAGGGCTATCCCGAGCTGGCCGCGCGCCTGCCCTGGACCGGCGCCAAGCCCCAGCCGCCGGTGCACGCCGCCTCGCGCGAGCAGATCGAGCGCGAGGTGCAGCTGCTGTCGATCGCCTTCCAGCTGCTGAACATGGTCGAGGAGAACGCCGCCGCGCAGGCGCGCCGCCGCCGCGAGTCGAACCAGGGCCTGCTCGAGGAGGCCGGCATGTGGGGCGCCTGCCTGCGGCAGCTGACCGAGCTCGGCTTCACCCCGGTGCAGATCGCCGCCGCGCTGCCGCGCATCCGCGTCGAGCCGGTGCTCACCGCGCACCCCACCGAGGCCAAGCGCGCCACGGTGCTCGAGCAGCACCGCGAGCTGTACCTGCTGCTGGTCAAGCGCGAGAACCAGATGTGGACGCCGGTCGAGCAGGACGCGATCCGCGCGGAATTCATCACCGCCCTGGAGCGGCTGTGGCGCACCGGGGAGATCCGCGTCGCCAAGCCCGACATCGCGGCGGAACGCCGCTCGGCGATGCACTACCTGCGCGACATCTTCCCGGCCGCGCTGCCGCGCGTCGACCAGCGGCTGCGCGCCGCCTGGCACGCCAGCGGCTTCCCGGCGGAATTGATCAGCGATCCGATGACCCTGCCCAAGGTCGCCTTCGGCACCTGGGTCGGTGGCGACCGCGATGGCCATCCCTTCGTCACCGCCGCGGTCACGGTCGAGACCTTCGCCGAGCTGCGCCGCGCCGCGCTTCAGGTCCACACCCAGCTGCTGCGCGACCTCGGCGAGAGCCTGAGCCTGTCCGACCGCCTGCAGACGCCCACCGAGCCGCTCTCGAAGGCAATCGCCACCTACGCCGCACTGCTCGGGCCGCTGGGCGAGTCGTGCCTGAAGCGCAATCCGACCGAGCCGTGGCGCCAGTACTGCAATCTCATCCTGGAGCGCCTCGGGGGCGTGTATGCGCACGAGCGCTCGCCGCACCACTACCGGCGCACCGGGGAGCTGAAGGCCGACCTGCTGCTGCTGCGCGAATCGCTGCTTGCGGTCAACGCCGGACGCCTGGTCCAGACCCTGGTCCTGCCGGCCGAGCGGGCGCTGGAGATCTTCGGCTTCCACCTCGCGGTGCTCGACATCCGCCAGAACAGCGCCGTGCACGAGAAGGCCCTGGCCCAGCTGCTGGTCGCCGCCGGCATCGATGGCGCCGGCTTCCCGACCTGGAACGAGAAGGAGCGCCTGGTGCTGGTCGACAGCGAGCTGCGCAGCCCGCGCCCGCTGACCCACGCCGAGGCGACCATGAACGGGCATCTCGGACCCGAGGCCAAGATGGTGCTCGAATGCCACCAGGTGGTCGCCAGGCAGCGCACCGACCACGGCGTCGAGGGCGTCGGCGCCTTCATCGTCAGCATGACGCGCAGCCTTTCGGACCTGCTCGCGCTCTATGTGCTGATGCGCGAGTCGGGCCTGGTGCGCTGGGTCAAGGACGCCGAGGTCGGCGAGGGCCTGGCCAGCGAGATGCCGGTCGTGCCGCTGTTTGAGACCATCGCCGACCTGGCCGGTGCGCCCGACATCCTGCGCGCCTTCCTCACCCACCCGGTGACGCGCCGCAGCCTGCGGCTGCAGGCCGGCCCGCAGGTCAAGCCGGTGCAGCAGGTCATGCTCGGCTACAGCGATTCGTGCAAGGACGGCGGCATCTTCGCCTCGCAGTGGCACCTGCTGCGCGCCCAGGAGGAGCTCGCGGTGGTCGGCGACGAGCTCGGGGTCGACCTGCGCTTCTTCCACGGCCGGGGCGGCACGGTCAGCCGTGGGGGCGGCCCCACGCACCGCTTCCTCGAGGCGCTGCCGCACGGCTCGCTGCATGGCGACATGCGCCTGACCGAGCAGGGCGAGACCATCGCCCAGAAGTACGCCAACCTGCTCACCGCGACCTACAATCTCGAGCTCCTGGTCGCGGGCACCGCCTCGACCACCATCCGCCACACCCTGCCGGCCCCGGACTTCACCGATGTCCATCCGCTGCTCGACCGCTTCGCGCGCGGCAGCCGCCTGGCCTACGAATCGCTTCTGGCCGCCGACGGCTTCATGACCTACTTCGCCGAGGCCACCCCCATCGATGTGCTCGAGCAGGCGGCGATCGGCTCGCGCCCATCGCGCCGCAGCGGCAAGCGCACGCTCTCGGATCTGCGCGCCATCCCCTGGGTCTTCAGCTGGAACCAGTCGCGCCACTACCTGCCCGGCTGGTACGGCATCGGCAGCGGCCTGCAGGAGATCCACGACCAGGATCCGGCCGGCTTCAAGCTGATCGCCAAGCGCGCCAGCGACTGGCCGTTTCTGCGCTACGCGCTGTCGAACATCGAATCGAACATCGCCTCGGTGGCGCCGGACCTGATGGCGACCTACGCCGCCCTGGTCCAGGACGTGGGCATCCGCAAGGCCTTCTCCGAGCGCATCGCCCAGGAGTTCGCCCGCACCCAGCGCATGCTCGAACTGGTCTTCGGCGGCTCCTCCATGGCCAGTCGCCGGCCGCGCCTGGTGCGCACCGTGCAGCTGCGCGATGCCGGGCTGCGCTCCCTGCACGCCCGCCAGGTCGAGCTGCTGACCACCTGGCGCGCGCAGCGCGCCGAGGGCAAGACCGCCGAGGCCGATCTGCTGCTGCCGACCCTGCTGCTGTCGGTTAACGCCATCGCCTCGGGCCTGCGCACGACCGGTTGACGCTGCCCCGACCTCGGGTTCCGACCCGGACTCGAACGAGGGTGCACAATACGACTAGGACAATAATTCGGTTAGGAGCAGGGGCGCGACACAGCACCGACAGCCGAACCTGGACGGCCCTTGCCTGCGTGGTGGTGGCCGGTCAGCTAGCCCCATGGCCGTGCCTGACCTGCGAGCGATGCGTCTGATGATCCTGGGCGCGGGCGTCGTGCTGATGCTCGGCGCCCTGGCGGGCTGCCAGGAGCAGCGCGCCGACAACAATCCATTTGTCGGACCTTCGGGCGCGGCGATCGATACGCCCTATGGCCCCGGGATTTCCGGGGTCGAGCCCGATAGCGGTACGACGCGCCCCTAGGACAGCCCGGATTACTCCGGAGTCTTGACCTTCTTCTTCTTGGTCTTCAGCGAGGCGCGCAGGGCCACACCCTTGCGCTTCATGCGGCGTTCACGGCGGCGGCGTTTCTCGGTCTTGTTGTACTGACGGCTCATGGCATCTCCGCGGTGCAGCGGACCGGCGCTGATGGCAGGGGCAAGGGGAAACCGCTCCCAGGCGCCACCGGCAGCGATGCGCAGTGCCGGGGAGCCATGCGGATGGCTAGCTAGGTGGCCTGCATGCGCGAGCTGATGAAGGCGCGCAGGTCGGGCAGCTCGCGGCTCGGATCCAGGGTGTGGGCCTTGTCGTACTCGCGCCAGCCGATGGCAAGGCCCAGGGCGTTCAGGCGCTGGACCTGGGCGCGCACCCGCGCCAGGGGCAGCAGCGTGTCCGCGCGCCCATGGGTCATGAGCAGGTGCTGGCTGGGCAGGGCCACGCCGAAGGCCTGGGGATACTCATCGAGCATGGCCAGAAAGCCGCTGATGCCGATCACCCCGGCATAGACGCGGCTCGCGCGCAGCGCGGTGTCCATGACCATCAGCGCGCCCTGCGAGAAGCCGAGCAGGAACAGCCGCTCGCTGGGGATCGCCAGGCGCACCAGCAGCGATGCGATCAGCTCCTCGAGAGCCGCGCGGCTGGTGCGGATCTGCTCGTCCTTGAAGGACAGGTCGGCATTGAGGTCGAACCACGCGTAGCCGTCGTAGTACGGCCTCGGCGCATCGGCGAAGACGAAGCCCAGGCCCGCGACCCCGAGCATCGGCGCCACCGGCTTCCAGCCCGCCTGGCTGTCGCCCAGGCCGTGCAGGATCAGGCAGTGATGGGTGGCGGCCCCGCCGCCGGGCGGCGGCAGCAGCGAATGGGTGAGCATCGGCCTAGGCTCCTGTCCCGGTCCCCGCACTGGAACCGGCCTGGGCCTTGAAGGCCAGGGCGTAGACCATGAGCTGGCGCACCATGGCGCTCAGCCCATTGGCGCGGTTGGTGGTCAGGTGCGTGTTCAGTCCGAGCTCCTCGATGAAGGCCGGCGGGGCGTCGAGGATCTCCTGCGGGGTATGCCCGGAGTACACCGCCAGCAGCAGGGCGATCAGCCCGCGCACCAGGATCGCATCGCTGTCGGCGTGGTAGGTCACCACCCGGCCGTCGAACGCGGCGGCCAGCCACACCGTGCTGGCGCAGCCGCGCACCTTGTTGACCTCGGTGCGGTCGCTCTCCGGCAGGGGGGCGAGGTTGCGGCCATATGCGATGATCAGCTTGTAGCGCTCCTCCCAGTCGGGCAGGGCCTCGAAGCGTTCGACCAGCGCGGCTTGCAGCTGCAGGATGCCGGCGTCGTCCATGGTCCCGAGTCTCAGGTCACGGGCGGGCATACAATGCGTCGCGTGTGCGGGCTTCAGACGTTGAAAAGCCGCATCGGGGCGGATCCTGGCGCGCATGGCCAAGCGCGCAGCCGATCCGCACCGTGCCAGCCGCGCCGAGCTTTCTCGGCTGCAGGCCAGCCTCGAGCACCACGACGAGCTCTACTACCGCCAGGCCGCTCCCGAGCTGTCCGACGCCGCGTATGACCAGCTGCGTGACCGCTACGTGCGCCTGTGCGAGGAGCTCGGCGTCCCCGAGGAGGAGCGCTACGGCAACCGCCCGGGCGATGACCGCACCCCGGGCTTCACCAGCGTTGCGCACCGCGTGCCGATGCTGTCGCTGGAGAAGGCCTCCAAGGACGATTCCACCTCGGCCGAGGACAAGCTGCGCGAATGGGACCGGCGCACGCGCCGCCTGCTCGACCTGCCGGAGGGCACCGCCCTGGCGTTGAGCTGCGAGCCGAAGATCGACGGCATGTCGGTCTCGATCACCTACCAGGACCGCCGCCTGGTGCAGGCGGTCAGCCGCGGCGACGGCGAGCGGGGCGATGTCATCACCAGCCAGGTCATCGAAAGCGGCGCGGTGCCGGTGCAGCTGCCGAAGCTGCCCAAGGGCCTGATCGAGCTGCGCGGCGAGCTGTTCCTGACCCACGCCGCCTTCCTGGCGCTGAACACCGAGCTTGCGGCCGCGGGCGAGAAGCTGTTGATCAACCCGCGCAACGGCTGTGCCGGGCTGATGAAGCGCAAGGACGCCGAGTCGCTGCGCGGCAAGGGCATCTCGGCGATCCTCTATGCGATCGCCTACCACGAGCACGTCGCCGTGCCCACCACCCAGCATGAGGTGCTCAAACGCCTCGCGCAGTGGGGCCTGCCGACCGACCAGCACGGCGCGACCGTCGCCGACATCGAGGCGGCGATTGCCTACTGCCAGGCCTTCGGCGCGACGCGCACCACCCTCGACTACGACACCGACGGCGTGGTGGTCAAGATCGACGAGCTGCGCCGCTACGCCGCCCTCGGCTCGACCAGCCACTCGCCGCGCTGGGGCATCGCCTACAAGTTCCCGCCCGAGCGCAAGCCGACCACGCTCATCAACGTCATCGTGCAGATCGGCAAGAGCGGCAAGCTCACGCCGGTGGCCGAGCTCGAGCCGGTGTTCCTGGCCGGCACCACCGTGACCCGCGCCAGTCTGCACAACTTCCCCGAGATCGAACGCAAGGACATCCGCATCCGCGACACGGTGCTGGTCGAGAAGGCCGGGGAGATCATCCCGCAGGTCGTTTCCGTGGTCCTGGAGAAGCGTCCGCGCGTAACCACGCCGATCGCCCGCCCGACCACCTGCCCGGCCTGCGGCGCGGCGGTGGTCGAGGAGGCGATCTTCATCCTCTGCCCGAACCCGTCCTGCCCGGCGCAGCTGCGCGAGCGCCTGCGCCACTTCGCCTCGCGTGGCGCCATGGACATCGACGGCATGGGCCCGGCGGTGATCGACCAGGTCGTCGAGCATCTTGGGGTGAAGACCCCGGCCGACTTATTTTCGCTCACCGTCGAAGGCCTTGAAGGCCTCGAGCGCAGCGGGCGCAAGAGCGCCGAGAACCTGGTCGCTGCGCTGGCCACCGCCAAGGGCCGCGGTCTGGCGCGGGTGCTCAATGGCCTGGCGATGCGCCACGTCGGCGAGAAGCTCAGCGAGGACCTGGCGGCGCACTTCGGCTCGATCGAGGCCCTGCTCGCGCTCGCCGACCGCTACCGCACCGAGCCCGAGGCCGCGCTCGCTGAGATGAAGCAGGTCGAGCAGGTCGCCGACACCACCGCCTCAACCGTACTCGCGGAGCTGGGCAACGAGGCGGTACGCGAGGTGATCCGCGACCTCGGGCGCCATGGCGTGGTGATGAGCGCGCAGAAGACGGTGCTGCGCGCGGTCGAGGGGGTCGCAGGCAAGACCTTCGTGCTGACCGGGACGCTGCCGACGCTCACCCGTCCGCAGGCCGAGGAGCTGATCAAGAAGGCCGGTGGGCGCTGCTCGGGATCGGTCAGCAAGAAGACCGACTTTGTGGTCGCCGGCGAGGAGGCCGGCTCGAAGCTCGCCAAGGCCGAGGCGCTGGGGGTCGCGATCCTCGACGAGGCGGGGCTGCTTGCCCTGCTCGGTGGCTGAGGTCAGTGCGCGGCGCCGCGCCGCGCCGAGCTGAGTGAACTGAGTTGAGCGAGCTGAGTTGAGTTGAGCGGTCTCTCGCCGAGGTCAGCTGCGCGCGCGGCCGCGGGCGCGCGCGCCCTCGCGCATCTGCGCATACGGCCACGGCTCGGGGATCGGCCCCGCGCCATAGCGCGCCGCGAGGTGCGCATCGCGCCAGCGCGAGAGATCCATGCCGGTGCGCATCTCCAGCGTTTCGGTCAGGCCCGCGAGGGTGGTGGAGGGGTTGACCGGGATGCCGAGCGTGATCGCCAGGTTGAACAGGTCGTCGGCGCGCCGCTCGAGCATCACCAGGCGCGGATCGCGGCGCGGGCGGCGCGCCACGCGCAGCACCGCCCAGCCCAGCACCACGCCCGCCACCGCCGCACCCAGGCCGAGGGCCAGATGGCGCGCCTGGCTGCGCGTCGCCGCCTGGTGCTCCGCGACCGCTTGCGGACTGCTGCGATCGGCGGCGATCTGGCTGAGGATGGCCGGGGTCATCGGCGGCAGGTCCGCGGGCGCGATCTCGGCCAGGCTCCTGGCGATGTCCGAGGCCGGGGTCGGGTCGATGCGCCGCCAGTCGTGGTGCGAATCGATGTACTCGCACCAGGCGTGGGCATTGATGCCGCGGAAGGTAACACCCTGCTCGTCGCGCTCGGTCGAGGCGAAGCCGATCACGAGGCGCGCCGGATGGCCGGTGTGGCGCAGCAGCAGGACCTCGGCGGTGGCGTAATACTGGCAGTGCCCGACGCGGTTCTGCGGGTTCGGATCAAAGAGGAAGGTGCGCAGCGCGCCGCCGGAGCCGTGCATCGGGGTCGGCAGATCGAGGCTGTAGTGGCAGCGCGATTGGATGGCTGTGGCGATCGCCTGCGCCGCATCCTCGGGGCGCATGGTCGACCAGCCCTGGCCGAGCTCGATGTCCTCCCAGGGCAGGAAGTCGCGCAGGCGCGTGTCGATGCCGAGGTAGCGCGACTCCTCGCCCACTGGTGCCGCGCGCACCTGCTCATCGAGCGAGCAGCGGTAGACGCGCGGACTGTCGCCGAGCCCGGTGCGGTAGAGGTTGCCGACGCTGTCGCCCAGCAGGCCATCGAGATCGACCGCGTCGGAGACGTCCGGATGCAGCACCACGTCGTTGTCGCTGGGCGCGCGGTAGACCCAGCATTCATGCGCGGGGTCGGGCGCCTGGCGCGCGACCCCGGTGGCCTCGTCGACACTCGGCGCGCGCCAGCTGATCTTGTCGCCATCGGTGGCCGCGAAGTCGAAGCACATCGCGCGCAGGTAGACCATGCCCTCGGGCAGCGAGTCGCTGGTCCAGCTCAGGCGCGCATAGATGTCGAGATCAGGCGTGACCTGGCCCGGCTCGCCGATGGTCGGGCTGCGCAGGCCCTCGGTCTTCTGGCTCGGATTGGCCAGTGACGCCCCGGTGCCCGCGCTGTAGGGGCTGTAGGGCTTCTCCTGGCGGTTGATCAGGTGCCCGGCGAGCATCGCCAGAACCACCGCCGCCAGGGCCGGGGCCAGCGACCAGCGCGCCATGGCCAGCAGCGGCGGGCGGCTGCGCGCCGAGGAGCGCGCGCCGCTGGTCGCCATCAGCCACGAGTCCGCGGCCAGGGCGCCGAGGCTGATCGGCAGCAGCGCAAAGGAGGCCAGGCGCGCCTGGCGCGGCGACTCGGCGTTGATGCCGAGATAGAGCACTTCCAAGGCCGCCAGCGGCACCAGCCAGCGCAGCCAGCCCAGGCGGCTGGGCACCAGCAGCCACGAGGCCATGGCCAGACCGAGCACCGCATGCCACTGCTCGCGACTCTCCGGCCGGAAGGCCAGCCACACCGCGCCGGCGGTCGCCAGCAGCACCGCCTCGGCGACCATGATGCGCCGCGACCACGAGACGATCTCGCCGAGCAGCCCGCCGCAGAAGAAGATGCCGGCCATGGCGCGTTCGTTCGGGAAGAAGCCGCCGATGTAGCCGCACACCCCGGCCAGAAACAGCACGTGGCTGAGCGACAGCCGCAGCCAGGTCGGCCAGGGCTGCATCAGCGCACCCGCGAGGGGATGTGCACGAGGTTCTCGATCTCGCGCAGGTCCAGTACCAGCGGGCGCGGCTCGCACTCCATGGTGGGCGGCTCGTGCAGGCACAGCACCAGGGACGGCGTGCCGATCGGCACGAACTCGGCAACACCACGCGCGTCGGAGCTCGCCAGCGCCAGGGCCTCGAGCAGGCGCAGCTCCGTGCCATGCACCCCACCCGGCGCGAAGGCGCCATGCAGGGTGATGCGCCACGACAGCTTGCACAGCTCGACGACCAGCGTCGCCGCGGCGCACAGCAGGCGCTCGAAGCGCACCGCCTCGCCCTCGGCGGCGCAGTCGATGACCAGCGCCAGCTGGCGTCCGCCCATGGTGTGGCGCTCCGCCACCAGCAGCGTGCGGGCCCGCGCGCTGGCGCGCCAGTGGATCGAGTGCGGCGCATCGCCGGGCCGGTATTCGCGCAGCTGCGCCAGCTCGTCATCGCCCGCCTCGCTGGTGATGATCGCGTGCAGCTCCAGGTAGCTGCGCAGCTTGGTATACAGCCCCTTCTTCACCGAGCCGATCGCCGGCAGCACCAGGATCTCGGCCTCCGGCGAGATCGCGCGGCCCGAGGAGAGCATGCCGAAGGGCTGGTCGCAGCGTGCGATCAACGGTGGCAGGCGCTGCACGCCGCGGCGCGGGAAGCGCACGCTCCACGACGGGAAGATGCTGATCGCCGAGAGCCCGCGCAGGCGCAGCACCTCGTCGAGGCGGCGGGTGGTGGGATTGATCGCCTCGAGGCTGAAGGGGCCGCTCGAGCGCGGTGCCGAGAGCACCGCGCCGATGGTCGCCTCCTCGAGGGCGTAGATCGGGCCGGGGATGGTCCAGCGCGCCTGGATGCGGGCGAGGTGCCGCGGGGTGCGCCACAGGCTGATCAGCACGGCGGTGAGGATCCCTCCGGCGAGGGTCAGCAGCGCTCCCGGCAGGCGCAGCGGCAGGAAGTAGCGCAGGAAGATCAGCGCCGCCGCGACGTAGAGCATCATCCAGCCCAGGCCTTCGACCTTGGGCAGGCGGGACAGCCTCGCGGCCGGGCTGGTGAAGCGCTGGGTGGCCACGGCGTCAGCGCGGTGCGGGCGTGACTTCGGTCAGATGCTGGATGATCGGCTCCGGCGGCTGGCCGGCGCGCGCGGTCACGCGATGGCTCAGGCAGGCCACGGCCAGGCCCTGGATGTCATCGGGGATCACGAAGTCGCGCCCGCGGATCAGCGCACGCGCCTGGCAGGCGCGCTGCAGCCCGAGTGCCGCGCGCGGGCTGGCGCCCTGGGCGAGACCCTTGATCGAGCGCGTCGAGCGCACCAGCTCGAGCAGGTAGCGGCGCACCGACTCCTCGAGACGCACCGCCTGCACCTGGTTGCGCAAGGTGCGCGCGCCCTCCAGGTCGAGGATCGGGGTCAGGCGCGAGAGCTCGTGCTCGGCCCCGTCCTGGGTAAGCAAGGTCAGCTCCTGCTCGACCTCCGGATAGCCCAGGCGGTAGCTCATGAGGAAGCGGTCGCGCTGGCTGTCGGGCAGAGGATAGGTGCCGACATGGTCGGTGGGATTCTGGGTGGCGATGCAGAAGAAGGTCGGCGACAGGCTCTTGGCGGTGCCATCGACCGTGACCTGGCCTTCGCTGAGCGCCTCGAGCAGCGCCGACTGAGTGCGCGGCGGGGTGCGGTTGAGCTCATCGGCGAGCAGCACGTCGCAGAACACCGGACCGGGATGGAAATGAAATGAGCGCTCTCGTTCGTCGTAGATCGAGACACCGGTGACGTCGGCGGGCATCAGGTCGGGAGTGCACTGCAGGCGCTTGAAGCTGCCGCCGACCGCTCCCGCCAGGGCTCGCGCGAGGGTGGTTTTGCCCACTCCGGGGATGTCTTCGATCAGCACGTGGCCGCGCGCCAGATAGGCGGTCACCAAAGTCTCAACTACAGTCGGGGCACCACGATACACCTTGCTTATGGCTCTAATAAGGGAGGCCACGGCAGGGGGTGCGCCGGGGGCGGCCTGCACTGCGCTGGGTTCAATCATGGCAAGCCCCTGGTGCGGCACAGATTACGTCGATTTGGCGAATGCACGGTGCGAGAACTGCCAACGGCTCGTGCACTGTAAGATACGGTGTGCTACGTAGCGACCGCGACATCAGGCAGGTTGACCTTGCTCTGCCGCGCGCAACTAGCTATAAACCATTAGCAAACCTCGCTTAACGAGGATGTACCGTTCCATAAACGCTATGCCAAATCGATGCCATCCAGCTTCCGATTTGGCCCTCCCTTCCGGCTCCCCCAGACCGCCATGGCGATGACCCGTCCAACCTCCGAGATGCCATGAGCGTCCCTCCTGCTGCCACTGGCGACGGAGCGACCCTGGGACCGGACGGTCTGCCCCTCGGACCGGGCGACGCATCCTCGGCCAGGAACCGCGAGACGATCGCCAAGCGTACCCTCGCCGAGCGCATCGCCGAGCTCCATGGACTGGGCCAGGTCCAGACCCTGCAGGTCATCCAGGCCTTCCTCGACCAGATCGTCACCGAGCTCTCCAAGGGCAACCGCCTCG
>Ga0302314_10006240_pt1 | contig 21662 bp, 20 predicted proteins | sample III_Palsa_N2_3_FD_200533 | JGI IMG/M metagenome (GOLD analysis project Ga0302314, IMG submission 200533) | Peat permafrost microbial communities from Stordalen Mire near Abisko, Sweden - III_Palsa_N2_3 | ecosystem: Environmental > Terrestrial > Soil > Palsa > Peat permafrost | place: Sweden...
TCGGTGGGGTCGGTGTAAATATCTTGCGGTGCGCCGCACTGGGCGATCTTGCCCTGCCGGAGCACGGCAACCTGGTCGGCGGTGGAGAGCGCTTCATCCTGGTCGTGGGTGACGAGGACAGTGGTGGCCCCTGCCTCTTTGAGCAGCCGCCTGACGTCGGCGCGGATGGTGGCCCGCAGGTTGGCGTCGAGTGAGCCGAAGGGCTCGTCGAGCAGGACGAGGCTGGGCTTGATGGCCAGTGCCCTGGCCAGTGATACCCGTTGCTGCTGCCCGCCGGAGAGCTGATGGGGGTAGCGACGGCCGAGGCCGGCCATGCCGACCGCTTCGAGTAGTTCCTCGATGGCGTTACCGCGCCGTTCGCGCCTGGGGAGGCCGAACCCGACGTTCGCCGCCACGGTGAGATGCGGGAACAGGCTGCCATCCTGCGGCACGTATCCGATGCGGCGGCGCTCGGATGGCACGTAGGCGCCAGGTCCGTCGACGATCGCGCCGCCGAGTCGCACCGTGCCGCTGTCGGCCTGCTCGAAGCCCACAATCGCGCGCAGCAGGGTGGTCTTGCCGCTGCCCGACGGGCCGAGAATGGCGGTCAGTGAGTTCTCTGGTACCTCCAGGTCCACTCCGGTGAGAACCGGGCGCCCCGCGAATGCCTTGGTCAGGCCGGAGACGGCGAGCTGTGTCATGTGATCATGATCCCTTCGGCTTGCCCGGACCGGTTGAAGAACCGTCCGAGTACGTAACTCGGCACTGCGGCGATGGCGATCATCACCAGGGCGAACGGGGCAGCCTGGCCGTAGGAGAGGTTGCTCTCGTAGGCCCAGAACTGCGAGGAGAGGGTCTGTGCCCCGGTGGGGATCAACAGCAGGGTCGCGGTCAGCTCGGTGACGACGGACAGGAATACGAGGCAGAACGCCGCGGCGAGGCCCGGTCCTGCGAGTCGAAGCGTCACTCGCAGCAGGACTGCGAGCCGACGCTGGCCGAGGGAGCGCGCAACGTCGTCTAGGTTCGCGGGAGCACGGGCGAGGGATGCCTTGACCCCGACGAGCGCCAGCGGAAAGAACATGATCGCGTAGCAGAGGATGAGCAGCGGCGCAGTCTGGTAGCTGAAGCCCTGGAGGTAGTGCAGGGTGAAGTACGACAGGGCGAACGCCGCGACCACGCCGGGCATGGCGAGCACCAGGTAGGTGCTGCGCTCAAGCAGGTGGTGGATCCGGCCCTGATGGCGGACCGCGAGCAGCGCGAGGGGCAGTGCGAGCACGGTGTCCAGGCCGGCCGCGGCCACGCCATAGCCGACGGTGGTCAAGGTGGCGGTCGTCACCGTCACGCCGGTAATGGCGTGGGCGCCCCCCTCGAAGATCCAGTAGAGGCCCGAGCCGATCGGCACCCCGAGCGCGAGGATGACCAGCAGGGTAAAGCCGCCAAGCACGGGCACCAGCGCCTTCCCGAGCCGGCGCGGCGGCAGCTTCCTGGCGGCGAGGGGTCCTGTCCTGCTGACCCGACCCGTGCCGCGGGCGATCCCCTCCCCGGCCAGCACCAGGATGCCGAGCGCCACCAGGACGAGGGAGAGTGCGCAGGCAGCGGATACGCTGAACGACAGCGAGAACTCGGTGAAGATCTCGGTGGTGAAGGTCTGGTAGCCGAGGATCTCGAACGCGCCGTACTCGGCCAGCATGACCATGGCCACCAGCAGGCAGCCGCCGAGGATCGCGCCGCGGGCCTGGGCGAGCGTGACCCGGACGAACGTCCGTATCCGCCCGACGCCCAGGCTCCGCGACACCTCCTCCTGCCCGGGGTCGGCGGCCCGGAAACTGGCCGCCACCGGCAGGTAGACCAGCGGGTACACGGCGAGGGTCATGACCACGACCGCGCCGCGGAAGCCCTGCACCCAGTTCCACAGCGACGCCCAGCCGAAGCTCACCACGAAATCGGGTATCGCCAGCGGCACCACGACAAGGATCTCCCAGACGCGTCGGCCCGGCAGGTTCGTCCGCTCGATGCACCAGGCGGTGCCCGTGCCGATGACCGCGCACAGCGCTGTGCCGACGACCGTGAGCCTGATGGTGTTCCACAGCAGGTCAGCGGTCAGGCGGCGGAAGATCAGGTGCACTACCGACGAGGTTCCCGAGCCGACCGCCTCGAGCAGCAGGAACACAAGAGGCAGCACGAGCAGCGCCGCGACCAGGCAACTCGCCCCGATCAGCAGCACGGGCCTGCGAGCCCGCCGGGCGCGCCCGGCCGGAGGCCGGGCCTGGCGGCCCGGCGAGCCGCGTCTGGGCAGGATCTGCGTCACAGCAGCCCCGCCTGCCGCATCAAGTTGATCGCCGCGGTCCCGGTGCCGAGCTCGGCGATGCTGATCGGGTACGGCTTGAGCTGGCTGAAGGGCGTCTCGCCGGCCTGGGTGATCACGCCGGAGGCGATCGGGTACTCGAAGCTGATCGACTTGGCCGGGCTGGCGATGATCTCCTGGGCCTGCTTGCCGACCAGGTAGGCGAGGAACTTCTGGTCCGCCGCCTGATGCGTGGACGACTTGAGGATCGCCGCACCGGAGACATCCACGACGTAGCCGGGATCACCGGCCGCGAAGTAGGCGATCCGCGCCTTGGTGTTCGCCGCGCCGATCTCGGCGCGCATCCGGTACCAGTAGTACTGGTTGACGATGCCGAACGCCGCCTGGCCCCGGTTCACCTCATCGGCGATGGTCTCGTTGTCGGGGTAGACATGGGAGCCGGCGTTCGCCTTGATCCCGTCGAGCCAGCGCAGCGCCGCCGCTTGCCCGTAGGCACGCGTCACCGCGGTAACGATGGGCTGGAAGTCGGTCTCCTGCGGTGCTATCGCAAGCTCGCCCTTGTACTTCGGGTTGGCGAGCTGCAGCACCGTGGTCGGCAGCTGGCTCTTCTGGATCAGGCCCGGGTTGTAGATGAGCACGCTGACCCGCGCCGAGACGCCGACCCAGTCGCCCTGCGGCGAGTTGTACCCGGCCGGGGTTTCCGCCAGCGTTGACGCGTCCACCGTGGCCAGCAGCCCCTTTTCCTGCAGGAACTCAAGGACCTGTGAGTTCTCGGTGTAGATCACGTCCGCGGGGGAGTGGGAGCCCTCGGCGACGATCTGGTCGGCGATGATGTCCTCATCGTCGTTGCGCACGCTGGCGGTGATGCCGGTGGCCTTCTCGAACCCGGTCACTATCGAGTCGGTGGTCTGTTCATGCTGGCCGTTGTAGAGGGTGATCGACTGGGAGCCCGCGGCGCCCGATGCCGCCCCGCCGCAGGCCGCGAGCGCGCCGGCGAGGCCAAGCACCGCGATAGCCGCCGCGGAACGCCATGGCATGCCAGTCCGGCGCCTCACCTGCGAGCCACGCGAGCCCGGCAAGCCCGATGGCTCGCAACGATCATCATTACTCTCCACAGTCTCGTCCCTCTCTGCGAGGATGGCGGCCCGTTGTGAGCCAGCGCCCGCAGGCATCAGCTTAGGCTAACCTAACTTAGGTTCACCTAAACTGGTTGGTCAAGGGGCGGCAGGCCTGTCCCGCGTACCCATAGCCCGCCATCGGCAATTCGGCCACTACCGCCAATTCACCCGTGGCTGTCGGTGAACGCCGCGCCGAGCTGGTGCATCGCGCCGTCGAGCAGCGCGCCAAGGTCGGCCGAGGGCTCGTCGAGCCAGTGCTCGTAGGCGGCGACCGCGACCCCGAGCACCGCATGCGCGATCGCCTGCGGTGCGAGGTCGTCGGGGTCGCGGCCGGTGCGCTCGGCGGCGAACTCGGCGATCACCGCGCGCCAGGCGGCGAATCGGAGCGTGGAGTGGGCGAGCAGCGTCGGAACCCGCAAGATCAGTTCCATTCGCCGGCGATGCAGCGGGATCTGCGCGGGGTCGACCTGGTTGAAGTCGATCAGCGCCAGCCGGATCGCGTCCATCAGCGGCACCTCGGGCGGGCAGGCCTTGAGCCGTACCCGCATCCGGTCGAGCTCGTGCTCGAACGCGCCCCACGGGATGTCGTTTTTGGACGGGAAGTAGCGGAAGAAGGTGCGCCGCCCGATCCCGGCGGCCGCGGCGATCTCGTCCACGGTCGTGGCGTCGAACCCATGCGTCGCGAACAGCGCGAACGCCGCCTGCTCAAGCTCGGCGCGCGAGGTCACCCGCCTGCGGCCTGGGTGCGTCGCGACCGGTGCCGACACCGTCATCACCGTCCTCGATGGGGATACCCAATTTTACGGCAACAGCGGCGGTTTTGGTGGTGATAACGGGTTTCTCGGTTACTATGCGTGAGGGCCTTGATTTCGGCACCTAGTGCCGTTTACGCTGCTGGCAGATGTCATCCTGGCACTTGGTGCCACTAATGCGGGAGGTAGCGCATGGCCGAGCAGACTGAAACGACGGCGGCGTCCGCGGAGTCCGCGGAACTGACCAGCGAAGAGCTTCTCGTCGAGGAGGTCTCGATCGACGGCATGTGCGGCGTCTACTAGACCTGCGGCCTGCGTCATGACCTTCGACCTTGACCACGCCTGGCAGGTCGACCCCCGGGTGTCGATGCGCCCCGAGCCGTTCGGCGCGCTGCTCTACCACTTCGGCACCAGGCGGCTGTCTTTCCTGAAGAATCAGCGGGTGCTTGCGGTGGTCAGGTCCCTGGCCGACCACCCAAGCGCCCGGTCCGCCTGCGCGGCGGCCGGCGTGACAGAGGCGGAACTGCCCGCCTACACAAGGGCCCTCTCCGCGCTCGCGGAATCCAACATGATCGCGGAACGGACTCCCGCATGACGCCTATCCCTACGGCAGCGCTCTCTAAGGCACGGCCCATCTCTACGGCCCCGCCGGCCCCGGGCAAGCTGACCGACCTCTTCCAGTTGGGTCTCGACGCGCCGATCTGCCTGACCTGGGAGCTCACCTACGCGTGCAACCTGTCCTGCGTGCACTGCCTGTCCTCATCGGGACGCCGCGACCCGCGCGAGCTCACCACGCGGGAGTGCATGGACGTCATAGACACGCTCGAGCGGATGCAGGTCTTCTACGTCAATATCGGCGGCGGAGAGCCGACGGTCCGCTCCGACTTCTGGGACCTCGTCGACTACGCGACCGCCCACCATGTCGGTGTCAAGTTCTCCACCAACGGCGTGAAGATCACCCCGGAGGCGGCCACGCGGCTCGCGGCAAGCGACTACGTGGACGTGCAGATCTCACTTGACGGCGCCACCGCCGAGGTGAACGACGTGGTGCGCGGCGCGGGATCGCACGCCACCGCGATGCGCGCGATGCGCAATCTCGCCGACGCCGGTTTCCGCGGCTTCAAGCTATCGGTCGTCATGACCAGGCAGAACATTCCGCAGCTCGACGAGTTCAAGGCCATCGCCGACCGGTTCGGCGCGCAGCTCCGGCTGACCAGGCTCCGCCCGTCCGGGCGCGGCGCGGACACCTGGGACGAGCTGCACCCGCTGCCCGCACAGCAGAAGGAGCTGTACGACTGGCTGGTCGCGCACGGCGAGCAGGTGCTGACCGGCGACTCGTTCTTCCACCTGTCCGCGTTCGGCTCCGCGCTGCCCGGCCTCAACCTGTGCGGCGCCGGCCGGGTGGTCTGCCTGATCGACCCGGTGGGCGACGTCTACGCCTGCCCGTTCGCGATCCACGAGAACTTCCTTGCGGGCAACGTCCGCGTCGCGGGGGGGTTCCAGGCGGTATGGCAGACCTCGGACCTCTTCCGGGACCTGCGCAAGCCCGACACCGGCGGCGCGTGCAAATCCTGCGGTTTCTACGACTCCTGCCGTGGCGGCTGCATGGCCGCCAAGTTCTTCACCGGACTGCCCATGGACGGTCCCGACCCCGAGTGCGTGCAGGGCTACGGCGAGACCGCGCTCGCCCAGGCGCTGAACTCGGCCGCGCCGATCCCGCGCCCCTCGGTCGACCACTCGCACCGCACAGTATCGGCCAAAACAGTGCCGGCCAGGACAGCAATGTCGGCCGGGTCAACAACGCCGGCCAGGACGGTGCCTGCCAGGACGGTGCCGGCCAGGACGGTGCCTGCCAGGACGGTGCCTGCCAGGACGGTGCCTGCCAGGACGGTGGTACCCGTGACGATCGGCCCCCGCCCCGTGGCTATCACCCCCCGCCGCCCGCCCTCCCACGACTGCGACGAGAGCCCGCTCGCCGGCTTCGCGGCCGACTAGGCCGCTACGCCATCGATGCCGGCCAGGCCGCTACGCCATCGCTTGCGCACGTGGGTACGCTCCAGCGACCCCAATGACGCATTCGATGACGCGGACAGCCGTCGCGAACCAGGTGCCGGTGACCGAGGGCCGTCCGCCGACGAGCCCGTGCCCGCCGGCGTTCGGCTGCGCGCCGATTCCGGCACGCGGCTCCTCGCCGACGGATCGGTGCTCGTCGGCGGGTCACCGGTCCGGGTACTACGGCTGACGCCCGCCGGGGGGCGACAGGTCGCGGACTGGCTGGCCGGCTCCCCGGTACCGGCCGGCCTGGCAGCAAGGAAGCTGGCCCGCCGCCTGCTCGACGCCGGCCTCGCGCACCCAAACCTCAAGGCACAAGTGGGCGGAACGGACCCGGCCGACTCCGGAACGCCCAATGTCCGTCCCGGCCACGGGGACGTAACGGTCGTGGTCCCGGTCCGTGACCGACACGCCGAACTCGCCCGCTGCCTAGCAGGCTTGCGCACCAAGCCAAAGATAACAGCAAGAGGCGGTCGCGTGACGGATGCTCCGGATAGCGCTCGCGGCGACCTGTGCGGGCTCTCGGTGATAGTCGTGGACGACGCGTCCGCGGACCCGGCGGCCATCGCGGCCATCGCGGCCAAGTACGGTGCGGACGTGGTGCACCGGCCGGTGAACGGCGGCCCGGGCGCCGCGCGTAACACCGGCCTGGCGGCGGCCTCGACGGACCTGGTCGCGTTCCTTGACTCCGATTGTGTCCCGCGGCCCGGGTGGCTCGACCGGATGCTGCCGCATTTCGCCGACCCAGCGGTCGGCGCGGTCGCGCCGCGGATCGTCCCGCATGAGGCCGGCACCGGCTGGCTCGCCCGCTACGAGGGCGCGAGTTCGACGCTCGACATGGGCGCCCGCCCGTCCATCGTCCGGCCAGGCGCCCGGGTCCCCTACGTTCCCGGCGCCGCGCTTGTCGTCAGGAAGACCGCCGCGGTACCGGGGTTCATCGAGGGCATGTTCGTGGGGGAGGACGTCGACTTCATCTGGCGAATGTCCGCCTCCGGCTGGCGAGTCAGGTACGAGCCGGCCGCCACCATGGGCCATGACCATCGCGTCACGTTCCGCGCCTGGTTCTCTCGCCGCGCCGACTACGGCACGTCCGCCGCCGCGCTTGAGGAGCTCCACCCCGGCGCGGTCCGCCCGCTCTACGCCTCCTGGTGGACGGTCGGCGCGTGGGCGGCGGCGCTCTCCGGCCGCCCGGTCACCGCCGCCGCCCTCACTGCCGCCGCGACGGCCCTACTCGCTCGCCGCCTTTCCCGTGTCACCGGCGAACGCTGGCCGATCCCCGCCTCGCGGTCTAGTCCAGCGGATAACAGCAAGAAGTGTACGGCTGTGGCGTGGGCGCTCGCGCTGCGGCTTGCCGGGGGCGGGACGCTTGCCGCGGGGCGGCCGCTTGGCAGTACGATGTCCCGGACCTGGTGGCCACTCGCCATTCCCGCGGCGATCGCGTTCCCCGGGCTTCGCCGCCCGGTCGCCGCGCTGATCCTCGCACCGCCGCTGCTCGACTGGGCGGACCGCCGCCCGCCGCTTGACCCGTTCCGCTACGTCGCCGCCCGGCTGCTTGACGACGCCGCTTACAGCCTCGGCGTCTGGCACGGCTGCCTGCGGCGGCGAACGATCCGCCCGCTGCTCCCCGTGCTCGGGAACAGGCGGCCGCCGGGCTAACCGGCCGCGGGCGTTACTCCTCGCCGGAGAACCGTTCCCAGGCGGACTGCCTGGTGATCCGCAGCGCGGCGCCGATGCGGGCCCAGGTCACCCCCCGGCCGCGGAGCACGGTGACAAGCCGTTGCAGGCTGGCGTCGGTCTGCGCGCTCACCGCGGCGATCCGCGGCAGCAGGGCGAGCATCTCCTGGTCGGCCATCGTCTCCTCCCAGACGGGCACCTCGGTCCTGGCCGGGGACGACGCCTGCCGCTGCTCCGCGAGGATGTCGCCGCACAGCTGGACGCACTCGTTGCAGATGTACACGCCGGGGCCCGCGATAATCTTCTCCACCGCGGAGCTCGGCTTGGCGCAGAACGAGCAGTTCACCTGGAGCGCCCCTGGGCCCGGTACTGCGTCCGGAACCGCGTCCGCTGCCGTGCCCGGAACCGTGCCCGGTGCCGTGCCCGATGCGGTTTCGCTGGCCATAACGCCTCCCGTCGCCACTCTGTCAGGATTTTCCTGACAGAATCGAGACCGAGAGTACCGCGTCAGGATCAGGCTGACAAGTCAGGTACACCCTGACGGGACTAACCGCCTGACGGGACTAACCGGCGGCGGAAGCGGCGGGGGAGCCAGCCTTCGGACCGCCTCTTCGAGCCGGACCGCGGCGGGAGCAGCACCGCCACCAGGAGCCCGGATGCTTCTGCAATCCGCACAGGACCGGGAGCAAGCATCATGGAAGACATGCTCACCACGGAGTATGACGGGTGCGGACGCTGCCTGGTGGCATTACGCCGTCTGAGCAGGAAGACCGACAAGACCAGCAGCCCGCAGCGGCAGGGAGACCAGGACCTGCAGGCAGCAGCCGACGCCGGAGGCCACATCATCGCGTGGGCCGATGACTGGGAGGTCTCCGGGGCCACGGACCCGATGACCCGCAAGGGCCTGGGCCCGTGGCTGCGGGGCGAGATGGGACCGTATGACGGGATCGTGGCCCCCAACGTCGACCGGGTGGGCCGCAACGTGCGGGACACGCTGAATACGCAGACGCTCTTGACCAGTCAGGACCGCGTCGTGGTCACGGCGGATCACGCGGGGATGTGGGATTTCAGCGACCCGAATCAGGAGAACGAGTGGCTGGCCAAGGCGTGGGGGTCGCAGATGGAGTTGCGCGCGATCCAAAAGCGCAACCGGGACGAGACGATCCGGGCGCGGAAGGCGGTGGGGCCGGGCGGTTTCGTCGTCTCTGCGGCGCCTACGTCGCCACCCTGCGCGCGGAGCACGAATGGCTGCGTGAAGGCTCGTCGGTCGCGCAGAAGCAGACGATCCGGGACTTCGGCAAGAGCCGCGCCAAGGCGCTCAAGGACCGCAAGGAGAAGATACCGGTTAAGCGGCGGGCGGCCTCCCGCAGTTCCGCAAGCGGGACAGGTCCCTGCCGACCATGAATTACACGAAGCAGGGATTCACCCTCCGCGACAGGGATCTCACCCTCGCGGGCGGGATCCCGGTGCACGTCGTGTGGTCCCGCGAGCTTCCGTCAGCGCCCAGCTCCGTCCGCGTCTACCGGGACGCGCTCGGCCACTGGTACGCGTCGTTCGTCGTCACGGCCGGGGCGCAGCCTTACCCGGAGACGGGCGAGGCGATCGGCGTGGACTGGGGCGTGAAGGACATCGCCGTCACGACCAGCGCCGTGCATGACCTGCCGCACCCGGAGTTCGGGAAGAAGTCAGCGGAGAAGCTGGCCAGGTACCAGCGGCAGATGGCCCGGCGCAAGCCGAAGACCGGCCAGAAGCCGTCGGCCGGTACAAGCGGGCCAGGCGGAAGGCCGCCAAAGCGCACGCCAAGGCCGCCGCGCAGCGGCAGGACACGGCCCGCAAGTGGGCGAAGGCCGTCGTCCGCGACCACGACGTGATCGCGGTGGAGGACTTCAAGCCGAAGTTCCTCGCCAAGTCCACGATGGCCCGCAAGGCGGCCGACGCCGCGATCGGGGCGGCCAAGCGGTCGCTGCTGGAGATGGCGGCCAAGCACAGCCGGACAGTTCACCTAGTCGACCCGGCCTACACCACGATGGATTGCAGCGCATGCGGGGCGAGAGCCAAGTCCCGTCTGCTGCTGTCCGAGAGAACCTACACATGCAATGCGTGCGGCGTGGTCCTGCCGAGGGACAAGAACAGCGCCGCCGTGATGCTTATCAGGGCTGGTCTCATCCCTGCCGGTGCTGATCGGGTAAGACGTGCCGCAGCGTAGCTGCGACACGCACCGTGAGCCGGGAATCCCCGCCCTTCAAGGCGGGGAGGATGTCAAGTACCGTCATCGATATGAGCGAGATGCTGCCCCTGTTCCCGCTGTCGGCGGTGCTCTTCCCGGGCATGCGCCTGCCGTTGCACATCTTCGAGGAGCGTTACCGGGTTCTCGTCACCGACCTGCTCGCCAAGCCGGAGCCGCGGCGGTTTGGCGTCATCGCGATCCGCAATGGGCGCGAGGTCGGCGTCGGCGGTGTAACCGCGCTGCACGAGGTCGGCTGCGTCGCGGCCGTCCGCCAGGTCGTGCCGCACCCGGACGGCCGGTTCGACCTGGCGACCGTGGGCACGGATCGGTTCCGCCTGATCGGCCTTGACCGGTCGCGGCCGTACCTCATGGGGGAAATCGAACTGCTGCCCGATGAGCACAGTCCGGATGAGCAGCCCGGCTCCGACGGATCCCGCCCGGATGAGACTGAATCCCACCCGGATGAAACCGGCGCGGGCAAGGCCCCGGTGGTGGCGGATGTGCAGGCCGGGTTCCGCGGCTACCTGAACGCGCTCGCCGACCGGGGCGGCGGGGTGATCAGCATCGCCGACCTGCCGGACGAGCCGCTGCTGCTCTCCTACGTGGTTGGCGCCGCGATGATCATCGACCTGCCCGAGCGCCAGTCGCTGCTCGCCGCTCCCGACGCGCTGAGCCGACTGCGGCTCGAACGTTCCCTGCTGATCCGCGAGACCGCGATGTTCCGCGCCACCACGTCCCGTCCCGCGCCCGACTACGTCTACGAGCAGTTCAGCCAGAACTAACAACGCCAGGCCTGGCGACCCGGCGACCCGGCGACCCGCCGGCCGCCGCCTCGGCTCTGATGCTGAGGCGGCGGCCGAAAACAGGCGGGAAAAACAGGCAAGGTCAGACGGTGCCGCCGTAACCGCCGCCTGGCGGAGGACCGTAGCCCTCCGGGGGAGGACCGTAACTGCCTGGGGGAGGACCGTACCCGCCGCCACCGGGCGGGAAGCCGCCGTACCCGCCGGCCGGCGGGGCGGCCCCGGGCTCCGAGGTCTCACCGTGCGCTGCGGTGAGCCGGAAGTACACCAGCGTCACGACCGTGGCGATGAACGGGGCGACGAGCGTTCCCACCACCACGCTTGAGATGAAGCTCGCCGCCGCGTGCGGCAGCGCGGACAGGATCAGCGAGATAATTATCTCGCCGACGATCAGCAACAGCCACGTCACGACGTAGGTACCGAAGACGTTCCACGCGTACCCGCGGACCGTCCGCCAGCTGCGGCCGAACGAGTCGATCGCACCGGAGCCGCCGATCACGATCCACGGCACGATCAGCGACAGGAACGTCAGCAGGATCAGCCCCGGCACGATGATGAGGACGAAGCCGATCGCGATGGCGATGCTGGCGAGGATCGAGGCGAGCGCGACGGGCCCGACGAACGGGCGCGCGGCGTTCACGGTCTCCCGCAGGTCGAGGTCGACCCGCCCGTCGCGCACGTCCTGCACTGCCTTAACCAGCGCCGCCTGGAGCAGGAACATGCCGAACACGGTGACGAGGAGCCCGAGCAGGGTGCCGAAGGTGCCCGCCAGGCTCAACACCAGGTTGATGATGGCGACCACGAGGTAGATCGCGAACGAGATAAGGATGAAGTGCGAGGCGTAGCGCCGGTACAGCGCCCACGCCTCGCCCAGTACTCCGGTAAGCGGGTTCATGGCATCATCCTAGGGATTTATTCCCGCCCCGGATGTGCGTCTTACTCGTGGATGATGACGCCGCGGATGTTGCGCCCGGCCATCATGTCCTCGTACCCCTGGTTGACCTGGTCGAGCGTGTATCGGGTGGTGATCAGCTCCGCGAGCTTGAGCTTGCCGCAGCGGTACAGGTCGAGGAGCCGCGGTATGTCCTCGAACGGGTTGGACGAGCCGAACAGCGCGCCCTGGAGCCGCTTCTCGAACAGCGACAGCTCGAACCCGGACACGTGCACCGTCTTGTTCGCCGGTCCGGCCAGCCCGGTGAGCACCACGATGCCGCGCTTGCGTATCGCGGCGAACGCGGCGGAGACCACGTCCTCGGTCACCACGCCCATGGTGACGATCGCCTGGTCCGCGCCCACGCCCCAGGTGAGCTCGAGCGCCAGCGCCTGCGCCTCGTCAAGCGAGGCGACCGCGTGCGTCGCGCCGAAGGAAGGCGCGGACTCCCGCTTGAACGCGACCGGGTCGACCGCGATGACGTACCGCGCGCCGGCGATCGAGGCACCCTGCAGCGCGTTCGCGCCGACGCCGCCGACGCCGTAGACGATCGTGGTGTCGCCTGGTCGCACCTCGCCGGCCCGCACCGCGGAACCGAACCCGGTCGGCACGCCGCAGCTCGTCAGCGCCGCGAGCTCGAGCGGTATGTCGTCCTCGATCTTCACCACCGACGCCTCGGACAGGACCGCGTACTGCGAGAACGTCCCGAGCAGGCACATCTGCCCAAAGTCGGTGGCGCCCTCGTGGTAGCGGTACGTCCCGTCGGGCAGGCTGTTGTCGAAGAGGAACCGGCCGAGGTCGCAGAGGTTCGACTGGCCGCGGGCGCAGAACCGGCACTTGCCGCAGACCGGCAGGAATGACGCGACGACGTGATCGCCGACGGCGAGCCTGGTGACGCCCGTGCCAACCTGCTCGACGATGCCCGCCCCCTCGTGACCGCCGACGATCGGGTACCTGACCGGGATGTCGCCGGTGCGCAGGTGGTCGTCGGAGTGGCACAGGCCAGAGGCGACGAATCGGACAAGGACCTCGCCGGTCTTCGGCTCGTCGAGGTCAAGCTCGACGATCTCGAACGGCTTGCCGACGTCCCTGAGCACCGCTGCTCGCGTCTTCATGCAACATCCTCCCGGCGGTAGAGCACAGTCTTGCCATCATCCGCCCAACCGCTCGACGCGGTCATTGTGGCACGGCTCCAATGATCTGGCCCGCTCGTTGTGCGCTCCCGAGGTTACGCATCTGCAACCGCTGTCTAGCTTTGTTGCGCGGCGCAATCACTGGTAGCTATCGTCGGGGAATGCTTATTCTCCGCTCACAGACCACGCGGCTCGCCGCCGTGCTTGGCATGGCGTGCATCGGGCTGGCGGCCGCGGGCTGCAGCAGCTCGTCTTCCTCTTCTTCTTCCTCCGCCTCGACCTCGCCGGCGGCCAGCACCTCGGCCAGCGCGACCGGCACGGCGAACGTCGCCTACGCATCGTCACTCGAGTACCTCAACGAGAACGTCGTCAAGCCCGCCTTCACCAGCGCCTCGGGAGACGCCTTCTCCGGCACGGGCAACGCCTCCGGTACGCTCGAGGCGGACATCGCCGCCAACGAGATCCGTCCCAACGTCTTCGAGTCGGTGGGCGGTGACAACATCACGCCGCTCGAGCCGAAGTACACCAAGTGGTACATCCCGTACGCCGGCACCTCGATGGTCATCGCGTACAACCCGAAGTCCAAGTACGCCAGCGAGTTCAAGGCCTACGCCGACGGCTCGAAGCCGCTGAGCACTCTCTTCTCGTCGCTGCTGCAGACGTCCGGCCTCAAGCTGGGCCGCACCGACCCGAACACCGACCCGCAGGGCCGCGACTTCATCTACATGCTCGATCTCGCGCAGACCTACTACCACCTGCCCTCGGACACGGTCGCCAAGATCCTCGGCACCAGCGATTCCGGCACCTCCAACAGCTCGCAGATCTACGCCGAGGCCTCGCTCGACTCCACCCTCGAGTCCGGCCAGCTCGACGCGTCGAGCGCGTTCGTGACCCAGGCGATCGAGCTGCACCTGGACTACATACCGCTGCCGACCGCAATCAACCTGGGCAGTGCCGCGCTCGCCTCGACGTACGCGAACGCAACCGTTAAGCTCACCAGCGGCACCGTTAAAAGCGGATCGCCGCAGGTCATCGACATCACGACTATCGGCACGCCAACCCCGGCCGCGATCGCGTTCATCAAGTACACGTTGTCGCCGGCCGGCCTGGCGCAGTACAAGGCGGGAGGGTTCAAGCTGATCACGCCCACGGTCGTCGGCGACAAGAGCGCCGTCCCCGCCGATATCCTCAGTGAGCTGGGCTCCTAGCCCTCAGGCCGCTTCTTCTGGGGTGGTCAGGGACGGGGATAGCTTCCGTTCCTGGCCGCCCCGTTTCAGGCGGAACGGAAGCGGAGGACGCGGAGCACGCGTACGTTCCATATCCGCTGGTTTTTCCATCCTGGGCGCGGCGGTCATCTGGATCGCCCTCCTCGGCCCCGTCATCACCCTGATCGGCCGGATGTCACCCGGCGACCTCTGGGCCGCGCTGACCGGGGCGGGGGACCTGGACCCGCTGGTCACGTCGCTTGAGTCGGGTGGCGTGGCACTGGCGGTGCTGATGGTCATCTGCACGCCGCTCGCCTGGCTGCTGGCCCGCGACCGGCTGCCGTTCCCGCGGGTATGGGAGACGGGCATCCTGTGCGCGCTGCTGCTGCCGCCGCTTGTCGTCGGGCTGCTGCTTGTCTTCATGGTCGGCCCGTACACCTGGATAGGCAGCCTACTCAACTGGCTGCACCAGTCGGCCACGAACACGTTCCTCGCCTTGGTCATCGCCGAGGTCTACGAGTCCGCGCCGTATTACGTGCTCGGCGCGCAGGCCGCGTTCACCAGCGTCGACACCCGGCTCGAGGAACAGGCGGGGCTGCTCGGCGACCGGCCGGTACGGGTATTCCGCCGGGTGACGCTGCCGCTGGCCGCGCCCGGCCTGGCGATGTCACTCGCGGTCGCCTGGGCCCGCGCGGTCGGTGCCTTCGGTGCCGTGGTGATCATCGCCTACCATCCCTTCGGCGTCCCGCTGCAGATCTTCACCACCATGCAGGAAACCGGCCTGTACACCGCGCTGCCGTACGCCCTGGTGCTGCTCGTGGTCGCGCTGCCGCTGCCGCTTGCCGCCTACGTCTGGAGCGCGCGTGCTGAACGTCGACGTCGAGGTTGACCGTCGCGACCTGACCGTTCGCGCGCGGCTCGAGGTGGCGGCGGGGGAGCGGGTCGCGCTCTTCGGGCCGTCAGGCGCGGGCAAGACAACCATCCTCGAGGTGATCGCCGGCCTGGTCGCGCCGCGCCGCGGCGTGGTCTCGCTCGGCGACCGGGTGCTCACGTCCACGGTCGCGCCGGCGGTCGCGGTGCCGCCGTGGCAGCGACGCGTCGGCCTGCTCAGGCAGGACCCCGGGCTTTTCCCGCACCTGTCGGTCCGCGGCAACCTGACGTACGCGCGGTCCGCCGCGCGCGGCAGCGAACCGGCCGGTCCGCTGGCCGAACTCACCGCCAGGCTCGGTATCGACGGGCTGCTCGCCGAGATGCCCGCCCGGCTGTCCGGCGGGCAGCGGCATCGCGTGGCGCTCGGCCGCCTGCTGCTCGCGCACTGCGACGCGCTGCTCCTCGACGAGCCGTTCGCCAGCCTGGACGCGGCGCTGCGGCGCGCCCTCACCGCCCTGGTCAAAGATCTTTCCACCGAACGGTCCGTGCCGTCTGTCCTCGTCACCCATCAGCTGTCAGACGCTCAGGCGTTCGCCGACCGGCTCGCCGTCCTCGACGGCGGCGAGATCCTGCAGGTGGGCCCGCCCGATGCCGTCGTCCTTCGGCCGGCCTCGCGGCGCGTGGCCGAACTGGTGGGGTACCTGGGGTTCGTTCCCGTCGAAGGTCCTGGTGTCGGCGGTGCGGGGGCCGTCGGTTCTGGTGTCGTGGCCGGGGTGCATCCGGACAGGGTGCTCCCTGGCGCAGAACCCAGCCGCGGCCTCGTCGTCACCGGAACCGTGACCGCCGCCAGGCCGATCGGCGCCATCTGGGAGGCGGACGTGCTCGCCGGGAACGCGGCGTTCACCTGCCGTCTGCCGACCCGCCCCGACGGCCCCGAGGTGTCGGTGACGCTGCTCGACCCACCGTATTTCGGCTAGCACCGTATTTCGGCTAGCACCGTATTTCGGCTAGCACCGTATTTCGGCTAGACCACACGTTCGCATCGGGCGGGGTATGCAACCGGTGATACCTTGCGGGCGTCTAAGAGACAACTTTCAGATCTCTTTAAGTTTGGTGACCCGATGACCTCGCTGACGCGCACCCTCCGCCCCGCTGTTTTTCCCGCCGCCGTAGTCATCGCCGCGAGCGCGGTCGCGCTGACCGCCGGATGCCAGAGCTCGTCCTCCAGCTCAAGCGCGGCCGCGCCCGCCGTGACCACGTCTGCCGCAACCGCGTCCGCGTCGGCCGCGCCGTCCGGCAGCATCTCGGCAACCGTGTCCGCCGGCGCGGTAACACCCGTCTCGCCGGATAGCAGTTCTCCCGCCGTCACCGGCGGCGCCGTGGTCAACCCCGGCGGGCCGATGAAGCCGGCGGGCTCCGCCGTCTACCTCGCCGAAGGCGGCGACGTGCGGGGCACCGCCGTGCACGAGCCAAGTTGCGCGGCGGGCTGTCCGCTGTCGGGCGACGGCACCACGCAGCTATCGGCCATGACCTGGTCGACGTGGACGGGAACCGAGGCGGTGGGCAGCGGTACCGAGAAGATCGACGGCTGCACGCCCAACTGCGCGACCGGCAAGCTGTACGCGGTCAAGGTGACCGTGACGTTCACCAAGCCGGTCCACGTCTGCGCCGCGGGCGTCATCCACTGGTACTGGACGCGGGCCTCCTTCGCCTGGCCCAACGGCCTTCCCGCCGCGCTCAAGGGCGAGAACGCGCCGACGAACCCCTTCACCTACTCCGAGATCGCCAGCCAGTCCACATCCTGCGGCTAGCCGGGGCCGGGCTAGATCAGCCCGGGCTTGCGCGGCTCCGATGCCCGCATCATCGAGGACCCATCTTGTCGGATGCCGCCACCCGTCCCAGCTCAAAGACGAGTACGTCACGAGTATCCGCCCTCCGTTGCGTTAGCGATAGAGCTCACAGCTCTGGATTCCCTGATGAAACAGACCGCTTTCAATGTTAAAGTAGGGACATCGTGGGAAGAACGCGCTATGCGGCGAGCGGCGATCTTCGCATCGCCTATGAGTTGCACGGCTCGGCGTTCGCCACGCGGCCGACGCTCCTGCTCATCCAGGGCCTCGGCCTCGATGCGTCCGGCTGGGGGGCGGCCATCGGGCCCCTGCGGCGGCGGTTCCGGCTGGTGCTCATGGACAACCGAGGCATCGGCCGCAGCTCCGTAGGCTCCGTCAGCGTGCAGGCCATGGTCGGCGATGTACTTGCCGTCCTTGATGACATCGGGATCGGCGCCGTGCATGTCCTCGGCGCGAGCCTGGGCGGAATCATCGCACAGGATCTCGCGGTCCAGTACCCCGAGCGCATCGACAAGCTGGTGCTCGCCTGCACCACACCGGGCTGGCCGTTCGCGTACCCCATGCCGCCGATGACCGTGCGCCTAATCGCGGCGTCCAGGCGGCTTCCGCCGGACGTCGCGGCCCGGCGTCATCTCGAAAACGCGCTGTCGGCGGTCACGCTAGAGCAGCGCCCCGACCTCGTCGAGCAGATCCTTGCCCGGCAGCGGTCGGCGCTGGTCGCTCGGGCCACCTGGCATGGGCAGGTCGCGGCCGGGGCCAGCTATGTGGGCGGCCTGCGGCAGCGGGGCATCCACGCCCGCACGCTGATCCTGCATGGTGAGGCAGACCGCGTGGTCGACCCGCGCAACGCGCGGCTACTTGCCGCCCGTATCCCGGACGCCCGGCTCGTCACCTTCCCCAAGCTTGGTCATCTGTTCTTCTGGGAAGACCCGGCCGGTTTCGCCGCGGTGGTCACATCGTTCCTGCTGGACGGCGGCGAAGACGTCCGCGGGACGTGAGGGCCCCGGGCCTGCCCGACCGGGCAGGGGCACCCCTGCCATTGGTCCCTGCTTCTCAGGACGTTCGGCCAGTTAACTCAGGACGTTCGGCCAGTTAACGGTCGGTTTACACGGACGTAACGTCGGGTAAATCGGCTCACCGAAGCCTCGGCGGGCTGATGGCCAAGCTCAAGTCGGCGTCCGTGTACTTAAAGAGAGCTCCGTGTACTTAAGAGAGCTCCGTGTACTAAAGAGAGCACTGCGACGCAACCACATTCTACGGCACGTTCATGCTCGGCGTCCAGCAGTGAGCCGCCGCGCACGGCAGCACCGGCTAGCGGCACATTCTCGAGAAGGGAACGATCCGATGACAGCTCAGCGAGCCCAGGAATGGCTTGGCACCGTCCAGGGGAGGGTGGCCCTGGTCACAGGCGGTACTCGCGGCATCGGCGAGGCCATCTGCCATCAACTCGCCGACGACGGCGCCGAGATCGCGGCCGGCTACTGGCGCGGCCGGGAGAGCGCGGAGAAGTTCGCTTCGACCATGGCGGCCGACTACCCGGGCCGGCGGATAACGCTGCACGAGGGGAACATCGGCGAGCCAGCGGACTGCCGCAGGGTGCTGCATGAGGTCATTGAGCAGCACGGCCACCTGGACATCCTGGTGAACAACGCGGGGATCACGATCGACCGGACCGTCGCCAAGATGACCGACGACGACTGGAACAAGGTGATCGCGGTCAACCTGTCGGGCGCGTTCTTCATGGCCCAGGCCGCCGTAGAGCACATGATCGAGCGCGGCACCGGCCGGATCATCAACGTGTCCTCGGTCATCGGGGAGACAGGAAGCATCGGCCAGGCCAACTACGCGGCGTCCAAGTCGGGCCTGTTCGGGCTGACCAAGACACTGGCGAAGGAGGCCGTCTTCCAGCTCAGCCGTGCGCAGCGCCCGGTCGGGGACGGGATCGGGCTGACGGTCAACGCCGTCACGCCCGGCTTTATCGCCACGGACATGCTCGCCACCATTCCCGACAAGGTACTCGACAGGATTCGCGCGCAGATACCGGTGGCGCGCCTCGGCAGGCCGGAGGAGATCGCCAGGGTCGTCGGCTTCCTCGCGGCGGACGAGTCCGCCTACATCACCGGGCAGATCTGGGCCGTCAACGGCGGCCTGGACATGTGAACACGGATCCACTGACTGGAGAAATACCATGGAAAACACCAATGATGTCTTCGTCTTGTCCGCCACCCGGACAGCGATAGGAAAATACGGCGGCGGCCTCGCCGCGGTCCCGCCGTGCGACCTGGCCGCCACCGTGGTCCGGGAGGCGGTCAGCCGGGCGGGCGTGGACCCGGACGCGGTCGGCCACGCGGTCTTCGGCCATGTGATCCACACCGAGGTACGGGACATGTACCTGGCCCGGGTGGCCGCGATCAACGGCGGGCTCGGCGTGCAGACGCCCGCGTTCACGCTGAACCGGCTGTGCGGCAGCGGACTGCAGGCGATCGTGTCGGCCGCGCAGGCCATCAGGCTCGGCGACTGCGAGCTCGCGGTCGCCGGCGGCGTGGAGTCGATGAGCCGGGGGCAGTACTGGCTGCCCGCCATGCGCTGGGGACAGCGGATGGCGGACGGCACCGTGGTGGACGCCATGGTCGGCGCGCTCACCGACCCCTTCGACGCCTGCCACATGGGCGTCACCGCTGAGAACGTCGCCTCCGAGTACGGTGTCTCCCGGGCCGATCAGGACGCGCTCGCCGTGGAAAGTCACCGCCGTGCGTCCGCCGCGGTTGACGCGGGGTACTTCAAGGAGCAGATAACGCCGGTGGAGGTGCCGGCCCGCAAGGGCACGGTGACCGTCGATGCCGATGAGCACATCCGGCCTGGCGTGTCGCTCGGCGACCTGGCGCGGCTGCGGCCGGCCTTCGCCGACGACGGCACCGTCACCGCGGGCAACGCCTCCGGGATCAACGACGCCGCGGCCGCGGTCGTGCTGGCCGACGGGGCGTTCACCGAGCGGCATGGGATCAGCCCGCTCGGGCGGCTGGTCGCCTACAGCCACGCTGGGGTCGAGCCGCGGATCATGGGCATGGGACCCGTGCCCGCGACCCGCAAGGTCCTGGAGAGAGCAGGGCTCAAGCTCGACGACATCGACGTCTTCGAGGTCAACGAGGCGTTCGCCGCCCAGGCCCTTGCCGTCGTCCGCGAGCTCGGCCTGCCGGAGGACCGGACCAATCCGAACGGCAGCGGTGTATCGCTCGGGCACCCGCTCGGTGCCACCGGCGCCATCCTCACCGTGAAGGCGCTCTATGAGCTGCGCCGGACCGGTGGCAGGTACGCGCTCGTCACGATGTGCATAGGCGGCGGTCAGGGCATCGCCGCGATCTACGAGCGCTGCTAGTCGACGGGCAGGGCTGGTGACAACGGCGGGGCGACGGCGAGGAACCCCAGGGGGCGTCCCCCGGAGACAACCGTCGGTGCGGGCGGGCCTGATACGATCGCCGCTTTTGCGATCAGGCCCGACCGCGCCGACATCGGGGGTACGGGGGGTCGTCCCCCCGGGAGACAACTGGCAGACGGCATCTGGAGGTAACGGTGAGCGCAAAGGAACCCGCGTGGCAGACCGCGGCGCAGGCCAGCGAGGTCCTTGCCCCTGAGATGGGCTTGCTCGCCGAGCTGGATCCGGCCGACTTCGGCACGTCCTTGCTGGCCGCGCTCGCGCGGGCCGCGGGGCGCCCGGACGAAGCCGGCCGGGCCTGGCTCCGGTTCGGTTCCGCGATGGCCGGGGCATGGCCGGTGGCCATCGCCCGCTGGGCGGGAGCCGATACGCCGCCGCCGGTGCCGCCCGACGAGAAAGACAAGCGGTTCGCCGACCAGTCCTGGAACGGCAATCCCGGTTACTTCGCGCTGCGACAGGTCTACCTGGCGACCAGGCGGCTCGGCGAGGAGCTGCTGGCCGCGGGGCGGGGTGATCCGCTGGCGGACCAGAAGGCGCAGCTCGCCATGGGCTTCGCGTTCGACGCGCTGGCCCCGACCAATTTCCTGCCGACCAACCCGGCCGCGCTCAAGAAGGCGTTCGACACCGGCGGCGCCAGCGTGCTGGCCGGGGCGCAGAACTTCCTCGACGACGTCGCGCGCAACGGCGGCCGGCCGCGCCAGGTGGACACCTCGTCGTTCGAGCTCGGCCGCAACCTCGCCGCGACACCGGGGCGGGTCGTGTTCCGCAACGACCTGATGGAGCTTATTCAGTACTCCCCGCAGACCGAGGGAGTGCGCGCCGTGCCGGTGCTGGCCAGCCCGCCCTGGATCAACAAGTACTACGTGATGGACCTGGCGCCGAAGCGGAGCTTTATCGAGTGGGCGGTCACGCATCAGCGGACGGTGTTCGCGATTTCCTACCGCAACCCCGATGCCTCGATGCGGGACGTGACGCTGGACGACTACCTTATCCACGGCCCGCGGACCGCGCTCGACGTGATCTGCGACATCACTGGCGCGCCGACCGTCGACATCGTGGGGCTCTGCCTGGGGGGCGCGCTGACCGGGATGCTCGCCTCCTACCTCACCAAGATCGGCGACGACAGGCTCGGCACGATGACGCTGCTCAACACGCTGCTCGACTACAGCGAGCCGGGCGTGCTCGGTGCCTTCTCCGACGAGCGCACGGTCGCCCGGCTTGAGCGGAAGCTGGAGCAGACCGGTGTGATGCCCGGCTCCCAGATGGCGGTCACGTTCGACATACTCAGGGCCAACGACCTGGTGTTCAACTACGTGGTGTCCAACTGGCTGAT
>Ga0302314_10006241_pt1 | contig 21661 bp, 12 predicted proteins | sample III_Palsa_N2_3_FD_200533 | JGI IMG/M metagenome (GOLD analysis project Ga0302314, IMG submission 200533) | Peat permafrost microbial communities from Stordalen Mire near Abisko, Sweden - III_Palsa_N2_3 | ecosystem: Environmental > Terrestrial > Soil > Palsa > Peat permafrost | place: Sweden...
TATGGCACTGGCGGGCGCGGCGGCTGAGACCGTCGTCGCGCCGGAGGACACCAGTGCCGCGGATGCCATGGCGAGCGCCAGTGCCGCGGCGAGGGCTCGGCCCCGGCGCCCGAGGGGCACCCTGACCCTTCTTCGGTGATCTTGCTTGAACATCGATCCCGCCTTCCACGCACTTCGCACAACTAAGCATTCTGGTGAGTGCTAGTGATCGAAAATTTAGTAAAGCGATCATTAAGTGTCAATGACTCTTGCAATATTGAGCATCAAAGATGGGCGTGATCACCGGAGTTGGTGCCAGCGCCCCCAGGGCCTGCTTGAGCCGTGTGCTCGGACCACGGGCACGCACGGTTCTGAGGGGGTGCGGCCGCAGCAATGCGCCGCACCCGCACGTACCCGACCTGGTCGACCCCTACGGAACGCCGGACGCGAGTGGGAGCCCGGCCACGAGCCGGTGCAGGGCGACACCTCGGCTACCGCAACCGCACCCGGAAGACGCAACTCGCCCAACTCGCCCCCGAGACCGGCCGGCAGATCACCGTGCCGTACCTACCTTCCGGGAACATCAAAGTGGAACCGGATCGAGCACCGGCTGTTTTCCCGCATCACCATGAACTGGCGCGGGAGACCTCTGAACACCCACGACGTCATCGTCCAGAGCATCGCCGCAACCACCACCCGTGCCTGCCCGACCGTCCACGCCCAGGAGATCGCCGCGCTTCCCATCCGCCGTCACTGCTTCCACGGCGACTGAAACTCCACCGTCCACGCGACCCAGCCCGCCAGATCCCAGCGGCCGACGACGCCACGGACCAGCCCCCTCCACGCGGCGAACCCCAGGTCACGGCACTATGCGCCCTGCGGGATCCGGAACTGACCGGCATGACCCGCCAGCAGCTCAGCGAGGTGATCGGCACCCTGGCGCCCGCCCGGAGCGGCAATGCGAGCAGGTCCTCCACACACGCTGAGGCCACCCACGCCTGTAGCCGTACGTATCGGCGACAGGGGCTCGATGGGAACTCCCGACTGATCCATGCCTCCGGTGTGCCCACCGAAGCCGGGTGGTTCGCGCCAATCTTCCGGCGTGGACCGGGTGCACGTGCACGCCTGACCGCACTCGGGTCGGCACGCAGCCGTGGCCCATCCGGTTCGGCGGTTTCCTCGCTTCCGCGACGACAGTGCCTGCCACAAGGCGGCCCCCCACGGACCCGCCTTGGGAAACCGTCCGGCCGTCGCTATCCGGCCAAGCCGGGTTGACCAGTGTCGGAACGCGGTCAAAACTCCTCGTTAGTTGCGGAGTTGTACGTGAGCCGGTTTCTTGAGGGGACGATGCATGGCCTGGGAACTGGACATACACACGTTTGACATAGGGGTCGGGGCGAGCAGCATGATCGTCGCCAGTGACCCCGCGGTCGCAGGACGGATCCGGTCCATTCTCATCGATGGTGGGTTGGCGGCCGCGGCCAGGATCGTGCACCAAAATGTGCTGCGTGTCCTCAACGGACAGCCTCCCGACGTCATCCTGGTCACCCACAGCGACACCGATCACTCCGCCGGCATAGCCAATCTGCTCCTCGCCGACAACCTCAGCATGTTCCACCGGTCGATCGCCGCGATCGCCGCACCGTACGGGATCGTCGCGGCGCCGGCAGCGACGGGATCGGCGGTGCAGGCGGCGGCCCGCGTTGCTGCGGCAGTCGTCGGAGCCATGCTGGGCGGCTGGGGGCCGAACGCGGCCACGATCAGCGCCATGGTCCTTGCGCTGGGCGCCGCGAACCAGCTGAACGGCATGACCGTGCTCCAGGCCGCGACGACGGGCGTCGCCGTAGCCGAGGCCCACGGGTACTTCCCCGGTCCCACACTGGAAACCCGCAAGGCTTCTCGCAAGCAGGCAGCCATCGCAGCCGGGCTCGCGGCCGCAGCGGCCTACAGCCCCATCGTGGACGGGCCCACCATGCGGGCCGCGATCGAGGTCCCGATGTTCAACAGCATGCTGACCGCTGTCCCGACGGGGGCGAGGTTCTGGACTGGCTGCCTGTATTCGACCTGCCGGATCATCGACAACGGCCCGCAATTCAACACCCTCCCGAACTTCGTGCTGGCGATGAACGCGCGCACCCAGAAGACGCCGTTCGGTCTGGCTGTGCCAGGGATCAACCGCCCGCGTGCCAACGTCCCCCCGGCGCTGGGCAGCGAACTGTTCTGGAACAACGCCGCCCCCGCTCCGGCCGCGCCCGTGGCGGTGGTGGTCTCCGGCGCGGTACCGGGTCTGGCGGTGCCGACCGGCAGTGTGTGGCAGGGACCGGGCGTCAACCCGGCGCAGATCCCCGGCGGCGATCCGACCAACACCATCAGCATCGGTCTGGTGATCAGGTTCAACGGGTTCATGTACTACACGGCCGGCGACCTGCCGAGCACCGGCGAGGACCTGCTCTGGGCCCGGCTGAGAACACAGCAGCTGCCCAGCAGCACGGCGGTGGGAGCGCTGCTCCCGGTGCCGGTCGCGCCGCTTGCGCCGCCGCCCCCGGTGCCACTGGTCCCGGCCTTCACCTGCAGCCATCACGGGTCGCGGACCTCCACCAGTCAGACCATGGTGGACAGCATCTACCCGCGCACCGCGGTGATCTCATGCGGCGTCAACCACGAGCACCCCGACCAGCCGGTGATCGACGAACTCGTCACGGCCGACTCGGTGCACCACTTCTACCTGACCAACTGCCGCTATCCGCGGGCGGGCATCCTGTTCTCCCCGGTGGCCCAGAACGGGCCCCCGCCACCGGGCGGCGGCGCCCTCTACCAGGCCCAGCCGCTGAACAAGTCACGCATCGCCGGCGACAACAGCCCCACCAACGGTTCGCCCGGCCGGCAACGCGGCGACGTGCATCTCCAGCTCACCCAGGCGAACAGCCAGGCCGCAGCCGGCGTCCGCAGCTTCGCCGTCACCTACTGGGAGAACTACCCGCAGCCGCCGATGCTTCCGGGCCTGCGGACCGAGGCGATCACATGGTGAGGGCGACCACGATCGAAGGGGGCCTCGCATGAGCAGTCCCAGCACCACCCTGAGCGCCCTGCAGGCGCACCTTGTCGCAATGGGCTCCACCGTCACGCTGACCGCCACCGACGCCCAGCTGCCGCCCGAACTGGTCGCCTTCCTCGGCACCGTCCCCGGCATCCTGTCGCTGCAGATCCACGACGGCGGCATCACGCTGACCGGCTCCACGCTGACGGTATCCGGACCGTCCACCACCATGTGGCTGATCAACGGCCTCCCGCACGTGCCGGTCCGGGTCAGCACCGTCACCCTCACGCTCACGGCCGGCACCGCGTCGGACGGGACCGCGACCCTCACCGCGGCAGCGACGGCGACGGGGGTGGTGGCGGTCGGGAGCCAGGACGTCGGCGTCACCGTATCGTCCGCCGTGCTTCCGGACGGCGCCGGCGGCACCATCGCGGCCTGGCGCATCGGTGTGCCCAACCCGTCCTCGGGCGTGCGGCCGAAGGACCTGCTGGGCCTGGGCGTGGGCGGCGACGGGATGCTGCCCGCCCTGGGCGGCCTGCTGGACGCGGTCTCGCAGACCGCCACCCTCGCGGCCGGAAGCGTCGATCTGGTCTTCTACCCGGGCACCGGCTACCTTCCCTCGCTCGCCTTTACCGTGACGATGCCGACCGCTTACTGGACCGGAATGCCGACGATGGTCGCCTTCTCCGGCGCCGACATCGTCGCGACCGTGTCCCCCGACGCCTACCAGATCACCCTGATCGGCCACCTGACGGTCGGCGGCGTCGCGATGGACGTCGGTGTCGGCTTCCAACTCGGCGACCAGCTGACCGCGTTCGTCCGCCCTACTCACGGCGGGGCGTTCCCCGGGCTGGTCGCCCTGGCCCAGTGGGTCGGCGGCGCCGCCCTGTCCGCCCGGACAACCGGCGGCTTCCAGAGCGTGGGCATCGCCACCTCGCCGTTCGACGCGGCGATCGCCTCCGTCTCGCTGGCCGTCGACGTCGGGCTGCAGAAGCTCCTATACCTGGAGACCGTCAGCCTGATAAGCCTCGGGGCCCTGCAACTGGACGTCGCCCTGCGGCTTCCTGACGTGGTCGTCACCGGAGTCCTGCACGACCAGGCTCCGGTGGGGGCCGCCGCCCTGCTGTCCTCGCTGAGCCTGCCCGCGGCCGGTGTCCCGGCCGCGCTGACCATCACCGAGGCGGCGTTCTCGGCGTATCCGGTCGCCAGCGTCTACAGCGCCGACCTGACCCTCAGCGATGTATGGACGATAGGCCCGCTCAGCGTGGCCGAGGTGTGCCTGGCCATCGCCTTCGACCCCGGCGGCGGCCTCACCGGAGCGGTCGACGGCACGCTCGCCCTGGGTACAAGCATCCAGGTGCTGCTGGAGGCGGCTTACCTCGACGCCACCAGCGGCTGGCAGTTCTCCGGTGAGACTGTGGCCGGCAGCACGCTGGCCGTCGGCGACCTGCTGTCGACGCTGGCCGCCTCGTTCGGCATCGGCACGGTGCCGCAGGTGCTGCGCACCCTATCGCTGACCGACGTATCCGTCTCCTACGCGACCGGCACCGGGAACTTCTCCTTCGCCTGCACCGGAAACTTCACTGTCGCCGGAGCGGCGGCGACCCTGGAGATCGACATCGCGATCACCAACGCCGCCGCAGCGCCGACCGGCACCGCCACCACCGTCGGCACGGCCGGCTACGCGGCCACCTACTCCGGCACGCTCACCGTGGGCCCGCTCACCTTCACCGTCGTCTTCGACCTGACCGCGACCGGCACCGACGTCGTCCTCGGCGCAAACTGGCAGGCGCCGCAGGCCGACCCCTACCTTGGCTTGGCCGACCTCACCGCCGCCCTCGGGCTGCCGGACCCCCAGTTGCCGGCGAACCTGGACGTGCGGCTCACCAGCGCGACCGTCACCTACCACGCCACCAGCGGCCAACTGCTGATCGCCGCGCAGTCGGCGACCTACGGAAAGGCGGTGTTCGTCGTGCTGCCGCCGCCGGCCTCCGGCGGCATGAGCACCGTGTACCTCGCCGCCTTCGCGGTCGGTGACCGGATCGACCTGTCCGACCTCCCGCTGCTCGGCGAGGTGCTCGGCGACGCCGACAGCTGCGCGGTAGAGGGCTTGCAAGCGGTGGTGTCGGGGGCGGCGATCCCGGCGACGGCCGCCCTCGCGGCCAACGCCCTCATCCCGTACGGCTATCCCACCCTGCCGGTCCAGGGCACTGCCTCGGCGGTGGCACTGTCCGCGGTGCTGCGTTTCGGCGACCAGAGCGTCCCGATCGCGCTGGGCGTGGTCGCGCCGCCCGCGGACGGCAGCACCCCGCCCAGCGAGGTGACTGTCGGTCCGTCCGAGGGGGCCAGCGGGGTGGTCGTCCGACCGGCCACCGGCTCGGACGGCACGGTCTGGTTCTCGGTGCAGAAGGCGTTCGGACCGGTCACCTTCGACCGGGTCGGAGTCCGCTACTCGGGCGGCGTGCTGTGGTTCCTGCTGGACGCCTCGCTGATGGTCGGCGGCCTGGAGCTGACGCTGCAAGGCGCCTCCGTGGGCAGCCCGATCGGCAGCTTCTCCCCGCAGTTCTCGCTGCGCGGGCTGGGCGTCGCCTACCAGAACCCGCCGCTGACGATCGGCGGCTCGTTCTCGTCAGTGACGCCGACCGGCGGCGCCGCCTTCCAGTACGACGGCGCCGTGGTGGTCTCACTGCCGTCGGGCGGCCTGGCCGCCTACGGCTCGTATGCCGAGGTCGCAGGCGAACCATCGATGTTCGTGTTCCTCAAGGCCGGGGGGAACTTCGGCGGACCGCCGGCGTTTTACGTGACCGGGCTGGCCGGCGGCTTCGGCTACAACTCCTCGGTGCGCATCCCGGCGGCGGACGCGGTGGCCGACCACCCGCTGGTGGCCGCCCTGTCCGACCCGTCCGCACTCGGCGGCCCGAACGCCTCGCCCCTGCAGGCGCTGGCCGCGCTCAGCGGCGGGAACAACCCGTGGATCACCCACGCCCTCGGACGAACCTGGCTGGCCGCCGGCGTGCGCTTCAGTACCTTCCAACTGCTCGACTCCACGGCCCTGCTGGTCGTCGAGTTCGGCAACGGGCTGACCGTGCTGCTGCTGGGCCTGTCCACCGCGCGCTTCCCCAGCATCGGGACGGCGAGGCCCTACGCACAGATCCAGCTCCAGCTGCGTGCGGTCTTCCGGCCCGGTGACGGCTTCTTCGGCATCAGCGCCAACCTGACCCGCAACTCCTACCTGATCGACCCGGCGTGCGTGCTCACCGGCGGCTTCGCGTTCTACGTCTGGTTCGCGCCGAGCCCACAGGCCGGCGACTTCGTCGTCGTGCTCGGCGGCTACCATCCGGCTTTCGCGCCGCCCGCGCACTACCCGGCGGTGCCGAGGATCGGGTTTTCCTGGGCGCTCGACTCCACCGTCAGCATCTCCGGGACCGCATACTTCGCGCTGACCCCGTCGGCCATCATGGCCGGCGGCGCTCTGAACGTCCGGTATCACGACGGCAACCTCACCGCCTGGTTCACCGCCTACGCCGACCTGATCATCACCTGGAACCCCTTCCACTTCAACGTCGCGATCGGCCTGAGCGTCGGTGTCGAGTACAAGGTGAACCTGTTGTTCACCACCAAGACCCTGCACTTGGAGGCGGGGGCGAACCTGACCTTGTGGGGGCCGCCAACCGGTGGGCAGGTGACGGTCAGGCTGTGGATCGTCACGTTCACCATCTCCTTCGGCGCGCTGGCGACGGCCAACCAACCGCCGCTGTCCTGGACGCAGTTCCAGGCACTGCTGCCGCCCGCGACCGGCTCCACCACCTTCACCGCGACCTCCGGCCTGGCCGCCCGGCCGACCGACAACGCGGCGCTGCCCGCACCGCCGGCCGCCGGAACCCCGTGGGCGGTGCGCGCGGACGGCTTCTCGGTCGCCACCCGCAGTGCGGTACCGTCCACCCGGCTGTTCCTCGGCCCGACCTCGCAGACTCCGACCACTACCGGCTCGCAGATCAACATCCGGCCGATGGGTAGAACCGGGTTGACGGTCGATCAGCGGGTGGTGCTCACCAGCACGATCGGCGGCGTCACCAGCACCGTGGACCTGCTCGCCACCGGCTGGACGGTAGCGCCCGTTACCGCCGCCGTCCCCAAGGCGCTGTGGGGCACCGGGGACGGCAGCCGCCTGGATCCCGGCGACGCCCAACTGGTGCCCGGCCAGCTGACCGGGCTGGCGGTCAGCGCTCCGCCACCGGTGACCGGCTGGACCACCGGCACGGTCGACGGCGTCCGCACCCTGGGCGTCCAGCAGCTCACCCCCAGCGGCGGCATGCCGCTGTCCACGACCGCGGCCTCGGCCGGCGACGCGCCCCAGCAGTCCGTCGGCGCCGTCTCCGCGATCGCCGCCCAGATCGCTTCCGTCCCCACCAGCGCTGCGCGCGGCGCACTGTTTTCCGCCCTGACCGCGCTCGGGGCCGCCCCGACGGCGAACGACCCGCTCCCCTCCTTCGCGGCCGGGGCCGGAACACTCTTCGCCGCCCAGCCCATGCTCACCGGGACCGCGCCCTGATCCGACAGCCAACCGCACCGCGACCACGACCACAGCAACCAAGACAGCGAGGGGGAATGGACCGGTGACACAGGCTCCGGGAGGCATCATCCCATCCGCGGGCACGCCGCCGACAACACCGCTGGCGCCCGGCTTCGTCCAGTTCTACGACAACGTCCAGCCCGGCCTGACCTCCGGCTCATATCAACTGACGATTAATCAGGCAATTGGCGGTCTGGCCACCGGCAGCTACCTGGGACCGCTGAGCCAGGGCTTCACGGTCGGCGCGCCGCGCTTTGCCCTGGACCCCGGCGACATCGGCGAGCTGTACCCGCCGGCCAACAGCAGCGGCGCCTTCGCGGGGGCCCTGCCGTCGATCGTGCTCAACCGGCGCACGCTTCCGTGGGAGCAGGCCATCGCCTCCGCAAGCACCGCACCCTGGATGGCGCTGCTGACCTTCACCGCCGCCGAGATCGTTCCTGACCCGGTCAACGGGCAGCCGCTGCGAACCTCCACCGTCGCGGACTTCCTGACCCCACCAACGGCTCCCACATCAGCAGCGGCGGTCGGCGGATCACCCGCGCCCGCACTGGGGTCGCCGGCTCCACCGCCGTCCCTGGGCGGTAGTACTGCCGGGCCTGCCATCGACCCGACCGGCGTGCCCGCCGACATGCTGGCGTCAACGATGACCAGCGTGGTCGTCCCGGCCGGAGTCCTGACCGCGGTGGCCCCCACCCTCGACGAGGCCCGACTGCTCGCGCACGTGCGGCAGACCGACACCTCGTCGCAGGCGGCCTCGGACGCCGGCCAGGACGGTTGGTACGCCGAGGTGCTCGGCAACCGCTTCCCGGCGACGACCCGGGCCCCCGACGGCACCGGCACGCGCACCATCGCCTGCCTGGTCTCGCTGGAGGGGCTGGCCGCCTTCCTGCCCGGCGCGGCGACGGCGCCGACAGGCGGACCGTACTCATACGTCCGGCTTGCCGTGCTCGCCTCGTGGTCGTTCGTCTCCAACCCGGCGGCTGGCGAGGGATTCGCCCAGCTGATGGCCGGGCTGCTGCCGAGCAGCAGCACTGATCCGGGCGCGCTGCTGCCACGCATCCCGGTTCCGGCCGGAGCCCCGGCCTCGGCCGCGGTGACCCGGCTGGCAGAGGGCTACGTTGCGCTGGACTACCGGCTCGCCACCGGCGAGACGACTTTCGGGTGGTACCGCAGCCCGCTCACCCCGTTCCCGGTCGTGCCGTTCCCGGCGCCCTCGGACGGCTCGCCGCACTACGCGACCGCCGCCGAGCTCACCGTGTACGCGCAGGACCAGGGCGTCTTCGACGTTTCGTACGCCGCCGCCTTCGAGGCCGGCCGGCTGGCCGCACTTGCCGACCGCGGTTTCGCGGTGGCCCTGGTGGACGCGCGGCGAGCGGCCTTCCAGACCGTCGCCGCGATACAGACCCGGCTGGCCTCGCCACTGGTCGCAGCCACCGCACCGCAGTCCGCCGCGCAGCAGGAGACCGCGACCCCGGCCCCGGACGCCGGGCCCGCGCCGGAACGCCGGGCCTGGCAGCGGTTCGGGACGCTGCTGCGCAGCGGCATGGGCACCGAGCTGACTGAGGCGCTGTCCTCCGTGCCGCAGTCCACGCCGCCCGAGGCGGAGGCCGCGCAGCCCCCTGCCGCCGCCCCGACCGCTTCGACCACCGCCCAGCCCGCTACTGCGACTCCGCCGCCCCCTCCACCGTTGCCAATCTCCGACGACCCGGTCGCGCAGATGCGGTCCGTGCTGGCACGGGCCGATGTCGCCGACCTGCTCGCAGCGCAGGCCGCCGGCGGTGCCATGGACCCGGTGACCGACTGGCTGGCCCGGCTCGCCCTGCTGCACGGAGTGCCGTTCCGCCACCTCGTGCCGGACGAGCGGATGCTGCCGGTGGAATCGGTCCGCTTCTTCTACCTGGACCCAGGCTGGATAGCCGCGCTGATCGACGGCGCGCTGAGCATCGGCGTAGAGGGCAGCCGCGACCTCGAACTCCAGCAGGCAATCAGTGCGCCGCTGATGGCCACGGTCGCGGCAAAGGTCGGCGCGGTGCGGGCGGCGCAGCGGGCGCGCCCCGACCTGACCGTCCCGACCGGGGGTGCCGCCCCGGTCGGCAGCGCCTCCACGGCTGTCGCCCTGTCGACCCCCACGCCGGCGACCGACCCCGCCACCGCACCCGCCGAGGCACAGCTGGCGACAGCCGTTGCCTCGCAGCAGCGGGCTGGCCTGCTGCTGCGCTCGGCGGCGGTGGCCGGCTGGCCGGGCATGGTCGTCCAAGCCGATGGCGGGGCGACCTCGCTGCTGCGTCTTGACCGGCTCTCCGACACCGTACTGCTCGCCGTCTTCGATGCCGTGCCGACCTCGATCACGCTGGGCGAACCGTGGCACGGCCTGCGGTTCGGCATCCCTAGCACCAGCCTGCAGCTGCGCAACCCGGTCGGCACGTCGCTGGGGGTGGCCTTTCCGGTCGGAGGCGGACCTTCGCTGCTCTCGACCTACACCCGTGCGCCCGTAGTGGGCACGTCCGGCGGTCAGGTGCTCGCCGTCGGACAGCTGTCGGTGGCGCTGCAGAACGCACTGAACCAGGCGCTGGGCCAGGCCGTAACGATGGGCCCCGCGCTGTTCGCCCTGCAACTCGTTTTGGCTGCAACACAGTTGACATTCCAGCCGTCACCGCTACCGACGGTCCCGCAGTCCGCCGCACCGTAGAATGGGATGTGAGACCCGTGCAGTCACCACTGCTCGTGCCCGTGCAACTCCAGGCCATGAGGACGAACCCCTACGTACGCTCGCAGTCATTCCAGCGCTGGACCATGAACTACTCCGCGCTGGCCGGCTACACCTCTCCGGAGCCGGCCCCGTTCACCGGCCTGGACGCGACCTGGGCATCGAGCGCGGCGAACGACGGCGTATACCTTCAGTGGACCCTGCCGACGGCACTGCGGCGGGGTGACCACGACGCCGCCACCCAGACCACCGACTATCCGCTGGCGCCCAACCGCTGGCTGGTCGTACGCACCTGGGGGCCACCCGCGCCGTCGACGCCGATTCAGCGCCTCGCGACCGCGTGGGTGGTGGAGAGCGACTACATCGGGGCGGGCGGCACCTCCGCATTCGTCGATCCGACCGCATCGACTGTCAGACCAGCCCTGATCGGCCGGGTGCTGCCGCTGAGCGGCTGGCGCGAGACCGGGGCCGCCACCGGCACCGGCTTCCTGACCGCGGTCGGGCCCGGCAACGTCGCCTTCGCCGCCTATCAGCCCTACTCGGCCAACGTCTTCTCCTTCCAGGACAAGCTCTCCGGGATCGCCGAGGGCCAGTCGCTGTCCTACTTTGTCGCCGGGTGGTACTCCCGGCCGGGGGACGACATCCTGGCCCCTGTCCGACAGGCCGCCGGCCTGCCTGCTGCGCTGGCCGGTCTGGGCTGGTCGGTCACCGGCTCGGGGTCGATCGACGGTACGGTCTTCCACGGCGCCCTGCGCGGGCTGGCCTGGTCCAGGACGGCCGTCGGCACCCGGCCGAGCACCGCGACGCTGGCCGTCGGTAACACCTCGGTGGACGCTATGACCGCGATCATCCGACAGCAGGCCGCCCAGCGGCCGTCGACCACGATCGACCCCGACCTCCTGGAGGCGTTCCAGTACGACCTGCTGCGCACCCTGGACGACATCGACGGCCCGGCGCAGCTGGACTCGGCGATCCACGACGCCTGGTTCGGCTCCACGCCGGGCGGGTGCGTGTGGCAGGTCGTGGCCACTCCGCCGGAGGACCCGGCGACGGCCGCCCAGGAGCAGGCGGAGATCGACGGCGGCTTGGCCGATCCGAGCTGGCTGGCCGGGCTCAACCAGGCGCAGGCGACCTACGACCTGGCTGTGCGCGAACTGGCCTCGCTGCGGCGGCAGTTGTACGAGATCTGGTGGAAGCGCGGCCGGGCCGCTGCGCTGCCCACCAGGCCCAGCGGACCGGCGGACAGTCAGTTCGCCGCCGCACTGGACCCGACCCAACCGTCCGGGATCGCCGACCAGGTGGTGGCCAAGGCGGCCCAGGTGGCCGCAGCGCAGGCGTCCATCCCATGGGGCGCCACCCAGGACGACCTGGCGGCCGCGATCACCGCGTACACCGCGGCTCATCCGCTCGCCCCCGGCACTGAGCTCAAGCGTGCCGACCTGCCGCCGTTCCGTGCCGCTGCCGACCCGGTCGTGGTGATCGCAGGTGCCCAGGCCAACGCATTCGCCGACGACCTCGGCACCGACGTGAACGGGCTGCTGGGGTGCCGCTTCGTGAGCCAGGTGGTCAGCGCCATCACCGTGCCCGCACCGAATGCCATCTCGCTGGTGGACGCCGACACCCGGCCCGCTACGGTGGCCGCTCCGACCGGCCCTGTGCGGGTCACCGCAGCCATGGTGGCCTCGCAGATCCCGGTGCTCAGCCTCACGCCGGTACCGGCGGTGCCTGCGGCGTTGCTCATTGAATTCTTTTTCCTCGACCCGGCCAACGGCGCAGCGGTGGCCGGTGCCGCGTCCACTTCCCTCATGTCCGGGACCGCGACCGCTCAGTACCTCGCCACGGTGAGCCAGCGGATGGCGACTGGCCAGGGGATGGGCGGCACGGTGCCGACGATCCTGCCGCAGGCCTGGGCCCAGCCATGGGCCCCGCTGTTCCTGGAGTGGCAGGTCGCCTACTATCCGGCGGCGTACGGCTCCGGCTGGCAGTTCGACGGCACCGGCTACAGCTGGCTGGGCAGCCAGGGCGGCCCGTCCCAGGGCAGCCCGATCACGCTGCGCGGCCGGAGCCTGCTCACCCCGCAGCCGTCATTCACTTTCAAGGCACGGTTGGACGCCTATCTGGCCACGGCCCCGGACGAGGACGTCGCCGCGCTGGAGGACTTCGTGACCTCAGTGGACGGCTGGGACTTCCTGTCCCAGGCACTGAGCGGATTCAACGCGCAGCTCGCCCTGCGCGACCCCTCCGCGCTGCTCGCACCGGACGCCGGTACGGTGGTGCTCGCACCGAACACGACCATGGCTACCCTGGTCGCGGACGGCGCCTCGGCCATGCCGATGGCCGACGGAGCGCTCGTCAATGGCGCGATCGTGTCACCCCCGTCGGGCCTCCAGCCGATGCGGGCCGGCCAGATCGCGTTCCAGCGGGTCAGCGTGGTGGACCGGTTCGGACAGAGCGTGGACGTGGTGCTGCCGGCCACCGCGAACACGTTCACCCCGATCACCTCCGAGGGGCTCGCCCCTGCGGCCTCGTTCCCGACGCGCTTCGTCCAACTGCCGCCCCGGCTGCTGCAACCGGCGCGGATAGCCGCCGGGTTCGTCTCACCCACCGACGACTCGGCGGTACTGTCCCCGGACGGTCCGGCCAACCCGATCTGCGCCTGGATCGTGCCCAGCCACCTGGACGCGGCGCTGGTCTGCTACGGCCCGGATGGCACGGCGCTCGGCGAGCTCACGCTCACTTCGGGCACGAGCGGGGGCCCCGAGGTCTCCTGGGTGCCGACGCCGGGCTCCCATTATCAGGCGCTCAGCTCGCTGACGCCGGCCTTCCCGCAGCTGGCCGCCTTCCTGACCGGGGTCAGCACCGCCGGGCCAACTGCGCTCGCGGATCTCCTGGCCACCATCGACGCCACGCTGTGGACGATCGACCCGCCGGGCACAGGCGACGAGACCTACCTTTCGGTGCTGGCCGGACGCCCGCTCGCGCTGGTCCGCGCCGCCGTGCGCGGCGAGCTCTCCGGGCCCGCCCTCACGGACCCGACCTGGCCGGCGACCTTCGCGCCACCAGCCGCCGCTGTCCTCGGATACAGTTTCCCGCTGCGCATGGGTGACGCCGCGCTGCACGGCGACGGCCTGGTCGGTTGCCTGACCGCGGACAGCACCGGCTTCCTGGCCACCTACCTGCCCCAGGGCCTCGCTGGCGGTTACGCCGCAGCCATCGGCCCGGGCAACTTCCCGATGATCGGATTCGCCGACACCGCGCCCATCCACCTCACCATGCTGGTGGATCCGCGGGCGCCCGTGCACCTGGTCAGCGAGGTACTGCCGGCCACCACGTTGCAACTGCCACAGCGGGCGGTCGCCACCGCACTGGAGGCGATGTCGCTGACCATGCGGTTTGGCCCGGTGCTTACCGACATGCTGGAGACCTCCGACGGCGGCCAGCCCGACGTGCTGCTGCCCCGTCCGCCGGACGTGGATGGTACCTGGTCCTGGGCCGAGCAGGCCGGTAGTACGGCGGAAACCCACGGCGTCGCACCGGCCGACGGCGCGGCCCGCTTCTCGACCGCCGCAGCGATGCTACGCACCGGAAGGCTCCAGCTCACCGGTTCCCTGGAGCCCCCGCCGACGCCCTGACCGGCGCATCGCGCGCGTCTGCAACCGCGCATCCGGCCTGCGGTCCCCGTTCCTTGCCGTGTGGCAACAGCCGGGGAAAGCGCATCGGCAGGCGAAGGGCCGCCGGCGGTCGCGGTGGTGTCTTCAGCGCAGCCCGGCCGCAGTCGAACGGAGCACGCGTTCGACAGCGGGCAGGTTGGTGGCGCGGGAACTGGGCAAGGAGACGTTGATGGCGTACTGCCGGTCATCCTGAGTGATCGGCAGCGCGATGGCCAGCGAGACCAGGCCGATCTCATACTCCTCGACCGACACCGATAGCCCAGTGCGGCGGATCTCGGCCAGGTCGGTACGCAGCGAGGCCCAACTGGTGTGGGTCGCGGCGGTCCTGCGGGGATACGGGCCCTTGCCGAGGATGCGCAGCGCCTCGGCGTCGGCGAGCTGAGCCAGGAAGCTCTTGCCGAGCGCGGTGCAGTGGGCCGGGACCCGCAGGCCCGCCTCGGCGCGGGGGCCGAGCAGGTGGGTGCCCGCGACGGAGTCCAGGTAGACCACCTCGCCGTGGACGAATGTCGCCAGGTTGGCCGACTCGCCCGTGGCGGCGGCGGCTGACCGCAGTGCGGCCCGGACCGCACCGGGCGTGCCGGGGCCCGGCGGGGCGGCCCCCGCCAGCCGGGCGATCTGGTCGCCGAGCTGGAACTGCCGTTCGCCGCGGGGCCTGGACAGGAACCCCTCGGCCACCAGGATCGCGCAGAGCCGGTGCACGGTGGGCAGCGGCAGCCCGAGGGCCTCGGCTATCTGGCTCTGCGTCAGCTGCGGCTGATCGGGACCGAACAGCCGCAGGATGGACAGACCGCGGGCCAGCGTCCCGGCACCGGCGCCGGTCCCGGCGCTGACCCCGGCCTCGGTCCCGCCTGCTTCCACGACTACTCGACTCCCTTGCCGTCCACGCTGCTCCCGAGTGCGTCCAGCAGGTAGCGCTGGAATGCCTGAAGGGTACTCTCCGAGCCCAGGAGCAGTCGGCCGTGGTCGACCGCGCCGCAGTCCATCCCGCGCTGCACGGACTCGACCAGGACCGCGTCCTCGGCGCCGACCTGGTTGTCGAACTCGAACATGGCCTTGATCCACTCCGGGTCGACGTCCTCGCCGAAGAAGTAGTCCAGGTAGCCGGTGGTCCGTCCGGGACCCGCCGGGTAGACCGGCCCGAAGGAGAGGTTCGGCTGTCCCGGGTTGACGTTGACCTTCAGGCTCGGCCACACCAGGTGGTACTGGCCGGCGACCACCGGGCCCTGCACCGGGTAGCCGGGGGTGCGCGGGATCTCCCTGACCTGTCCCCGGTGGCTGGCGAAGGTCGGTCGGACCGTCAGCTCGTAGGCGTCGGGGGAGACATCGATCACGTCGCTGAAGCCGGGGTGGGCCACCGGGCAGTGGTAGCACTCCAGGTAGTTCTCGACCGCGACCTTCCAGTTGCTCTCCACGGTGTAGTGGACCCGCGAGTGGAACCGCATCCGGGACAGGTCGATGCCGCCCTCGGCGAGCAGGGTCGGCAGCTCTCCCAGGGTCTCGGCGAGCGCCGGCGGATCCGGGTCCAGGTGGACGAAGACGAACGGACCCCAGGTCTCGACCGAGGCAGGCAGCAGACCGAGCCGGTCCTTGTCCAGCGACTGCTCCCGCTCCCCGCGCGGCACTGTGCGCAACGCGCCGTCCAAGCCGTAGGTCCACGCGTGGTAGAAGCACTGCAGCGTCTTCCGGGTCCCGCAGTCCTCCCGGACGACCTGCGCGCCCCGGTGGCGGCAGACGTTGACCAGCGCGCGCAGCCGCAGTTCCCGGTCGCGCACGACCACCAGCGGGACCCCGGCCACCTCGCAGGTGAAGAAGCGCCCGGGAGCGTCGAGCTGGTCGGTCCGGCCGACGTAGTGCCAGGAGCGGCGGAAGAGCCGCTGGTTCTCCAGGTCGGCGAGGGTCGGGTCGGTGTACCAGGACCAGGGCAGCGTCTCACCCCGGTCGAGCCGTGCGGAGAGCGCGGCCAGGCCCGGCGCGCTGAGGCCCGCTGTGCTGAGGTCCGGCCGTTCGGTGGTGGTCATCGGGTCTCCCTGGGGACGTCGGTGGTGAGCGGTCCGAGACGCCCGGCGCCGCCGGGTGAACCGAGCGGCGCGGACCGCCCGGGCAGGATCTGGGTGAAGAAGGCGGAGTTGGCTGCCGCCTGCTCCGCCGCCTCGCCGGGCAGCAGGCCGCGCAGCGCGGTGGCCGCGCCGGTCGGGCACACTTCGGCGCAGGCCCCGCAGTCGATGCATTCGCCGGGGTGGATGTACATCTTGTCGCCGCCCTCGTAGATGCAGTCGACGGGGCACTCCTCCACGCACGAGGCGTCCTTCTCGCCGATGCACAGATCGGTGATCACATGGGTCACAGCGACGGCTCCTGTTCGGCCCGGCGGTCGGTGGAGTGGCCGGGGAAGAGGTCGGCGGCGGGGTCGAGGTCGGTGGCAGCGTTGTTGACAGCGGTGGCGGCCTCGCCGAAGCCGACCGAGATCAGCCGTACCTTGCCCGGGTAGTCGGTGATGTCGCCGGCCGCGTAGACGCGGGGCAGCGAGGTCGCCATCCGCCTGTCGACCGCGATATGACGGTCACTCAGCTTGAGTCCCCAGTCCTGGAGCGGGCCGAGCGAGGCGGTGAAGCCGAGGGCGGCGACCAGCCGGGTCACCGGCAGCCGCTCGGTGCCCCGCGGGTCGCTCAGCTCCACGGCGGCCAGCCGGCCCCGGTCGTCGCCGTGCAGCGCCGCCACCTGTGAGCTGGTCCGCAGCCGTACCGCCGGGGACTCCTGGACGGCGCGGACGGAGGCGGCGTGCGCGCGGAAGGTGTCTCGGCGGTGGGCCAGGGTGACCGAGCGGGCCCGGTCGGCGGCGGCGAGCGCCCAGTCGAAGGCGCTGTCGCCACCGCCGACGACGAGGACGTCCTGGTCGTCGAGGTCGGCCAGGTCGGTGACGAAGTAGGACAGGCCCCGGCCGAGGAAGGCTGTACCGGCCGGCAGCGGGCGGGGGCTGAAGGCGCCGATCCCCCCGGTGATCACCACGGCCCCGGCGCGGACGGTGGCGCCGCGGTCGGAGGTGACGGTGGGCAGGCCGTCATCCCCGTGGCTGAGGGTCTGCGCGGTGTGGCCGAGCAGCAGGTGCGGGCGGGCGGTCATCGCCTGCGCGGTCAGGCCCTTGACCAACTCCCTTCCGGGGACGGCCGGAAGGCCGGCGACGTCGAGGATCGGCTTCTCCGGGTAGAGGGCCGCGACCTGGCCGCCCAGTTCGGGCAGTGAGTCCATGATCGCGACCGACAGGCCCCGGAACCCGGCGGTGAAGGCGGCGAAGAGCCCGGCCGGTCCCGCGCCGATGACCAGCAGGTCGACGGCGAGGGCAGGGGCGGGGCCGCACGGTCGTACGTCCGCCTGCGGGGCGGCGTGCGGGTTGGCGTCGCTGCTGCTGCACGCTGTGGAGGCGGCCATCAGTCGCCGCCCAGCATCAGCGACTTGACCTCGGTGAACTCCTCCAGGCCCCAGCGTCCCAGCTCGCGGCCGACCCCGGAGAGCTTGTAACCGCCGGTGGGGGCATGGAGGTTGAAGCCGCCGCCGTTGATCTGCACCCGTCCGGTGCGCATCCGCCGGGCGAAGGCCACGGCCTGCTCCCGGTCGGCCGCCCAGACCGCCCCGGACAGCCCGTAGTCGGAATCGTTGGACAACTCAAGTGCCTGCGACAGGTCCTGATAGGACATCAGGCAGAGCACCGGGCCGAAGACCTCCTCCCGGGCGATCCGCATCTGCGCCGTGACATCGGCCAGGATGGTCGGCTGCACCCAGTAGCCGGCGCGCAGGTGGTCCAGGTGCGCCGGGAGCTCCGGGGTCCCGGCGCCGCCGAGGACGGTCCGTGCGCCCTCCTGCTCCGCCGTCCTGAGATGGTCCAGGACGGTGTCGCGCTGCGAGGCCGAGGCGCTGGGCCCCAGGTGCGGGCCGGGCTGGGAGGGATCGCCGAGCGTGTGGCGGGCCCCGGCAGCCACGGCCGCCGCCACCGCCTCCTGGTAGCGGTCGGCCGGGACCAGCAGCCGGGTGAGTGCGGTGCAGGTCTGCCCGGTGTTGGCGAAGACGTCGTCGACCGTCTCGGCCACCGCGCGGGCCAGGTCCGCGCCGGGCAGGACGACGGCGGCGGACTTGCCCCCGAGTTCCAGGCCGACCCGCTTCACGCTGCCGGCCGCCAGCCGCATCACCTGGGTACCGACCTCGGTCGACCCGGTGAAGGACAGGACGTCGATGCCGGGGTGCCGGGCCAGCGCCTCGCCGACCGACCGTCCGCTGCCCGAGAGCACGCTGAGCAGCCCGGGCGGCAGCCCGGCCGTCTCGGCGCACTCGGCCAGCAGGAAGGCGTTGAGCGGGGCGACTCCGCTGGGCTTGAGCACCACGGCGCACCCGGCGGCCAGGGCCGCGCCCAGCTTGGCGGCGATCTGGTAGAGCGGGTAGTTCCACGGTGTGATCGCCGCGACCACTCCGGCGGCCTCGCGCACGACCACACCCTGATTGGTGCTGTTGCCGCCCGGTATCGGCTCGGACCACTCGAAGCTCTCCAGCAGGGCCGCGTAGGAGCGGATCACGTCGATGGCGAGACGGGTCTGCACCTCCAGCGAGAAGTCCGCGGGTGCGCCCATCTCCAGGGTGATCAGGGACGCGAACTCCTGCTCCCTGGCTGACATGGCGTCGGCGAGGGCGGTCAGCAGCGCGGCGCGTTCGGCCGGCTCGGTGTACGCCCAGCGCTCGAAGGCGGCGCGGGCCGCCGCCACGGCGTCCTCGACGTCCTGCGGTCCGGCGGCGGCGACCGACCCGATGACCGCGCCGGTGGACGGGTCGTCGACGGTCAGACGGGTGGCGCGGGCCACCCACCGGCCGCCGACGAACAGGTCGGGGTGCAGCGTCGACGACCTCAGCCGGGCCACGGCGGGCACGGCGGGCACGGGGTCCACAGGACTCATAGGGCTCATGGGGTTGCTCCCTGGGGGCTGGGGGCGGCGTGCATCGCGGCGCCGAGCGAGCGGCCGCCGTCCACGGTGAGGACCGCGCCGGTGGTGTAGCCGGCGGTGAGCAGGTGCGCGGCGGCGGCGGCGATCTCGTCGGCCTCGGCGAAGCGGCCCAGCGGGATGGCGTCACGCATCCGCTGCTGCGCGCCCTCGTCGGAGAGGATGTTGGCTGTTGCCGACTCGGTCGGGACGAATCCGGGTGCGAGAGCGTTGACCCGGATGCCGTGCGGTCCCCATTCGCGGGCGACCGACTTGGTGAAGGCCACCATGCCGCCCTTGGCGGCGGCCGAGTGGGCGACGGCCGGCGCACCGGTCCAGGCGTAGGTGGCGACGATGTTGACGATCGCGCCGGGCCGCCCCTCCCGGATCAGCCGCCTGGCCAGCGCCTGCGAGGCGTAGAAGGTGCCGTAGAGGGAGATCTCCACGACCGCCCGGAAACCGCCCGGGGACAGGTCGACCGTGGGGCAGGCGAAGTTCCCCGCCGCATTGTTGACCAGGCCGTCGATCCTCGGCAGTCCGTCGATGAGGTCCGCGACCGCCTCCGGGTGGCGGACGTCGAGCACCGCGGTGCGCACCACGGTGCCCTCGGCCCGCAGCTGCTCGGCCGCGCGGTCCAGCCGCTGCGCGGTGCGGGCGGCCAGCACCACCTCGTGCCCGTCGCGTCCGAGCCGTTGGGCGATGGCGAAGCCGATGCCCGCGCTGCCGCCGGTGATCAGGTAGCTGCTCATGCCAGCGATCCCTGCACCCAGGCGTCATTCCAGGCGGCCAGGGTCCGGACCCGGCGCGAGTAGCGCTGCAGCGGGAACTCCAGGGTGAAGCCGATCGCACCGACCACCTGGTGGCACTGGGCGACCACGGTCTCGGCCGCCTGCCCGGCGAACGCCATTGCGTCGAGGGCGAGTCGGGGCTGTTCGGTGAGCAGCCGCAGCGCGGTGGCGGCGGTGGCCGCATCGGCGAGCCGGGCCTGCACATTGGGCAGCGCGGCGAGCGGCGCGCCGAAGGCGGAGCGCTGCCTGACGTGGTCCAGGGCCAGGTCGAACGCCCCCGCCGCGAGCCCCGCGAGGTAGCCGACCTGGGCATGCACCCAGGCGCGCTCGCGCTCGGCGGGAACGGTCTCCGCGCCGGCGTCGGCGGCGCGGACGCAGTGCACGGCCTGGTCGTCGCCGTAGGCGAGCGGCGAGCACTCCAGCACGGTCGCGTAGCGCAGCCCGTCCGGGACGCGGCCGACCACGGTGGATTCGGGGTAGCGGGTCAATCCGCCGCAGAGCGGGGACGCGCCCAGCAGCCGGTCCACCTCGGACAGCGGGGCCAGGCCCCGGCCGAGCTCCAGTGCGGCTGGGGCGACGAACGCCAGCGCGTCCGGGTCCTCGCCCAGCTCGGCCCAGCCGACCAGAGCCAGCGCCTCGGACAGCGCGACGCAGCGGTCGTCGCCGGGGGAGTCCGGCCGCCACTCGGCGCTGACCGGGTGATCCGTCATCACCTGGGCGACGGTGCGGGCGAAGGCGGCTGCCTCGTCCGCGAGGGACCTTGTCACTGCCGTACCCATGCGGGATTCCCTTCGGGGGAGTGAGACTGGACGAGTTCGGGGTTGTGCTCGCCCAGGCGGGGCGCGACCCGGGCGCAGGGCGCGGCGGCGCCGTCGACCTTGAACAGGTTGCCGAGGACATGGACCGGACCCACGCCCGGTTGGTCGAGTGTCTGGACCAGGCCGTTCGCCAGTACCTGGGGGTTGTCGAACAGGCCCGGCAGCTGCCGTACGTCGCCGGCCGGGAGGCCGTGCGCGGCCAGCCGCTCCAGCCAGTCGGCGGTCGGCCGGGCGGCGAAGGCCTGCTCGAAGCGCTGGACCAGCAGCAGCCGTCGGGCGCGCTCGTCGGCGTCGGTGGGGGCGGCCTGCGGGTCGGCGGCCCACGGGTCGTCCAGGCGTAGGAGTCCAAGCAGCCGATGGCGCTGCGCCACGTTGAGGCAGGCCAGGGCGAGGAAGGAGTCGGCCGTGCGGTAGCAGCGGTAGTAGGGTTCCAGCTCGTCGGTGACGGAGATGCCCCGGGCCAGCTCCGACAGCCCGTCAGGGGTCAGTTGCGGCGTTTCCCCCGACCCGGCCCCCGACCCGGCCCCCGACCCGGCCCCCGACCCGGCCGTCGGACTCTCGCCGATCCGGACGAAGCGCTGGACCTGGACCGCGAGTGCCGCGCCGAGCAGCGAGACCTCCACCCCCGGCGCGTGCGTGCGGTCCCGGCCCTGGAGCCCGGCGAGCACGCTGATGCAGGCGAGCAGTCCGGCGGTGAGGTCGGCCATGGCGATGCCACCGGAGCGGCGCGGGACCGCGTCCTCGGTCCTGGCGTCGGCGAGCAGCAGACCGGAGAGCGCCTGGGCGATGAGGTCGTAGCCGAGGCGACCGGTGTCGGGGCCCTGGCTGCCGAAGGCGGAGACACAGACCCAGACCGCTGCCGGATTGGAGGCGCGGACGCTCTCGCGGTCCAGCCCGAAACGCGCGGCCCGTTGCGGCGGCATGTTGTGCAGGATGACGTCGGCGCCGGCCATCAGGGTCGCCGAGTGCTCGCGGTCGGCCGCGGACTTGAGATCGAGGACGACGGAGCGTTTGCCCCGGTTGAGGGCGTAGAACCAGGTGCTCTCGCCCGGGGTGTGCGGGTTGTAGTGCCGCCAGGCGTCGCCCGTCGGCGGCTCGACCTTGACGACGTCCGCGCCGAGGTCGGC
>Ga0302314_10006242_pt1 | contig 21659 bp, 17 predicted proteins | sample III_Palsa_N2_3_FD_200533 | JGI IMG/M metagenome (GOLD analysis project Ga0302314, IMG submission 200533) | Peat permafrost microbial communities from Stordalen Mire near Abisko, Sweden - III_Palsa_N2_3 | ecosystem: Environmental > Terrestrial > Soil > Palsa > Peat permafrost | place: Sweden...
AGGAGGGTCTGCAGAGTGGCGCCGCCCCAGATCCGTTCCTGGTAAATGGGCCCGAAAGTGAAAAGACTCATCCCCTCTTGTTAGAGATTCCCGGCGGCCCCGGCAATCGCAAGGTTGCCTCGGCGCGGCAGTCTGCTAAAACAGCAGAATGTACCGAGTCCGAGTTCTCCTGGCGTTGGCGGCATTGCTGGTCCTGACCGTCGGTTCCGCATCGGCGCAAAAATTGGCCATCTGGAAATGCGTCCTCCCGGGAGGAACCTTCGAGGTCGCCCTCCGGGCCGTCACCGCGATCAGCAGCCATCAGTACACCGTCGAAGGCGGCATCAAGGTCACCGAGGTGGTGATCGAAACCGGCTCCTCCTCGACCGAAAACCGCTTCTATTACATGGAATCGCCCACCACCTCGGCGGGAGGCGCGGTCGGCAATGCCGCCGACGCCCTGCAGGCGCGCGCCCAGACCGCCGCCGACCACGTCACCTCGGTGATGGGAGGCGGCACGGCGGTGAGCGATGCCCTGAACACCACCGTGATCAAGAGCTACCCCACCACCACCCATGCCCACACCGTCGAATACCGGCTCGCGTCTCAGGCCGATCTGACGAATCTTTTCAACAGCATCGAAGCGGCCTGGAACAGCAACCCCAACACCTCCTTCTCCCCCACCGCCGCCACGACCGCCGGAGGCGGCGGCACCACCACCGCCGTCGGACAATAGGAAAGCACCCCCCCCAACTCTACGGAGTCGGGTCGGAGCCGTGCAGAAACCCGTTGAGCAGCTCGACCCCCTTGTCGATCGCCTTCTGGGCCCCCTCCTTCACCGCCGGGATCACCGCGGCGATGATCCGCCCGCTCAGATCCTCGGTCGGGTTCTCGATGGTTCCGCCGATATGGACCGGGGTCCAGACATAGATCCCCCGCGACTCGGTGAAGACTTGGCTCACCGCCCCCGGCAGGAGCGAGAGACGGCTCGACGGCAATCCCAGATTGACGGTGCCGTCCAAGGCGTCTCCTTGCCGGACAATATCCCCCTCGGCCCGGACAAATCCCTCCGATTCGATCGCCAGCTTGCTGAATTCCATCCGATCCGGCCCCAGGGCGAAGTCGGTCTCGGCGGTCTGGAGCTTGAGCGTCCGGTATTCCTGGGTCTGGGTGAAGGTGGCGAGCTGGTCGAGCGCGGGCAGCGCCTCCAGGCGGCCATTGTCGAGATGGGCCTGTCCGTCGACATGCCAGGGCGCATCGGGCGTTCCCGCCCGGGTGAGGTGGAAGCTCGAACTCAGATCGCCGAAGACACGGGCCCGCCAATCGGGCGGCAACAGCGGCGTGATCGGAATGGCGGTCGCATCGAAATGAAGATCGATGTCGGGCTGGTCGCCCAGGCCGATCTCCCCGGTGACATGGATCACCCCCTGATCGGGATTATGCAGCTCGGACTTGGTCAGATAGAGACGGTCGGGCCGGAGCCGGAGCGAGAAATCCTTGATCTCCTCGATCGGAAACCGCGCCAGGGCAAAGGTGCCGCCCTTCCCCTCGACATCCCATCCCCCGCCCCCGTCCATTGCCTTCATCTGGACGGCGATATGGGAGGCGGTCCCTCCTCCCGCCAAGGTGTCGGGCCAGGAGATATCGACCTCGTCGAGCTGGATCGTGTTGATCCGAAAAGCGGAGGGCAACAGGCCCGAGCCGGGCGCAGCCGGCGGGGGAATCGGAGGCGCCTCCGTCGCGGGCGCGGGCACCGACTCCTTCAAGGTCAGCTTGAGCTGGCCGACTTCGAGCTGGTCGATCTCCCAGACGCCGTGGAAAGCGGCGGCGAGATTGAGATTGGCGTGAAGCTGCTGCAGGAGCACCCGGTCGATCGCCGAGGAGGCGCCGCCCTGGCCGCTGAAGCCGTCGCTGTAGATGGCGAGACCGGACCAATGGAATTTCTCAAACTGCCCGTCGATCTGCAGCGCCTGCGAGGTCTTCTGCGAGACCATCCGGCGGAACTCGTCGCTCGCCAGGTAACGGTTCACCCAGACATACCCCGCGATCACTCCCGCGGCAAAAAGCACCATCAAGGTGCCGAAGAGAACCAGAAGGACGCGCCAGGGACTTTTCATGAGAAAGGGGCGGAGTTTTAGTTAGGGGTTAACGCGAACCAGGACCGGAGCATCGGACCGCTTGGTCACCCGGTCCCACCAAGCCAGCCAGGGGGGACGAAAGTAACCGCGCTGATACTCCGCATATTTCTGCAGGATCGCATCGACGTAGCGTCGGGTGGTCGGAAAAGAGATATTCTGCTCGAAGGCGGCGGCGCTCTCCGGGGTGGTGGAATCGACCCAGCGGAGCGCATTGCTCCGGCCCGCATTGTATTCGGCCAGGGCGAAGGCGGCGGGATTGTCGGTGTCCGGCCAGCGCCGGATCGTCCGGGCGAGGTACCAGGAACCGATCTCGATATTGGTCGCCGGGACGAAGAGCGCGTCGAGATCGATCGGCGGCGACTTGGTCACCTGGGCCCACTCCTCGGCGACGCCGGGAGTGACCTGCATCAACCCCCGCTCCTTGTTCAATCCCCGGACATTGGGCTGGAAGCGGCTCTCCCGCCAGATCAGCGCCCGGACCAGCAGCGGATCGATGCCCAGCCGCTCGGCCACCGGCTGGATCAGGCTGTCATACTGCGTCTGCCGCGCGATCGACCTCTGCTGCAACGCGAAGACACCGATCACCGCCAATCCCACCAGGAGAAGGAAAACGAGGAGGACGCGCATCGTGAAGGATCAGATTATCGCCGAAATCGGCGCGGGAGCAAGGGACTTCACCCCAACATCAACGGATCGACATCGACCGTCATCTGCACCTCCTCCGGCCAGGCCGGATCGAGCAGGAGCGCCCGCAGGACCTTCCCCACCTCGATGATCCGGGCGGTGCGGACCAAAAGATTGAAGCGGTGATGATTGTCGATCCGGGTAATCGCCGCCGGAGCCACCTCGCCGACCTCGGCGATCTTGGCCAACCCCTCGGCGATTTTCTTGCCGACCTGCTCGGCGACGAAACGGGTCTTCTCCTCGCTCTTCCCCCGCCAACGGACCATCACCGCGCGGAGATAGGGCGGATACTCCAGCGCCTTGCGAAATTCGAGCTCCTGCTCGGCGAAGCCGTCGTAATCATGGCGGCGGGCATACTGGATCGCCGGATGAAAGGGAGTCCGCGTCTGGATAAAAACCTCCCCGCCGACCCCGCCCCGGCCCGCCCGCCCCGCCACCTGCATCAACTGCTGAAACACCCGCTCGCCGGAACGGAAATCGGGAATCTGCAGCGCCCCGTCGACATTGATCACCCCCACGCAGGTCACCCCGGGAAAATCGAGCCCCTTGGCGATCATCTGGGTCCCGACCAGGATATCGATCTCCCGGGCGGCGAAGGCCGCCAGGGCGCGATGGTGGGCATCCTTCCCGCGCATCGAATCGGAATCCATCCGCAACATCCGCGCCTTGGGAAACTCCTCCGCCACCGCCTCCTCGATCTTCTGGGTCCCCTGCCCGCCGTAACGATAATCGGGCGAGGCACACTCGGGACACTTGGTCGGCACCCCCCCCGCATGGTCGCAGAGATGGCAGCGGAGCCGCTGGCCGCTCCGGTGATAGGTCAGGGCGACGCTGCAATGGGGGCACATCTCGACATGGCCGCACTCGGGACATTGCAGGCTGGTCGAGTGCCCCCGGCGATTCAGATAGAGCAACACCTGTTCCCCCCGCTCCAACCGAAGCGCGACCGCCTCGCGAAGCCGGGGCGACAGCAGGCGCGGCGCGGTCTCCTTCTCCTTGCCCTTGCCCCGCAGATCGATGACATGGACCGTCGGCATCGGCCGGTCGGCCACCCGGGCGGAAAGCCGCGCCAGCCGATACTTCCCCTGCTGCGCATTATAAAACGATTCGAGCGAAGGCGAGGCCGACCCCAGCAGCACCGGCACCCGCTCCAGATGCCCACGCATCACCGCGACATCACGGCCATGGTAATAGGGATTCTCCTCCTGCTTGTAGGAAGTCTCATGCTCCTCGTCGACCACCACCAACCCCAGATCCTCCAGCGGCGCAAAGACCGCCGACCGGGCCCCAATCGCGATCCGGGCCCGGCCATCACGGATCTGCTGCCATTGATCATAGCGCTCCCCCCGCGAGAGGCCGCTGTGGAGGACGGCGACCCGGATCTTCCGGCCGAGGAAGCGGGCCCGGAAACGATCAATCACCTGGGGAGTCAGCGCGATCTCGGGAACGATCATCAGCGCGCTCTTCCCCGCGTCGAGCACCTCGCCGATCGCCTGGAGATAGACCTCCGTCTTGCCGCTCCCGGTCACGCCGTGCAGGAGGATCGGCTTCGGCTTCTCCGCCGCCCGCTCCTCGCGGATCGCGGCTAAGGCCGCCGCCTGTTCCGGGTTGAGGTCGTGGGGATCGTGAAGGATGCGGGGCAACATCTTGAACGGATCGCGCTCCTGATTGGCGGCGGCGATGGTGACAAAGCCCCGGTCATTGAGCGCCTGCCAGACCGCGCGGTTGAAGTCGCCGCAGAGCTCGCTCAACCACCCTCCCCCCTTTTCCCGGAGATGATGCCAGGCATCGAGCTGCTTGCGCGCCCGGCCCAGCTGGGCCACCACCGTCAAATCATCGACCCCCGCCCGGGGCTCAACCCAGAGCCGCATCAGCGAACCAACCTCCTGCCGCACCGGCTCCGGCAGGACACAGCGGAGCGCCGCCGCCAACGGGGCGCAATAATAGTCGGAAATCCACCGCGCCAAGGCGAAGAGCGGCCCCGGAATCACCGGCCGCTCCCCCACCACCGAGACGATGGCGCGGACCTTGTCGAACTCCGTCTCCGTCAACAGCTCCACAACGATCCCGGTCGTCTCGGTCCGCCGCAGCGGCATCCGCACCTTGCTGCCGAGATGGACCTGTCCCCGAAGCGCTTCCGGCACCGCGTAATCATAGGCGCGGTCATAGGAATTCTCCGGGACGACCCGGGCATAGCTGGCAATCACCCGGAAAGGTTAAGCGCTACCGACAGCCGTGCAATCGTCTAAAAAACCTCGTCGCCCTCTTTCCGGAACGTAGAATCCCCCGATCATGGCCGATACCATCATCGCGGCAGCGACCCCGCCCGGCATCGGGGCGTTGGCGGTCCTCCGGATCTCCGGCCCCGAGGCGACCCGCCTCACCGATGCCCTCCTCCGCCAAGCGGTTCCCTGGCAACCCCAGCACACCTACCACCGCGAGCTCTTCACCGGAGAAACCCTCCTCGACGAGGTGATCATCGCCTACTGGCGCGCCCCCCGCTCCTTCACCGGCGAGGAAGTCGTCGAGATCACCTGCCACGGCAATCCCTTCCTGGTCGAACGGATCACGGCAGCCTACCTGGCCCGGGGAGCCCGCCGCGCCGCGCCCGGAGAATTCACCCAGCGGGCCTTCCTCAACGGCAAGCTCGACCTCACCCAGGCCGAGGCGATCGCCGACCTGATCGAGGCCGCCACCGACCGCGAAATCCGGGGCGCCCAGGCCATGCTCGGCGGCCGCCTCGGCGAACGGATCCAAAAGCTGCGCGGCGAATTGATCGATCTCCTCGCCCATCTCGAGGCCCACATCGATTTCCCCGAGGAAGACATCGCCCCCGAAACCGGCGACGCCTTCCTCGCCTCGGTCAACCGGGTGCGGGCGGAGGTCGACCGCCTCCTCGCCACCGCCCCCCTGGGCCGCATCCTCCGCCAGGGCGTGGTGACCGCGATCGTCGGCGCCCCCAACGTCGGCAAATCGAGCCTCTTCAACGCCCTGGTCCGCGAAAACCGCGCCATCGTCTCGCCGACCGCCGGAACCACCCGCGACGTGATCGAGACCGAATGCCGGGTCGGCGACTTCCGGCTCCGCCTCCTCGACACCGCCGGGCAGCGGGAGACCGGCGACGCCATCGAGGCCGAGGGCGTCCGCCGCGCGGCGGAAGCGGCGGAACGGGCCGAGCTGATCCTCCACCTCCTCGACGGCGCGGTCCCCCCGGAGCGCCAGGGCTTCATCCTCCCCCCCCTCCAAGCCCACCAACGCCTCATCCCGATCGCGGGCAAATCCGATCTCGGCATCGCCCCGGAAAACAGCGCCCTCCTGTCCCTCTCGACCCGAACCGGCGAAGGCCTCGACGCCCTCACCCGCAAAATCGAGGAAACCCTCCTCGGCACCGACCGGGCGGCCACCGACGATCCCCTCACGGTCAACAACCGCCAGGAAACCGCCCTGCAAAGCGCACGAAAAGCCCTGAGCGAAGCGGCCCAAGCCCTAGAACAAGCCCTGCCGCCCGAATTGACCAGCCTGGCGCTCCGCGAAGCGCTCCGGGCGGTGGGTGAAGTGGTCGGCCAAACCGATAACGAAGAAGTCCTCGACGCCCTCTTCAAAAAATTCTGCATCGGGAAGTGATTTTATTTTTCGGGACCCGCTTTTGCCGCTAGAAATTCCCGCGATGCTCTACAAGGCGCTCCTCCGTCCCCTCGCCTTCCGGTTCCCCCCGGAAACGGTCCACCATTGGGCGCTCGACGGGCTGGCCCGCGACGGCCTGACCAAACCCCTCTCCCGTTTCTTCCAAAAGGATTATCCCAGCCTGCGCCGCCAGCTCTGGGGCCTCGATTTCCCCAACCCGATCGGCCTGGCGGCCGGCTTCGACAAGAACGCCGCCGCCCTCTGCGGCTGGGAACGGATCGGCTTCGGCTTCGTCGAGATCGGCACCGTGACCCTCCACCGCCAGCCCGGCAACGCCCGCCCCCGCATTTTCCGGCTCGGCCGGGACCACGCCCTGATCAACCGGATGGGCTTCCCCAACGACGGCGCCGAGGCGGTGGCCAACCGGCTGGAGAAAATCCGCCTGGCGGGCCGCTGGCCCACAATCCCCGTCGGCATCAACATCGGCAAATCGAAGGTGACGCCGCTCGACGAGGCCGCCTCCGATTACGTCGCCACCTTCAAGCGCCTCCGCGACTACGGCAGCTACTTCGTCGTCAACGTCAGCTCCCCCAATACCCCGGGCCTCCGCAGCCTGCAGAGCCGGGAGCAACTGATCCGCATCCTCGGCCCGATCCAGGAGGAGAACAACCGGGGCGCGACCACGCGCAAGCCGCTCCTGGTGAAAGTCGCCCCCGATCTCCGCGACGAGGAACTCGACACCTTGGTCGACAGCCTGGTCGAATGCGGCTGCGACGGCGTGGTGGCGACCAACACCACCGTGAACAAGAACTCGGTCCGCCTCAAGGAAGAGGGCGGCCTCAGCGGCAAACCGCTCGCCAAGCGGAGCACCGCCATCATCCGCCTCCTCTCCCAGCGGACCGGCGGCAAGCTCCCCATCATCGGCGTCGGCGGCATCTTCACCGCCGAAGACGCCCGCGAGAAGCTGAAGGCAGGCGCCACCCTCCTGCAAAGCTATACCGGGTTCATCTACGAAGGCCCGCGTTTCGCGCGGAATATCTGCGACGGCTTGGCTGTTTAGGATATTTTCAATTGATTCAGCACCCTCTTCGACCCTGGAGGGGTCGCAGATATTAGCCGGTGGTTGAGCGAAGCGACACCACCGGACTATTTTCACTCCCTGAATTGCACCCCGCCACCAATTTCCGCCCGCCCATCATTCCCACCGGGGCGCCTTCCAAAGCGATTGCCGAATAATTTGGAAATGCCCTACGGCGAAGCCGGAAACAGCGCAAGCAAACTGGCCGGATCGGAACGCTCCTCGACCAGATTCCCATCATAATAAAGACGGAAGACATAGCCATAATAGCTCTGCGCCCCCGGCGTCGAATCGGCAGTCCGCTGATAAAGCGCCCGCAACACCTCGCTCCGCCCATTAGCCCAGCTCACATGCGGATTCTCGAAGGCGACCTCGAGGTGGGCATTGGTCGGGACGATGACCCCGCCCGAGATCTGATCGTAGAAGAAGAGTTTGATCCCCACCTTGCCCGGATCGATCGCCGCCGCCGCATTCCCCGGCACAATCGGAAGGCGCAAGGTGAACCCGGAAAGCGCCGCATTTCCCGTCAGCGGAACCCGCTCACCCGGAGAAACATGAAAGACCGCTCCCGCATTCCCCGCCATGCTGGTAGGAGGAGCCGGAGCGACCGGCGACGGCGAAACCGGCGGGGGAGTCGAGGCCTGAGCCTGAACCGGAGCCGACGCCTGGGGCGCGGGAGGGATCACCGGAGAAGAAGGCGCGGGATGCGTGACCGTCACTGCATTGGTGGAACCAAGCGCTTTCACCGGCGCCGACGGTGGGGAAACCTTCGCCTGAGCCTCCGAAAGCGTCGCCGTCATCAGGTGGGCGCGGGCCGCCGCCAACCGCGAAGAAGCGGTCGCCGCGAAATCCCCGGCATCGGGACCGAGATCGACGATCCGCTGCCAATAACCGGCGGCCTTGTTCCAATCGGCCTCCGCCTCGGCCAATTCCGCCTCGTAACGCAACGTGGGAAGATGGCGGGAATCGATGTTCTCCGCCTGCAGCAGCGCCACCCAGGCCATGTCGTATTCCCCCTGCTGCATGTAGCCGTAAGCCTTCTGGTCGAGATCGGCAATCTCCTGCACCGTGTCAACCGGCACCGGCAAACGGGCCGAACCCAAGGTCGGCTGGAGCGTGATCGGCGTCGGCAATACCGGCGCCGGCCCAAGGGGAGCCGCCGTTCCCAAGGCGGGCGCCGCCGCCCGGGGAAGAATCAAATCGTGGCCGAAGGCGGGAGCGGGCGAGCGGGTGTCGATCTTCACCTTGTGACGCAACCAAAAGATCGAACCGAAGAACGCCACCTGGATCAGGACGATCCCCAAAGTGAAATAGAGCGCCGCGATGTAAGTCTTCGGCCGCAGCCGTTTGGAGGAGGCCCCTGAGGATGGGGAGGGAGAAGTTTCGGAGGAGGGCACGTCGCAACAATCGTCGCACAGCCAGCCGCACCGGGCAAGCGGTGAGAGGGCGGGAGGCCGACGGCGAAGGAGTACTAAGGCGCCGGAGCCGGGGCGGCGGGAGCCGGCGTCACCGAATGAATCCCCTCGGAAGCAAACGGAGCCGTCACCACGGCGGCCACGTCGGCGTCAGCAAGAACGAAGACAAAGGGCTGTCCCACGATCTGGGCGGCCCGTCCCCCGTCCGGCAACTCGGCGCCGATCAGGAGGGCGAAGGGAACGTCGCCCGATGCCTTGACCGTCCATTGCGGCTTGGCCAATCCGTCGGCAGCCTCCGGCGGACCGAGCCAGCGAAGCGCGCGCAGATTGCCCGCCAAGGAAAACTCGGCGTTGGCCTTGGCGGGATCGACCGCGACTCCCGTCCGATCGGTCGAGAAGCCCGCATCGCCCCGCGTCACCGTGAATGCGGCACCCGTCGCAAACGCCGCGCCCGCCTGCGGCGTGACCGTCAGGCCCTTGATCCCCCCCGGCGGCGCGGTGGTCACCGCCGGATCGAGCCAGGTCCAGCCATCCTTCGGCAGCTTGTCGAGGAAGGAGGCATCGACGGCGTAGATGAACGGCTCCTGCGAGTTCTTGGCATAGAAACGACTGGCGGGAGAGGGGGGAGCCGTCGGCGCCGCCCCGGGGGCAGCCGTTGCCGGAGCTTTCTCGATCCGCCCCACCAGCAGGGAAACCGTCCCGTTCGGATCGCCTTTCTTGAGGGTAAGGAGCAGCGTGGCGGAGGGATGATCCAGGCCATAAGGCTTGAGATCGCTGGTCGTATCGCTGACGATTTCAGCCGCTTCGAGGTCCTTGAACGCGCCGAGGAAGGCCTTGATCTGATCGGCATCGGCATTGCCGGAAACCGGAGGCACCGTCGCCGGATCGAAGATCCACCCCTCCCCCTTGTCCTGCTTCGCAACCGCCAACGTCGCGTTCCCTCCCTTGGCTTCTTGAGCGGAAAGACGGGCCCCATCGATCCGCAGAGCGGTGACCTCATCGGGATTGAATGCCAGGACATGCCGATCGCGCACATCCGGCAAATCGTGCAACAGCTTGTCGACCTCGGCGGAAGCGACCGTGACAATCGCATTGTCGGCCAGCCGCTTCGCATAGACCTCGCCGGGAGTATTGGGAACCGGCAGGCCGATCAGCAGGGTATCGGGCCCGGAACCCTTGGCCCCTTCGGACTGGACCCAGAACTGGGAAACCGGCGAGCTCAACCCATAGGTGCTGAGATTGGAGGCATCGTCGGAGATGAATTGCTTCACCCGCAACCGGCCCAGACTTTGCAGCCACGCGGTGACCCTTTTCCCGTTGGCGGCGGCGGTGAGCGGCTTTTGAAACTTCCAGTCATCCCCCTGCCGATCGATCTCATACTCGACGGCGGCCGGGGCCGTCCCCGCCCCCGTGCCCGGCGCGATCGTAATCCCCAGCTGGGAGACCTTCGCCAGATCGCCCTTCAGCAGCGCGCGGCTGCGCAGATCGGAGAGCTTCTTGCCGATGGCGTCACCGCTGTCCGCCGGGATCAGGGCCACCGGAGCCTCGGCATCCTGGCCCCCGTGCAGGGCGCGGGCATAGACCAGATCGCTGAGCGCCGTCTTGCGCCCGATCAGCAGCGTGTCGGAAAAATCGGCCCCCGAGAACTCGACCCGGACATTGCCGGGAGCGAGCCCCCATTGCTGGAGGGTGTCGCCGCTGTTGGGAATCTGCGAAAGCTCGATGATCCGGCGGGCCTCCAGCGATTCGAGCGCGCTCAGGACCGCGTCGACCGCCTGGGAGTTGGCCTCGGCGGCGATCGGCTGCCGGATCTTCCAGGCCCCGTCCTTCTTGTCGAGGACCACCGCGCCGTCGGCGCCGGTGATCTTGAGGCTGTCGGCGTCGGCGGCGGAATGCCCGAAGAGGACGGTCTTCTCGCTCTCCCGCTCGGTCGTTCCCTTCTGGTGCCGGTCGATGAAGAAAAAATAGGCCAGCAGGCCGACCACCACGACCAACAGAAAGAGAGTGGAGCGGAAATTCCTCATGGGACAACTCGGTTCACCGACGGCGCGAGAGCCAGACACCGATGCCCGCGATCAGGGAGATGCCCGGAGCGATCAACAGAGCGAAGACGATGATCGTCGATTTCTGGAGCGGGCCGACGCTGAGGCCGAACTCCTGGGCCGCCTTCGGGGAAATGCCGATGGCCTCATCCTTCTTGAGCTCCCAATTGAGGAGGTTGAGGAAGAAGTCGAGGCCGTTGCCGTCGATCTTCTCGTTGGAGAGGAAAGTCGAGGAACCGATCACCACCAGCCGGGTGCCGATCAGCTTGACCCCGTCGCCGGGGATTTCGCCGCCGTCATAGGCCATCGCCAAGGTCAGCGGGCCCGCGATATCGGTCCCCACATCGTACTGGGGCTTGGGGTCTTCGAAATTGGTCTCCCCCCAGAAGATGGTCCCGGGAGTCCTCACCAGGGCGACGTCCTTGGAGACGTTCGGATTGGCCGGGTCCTTCACCGGGGCGAGGGAGCGGGCGTTGTCGAGCTTGAGATTGAGCCCCTTGAGGGAACGGACCGCGGGATGGTCGGCGTAATCGGTGGCGGTCGCCGTGCGGACGATCAGGTTGGCCCCGCCCATCCGGATCTGGGCCAGCACCACGTCGTCCTGGAGCTGGATGCCGTAGCGCTCCACCACCGGCTCCAATCCCGAGACCGCCTGGGGATCTTCCATCACGATCACCTTGCCGTTCTTGTCGCTGAGATAGCTGGAGACCGCCTGGACCTCGGCGGGCGAGAGCGGGCTGCGCGGCCCGGCAATCACCAGGGCGTCAGCGTCGTCGGGGACGACATTGCCGGTTTCGGCGAAATTGAGGGTCGCGGTGGTGACGTTGTCCCGCTTGATGTAGGTATCGAGCGCTCCCAGGCCGCCGGGAGTGGTCGCCTCGGCGATGCTCCGCTCCCCGTGGCCGGAGAGGAAGTAGACCTTGGCCGTCTTGTCCTCGACCAGCGACTGGATCGCGGCGGTAAATTGGGCTTCCCCCTTGAAGTCCTTCATCTCCCCCGCCTGGCCGGTGAAGGGATTGGGCTCGCCGTAGTCGGCGAGATCGGTGTCGTTGAGGATCTTGTGCCGGTCCTTGTACTCGAAGATGACGACGTTCTCCTGGCTGGGATCGAGGCTGTATTTCTTCTCCAGCTCCTCGGCCTTGGTCAGATCGACGGCGGCGTCGACGAATTCGAGATGGACCTTGTCGCGGCCCTTATACTTGTACTCGCGGAGCAGATCCTCGATCTCGGGCTTGAGCGTCGAGGTCGAGAGCGAGGTCGTGATCTCGATCGGCTCGGGCAGCGACTGGAGGATCTGGACCGTCTTTTCGGAAAGGCGGTAATAGTTCCCCTTGGAAAAATCGTGCCGGAGGTAATAGCGGAAACCGAAGTAGTTGACCCCGACCAGGACGGCGAGACCGAGCACGATGGTCAGCAGGCTGTTGAGACCGAGTTGGGACCGGAGTGACCGGGCGGAAGGGGAAGTACGGGTGTTGCTCATACTTGAAAAATGCTTAAGACCGCAGGCGGCGCGATTCGAGGACGCGCTGGGTCAGGAAGAGGAAGAAGAAAGTCGTGGAGAGATAGAAGACCACCGGCCGGGTGTCGAAGATCCCCCGGCAAAAAGTATCCATGTGCTGGGTGCCGGAAACATAGGCGATGATATCGCGCCCCCGCTCGCCGAGGTCGAAAACCCCGAGCAGGCCGACGCAGAAGGCGATGAAGATAAAGGCGAAACCGAGGATCGCGGCGATGACCTGGTTCTTGGTCAACGAGGAGGCGAAGAGCCCGATCGCGATGTAGAGAAAACCGATCAGGAAGACCATCGCGAAGGGGAGCAGCGCCATCCCCCAGGTCATGTCCCATTTCTGGTCGCTGAAAACATAGAGGTAGGAGACATCGAGCGCCGCCGGCAGCCAGAGGACGACGTAGAAAGTGGCCAAGGCCGCGAACTTCGAGAGCACCACCTCCCACTCGCGCACCGGCGCGGTCAGCAGCATCTCGATCGTCCCCATCTTATACTCCTCGGAGAGCGCCCGCATCGAGATCAGCGGCGTCTCGATCATCACCGTGAACCAGAAGACGAAGGAACCGAGCAGCCAGGAGAGCAGCGGCGATCCCTTGACGTTGTTCTCGATCATCGCATGCAGAAAGACCGAGAAGCCCGCGCCGATGATCAGCGAGCAGCCGCCCAGCACCACATAGGCGACGGGGGAGACGAAGATGCCGCGCAGCTCGCGCTTATACAGGGTCCAAAAGGTGGAAGGGGACATGGGAATATTTCCTCGGAAAAGGGTTGGGGCGATGGGACGATTTTGCGACCGAATCAGTCCTGCGTCAGCTCGACGAAGACATCCTCGAGGGTGGCGCGGGTCCGGCTCAGCTCGCGGAGCGGCCAGCCTTCGCTGCGGATCGCCTCGTAGACCCCGTCGCGGATGTCGACACCGGTCTTGGCGAAAACCTTCGCGAACGTCCACTCGCCGCTCTCCTGGAGAATCTCGACCTCCTCGACGTCGGCGACCGCCGCCAGCTTCTCCGCCACCGCCATCCGCTGGGCGCGGACCTCGACGACCAGCGCCCCGCCGCCGCGCACCAGGCGGGTCAGATTCGCGGGCGTATCGGAAGCCTCGATCCGGCCCCGGTTGATGATCAGCACCCGGTTGCAGGTCGCCTCGACCTCGCTGAGGATGTGGGTGGAAAGGAGGATGGTGTGGTGCGCCCCCAGGCTGCGGATGAGATCGCGGACCGAGCGGATCTGATGGGGATCGAGGCCGATGGTCGGCTCGTCGAGGATGAGGAGCTGGGGATCGTGGACCATGGCGTCGGCCAGCCCGACCCGCTGGCGGAAGCCCTTCGAGAGCGTCCCGATCACCTTGCGCTGCACGTCGAGGAGATTGCAGAGCCGCGCCACGTGCTCGACGCGGTCGCGGACCTTCTTGGCGGGCACCCCCTTGAGGCGGGCGCGGAAACGGAGAAATTCATCGACCCGCATGTCGGTGTAGAGCGGCACATTCTCCGGCATGTAGCCGACGTTGCGGCGCACCTCCAGCGATTCGCCGACCACATCGTACCCGGCCACCTTGATCCGGCCGTCGGTGGGCGGCAGATAACCGGCCAGCACCTTCATCGTCGTGCTCTTGCCGGCGCCGTTGGGCCCGAGGAAACCGACGATTTCCCCCTTGTTCACCTGGAACGAAATGCCCTGCACCGCTTTGAAACCCGCGTACGTTTTGGAAAAGTTGGAGACCTCAATCATAGACGAGCCCTCCATTGAAAATTCCTTTTGCCTCGGTGTCAAGTTTATCGCACCCTCCAGTCCCTCTCCGAGCTCATCAATCCAGCGACGCCAACCCTTCCATCATGAAAATTTTCGCCATCGCAAATCAAAAGGGCGGCGTCGGAAAAACCACCACCACCGTCAACCTGGCGGCGGCATTGGCCGAGCTGGGACACCGCACGCTGATCATCGATCTCGATCCCCAGGCCAACGCCACCAGCTCCTTCGGCCTCGCGCCGACCTCCGACCAGAGTCTCTACCCCGTCTTCCTGGGCGAGCGCCGCATGGCCGAGCAGATCCTCCCGACGCCCTACGCCAACCTGGAGATCATCCCCTGCGAAATGGACCTGGCGGGCTGCGAAGTCGAGATCGCGCGGCGCGACGAGCCGCTCACCGCCCTCCGCGATCTCTTCCAGGAATTCCGCACCGGCCAATCGCACGAGTTCGTCCTGCTCGATTGCCCCCCTTCCCTCGGCATCCTCATGACCAACGCGCTGGCCGCCGCCGACGCCGTCCTCGTCCCGCTCCAGTGCGAATACTTCGCGCTCGAAGGCCTGAGCAAGATCATCAACCTGATCGAGCAGATTCGCGGCACCAATCCCCGGCTCTTTCCCACCATCGGCGGCGTCATCATGACGATGTACGACGCCCGCACCAACCTGAGCCAGCAGGTCGTCGCCGACGTCCGCAAGCATGTCGCCGACCTCGCCTTCCAGACCATCATTCCCCGCACCGTCCGCCTCGCCGAGGCGCCGAGCCACGCCAAGACCATCCTCGACTATGACCCGGCCGGCATCGGCGCGCAAAGCTACCGGCAGCTGGCGAAGGAATTCCTCCAACGAGCAGGGTAGAGACGCAGGGAGTGCCAGGCACCCCCTGACCCCCCATTGGGAGAGAAACGCGCACGCTTCGCGGGGCCAGGGGCGCAGCCCCAAACGCCTAGGGCCAATCTACATTTAGAAAAGGCCGCGCCGTCGGGCCGATGGCCCTCTCCCAAGGCGCGAGCGACGCGGTGAATGCCAGCGCGATAGCGCAACCCTTCGTAAGGGGAAACTAACTGGCATGGCCGGGAGGCAATATGACATACACATACGGAGCGAGCAACGCCGGGAGAGGGGCATCGGACCCCGGCCCGAAGGGTTGAGCCGGAAAGGGTCCTCCCTCGGCGTTGCTCACTCCTTGAGTGTCGCAATGGACACACTGCGTCGCTCGCGCCTTGATGGAGGACCCTTTCCGGCTCAACGCGGCCTTTTCTGAATGTAGATTGGCCCTAGGCATGCTGCCCGGCGTGAATCCCCTCAGCAAATTCCTCGACCATCTTGGCATTGAACGCCGGGAGATCAGCCGGACTCCGGCTAGTGACCAGCCCCTCATCGACCACCACCGCCTCGTCGACCCATTGCGCCCCGGCGTTCTCCAGGTCGACGCGGATCGAGGGATGGGAAGTGAGGCGGCGTCCCCCCACCACATCGGCCTCGATGAGGAGCTGGGGTCCGTGGCAGATCGCCGCGACCGGCTTCGATTGGCTGAAAAACTCGTGCACGAAATCGACCACCTCCACGTCCTGCCGCAGGGTATCGGGATTCATCACGCCGCCGGGTAACAACAGGGCGTCGTAGTCCTCGCTCGCCGCCTTGTGGATCTGTAGGTCGACCTTCACCGTGATCCCCCACTCCTTGTGATTCCAGGCCCGCACCTCCATCCCCTCCGGCGAGATCACCGTCACCATGGCCCCGGCCTTCCGCAGCGCCTCCACCGGTTTCTCGAATTCGCTTTGCTCAAATCCGTCGGCAACCACGACGGCGATCCTTTTTCCATCCAGGCGATAATTTGTCATAACCTTTAGTCGATCATCCGCCATGCCAGGATCGGCGCTCCGGCGGGAACCCGTTGCCATGCAGCCAAATCAACGCGGAACCAATCCCATAGCCTATCGGCAGCCGGTTGCACCCTGCATGAACCCTCCGGCACCGCACCGGGTCTTTCGCCCGATCACGGCACCGGCGGCGGCGCAACCGGAACCGCCCTCGGCGCGTCGGGCTCGTCCGGCAGCGAAGCAGAATCAGGAGCGGGAGCATCGTCGGTCCACTGCTGAAACCGATGTCGAACCCAACCAAAGACCCCGCCGTCATCGGCCCCGCCTGTGGCCCCGGCCCCCCCCGCCATCGCCGCCGAATTCGACGCGGAAGCCGGATCGCCGATCTTGGCGAGGTAAGAGGAACGCTGGTCATCGCGCAGATATTCAGGCTGCCCGGAGGCCACCTGCTTGGAACCGCCGAAGAAGCCGAAGACCTGTTGGATCGCCGTCGGCTGGACCTGGAAGAGACCGGGAGGCGCGACGAACGGCTGCGGCAGATAATGCTCATCGGCCTGCGCCATGATCCGCCCCCAGAGCGGCGCGGCCAGACGGCTGGCGAAGCCCCCGTCCATGATCGTCTGGGGCCGGTCGAAGCCGATCCAGGTCCCCGCCGTGATCTCGCTGCTGAAGCCGACGAACCAGCTGTCCTTGAAATCGTTGGTCGTCCCGGTCTTCCCGCCGATGTCGCCGGTCACCCCCTGGTCGCGGACGGCGCGGCCCGTCCCGTTGTCGACCACCCCCTGCAGCAGGTTGGCGATCTGGAAGGCGATCTGCGGTGAGAGCACCCGCTTCCGCTCGTCGATGTGCTGGTAGATCAGCCTGCCGTCAGAGGTGGTGATCCGCTCGATCAGATACGGCGTGATCTTCACCCCCTGGTTCGGAAAAATCGTGAAGGCGGAGACCAGCTGCAACGGCGTCAGCTCGCAGGCCCCCAGCGCCGAGGAGGGATAAGCCGGAATCGTCACCCCGCTGGCCTGCTGGAAGAGAAAGGCGAAGCTGTCGACCCCCGAGGCGATCACCGTCCGCTCGGCGGCGTAATTGTCGCTCCGCTCCAGCGCCTGCCGGACGGTGATGTAATCGGGATTATCGCTCTGCACCGCCGAGAGATGGTCCGATTCCCGCAGGTCGAAGGTGCTGTGATCGACCTGGGTCAGCGCGCTGATATTGAGCGTGTCGAAGGCGTTGGCATAGACGAACGGCTTCATCGTCGAACCGACCTGCCGCGCCCCCTCGGTCGCCCGGTCGAAATGGCTCTCCTCGTAGCTCCGTCCCCCCACCAGCGCCAGGATCCCCCCGTCGGCGTTCGAGACCGCGATGAAAGCCCCCTGCAGATAGGGCACGCTCCCCTTCCCCTCCACCTCGAGATCGCCGAGATTGTGCAGGAACTCGGCCCGGGTCGGATGGGCGTACCCGGGCGTCTCCTCGACGCTTTCGAGCTGCTGCTCCAGCTCGGCCTCGGCGGTCTGCTGGAAGGCGAGATCGATGGTCGTATAAATCTTCAACCCTCCCTTGGTCAGCGCCTCGGAGCTGAGCAGCTTGGTCGCCTGCGCCTGAGCCTCCTCGGCGGCATGGGTGCCGGGAATTTCCTGGAGCGGACGGAGCGCCAGCGGCTGATCCATCGCCATGTCGCGCTCGGCGGGCGTGATGTAGCCCCGCTCCGCCATCCGGGTGAGAGCGCGGGCCTTCGCCTCGCGGGCCTTGGCCGGGCTCCGCCAGGGCGAGAACGAATTCGGCCCCGAGATGATCCCCGCCAGCATCGCCGATTCCGAGAGCGTCAGATCCTTCGGCTGCTTGCCGAAATAAGCGTCGGCGGCGGCCCCGATCCCATAGTAATGCCGCCCGAAGAAAACCCGGTTCAGGTAAAAAGTAAGGATCTGATCCTTCGAGTAAGTCGCCTCGATCCGGAAGGCGAGGAAGATCTCCTTCAGCTTGCGGTCGATCGTCCGCTGGCTCATCTGCGCCGAGTTCCGCGCCAATTGCTGGGTGATCGTGCTCGCCCCCGAGGCGATGTGCTTGTGGAGCAGGTCTCCCACCGCCGCGCGGAAGATCCCGATCGGATCGATCCCGAGGTGATGGTAAAACCGCTGATCCTCGGTGGCGACCACCGCCTCCTTCATCGTCGGGGCGATCTGGTCCGAAGTGACCATGATCCGGTCCTCCCCGAAGATCCGCTGCAGCACCGCCCCGTTGCGGTCATAGATCACCGTAGTCAGCGGCATCTGGCTCACATTCCGCATGTCGAAGGCCAGCGCCCAACCGCCGTAGTAGACGCACATCAGCACGACCAGGACGGCGATCCCCGCCAGAGAGGAAAGAAACCAAGAAGCCCGGAGTCGCTCGTACAACCAGGAATCACGAATGCGCTGAAGCCAATAAGTCATCGGGCTATCCTCACCTTACCCCGGGAACCCAGACGCGCAAGACAGCTCGCTCGGGCCTCACTCGATCCGAAAGGCGATCTTCCCCGAGCGCCCTTCCTGCCCGGCATGGGCCAGCGCGGCGGCGAAGTCCGCCAGCGGATAACTCTTCTCGATCGCGGCCTTCAACAACTTCCCCGCGAAGAAAGCCGCCAGGGTCTGCTCCATCGCCGCCACCCGGTTCCGCTCCGCCGCTTCGCGCCAGCGGGTGATCCAGAAACCGCGATAAGAAAGATTCTGAAAAATCAGCGCCCCGTTGGAAATCCGCAGCGGCTGGCGTCCCATCGCGCCATAAGTGACATGGACCCCGCCGGTCGCCAGCAGCTTGCCGACCAGCGCCGCGCTCTCCCCGCCGACCGCGTTCAAGCCGAGTCCGATCGGCGCGCCCACCTGCCGGCGGATCGCCGCCGCATCGGCTCCCTCAGCCAACACCACCCGATCGGCCCCGAGCGCCTTCAGCTTGGCAATATCGCTCTCGCGGCGGACCAGATTAAGCGTGCGCAGCCCCAGATGCCGGGCAATCGCAATCACCGCCTTCCCCACCTCCGAAGTGGCCGCGTTCTGGACCACCCACTCCCCCGGCTTCAACGCGATGAACTCATGAAGCAGGCACCAAGCCGTCGCCGGATTGATCCGAAAAATCGCCGCCTGCTCCACGGTGAGCCCGGCGGGAAAGCGGCTCACCCCCTGGGAGGACCCGACCCACTCCCCCCGCCAATGCCCCTCGGGCCGGGCCAACGAGACCAAGTCCCCTGCCTTCAGCTGGGTGACGCTGGCACCGACCTCCACCACCTCGCCCACCCCCTCCAACCCCGCCACGGCAGGCAGCTCCGGCTTCACGCCATAGGTCCCCTCGATGGAATTGAAATCGGCGGGATTGATCGGGCTGAGCCGGAGCCGGACCCGCACCCGGTCGGGCGCCATCTCGGCGAGCGGGAGACCGCGCAGCGCCAACACCTCGGCGGGAGGGCCGAACTTCCCGAAAACCAGCGCCGAGGTCTCGCGTCCGCTCATCGCGGCATCATAGGAAACGATCGCTCCTTGTCGAGGCAGGGAAAGAGGGCTAAAACAGCAAGGTGAACCTCCTCGACCAGCTCCCTGCCGAATGGGATCTGGGCCCCTCCCAACCCGCGTTCCGTCGCGGCCAGATCGCCCAATGGGTCTTTGAGCGGAAGGCCGATTCCTTCGCCGCGATGAGCAACCTCCCCGAGGCGCTCCGCACCCACCTCGCCGCCACCTACACCCTCCGCCCGATCGAAGTCGCCCGCGCCCAAGGCTCCCAGGACACCACCCGGAAATTCCTCTGGAAACTGCCCCAGGGCGATTTCATCGAGAGCGTCCTCATCCCCGCCAACGTCGATCTCTTCGGCGAGCGGGCCGCCCGCCAGACCCTCTGCGTCTCCAGCCAGGTCGGCTGCGCCTACGGGTGCAAATTCTGCGCCAGCGGCCTGGAGGGCTGGAAGCGGAACCTCTCCCCCGCCGAGATCGCCGGCCAGGTCCTCGAGGCCGAGCGGATCGCCGGCTCGCGCATCCAGAACCTCGTCTTCATGGGCATGGGCGAGCCCTTGGCCAACTACGAGAACCTGATGAAGGCCATCGAGATGATCAACTCCCCCTGGGGCCTCAACATCGGCGCCCGCCACATCACCATCTCCACCAGCGGCCTCGTCCCCCAGATCGACCTCCTCGCCGACCAACCCCGCCAGCTCCGCCTCGCCATCTCCCTCCACGGCGCCAGCGACGCCGTCCGGAGCCGGATCATGCCGGTGAACAAGAAATACCCGCTGAATGTCCTCCTCGACGCCTGCGCCCGCTACCAGGAAAAGAAAGGCCAGATGATCACCTTCGAATACATCCTTATCGAAGGAGTCAACGACGCCCCCGAAGAAGCCAAACTCCTCGCCCGCCACGCCCGCCGCGTCAAAGCCAAGGTCAACCTCATCCCCTACAACACCGTCGAAGGCCTCCCCTGGAAACGCCCCACCGACGCCGTCATCGACGCCTTCGCCCTCCTCCTCAAAAACGGCGGCTGCACCGCCACCGTCCGCCACGAAAAAGGCCACGACATCGACGCCGCCTGCGGACAGTTGCGGCTGCGGGAGCTGCGAGGGGATGGGGCTTCGACGTAAACTCAGAAAGGGGGCGAAAATGTTCCGATTCTCTTTTCCAGCCGGTTTGGCCCTATTTATTGTCTCATCTGCTTCATTGGGGGCCACGGTCTTCCTCCCTTACGCCAAGTTTCCTCCAATTCGAGAGGATACATGGTACTACCCTCAAGCGGTGGCCTCACTTCACCTTAAATCGCTTTTCGATTATCCTGCCAACGTCGATGTTTATCGCTTCTTTGACGCCGGTTGGGATGGCCCTTGTTTAATCGGATGCATCATAAAAAACGGCTCCCGAATCACCTTCACAGGAGTGGAATGCGGCGGCTTGGCAGGCTATAGTATTCAAAGCCCCATCGCCTCCGAAACTCGTCTCATGAGCGCCCAGGAGTGGCAGGCCTTCCAATCTTTATTTCAAGAGAGCGGCTTTGGAAATGGCCCTCATTACATCGATAGGCCAATCATCGACGGATATGAAGACATCGTGGAGGCGCGGATAGGAGGACATTATGAATACCGGATCCGCGAAGTCCCCGACGCTTATCCCGAAGACCAGCCGTTTTATAAACTAAGCAGCTGGGTCTCCATGAGAATTAAAACCGCGCAGGTCTCCTCCTTGGAAAGCCAAGATGACCACGGAGTCGTAACTCGGGACAATACCCCCGTGCTCACAGGCCATTAAGCCACTTGCTTCAACGCCTTCCCCTTCAACTGCTCCTCCGGAATCCTCCGCACCTTCCAGACCAGCCCGAACTTCTCCAGCACCTCGATAACCTGATAGGTCAAATCGAGCTGCCACCACTTCATCCCATGCCGGGCCGAGCGGGGAAAGGCATGATGATTATTGTGCCACCCGTCGCCGAGACCGAGCATCGCGAGAAAAAGATTATTGCGGCTCTGGTCATGGGTCCGATACGCCTGGTCGCCGAAAACATGCCCGAACGAATTCACCGACCAGGTGATATGATGGACAAAGAAGATCCGCGCAAATCCCCCCCAGAGCAGCCCCAGCACCGCCCCCTCCCAACTGCGATGATAAAGCCCCCCCGCCACCATCGGCAGC
>Ga0302314_10006247_pt1 | contig 21637 bp, 9 predicted proteins | sample III_Palsa_N2_3_FD_200533 | JGI IMG/M metagenome (GOLD analysis project Ga0302314, IMG submission 200533) | Peat permafrost microbial communities from Stordalen Mire near Abisko, Sweden - III_Palsa_N2_3 | ecosystem: Environmental > Terrestrial > Soil > Palsa > Peat permafrost | place: Sweden...
GTGCCGCTCGAGGCATTGCTCATGGTGGCGTTGCTGCCGAGCGAGGCACCGGCTTGGGTATTGTCGAGGATGGTGCCCGAGTTGGTCACCGTGCCGCCGGCCCCGACCATGACACCGTAAGTACCGCCCTTGATATAGCCGCCGGCCATATTCGTGACCGTGCCGGTGGTCGTGACGCCGGTGCCCGTGGTGCCGATGATCGTTCCAGTGTTGGCGACCGAACCACTGCCGACGATGCCGTTGGTGTTGCCGACGACGGCGCCGCTGTTGCTGAAGCTGCCGCTGTTGCTGAAGCTGCCGGAGCCGGTGATCGTGCCGGTATTGGTCAAGCTGCCGGCGTTCGCCAGGCTGCCCGTGTTGTTGATGCTGCCGCTGTTGCTGAAGCTGCCGGCGTTGGTCAGCGTGCTGCTGTTGTTGACCGTGCCGCTGTTGGCGAAGCTGCCGCTGTTGGTCGAGGCCGTGCTGGTGTTGACGACGCCGGTGTTGGCGACCGTGCCGCCGCCCGCCACCGTCAAGCTGCCGTTGAGCGTGCCGGCATTGCTGATCGACGAGCCGCTGTCGACGTTGGCGTTCGTCACCGTCGTGGTGTTGCCGACGCTGTTGGTGGCGCCGCTGAAGGCGACGGTCTCGAAGCCCACGATCTGCGCATTGCTGAGCGTGCCGCCATTGAGCAGCAGGGTGTTGGTGCCGACGCTGCCGTCGGCCAGGCCGGACAGCACGCCGCCGGCCTCGATGATCAGCTCGTTGGTCCCGCCGGCGAAGCGCACCGCCGTACCCGAGTTGCCGACGATCGTACCAAAATTGTCGATCGTGCCGCTGGCACCGGAGGCGAACAGCACGCCGACGCCGGCGGTGCCGGAACCGACGATGGTGCCGCGGTTGGTGATGGTCGCCGTGCCGGCGCCGACCAGGATGCCGGCCGTGGTGCCGGTGATCGAGCCGGTGCTGGCATTGCCGACATTGCCGCCCGCCAGCAGCGAAACGCCCTGGCCCGCGGTGCCGCCCTGGATCAGGCCGGCATTGCTGAGCGAGACACCCGCGACCGTGCCCAGCACGGCGGCCGAACCGGTCGACGTGAGCGTGCCCCCGGCCGCGTTGACGAGCGTGGCGCCGGTACCGGACAGCTGCAGCGGCTGCGCGAAGCTGCCCGTGTTGGTCAGCGTGCCGCCCGCGGCGACGCCGACACTGGCGAAGTTCAGATATTCGCTGCCGATGCCCAGGCTGGCCACGGTCTGGTTCGTGCCGAACAGGAGCGTGTTGCTGCCGGTGCCGGCCTGGACCAGGCCGACGAACTTCGCCCCGGGATCGACCACCAGCAGGGTGTTGCCGGCGGAGAGCTGCACCGCGGTACCCGAATTGCCGATGATCGTGCCGCTGTTGATGATCGTGCCGTTGTTGACGAGCGTGTTGGCAAAGCTGCCGATGACTTGGATGCCGACGCCGGCCGCGCCGCTGCCGATGATCGTCCCGGCATTGGTGATCGTAACCACGTTGGCGAGCCCGAGCCCGCGGACGGTGATGCCGGCCGCATTGCCGGTTATCACCGCGGCGGCGGTCGCGTTGGTGATGCTGGCCGAGACGCTTTCCAGATAGATGCCCGCTGTATTGCCGCCGCTGATCGTGCCGCTGTTGGTCACCGTCACGACATCGACGCTCGTTCCCTCGTTCCGGACAAAGATGCCGTCGACAGAGCCCGAAATCAGCGCCGAAGCGGTCGTGTTGGCGATGCTCGCCGACGTCGACCCTACAAAAATCCCATCGCCGCTCGTGCCGATGAGGGTGCCGCTGTTGCCGACGCTGACGCTGCCGTTGCTGAGATAGGTGTCTCCGCTGAGTTCAAGTGCCGTGCTCGAGCCGGCGATCAGGCCGGTGTTCGTGATCGAGGAACCGACGGGGCTATCGAGAGAGACGCCGAAGCCGTTCGTTCCGCGGATGGTACCGGCGTTCGTGATCGTCGTGGCGCCGGCATAGCCCGAAATGCCGGCGCGGCCGGTAATCGTACCGCTAGCGAGATTGCTCACGCTGCCGCCGTCGGCGAGGAAGACCGCGCTATAGCCGGAAGTGGAACTGATCGTGCCCGCGTTGGTGAGCGACACGCCTGCGACCGTACCGAACACGGTGTAGTGGTTCGACCTCGCGATCGTGCCGCCCGACTGGTTGTAGAGCGTGGCACCGACACCATCGAGGATCACAGCGCCGCCGAAGCTGCCGCTATTGGTCAGCGTGACCCCAGCCGCGGCTCCGACGCTGTTGAAATTGATGAGCGTGACGCCGGAAACGATCGAGCCGGGTGCCGCGAGCGTTCCGCTGGTCGTGACTTCGAGCGCGTTCTCGCCGCTGGGATTGCCGTAAACGCTGCCGACGAATGTCGCCCCCGGCTCCAGCACCAGCAGGTTCGTGCCCTCGCCGAAGTTCACCGCGGTGCCATGCGCGCCGACGATCGTGCCGCTGTTGGTCAGCCTATTGATCTGCTGTGAGTAGCGGCCGTAGAGCCCGACGCCGACGCCGGCGGTGCCGACGATCGTGCCGCTGTTGACCACGCCCCCGGGGCCATTCTGGATCTCGACGCCAAAATTGCCGCCCCGGATCGTGCCGGCATTGATCACGGTCAGGCCGTACTTGCCGTAGACGCCGGCAGTGCCGCCGGAGATCACGTTGCCGGCATTGAGATTGGTCACCGTCCTGGTGGTGCCGTAGGCATAGACATAGACGCCGAAGCGGCTGCCCGAGATCACGCCAGCGCTGCCGCCGTTGGTGATCTGGACGGATTGGCTGTTGTTCGCGTAAGCCCCGACACCAATGTAGCCGTTGATCGTCCCGCTGTTGCTGACCGAGCCGCCGTGCCTCAGATAGACGCCCGCGCCGTTGCTGGCGGTCGATGCGATCGTGCCGGCGTTGGTCACGCTCACGCCCGCGGCGGAGCCGTACACGGCATAGCGACCCGCGGTCGAGAGCGAGCCCGTCGCCATGTTGATAAGCGTGGCACTGGTGCCGCCCAACAGCACTTGGCCGCTGAACGCCGTGCCGCTGTTGGTCAGCGTCACGTTCGCGGCCGCACCGATATTATTGAAATTCACCAGCGTGCCGCCACCGACCATCGTGGGCGGCAGACCGACTGTGCCGTTGCTGATGAGTTCGACCGTATTCGTACCGACGCCGCCCACGATGGCGCCCTGGAACACCCCGGTCGATTCCAGCACCAGCACGTTGCTGCCGTTGCCGAACTGGACTGCCGTGCCGCCATTGCCGATGATCGTGCCGCTATTGTCGAGCGTGTTGTCGGAATTGTTGGCGAACGCCACGCCGACACCGGCCGTGCCGGAACCCCGGATCGTACCGCTGTTGGTCAGGTTCGTGGCGCTGCTGGTGCGAACACCATAGGCGGTGCCAACGATCGTCCCTCGATTGACATCCGTAACGCCGCCGTTGAGTTGGAAGCCGACACCGTTGGTGCCCGTCGCCTGAACGGTCCCGCTATTGAGCAAGGTCGCGTAGTATCGCTGGAACTTCACGCCGTAATTTATGCCGGTGATCAGTCCCTGGTTGTTCACCGTGCCGCCACGCAGTTGCACGCCAGTACCGGACGTCGAGCCGGAAGAGACGAAGCCCGTCGCCGAGATCGTGCCGGAATTGACCAGAGTCGGGTAGCTCGAACCGTAGATGCCGTAGCGGTCACCAGCGATCAGGCCCGTGTTGTTGAGCGACCCGCCGGCGTTCCAATGGACGCCGGCACCGCGAGAATTGGTCCCGGTCGATGTGATCGTGCCGGTGTTGGTCGCGGTCGTCGTGCCATTCAGTGCGACACCGTAGAGCGGGCTGGTGATCAAGCCGCTGTTGGTGAGCGTGCCACCGGCGCTGAGGCGCACGCCGGCACCAGAGGTTGCGCTCGCCAGAATGGTTCCGGCATTGGTGACGGTGCCCGCATTGTAAGAAACAGCGACACCGTCGGCGACGCCGGAAATCAGCGCAGAGCTGCCATTGTTGGCGACGCTGCCGCCAAAGGGCAGGAACACACCCGCGCCGCCGCCCCCTGTCGATGCGATCGTGCCGGCGTTGGTCACCGTGACGCCGGCGGCGCCGTAGACAGCATACTGCATCGAGGTGTTGATCGAGCCCGTCTGCGTGTTGAAAAGCGTGGCACCGGCGCCGCCCAGCAGCACTTGGGAGCCCCAGGTGCCGCTGTTGGTCAGCGTCACGCCCGCGGCAGCACCGACATAGTTGAAATTGACCAGCGTCGCGCCGTAGGTGTTGGTTACCGTTCCCAGCGCGCCGCTTTTCGTCAGTTCGATCGTGTTGATGCCGGTGCCGCCCATGACGACGCCCTGGAACACACCGGTCGATTCCAGCACCAGCACGTTGTTGCCGTTGCCGAACCGGACCGCCGTGCCGCTATTGCCGATGATCGTGCCGCTGTTATCGATCTTATTGAGATTGGAGCCCGCGTTGAAGACGACACCGACCGTACCGGTGATGGTGCCCGTATTCGTCACCGTCGAGCGGCCGCCGAGGAGATGGACGCCGTAGCTGATGCCCGAGATCGTGCCTTGGTTCGAGACCGCGCCCCCCGACAGAGCGACGCCGGTGCCGGACGAAGTGCCGGTGGCGATGATGGTACCGAAGTTCGAAACGGAATTCAGGGTCGAGCCGGAGCTGGGGCTGTGAATTTTGACGCCGTAGCTCATACCCGAGATCAGGCTGCTGACGGCGCTGTTGACGACCGAACCGCCATTGCGGAGGTAGACGCCGTCACCCGCCGTTCCAGTGGCGCGGATCGTGCCGCTGTTCGAAATCGTGGAGACGTTGTTGTTGACCTTCACGCCATATTTGGCGGCGGAGATCAGGCCGCTGTTGACGACCGTGCCGTCGCCCACCAGATAGACGCCGATACTGGAAACGGTGCCGGTGCCGCGGATCGTGCCGGCGTTGGACAGGATGCCGTAGCGCACGTCGACGCCAAAGCCGAAGCCGGAGATCAGGCCGGTAGTGCCCTGGTTTAGTACCGAGCCATTCTCGACATAGACGCCCGTGCCGGACGAAGTGCCGGTGGCGATGATACTGCCCGCATTCGCGACGGTACCGCTGCTATGCAGAAGGACGCCGTCGGTGGCTCCGCTCACGGAACCTCCGGCGCTGTTGGTGACGAAACCGCTCTGACGCAGGTAGACACCGTGGCTGTTGGCGACCATGGCGGCGATCGTACCCGCATTGCTCACGGTCACGCCGGAGGCGCTGCTGTAGACGGCATTCGCACCGCTACCGACGATGGAGCCTGCCGCCAGATTGTTGACCGTAGCGCTGGTGCCGATCAACAGCACCTCGCCGCTGAAGCTGCCGCTGTTGGTCAGCGTCACGCCCGTCGCGGCTTCAACATTGTGGAAATTCACCAGCGTGCCGCCGCCGACGCTCGTCGACAAGCTGGAATTGTACGTGAACTCGGCCGTATTCGTCCCGCTGCCGCCAATGATGGCACCGCTGAAGACGCCGGTCGATTCCAGCACCAGCAAGTCGTTGCCGTTGCCGAACTGGACTGCCGTGCCGCCATTGCCGATGATCGTGCCGCTATTGACCAACGTCGTCGCGCCGTTGGTCTTGAGACCGACGGCGACGCCCGAGATGACGCCACTGTTCGTCACGGTACCGCCCTGCGGCAGGTCGACGCCGATACCGGACGATCCCGTCGCCATGATCGTGCTGTTGTTCGTGACCACCCCGGCCCCGTGACCGAAATAGACACCGAAACGCCCGCCGGAGATCAGGCTGCCGGTGCCGGAGTTGGAGACTGAGCCCCTGTACAGATAAACGCCGGTGCCGGCCGTACCGCTCATGATCGTGCCGAAGTTCGACACAGAGTCCGAAACCGAGCCGGAATGGATGGTGACGCCGAAGGACGTGCCCTTGATCAGGCTGGTCACGGCGCTGTTGACGACCGAGCCCGCGTATACATAGACGCCGGCGCCGCCGCTGCCGGTGATCGCGCCGGCGTTTGCGACAGTACCGGAACCGGAAATTTTGACACCGTAGCCGCTGCCCGAGATCGAGCTGCCGGTACCGACGTTAGTGACCGAGCCACTGCGCAGCGATACGCCGTCGGCACCGGCAAACGAATCGGCAATCGTGCCGGCGTTGGTGACGCTGAGGTTCGCGTAAGAGCCGAAAACCGCACCCGGCGTGGACAGCGTACTCGTGATCTTATCGCCAGCCTGGTTGATCAGCGCCGCGTTCGCGCCCATCAGTGAAACCGAGCCGCCGAAGCTGCCGCTGTTGGTCAGCGTCACACCCGCGGCCGCACCGATGGCGTTGAAATTCAGCAGCGCACCACCGCCGACGCTGCTCGTCAGCAACTCGATCGTATTGACGCCGGTACCACCGACGATCGCGCCATGGAATACGCCGGTCGTCTCGTCGATCAGCAAGACGTTGGCGTTGCCGAAATTGACCGCCGTGCCGCCCTGACCGACGATGGTACCGCTGTTGTCGAGCGTGACGTTGTGGGTGTCCGCAGGGTTGATGGAAAGGCCGACACCCGAGGAACCGGAACCGGTGATCGTGCCCGCGTTCACGACGCTAGCAGCCCCGCCCCCAATCAAGACGCCGATGGCGCCACCCGAAATCAGGGCGCCGGCGTGGTTGGTCACGGTGCCGCCGGCGGCCAGATAGACGCCGTTCGCGGTGGCGTTCGTCCCGGTGATCGTCCCTGAATTGGTGATTGTGCCGACGCTGTTGAAAATCCCGACACCGGCGGTCCCGCCCGTGATCACGGCATTGGCATTGTTGGTGACGTAGCCGCCGTTTTTCAGCAGGACGCCGCTGCCCGTGGTGCCGGTAATCGTGCCCGCGTTGACGACGGTGCCGGGGCTGATCACCGAGCTGAATCCGTGGAGGAAATAGTAGTTGTTGGCGTAGACACCGTTTGTCCCGCCCGTTATCACGCCCGTGCTGGCGTTACTGGCATAGCCGCCGTTTTTCAGTGCGACGCCGCTACCGGTGGTGCCGGTAATCCTCCCGGAATTCACGACCGTCGAATTGCTACCGTACATATAGACGCCATGGACGGCGCCCGTGATTACGCCGCCATTGGCGTTGCTGACGAAGCCGCTGCTCAGCGACACGCCATATTGGGTACCGCCGATGATGGTGCCGAAGTTCACCACGGTGCCATAGCCGATAATGCCGGACTTCCCGCCGGAGATGACCGACGTGGACAAAACATTGATGACGCTGCCACCGCCGCCCAGTGAGACGCCGTAACCGGTCGTGCCGATGATCGTGCCGCTGTTGTAGACCGCGGTGGCCAGGCTATGGGCCGCGATGCCGCTGTAGCCGCCCTGGATCAGCGACGCGCTGGCCGAGTTCGTGATGCTGCCGCCAGCGTCCAGTTGGATGCCCTGGGCGCTCGTCCCGATGATCGTGCCGGCATTCACCACGGTCACCGCGCCCCCGTGCGAGCCTCCATAAACGCCGGTGGCACCGCCCGAGATCAAGGACGACGCGCTCATATTCGTAATGGTGCCGCCTGCTCCGAATTCCACGCCAGCGCCCGTGGTGCCACCGGTGATCGTGCCACTGTTGGTAACGGTGCCGGCGCCTTGATATGCGATATAGACGCCGTTATTGCCGCCGGTGATCTGGGCGCCCGCGCCATTGCTGACGACACCGCCGCCCGCGACCATGAAGACGCCATCCGCAGTCGCCCCGGTGCCGGTTATGGTGCCGGTGTTGGAAACCGAGCCGAACAAACGAATACTGATACCTTTCAGCGCGCCCGAGATTTGGCCGCTGTTCGTGACGGTCCCGCCCTGATACAGGATGATGCCGTTGCCCGAGGTGCCGATGATCGTGCCGCTGTTGGAAACGGTACCGAGCCCCTGGCTCGGGGTTCCATTATAGGCGGCCGAGATCGAGATCCCGTTATAGCCGCCAGAGATCAGGCCCGCCCCACCATTCGTGACGTACCCGCTCATCGAAAGGAAGATGCCGTCGGTCCGGTTGCTCGTCCCGGTAGCTCTGATCGTTCCGGTATTGCTGACCGTGCCGGAAGAGGAGCCCCCAACCCTGACTCCGTCAGCGTAGCCCGAGATTAGGCCGGTACCCGTGTTCGTAACGGCACCGCCGGCCTTAAGAACGACGCCACTGGAGTACACGGGGTAGGATGCGATGGTCCCGGTAGAAATGATCGTACCGCTATTCGTGACCGTCGCGACCGCACCGGCGAAGACACCGTAGGTGCCCCCCGAGATCAGGCCGGTCCCGCTATTCGTGACAGCGCCGCCCTGCGACAGATAGAGACCGTTGCCGGAGCCGCCAGTGCCGATGATCGTGCCGTTGTTGTTCAAGACCAGGCCGGAGAAGCCGAGGATCTCGGCGCCGCTCTGCGCGCTAGAAATCACCCCACCGGCATTGTTGATCAGCGTGCCGCCATCGAGGACGGCGCCGGCGTTGCCTGTCCCAGCGATCTTGCCCGTGTTGGTGAGCGTGCTGTTGGTGCCGAGATAGATCGCGCCGCCGAAAGCCCCGGTGCCGCTGATCGTGCCTTCATTGGTGAAGGTGACCGTCCCGTAATGGACATAGCCGACCGACGAGCTGCTCGGATTGTCGAGGGTCGGTGGTGTGCCCGTCACCTGCGCCTTGGCGGGGGTTGGAAGCGCCACCCCCAGCGTCACCATCGCCGGCAGCGCCAGCAGCGCCGCTGCGGCGCAGCTGCCGAGCAGGCTGTCCCTCAATGTCCGCGATCGAACCTGCGGAGCGGCGATCAGAGCGGCAGAGAGGGTCGGGCGCTGGGAGAGCATCGGCGACTATCCTAGAAAAATTCGTGCGGCGCGGTGCCAAGTCAGGCACGTAAAAAACCGAGCCGAACCGGGCCGCAGCGTCGTGGGCGCGGTTCGTCAAGGCTCAAGCGTTAGCAGTATCGGGATCGCACCCGTTAGGACTGGCGTCCCAGGTGTCGCAAATTTCCCGCAAATGCGATGGATCGGCGGGCCATCACGGAACTGCTTCAAGCATGGGCGCGCTGCGGTCCGGGGACAGGCCCCTCAGCCCGCCACTGGCTGGGCGTCACGCCGAATCGCCGCCTGAAGGCGCGGGAAAAGTGGCTGTGATCGACATACCCCCAGAGCGACGCCATCTCGCCGATCGGGCGGTCGAACCAGATCGGATCGCGCAGCATCCGGGCGATCGCGGCCAGGCGATATTCGGCGATATAGGCATTGACCTGCAGGCCATCCTCGCGCAGCAGGCGGTAGAGGGTCGAGCGTGCCAGCCCCAGGGCGTCGGCGACACGATCCGGCGCGAGGTTGAGTTCGGCCGCATGCCCGTCCAGGTAGGCCCTGATCGAATGCACGCGCCGCATCTTCAGCAGCAGGTTTTGACAATGGCTCTTGCTGGCCCGGGCCGCGAACGCGTCCTCGACGGTCAGGCGCAGATCCGCCATCGCCTGGGAAAAGGCCGTTGGGCTGGCAGCCTTGGCATGGCTCGCCGCTGCCTCGACCCGTTCCGCCATTCGCTTGGTCATGAAATGGTCGGCCGCAAACACTGCGCCGTCGAAATCCGCCGCAACCTTGCCGATTTCCGACACCCAGGCGCGCGGGATGGACAGCGCGGTCGCCTCCAGAACGTCATGGGTCCATAAATTGCCGAAACCCCGTGAATCCTGGAAATGGACCACGCCGTCGAAGATCCGGCTTGCCCGCCCGTTCGTCTCGATGCCGCCGTTCACCCGCTTGCAGTAGCAGATCCAGATGTTATCCGCGTGCGTTCGCTTGGCCTGTTTAAGGAGACCCCGAAATCCGAGAGGATCGCAGATCGCTTCGATGACGATGGCATCCGCCATTTTGTAGATCGACAAGGCCGCCCGGTAGTCATGGACCGGCGTGTTCGGCACAACCAGCGCCTGGGAATGCGCGGCCGTATACTGGGTCCAGAACGGCAACCGATCCACGGGCCGCTGCGGCGCGGTCGAGACGTGAAGCGCTAACGCAGCAGGGCCATTCTGCTGGAACGCGATACTGTCGTTCAGACGGGGCGTGAGACCGCCGGTTGGGCGTGACAATGTGCTTGCGTGCATACACGAGCCTTTTTCCGTCTGTCTGCAGATATCGGACAAAACAAAATGTCCAAGGCCTGCCGGGCGGGTTTATTCTTTTTACCCCTACACGCTACTTTCGTTTCTTTGCGATTGAAATACCTGAGACCATTTTCACATGAAACACATCGCAACGCCCCATCACAACTCCAGGTTATCTCCATTATTTGTTATAATACCACCAATCTATTCTTGCTCTGAATTTGCAATTCGGAAATTAGTAGTGAAATATATCAATTTTGTAAAAACAATAATAAATGCGCTTTAGTGCCCCTTCGTAAGAATTCGCCCGAATTGTGTACAAAGGCGATTCGATTGCGTCGGCCGCGATCGCTGCACGCTCAGGCATGGCTCGATATCTTGCCTTTGCCCGCACGGGTTTTCCGCCTCCAAAGTGTCCGGGTTTCTTGCCAGCTCAGCCGGAACCCGACGCAATCGCGGTGCCCCTGATCCGGCTGGCCCGGCAGCCAGGATATTCGGAAGGCGGGGTGGCATATCGACCGACCGGCGGTCCGAGCGCCCTTGACGTTGCGGCCTCGCGGGCGTACTGCGCGCCACCCGATCCCTCTGCCAGGTCCGTCATGCATTTCCTTCCGAGCCATCCCGCCGACCTGATCGCGCTCGCCCAGGTCGGCCTGGCGTTCCTCGCCATGGCGCTGGTCGGCCGCTTCGCCGGCGCCGCCCGTGCCGAGTTCGAGACGGACGCCATGGCCGGCTGGGGCCTGCTGTCGATCCTGATGACCCTGTGGGGTGCGGCCACCCGCCTGTCGCTCGGCATTCCCGCCGCCGCCTTCCTGGTCGCAGCATTGGTCGCACTGTTGTGGCCGCGGCTGCGGCCCGCTGGCGGCGCCTGGGCCGAGGTCGGCCGGCTGGTGCTGCTGGCCCTGCCGATCCTGGCGATCATGGCGACGATCCAGCCGTCGCAATCCGACATCTATATGAACCTGCTGCCGAACGCGGCCTATCTCAGCGACCACGGCTTCTTCCCAACGGTCGATGGCCCCGCTTCCTATTCCTTCCTGCCGGTCGCCCCCTACAACAGCCAGTTCGTGCCCTATCTGGGCTCGGTTCTGGGCGGCGGCTTCCAGGGCGGCGGCCTGGCCCTGTTCACGGTCCTGCTCTATCTCGCCGCCGCCCTGCTGTTCGCCCGCCTGATCGCCAATCCGGAATTCGGCACGGCCAACCGCCCGGGCTGGGCGGCGATCGGGTTCGGCATCCTGCTGGTGACGCTGCTCAATCCCGGCTTCGTGCCGCGCGTCGCCTTCGCCGGCTATGGCGAGGCCCCGGTCGCGATCGCGCTGCTGTTCGCCGGCTGGCTCGGTTGCCGCGCCATGGTGGCGATGGCCGCGGGCGAGACCCGGCCGCGCGCCCTGGTGCAGTTGGCGCTGGTGCTGGTGGCGCTGGTCAATGTGAAGCAGCAGGCGATCGGCATGCTGATCGCGTTCGCCGGTGCTGCGATCCTGGTCGCGGGCTACGAGCGCCGCATCGGCTGGCGCCGCGCCGTCGTCGCGTTCGGTGGCTCCGCGCTCCCCGCCCTCGCGCTCTACGCCGTCTGGCGCCTGTTCGTGCTGACGCGCTTCCCCGAGGGCGAGCTGAAGCCGCTGCCGTTCGACGAATGGGCCTGGGGCAATCTGCTGCCGATCTTCGTCAGCATGGGCAAGGTCGTGATCGAGAAGATCACCTTCTTCGCCTGCGTCGCCGTGCTGTTCGTGTTCCTGGAGCGGCGGTTGCGCCATCGCCAGCTGGACGCGACCGGCCAGGCGCTGGGTTTGGCGGCCGCGACCTTCCTGCTCTACAACGGCTTTCTGGTCGTCACCTATATCGGCCATTTCCCCGGCGTGATGAGCGTCGAGGCGCATTCCTATTTCCGCTACAACACGCACTTGGCGCTGCTGATCGAGTTCGCCCTGGTGGTGACGATCCGCAACCGGCTCGCCCCGTGGCTGGCATCGCGCCCCGGCCTCGGCCGCAAGCTCGGCATCGCCGCAATCGTGCTGGCGCTGCTGGTGCCGGCGGGCTTCGCCCGGCGCCTGCGCTTCGATTTCGACATGCCGCAGCCGGTGGTCCAGCAGCTGGCCCGCCAATTGGCGCCGGAGCTGAAGGACGGCGACAAGCTGGCGTTGCTCTTGCCCGGCGACACCAACAGCGTCGATTGGGCCTTGTCGACCATGCTGCATTTCACCCCGCCGCGCCGGCCGGGGCTGGATCTCAAATTCTGGGATCGGGCCGATCCGGCGGCCTTCGACGAGGCGGCGGCCGGCGGCTATGACCTGGCCTTCCTGTCCTGTACCGACGATGGCGCGATGGGATTGCCGCCCCATGCCTCGGCCCTGCTGCGCCATGGCGCGGACGGCTGGCAGGCCATCAAGATCTGGCCCTATCCGCCCGCCGATCCCAAGCAGCGCTGGCAGCAGGCGCTCGCCTCAGCGCCCCTCTGCCACTAGCTTCAGCGCCGCCTGCTCGACCGTATCGACGCTGAGCCCGTCCATCAGCGTCGCGGTCGAGTTCGGATAGCGCCCGGGCATGCTCCAGAGCTCTTCGTAGCTCTCGGGCGTGCGCACGACGGCGGTGGTGCGGCCCCAGGGCGCGTAGATCGCGTCGGGACTGGGGCCGAACAGGCCCAAGGTCGGCACGCCCATGGCGGCCGCCATATGCATCAGGCCGGAATCATTGCCGATGAACAGGTTGGTGCGCGCCAGCAAAGCCGCGACGGTCAGCAGATCGCCGGCGCCGACCAGATCGAGCCGCCGGTCCGCAGGGATCGCCGCCAGCACCGGCTCGGCCTGGGCGCGCTCGTGTGCGGCCGCGATCACGGCCACGCGGGCGCCGGCAAGCACGGCGCCGTCGGCGGTCAGCCGCGCCGCCACCTCGGCAAAGCGTTCGGCCCGCCATTGCTTGCCGCCCCAATTGGCCGCGGGCCCGATCGCCAACACCGGCGTGCCGGCCGGGATCAGCCGTTCCGCCGCCATCTGATGGTCGAGCGTCGGCCAGAGCCGGGTCGCGGGCGGCGGGGCGAGGTCGAACAGCTGCGACAGCTGCTGCATCTTGTGGCCCGGCGTCTCGCCCTTGCCCAGGACCCGGCGATGGCGCGTGCGCAGCAGCCAGGACAGGGCCGAGCCCTTGAGATCGACGATCAGGTCCCAATGGATCGGCGCCACCTGCCGCCACAGATCCAGCCAATGGCGCGCATGGCGGCGCTTCGACAGCGCGATCAGGCGCTCGAGGCCAGGGACGCCCTGGAACAGCGGCGCGGAGACCGGGCTGGCGGTGATGGTGAAGCGCGCGCCCGGATAGCGCTCGATCAGGTGGGCGAGCAGGCCGGTCGACAGCACCGCATCACCGATCCGGGTCGCGGTCACGAACAGGATCCGCGGATGGGTGCCGAGGACGGGGAGAGAGCGGTGAAGACGCAGCATCGACTGCGCTTATAAGGTGCCGTCCCGTGCTTGCCAAGCCGCCCTGCCCGCGCCACCTATGAGCGGCCCGCCCGAGCAACCGAAGGATCGTTCCCGTATCGTGACCGAAAAATTCTACGCCCCCGCCGAACCCGCTCGCGGCCTGTTGCTGTTGAGCGGCGAGGATCGTTCGAAATTTCTGCAGGGGCTCGTCTCCAACGATGTCCGCACGCTGTCGCCGACCCAGGCGATCTGGGCGGCGCTGCTGACGCCCCAAGGCAAGTATCTGCATGATTTCTTCATCGCCGAATTGGGCGACGCCTGGCTGATCGATGGCGAGGGCGCGCGCATCGCCGATCTGAAGCGGCGCCTGGGCCTGTACAAGCTGCGCGCCAAGATCGCGCTCGACGACGTCAGCGAACAATTCGAGGTGCTGCAGGCCTGGGGCCCCGGCGCCGGCGCGCCGTTCGGGTTTCATCAGCCGGGCCAGGCGATCCAGCAGGCGGGCGCGGTGGCCTTTCTCGATCCGCGCCTGGGCGAGCTGGGCCTGCGCCTGATTGCGCCCAAGGGCACCGGCGCCGCGCTGTTGGACGGGCTCAGCTTCGTGCCCGGCGATCTTGCGGACTGGGACCGGCTGCGGATCGCCCATGGCGTGCCGGACGGCAGCCGCGACATGATCCTGGAAAAGGCGATCCTGCTGGAGAACGGCTTCGACGAGCTCCATGGCGTCGCCTGGGACAAGGGCTGCTACATCGGCCAGGAACTGACCGCGCGCACCAAATATCGCGGGCTGGTCAAGAAGCGGCTGATGCCGGTCGCGATCGACGGCCCCCTGCCCGAGCCCGGCACGCTGATCCTGCGCGACGGCCAGGAAGCCGGCGAGATCCGCTCCGGCCGCGACCGCGTCGCCGTGGCACTCGTGCGGCTGGACGCGCTCGAAGCCGGCACGCCCCTGATTGCCGGCGAGGCCATTGTCCGGCCGATCAAGCCGGGCTGGGCGAAGTTCTAGCCGCAGCCCCGTCGAACCCGCTACAGTCGCGCCGGAACAACGTCGGCGGGTCCATGCGCGCTTATAAACTTTCGGGGCTGTTTCTCGCCGTTTTGATCGCCACCCCGGCCTGGGCGCGCGTGCCGGTGCCGGAGGCGACGCCCGAGGCGATCGCGTATCATCACGGGCTCGACCTGTTCTGGCTGGCCGATCAGGCGGCGGGCCTGCTGATCCCGCTCCTGTTCCTGTTCACCGGCTGGAGCGGCCGGCTGGTCGGCTGGTGCCGGCGCCGGGTCGGCGGCCGCTGGTTCTGGACGGCGGCGCTCTATGCCGTGATCTATACGGCGCTCGCGACCCTGATCCAGCTCCCGCTGACCTATGCCGAGAATTTCGTCTACGAGCATGCGTTCGATCAATCGAACCAGACCCCGGCCGTCTGGGCGAACGAGGTCGTCAGCGACTTGATCGTCAATCTGGTGGTGATGGCGCTGGTCGCCTGGATCCCCTATCTGATCCTGCGCAGCAGCCCGAAACGCTGGTGGCTGTGGACGACCGTGGCGCTGACGCCGGTCATGGTCGTGCTGTTCATCCTGTCGCCGATCTGGATCGCGCCGCTGTTCAATCATTTCGGGCCGATGCAGGACAAGGCGCTGGAGATGAAGGTGCTGGGGCTCGCCGCTCGCGGCGGCATCATCGACGCCCCCGTGTTCGAAGTCGATTCCAGCATCGATTCCAAGCGGCTCGGCGCCTATGTCACCGGTTTCGGACCGACCAAGCGGATCGTGATCTACGATACGACCCTGCGGGCGATGACCGAGCCGGAGGTGCTGTTCGTGGTCGGCCACGAGATGAAGCACTATCTGATGGGCGACATCTGGAAGATCCTGGGCATCTTCCTCTCGATCCTGCTGGGCGGCCTGTTCGCGGTCGATCGCGCCGGCCGCGCGGCGCTGGCGCGGTGGCACGGCCGCTTCGGCTTCAGCGACCTAGCCGATCCCGCTTCCCTGCCGCTGCTGCTGTTCGGCCTGTCGTTCGTTATCCTCGCGGTCACGCCGCTGTTCATGGCGGTGCAGCGCGATATCGAGCATGAGGCCGACCGGTTCGGCCTGGAAATCACCCGGAACAACGACGCTGCCGCCGGCGCCTTCGTCAAGCTGGGCACCGAAACGCTGGGCCTGCCCGATCCCGGCTGGCTGGAGCGGACCTTCCGCATGAGCCACCCGTCGCTGGCCGACCGCATCACTTTCGCCAACGACTATCACCCCTGGGCCGACGGGCAGCCGCTGGTCTATGGCGCCTATATCAAGGCCCCCTGAGCCAGGAGAACGACCCATGACCGGCGTGACCGTGCTCGCCGTCTACCGCCCGAAACCGGGCAAGGCGGCCGAACTGGACCGGCTGGTCGCCGGCCATCTGGCGATCCTGCGCGCCGAAGGCCTGGTGACCGACTATCCCTCGACGGTGCTGAAATCCCGCGACGGCACCATCGTCGAGATCTTCGAATGGGTGTCGGCGGCCGCGATCGAGACGGCGCACACCAACTCCGCGGTGCTGCAGATGTGGGGCGAGTTCGGCCAGGCCTGCGACTATCTGCCGATCGCCGACCTGCCCGAGGCGAAACAGATGTTCAGCCCCTTCACCCGGATGACGTTATGAGCCTCAACCGTCTGCTGCTGGCGGTCGCCAGCCTGGCGCTGCTGACCGCCGCCGATGCGCCGACCACCGATACCAAGGCGTTCTGGGGCAGCCCCCAAGCCGCGGGCGGCAGCTGCTGCCAGACGCTGGGCGAGGTCCGCACCAACATCGACCGGATCGATCATCAGATCGTGGCGCTGATCGGCGAGCGCGGCGGCTACGTGCGCGAGGCCGCGCGCTTCAAGGCGAACCCGGCCGCGGTCGAGGACAAGGCCCGGGTCGAACAGATCATCGCCCGCCTGCGCGCGCTCGCGGTCGAGGACAAGGCACCACCCGACGTGGTCGAGGCGACCTATCGCGCGCTGATCGCCGCCTATACCGACGAGGAACGGAAAATTTCGGCCGAGGGTGGCACCAAGCGCTGATCGATCCCGCTTCGGGAAGGTATGGTTCGGTTAAGAGTAACCGGGGCATAGTCAGACAAGGATCGTAAAGGCGCACCGCGATCAGGGTCGGAGAAACGAAGCATTTTGACTGGGACAATTCAGCAGCGTGTCGATGCCGGCGATCACAGCATGCGGCAAGTGCTGATCCGATGGTGCGCCGCCCTTGTCGTGCTCTGCCCGCTGCTGTGGCCGGCCGAGGCCGATGCGGCTGAGCGCTGGAACGAGCTGGTCGAGACCATCTTCCAGAACTACGGCCGCGAACAAGGCATGCCCCATCCGGTTCCGGTGGCGCTGGCCCAGGACAGCGACGGCTTTCTCTGGGTCGGGACCCAAGGCGGGCTCGCCCGATGGGACGGCTATCGCTTCCGCAATTATCAGTCCGATCCGAAGGACCCTGGCAGCCTGCCGGACAGCTATATCCAGACGCTCCATACCGACCCGGCGGGGCGCCTGTGGGTCGGCACCAGCGCCGGCGGGCTCGTGCGCTACGACCGCGACCACGACCGGTTCGTGCCCGTCGCCCTGGGCGAGACCGGACAGGGCCGCAGCCATATCGGCGCCATCGTCGATGATGGCACCGGCGGCCTGTGGGTAGGCACGGACAACGGCCTCAGCCATTTGGCCGCCGATGCCGCCACCCAGAGCCTGCTGCGTCACGACGAGGGCGATCCGGGCAGCCTGCCTGACGGACCGGTCCGGACAGTGCTGCCGGACCACGAGGGACGACTGTGGGTCGGAACGCAAAAAGGCCTCGCCCGCCGCGATGCCGGGTCCGATCGGTTCGTGACCGTGCGGCTGCCGATTTCGTCGGATACGCAGGTGGGCGTCACCGCGCTCTTCGAAGATGACGAGCGGCGGATCTGGATCGGCACGAACCGCCATGGCGTCTATATGATCGAACCAGGCACCGACGAGCCGCAGGCGCTGGTCGAGACCGAGGCGTCGGGATCGGATATCCGCTCCGACTGGATCTCGTCGATCGCGGCGGCAAGCCCGCAGGAAATCTGGTTCGCCACCCGCAATGACGGCATCCTGGCGGTCAATCCGGCGACAAAGAGCACGCGGCGTATCCGGCACGACCGAACCCTGCCCGGCAGCCTGGCCCATGACGACATCTGGGCCTTGCTGCGCGACAGTGCCGGATCGATGTGGGCCGGCGGCACCGGCGGCCTCAGCTATCACAGCAACGGGCTGGGCGCGGTCTCGACGATCTTCGGGGCCTCGGACCGGCCCAACGGCATGACCGGCGCCGACGTCTATACAGTCTTGGCGACGCGCGACGGCCGTGCCTGGCTGGGCTTCATCGGCGGCGGCGTCGATATCATCGACCCGACCGCCGGCCGGATCGCGCAATTGCGGCCCGATCCCGCCAGGCCGGAAACCGCGCTGCCGAAGGATATCGTTCTGGCCTTGGCCGAAGCCGACAATGGCGATGTTTTTGTCGGCACGTTTCGCGGCCTCTACCGCATCGACGGCACGACCCATCAGGTCGGCCTGATGCGGGTGTCGGCCGAGCGGGACCTGCGCGAGCCGATCAACACGCTGCTGGTCGACGACGGCATCCTGTGGGTCGGCGGCGTCAACGACGGCCTGTGGGGATTGAAGCTCGCCGACCAGAACCATCCAGTCGTGTTCGGCCCGGCCGACGCCACGCAACTGAACGACAAGGAAATCGACAGCATCACGCGGGGCCTGGGTCAGGACCTGTGGCTGGGCAATCGCAACGGGCTGAACCGGCTCGACCTTGCGACCCATGCGATGGAACGCATCCTGGCCGACCCCGCCGATCCGATGGCGCTGCCGGCCCGCCTGGTCTCGTCGACCTTGCTCGATCGGCAGGGGCGGCTCTGGGTCTCGACCTTCGGCGGCGGCATCGCGGTGATGATCGGACGCCGGCCCGACGGCCGCCCCCTGTTCCATCGGCTGGGCACCGCCGACGGCTTGCCGCACGTCAATATCGACAAGCTGTTGCTCGATGCCCGGGGCCAGGTCTGGGCCGGCACCGACGATGGCTTGGCCGTGATCGATCCGACCAGCTTCGCGATCCGCGCGCTCCGCCATGCCGAAGGCGCCGCCCTGTTGGACTATTTCACCGGCTCCGGTTCGACCGACACCGCGGGCGAGCCCTTGTTCGGCGCCAAGAACGGCCTGTCGGTCGTGCGCGGCGATCTGCTGGCGGACTGGACGTTCCGGCCGCCGGTCGTCGTCACCGACATCCGGCTCGGCGGCAATCCGGTCGCGTCCGCCCGGTTCAACGGCGCCGGATCGCGCGCGCCGCTGGTGTTGACGCCCGAGACCAACAGCCTGGCCGTGGAATTCTCCGCGCTCGATTTCACCGCGCCGGAACGCAATCTCTACGCCTACCGGCTGGACGGGTTCGATCGGGACTGGATCCCGACCGACGCGTCGCGCCGGCTCGCGGCCTATACCAATCTGCCGCCCGGCAGCTACACCCTGCGGCTCCGCGGCTCGAACCGCGACGGTGTCTGGACGGAACGGGACGTCGATCTTCCGATCCGGGTGCTGCCCGCCTGGTATCAAACCGTGTGGTTCGTCGTCGCCGCGGTGCTGGCGGCCCTGGCCCTGGTCGCGGCCGTGGTGCGCAGCCGCACCGCCTATCTGCGCGCCCGCCAGGCCGAGCTGGAGCGGCAGATCGCCGAGCGGACCGCCGACCTCAGCGCCGCCAACGAGCGGCTGTTCGAACTGGCGACGATCGATCCGCTGACCGGCTGCGCCAATCGCCGGCATTTCGTCGAGCGCGCCAACGACCTGCTGGCACTCAGCCGCCGCCTGGACGCGCCGATCTGCCTCGCGATCATGGATCTGGACGAGTTCAAGCACGTCAACGACAGCCATGGCCACCCGGCCGGCGACGCGGTGCTGCGCATGGTCGGCCGCGCCAGCCGCGGTCATATCCGGGCGACCGATCTCTTGGGCCGGATCGGCGGCGAGGAATTCGCGCTGCTGATGCCGAACACCGATGTCGCCGGCGCCCATCACTTCGCCGACCGGCTGCGCGATGCGATCGGCACCGAGTCCGTCGATATCGGCAACCGGCTGGTGCGCATCACCGTCAGCCTGGGCCTGGCGGAAATCCGGCCGGGCGAGAGTTTCGAGCAGCTCTATGCCCGCGCCGATGCGGCACTCTATGCCGCGAAAGAAGCCGGCCGCGATCGCGTCGTCGTCGACACGGGCGTGGTCTAGCCCGCATTTCTCACACTCCCGCCGCTGGCACGAGAGAAATGCGGGCGACACGGTAGGCGGCGCCGCGGAGCGCGATATCGCGGCCGCAATGGGCTTCAGCGAGGTCATCTCCGTCGGTTTCGAGCAGCTTGCCACGCTGCTCGAGACGCTATGACCGGTCCCTGAGCCCCGCCAGGGCCGAAAAGGGCGAGGCGCCCGGCGCCAGCGTCATGGCGCCGGCGCGCTTCAACCCTTCCCGCCCCCAGCGCTCGCGCACGAACTGGACGAGCCATTGCTCGGCTTGGCCGTGCCGGCGTGTGGCGAGCGTCGGCGCCAGATGGGCCGCATGACGATCGATCAGCGCCACGAGTTCGCCGATCCCCTCGCCCTTCAGGGCCGACACGCCCAGCGCCGCCACGGCCCAGTCGCCGGGCGCCCGCTCGCGCAGGTCGAGTGAGGCCGCGAGATCGGCCTGGGCCTGAGCCGCGGTCGCCCCCATGTCGGTCTTGGTGACGGCGACGATGTCCGGGATCTCGACGATGCCGGCCTTCATGAATTGCAGCGCATCGCCGGAGCCGGGCTGGATGCACAGCACGACCGTATCGACGGCGGTCGACACGTCGGTCTCGGACTGGCCGACGCCGACGGTCTCGACCAGCACCACATCGAACAGCGCGCGCATCAGCACCAGCGCCGCCACGGTCAGGTCGGCCAAGCCGCCCAGCCGGTCGCGCGCCGCCATCGAGCGGACGAACACGTCCTGGTCGGCCGGATCGGTCCTGAGCCGCGTGCGGTCGCCCAGCAAGGCGCCGCCGGAGATTTTCGAGGACGGATCGACCGCGATCACGCCGACCGTGCGGCCGGCACCGCGCCATTGGTCGATGAGTGAGGCGGTCAGGGTCGATTTACCGACGCCGGGCGGGCCGGTGAGGCCGACCGTATGCGCCCGTGCCGCCGCATAGGCGGCATCGAGCAACGCCACCGTCGCGGCGGCATCGGGCTCGGCCTCGATCCGGGTCAGCGCGCGGGCGAGTGCCCGCTTGCCGCCGTCCCGGATCTGATCGAGCCCGTTACTCACCGGCTAGGACTTCTGCATAATTCTCCCTCTCCGCCCTTCAGGGGGGAGAGGGTCGGTGTGAGGTGGGTCTCTCGACCGCAAACCACGCGGGGACAACATATCGGCGGCGCGACCCACCTCATCCGGCCCGCCAACGCTCGCCACCTTCTCCCCCCTGAAGGGCGGAGAAGGTTCTGCCGAGCGAACGCGTCAAATCCGCTTCGCAACGCGACTAGGCGGTGCCGGAGACCGAATGGCCGGACTCAAGCGCCGCATGGGCGGCGGCCAGGCGGGCGATCGGCACGCGATAGGGCGAGCAGGAGACATAGTCGAGGCCGACCGCGGCGCAGAAATGCACCGAGGCCGGATCGCCGCCATGCTCGCCGCAGATGCCGAGCTTGATGTCGGGCCGGGTCTTGCGACCCTTGTCCGCCGCCATCTGCACGAAGGCGCCGACGCCCTCGACATCGATCGACACGAACGGGTCGCGCTCGATGATGTTCTGGCGCTGGTAGGAGCCCAGGAACCCACCGGCATCGTCCCGGCTGAGGCCGAACACGGTCTGGGTCAGGTCGTTGGTGCCGAATGAGAAGAACTCGGCCGTCTCGGCGATCTTGTCGGCGGTCATGGCCGCGCGCGGCAGCTCGATCATGGTGCCGACCAGATAGTCGAGCTTCATGCCCGAGGATTTGCGGACCTCGGCGGCGACGCCGTCGACCAGCTCCTTGAGCTGATCCAGCTCCTTCTTCATCGAGACGAGCGGGATCATGATCTCGGCGATGATCGGCTCGCCGCCCTCGCGCTCGACCTCGACCATCGCCTCGAACACGGCGCGGGCCTGCATCTCGTAGATTT
>Ga0302314_10006249_pt1 | contig 21634 bp, 25 predicted proteins | sample III_Palsa_N2_3_FD_200533 | JGI IMG/M metagenome (GOLD analysis project Ga0302314, IMG submission 200533) | Peat permafrost microbial communities from Stordalen Mire near Abisko, Sweden - III_Palsa_N2_3 | ecosystem: Environmental > Terrestrial > Soil > Palsa > Peat permafrost | place: Sweden...
CGAGAGGGCGCGGCAGCGACTGGCGGGCGGCGGCCAGCGGCCGCTGCGGGTCGGCCTCGAGGTCCAGCTCGCGCACCTGCACCAGCTGGCCGGCCAGGTCGACGAGGCCCTCGCGTGCTGCGAGCGCGGGCTGGCGCTGCTGCGCGAGCCCGCCCTGCCCGGCCGTGACCGACGGCTGCGCGGCTACCTGCAGCTGATCGCCGGGCTCGCGCTGCTGCAGCGGCCCGGTCAGGAACAGGCAGCCGCCCGCGCCCTGCGCCGCGCGCTGTCGGCCGCCCACCGGCTCGGCGACGTCACCGGGGCGGCGTATGCGGTCGAGGCGCTGGCCTGGCTGGCGGCCCGGCGCGATCAGCCCGAGCGGGCGGCCTGGCTGCTCGGCGCCGCGGACCAGCTGTGGGCCCGCACCGGGCGGCGGCTGAGCGGCATCGCCCCGCTGGAGGAGTCCCGGCAGGGGGCCGTCAAGGCGGCCCGCCGGTCGCTCGGCGACCAGCGGTACGCCGCCGCCTACGCACACGGCAGCACGCTCAGCCAGCAGGCGGTGGCTGCCGAAGCGACCGACCCGGCCGAGCTGACCGACGAGCGTGAGTCGCCCGTCGGTGACACCCGCGAACGAGGCGGCGCTGACCCGGCGGCGGGGGCTGCCGACAGCGTGACCGGGTCGCTGACCAGGCGCGAGCGGGAAATCGCGGGCCTGGTGGCGAGCGGACTGTCCAACCGGGAGATCGCGGCCCGGCTGTTCATCTCCAAGCGCACCGTCGACGCGCACGTCGATCACATCTTCAGCAAGCTCGAGATCTCCTCCCGGGTTCAGCTCACGGTGCTGCTGCGGGACCCGGCCAAGCGGGCCTACGCGGCCAGGAGCTGACCGCCGGGCCGTCAGCGGGATTCGCGCGGGCGCGGCGTGAGGCTGGCCACCAGGTAGGCCACACCGAACGGGGCATCCGCGTAGAGGATCTCCGTTTCCGCCCGGCCCGCCGCCGCGAGGGCCCCCGCGAGGACCTGCCAGGCCGGCCGGCCGGCGGCGAGCAGCTCGGCCGCCAGCTCAGCGTCCAGGGCGGCCAGAGCGGCCAGGTCGCCGTCCCGGACGGCGCGCGTCACTTCCGCGTCGAAGGGCGCGGCCCGCTCGTCCAGGTAGCCCGGGGCGGACACCGAGCGGCGCGCGGTGCCGTCGCCCATCACCAGCAGCGCGACCCGGGGGGCGGACGCGGCGATTTCGCCGCCAAGGCGCAGGCACGCGGCCGCCGCGCTCAGCACGCCGACGCCGTGGAACGCGCGCGGCCCCTGGTAACCCGCCTCGTCGAGCAGTCGCGCGCCGATGCCGAGGGACAGCGGCAGCGCCGGCCCGGTGCGGGGCAGGGCCGGCGCGTACCCGGCCAGGTCCAGCTGTCCGTTCGCGGGCCAGCGGGCCGTTTCCGCGTCGGGCCCGGCCACCGCGATCACGTCCGGCGCGGCGGCGGTCAGCCGCGCGACCGCCGTCGCGCAGGCGGCGCGCAGGTCCGGCAGCACGTCGGCCTGACCGGTCAGCTCCCGGGCGAGCAGCGGCGGGCACGGGCAGATCGCCGCGGCGGTGATCAAGCCAGGCCCCGCACCGCACGGGCGGGAGGACGCTCCCCCCTGATCGACGCGACCATGTCCACGGCCTGCCGGGTCGGCCTGACGTCGTGCGCCCGGAAGATCCTGGCCCCGAGCCAGGCGCCCACCGCGGTCGCCGCCAGGGTGCCGGGCAGCCGCTCGTCCAGCCCGGCCCCCAGGGTCTCGCCCACGAAGTCCTTGTGCGACGCGGACAGCAGCACCGGCCAGCCGGTGGCCGTCAGCTCGCCAAGCCGCCGGGTGAGTTCAAGGGACTGCCAGGTGTTCTTGCCGAAGTCGTGCGTCGGGTCGATGACGATCCGGTCGGCGTCGACGCCGGCCTTCAGCGCCTGCTCGACGAGCGCGAGGACCCGGGCGAGCACGTCGGTGAGCACGTCGCCGTAGGCCGTCCGGTGCAGCCGGGTCCGCGGCACCAGCGGTCCCACGTGGGAGCAGACCAGCCCGGCGCCGAACTCGGCGGCGGTCTCGGCGAGCGCCGGGTCCCACGCCGACCAGGTGTCGTTGATCAGGTTGGCGCCCGCCGCGCACATCGCCCGGGCTGCCTCCTGGCGCCAGGTGTCGGCGCTGATCACCAGGTCCGGGTAGGCGCCCCTGACCCGTTCGATGAACGGGACAACCCGCCGGATCTCCTCGGTGGCCGGCACCTCGGGACCCGGTTTGGCGGGCACGCCGCCGACGTCGAGAATGTCCGCGCCCTCGGCCACTGCGGCGTGCACCCGGTCCAGCGCGGCGGCTTCGTCCCAGGTCAGGCCGGGCCGGTAGAAGGAGTCCGGGGTTCGGTTGACGATTGCCATCACCACCGGCCGTCCGGGTGGGAACTCCCGCCCGCCCAGCCGCAGCGGCCCCGGCCGCCGGGTCGGTTGCGCTTCCTGCCCGGCCGCGGCGACGTCGTCCATGATGAGGGAGTCTAGCCGCCAGGCACCGACCCGGCCGGCGGCCAGGGCCGCCGGCCGCACCGCAGCCGTCAGGTCTGCGTGCGCCCCCAGCTGTCGGAACGCGGGGTCCGCTGCCGCGGGGCAGCGCCCGCGGGGTGCTCGAGGCGGCGCAGCACCTGCACGCTGCGCCCGGCAACGTTGACCTTGGCGCCTGCCGCCTTGGGCTTGCGGACACCCGGGTCACTGACCGTAGTGAGCTCGGTCGCCCACCGACGGCCCCACTCCTTGCCTGGCAACACGAAGGTGACGTCCTCATGGTGCCCGTTGAACAGCAGCAGGAAGCTGTCGTCGCGGACCGGGCGGCCGCGGGTGTCCGGCTCGGGCAGCGCCTCGCCGTTGAGGAAGACGCCGACGGACTTGGCGAAACCGGCCCCCCAGTCGTCGTCCGTCATCTCGGCGCCGTCCGGGCGGAACCAGCCGATGTCGGACAGCTCACTGCCGATGATCGGCTCGCCCTCAAAGAAGTTGCGCCGCCGGAACACCGGATGACGGCTGCGGAAGTCGACCAGGTCCTCGCAGAAGGCAAGGAAGTCCTGATCTCCGTTCTCCCAGTCCAGCCAGGAGATCTCGTCATCCTGGCAGTAGGCGTTGTTGTTGCCCAGCTGCGTATGGCCCAGCTCATCCCCGTGCCTGATCATCGGCACGCCTTGGCTGAGCAGCAGTGTCGTCATCAGCGCGCGGCGGCGGCGCTCCCTGATCTGCAGGACGTCCGGGTCGTCGCTCGGGCCCTCCTCGCCGCTGTTCCAGGACCGGTTGTCGTCGGTGCCGTCCCGGTTGTCCTCGCCGTTGGCCTCGTTGTGCTTGTGATCGTAGGAGACGAGGTCGGTCAGGGTGAAGCCGTCGTGCGCGGTGACGAAGTTGACGCTGGCGTACGGCCGCCGCCCGCTGCGGCCGTACAGGTCGGAACTGCCGGTCAGCCGGTAGGCGAAGTCCGCCAGTGAGTGCTCGCCGCCGCGCCAGAAGTCACGGGCCGTGTCCCGGTACTTGCCGTTCCACTCCGACCACAGGGTCGGGAAGTTCCCGACCTGGTAGCCGCCTTCCCCGAGGTCCCACGGCTCCGCGATGAGCTTGACCTGGCTGACGACCGGGTCCACCTGGATGAGGTCGAAGAAGGCGGACAGCCGGTCGACGTCGTGGAACTGCCGGGCCAGGGCGGCGGCCAGATCGAAACGGAAACCGTCCACCCGCATCTCGGTCACCCAGTACCGGAGCGAATCGATGATGAGCTGGAGCACATGGGGGTGGCGCATGTTCAGCGAGTTGCCGGTGCCGGTGGTGTCGAAGTAGTAGCGGCCACCGTCCGCCAGCCGGTAGTAGGCCGGGTTGTCGATGCCCTTGAACGAAAGGGTCGGGCCAAGCTGGTTGCCTTCGGCGGTGTGGTTGTACACCACGTCGAGAATGACCTCGATCCCCGCCTGGTGCAGGGTTTTCACCAGGTACTTGAACTCGGAGACGACCTGCTCCACTCCCCAGGCGGAGTAGCCGAGGTGCGGGGCGAAGAAGGCGATCGAGTTGTAACCCCAGTAATTGCGCAGCCCCTTGTCGGCCAGGTAATGATCGTGCACGAACTGGTGGACCGGCATCAGCTCCACCGCGGTGACGCCCAGCCGCTGCAGGTGCTCGATCACCGCCGGGTGCGCCATGCCCGCGTAGGTTCCCCGCAGCGGTTCCGGAACTGCCGGATGGCGCATCGTGAGGCCCTTGACGTGGCACTCGTACAGCACCGTCTCATGCCAGGGGGTGCGCAGCGGGCGGTCGTCGCCCCACTCGAACCAGGGATTGGTGACCACCGAACGGGGGACGAAAGGCGCGCTGTCGGAATCGTCGGTGTCCCGGTCGTCGCCGCCGAGCGGGTAGCCGTAGATCGCCGGGTCCCAGTTGATCGATCCGTCAAGCGCCCGCGCGTACGGGTCGATCAGCAGCTTCGCCGGGTTGCAGCGCAGCCCCTGCTCGGGGACGTGCGGCCCGTGCACCCGGTAACCGTAGTGCTGGCCTGGGCCGACGCCGGGCAGAAAGCAGTGCCAGACGTAGCCGTCGACCTCCGTCATGTCCAGCCGTTGCTCTTTACCCTCGTCGTCAAACAGGCACAGCTCGACGCTGTCGGCTACCTCGGAAAACAACGTGAAGTTGGTGCCCACGCCGTCATAGGTCGCCCCGAGGGGGTACGGATGCCCGGGCCACATTTCGGTAGTCATGGCAGTGATCTCCCCCATGTCTTTGATTTAGCACATGCCCGGCGGGCACGTTTGCGCAACGGAGGCCCGGGCAGTTACCGCCCATGTTCGAGGCTGAGAACATCCGTGACTGGCGTAATCATGACGTTGTTGACCCCGATGACCACAAGATCGGGCTGCTCGAGGCGGTGTACGTGGATACCGGCAGCGACCAGCCGGCTTTCGCCTCGGTCAGGATCGGCATGATCGGGCGGCACCGGCTGACCTTCGTGCCACTGCAGGGGGCGACGGTGGCCCCGGACAAGGTGCGCGTCGCCTATTCTAGAGGACAAGTGAAGGACGCGTTTTCGATCGATACCGACGGCGAACTCGCCGCCGGCGACGAGCCGGGGCTGTTCGAACACTACGGTCTGGTCTACCAGCCGGGCGCCAGCGGCGAGCGCCGGCTGGCCCGCCGCTAGCCTGGGAACACAATGGTCCTCTTCCTGCTTCTCGTCCTCGCGGCGATCGCCCTCGGCATCGTCGGTGCGGTTGTCCATGGCCTGTTCTACTTGCTCATCATCGGGATCGTGGTGTTCGTGCTCGCCCTGATCGGGATGGGAACCCGGATGCGGCGGCGTCGGCCGGTTCGGTAATCCGGCGGACGCCTGCTACCCGCAGCCCCACGTTCCTGGGGTCGGTGAGTTCGCGGCGGGCCCGCAGATACTCACCGAGCGTGTTGGGTAGTTCCACCAGTCCAGGGTATGCGCCGGGTAACCCGGCAGCCTGGTTCCGGCAACCCCAGGACGGGCGGGGCCGTCCCCGCCGCGGCTGCGGGGGCAGACTTAGCAGCGAGCCGGCGGAGCCAGCCGCGCGGCGCGCACCGGACGTCCATTCGTTGTCAGCGTGATTCGAAGGAGAAAACTCATGACATCCGCGACCGCACTGCCCGGCGGGGCCTACCAGCTGGGCGACTTGACGGTCAGCCGCGTCGGCTTTGGTGCGATGCAGCTGGCCGGACCCGGGGTGTTCGGGCCGCCGGCCGACCGGGACGAGGCGGTGGCGGTACTGCGCACGGCGGTATCACTCGGCGTCACGCACATCGACACGTCCGACTATTACGGCCCGTACGTCACCAACGAGATCATTCACGAGGCACTGGCGCCGTACCCGCCGGACCTGCATATCGTCACCAAGGTGGGCGCCAGGCGCGACGACGCCGGGGCGTGGCTGCACGCCCGGACCCCGGCCGAGCTGCGCGAGCAGGTGCACGACAACCTGCGCCGGCTCAAGCTCGACGTGCTCGACGTGGTTAACCTGCGGGTCGGCGGCGGCGATGACGGCCACTCGGCCGAGCCCGGGTCGATCGCAGAGCAGTTCGGTGCACTGGCGGAGCTGCGGACCCAGGGTCTGATCAGGCACCTGGGGCTCTCGACGGTCGACACCCAGCAGCTGGCTGAAGCTCAGGGGATCGCGCCGGTCGTCTGCGTGCAGAATTTCTACAACGTCGCCCGGCGCGAGGACGACGCCCTCGTCGACCTGACCGCGCGCGAGCGCATCGCCTACGTGCCCTACTTCCCGCTCGGCGGCTTCAGCCCGCTGCAGTCGGACGTGCTCAACTCGGTCGCGGCCCGGCTCGGCGTTGCGCCGCAGAGCGTCGCCCTCGCCTGGCTGCTGCAGCGGTCACCGAACATCGCGGTCATCCCGGGCACGTCTTCGGTCGCGCACCTGCGGGCGAACGTCGCCGCCGGGTCGCTGTCGCTGGACGCCGCGACGGTCGCGGAACTCGACGCGGTCGCTGGCTGAGCGGCCGTTACGGCCGGGCTTTCTTCGGCAGCTTGCTGACCACCAGCGCGTACGAGGTGTCGATGGCCTCGAGGATCTCGTCGTCGGGGATGGCGCCCCCGATGGCGAGACTGTTCCAGCCGAACCGGCCGATGTAGTGCGAGGCGGAGGCGTCGCCCGGGTAGCGCGCCAGCCACTCGTCGGCCGCCTCCCGGGCGGCGGCGCACTTCACGCCGACGCCGAGGGCCTCGCCGGCGGGCCCCACGGCCCGCAGGAAGGCGAAGACCTTCGGGCCAACCTTGGCGACCACGCCGTCGTCCCACGGCTCGTCCGGCCACGCGCCGGGCTTGGCGAGACAGTAGGCGAGCAGTTCGTCCCAGCGCATACGGCTTATGGTAGGCCGCCTGCAGCTGCGGCCGGCTAGGGAATGAAGACGATGCGCCCGGTGGTCGTGCCGGCGCCGAGCCGCCGCAGGCCGTCCGGGACATCGGCCAGCGACAGCCGCTCGGTGACCACCGTCCGGATCGCCCCGGACTCGGTGAGCTTGAGCAGTTCGGCGTAGTGGTGCCGGACGGCGCCGGCCGCCACGAACCGGTAGCTGCGGGCCTGCAGGCCGAGGATGTCGTAGTTCTTCACCAGGGCGTGGTTCAGTGCGGCCGACGGGATGTCGCCGCTGGCGAAGCCGACGATCAGGATCCGGCCCTCGAAGGCGATGCACTTGGTGGACTTGTAGAACGACTCGCCGCCCACCGGGTCGAAGACGACGTTGGCCCCCTTGCCGTCGGTCACTTCCTTCACCACCGCGACGAAGTCCTCCTTCTCGCGGTTGATCACGACGTCCGCGCCGACCTTTTCCGCCAGTGCCACCTTCTCGGCGCCGCCGACCACCCCGATGACCCGCGCGCCGGCCGCCTTGCCGACCTGGATCGCGCCGGTGCCGACGCCGCCGGCGGCCGCGTGCACCAGCAGCGTCTCGCCCCGCTCGAGCCGGGCCCGCCGGTGCAGGCCCACCCAGCAGGTCTCGTAGGTGACGTAGAACGGCGCCGCCTCGGCATCGTCGAGCACGGGCGGCGCGGGCATTGCCGCCGACGTGTCCATCAAGGCGTATTCGGCGAACGCCCCGTGCGGCAGCGCGGTGTCGCCGATCACCCGGTCCCCGAGGGCGAAATCAGACACGCCTTCGCCGAGCTCGATGACCTCGCCGCACATTTCCACCCCGAGAGTGAACGGCAGGTCCACTTTCACCTGGTAGACACCACGGCACAGCAGCACGTCAGGGAAGTTCGCCGCAGCGGCAAGCACCCGCACCACAATCTGTCCGGGGCCTGGCTCCGGGCGGGCGATCTCGGTGAGTTCGAGCACGTCTTGCGGCTCGCCGTGCTTCGTCACTTGCCAGGCCTTCACCCGCGTGCCTCCATATTCATCGTCCGTCGATCATTACCGCCGGATTCAATACTGACCGTCACCGGCCGCGCGACGGCGGCCGGTAACCAGCTGCGAATATCCCGTTACCCCGCCATACAGGCCGCGCCGCCTGCCGAGCGCTGCTCGGTTTAGCTGCTTCCCGAGAGCGTATCCGCTGTGGGTTTACCATAGGTGGCCTTAAGCATCTCTTGACAGGACTTAATGCTTCATGAGTGTTAATGCCTTCGGATCGCGACCTTTCCGATGGCCGCGGTGAGCCCGGCGGCGCCGGTACCCGGGCTCGAGCCCGCGTTCACGGTGACGGCCGGGCTGGGCCCGCTGGAGGATCACGGGGTGACCCGGGCGGGGCACCGGCGGGTGGTGCCGATCGCCGGCGGACGGGTCAGCGGGCTGTTTGACGCGCAGATCCTCCCGGGCGGCGCGGACTGGCAGGTCGTCCGGCCGGACGGAGTGATCGAGATCGACACGCGGTACTCGGCGCGCACTGATGCCGGGGAATACGTGCACCTGCGGACCGCGGGAGTGCGCAGCGGTCCGCCGGCGGTGCTGGCCGCGCTGCTGCGCGGGGAGCAGGTCGACCCGTCGCTTTACTACTTCCGGGTTGCGGTGCACCTGGAAACCGCCGCTCCCCGGCTGGCGGTACTCGAGCGGTCGCTGTTCATCGCCTCGGCCGTCCGCACGGCGGACAGCGTGTCGTACACCGCCTACCGGGTGACTTGAGGGAGGCCGTTGCGCTTACACGCTGTCCGCGGCGGGCGCGGGGAGCGGTTTGACGCCGGCCCGCCGGGCCGCGTCGTTCACCGCGGTCAGCCCTTTGTGCAGTTCCTCGAGGTCGCCGAGGCTCATGCCGAGCTTCGCCACCACCGAAGGCGGGATGCGCAGCGCGTCCGCCCGCAGCTCGCCGCCCCGCGGGGTCAGGTCAACGCGCAGCTGCCGCTCGTCCTGCGGGTCGCGCGTCCGGGTCACCAGGCCCGCCGCCTCCAGGCGCTTCAGCAGCGGTGACAGCGTCGGCCCGTCAAGCTGGAGCATCTCGATGAGTTCCTTGACCGCCAGCGGTGACTTCCCCCACAACGCCAGCATCACCAGGTACTGGGGGTGGGTCAGCCCCATCGGTTCAAGCAGCGGGCGGTAGACGCTCAGCACGCTGCGCGCCGCGATCGACAGGGCGAAGCAAACCTGCCGCTCCAGCGCGAGCGGGTCACCCGGAATCTCCGGTGGCCCGGCCGCCGCGGCCGCAGCCTGCGCGGTGTTGTCGTCCATGGCTCCGATGTTAGCCCCTGCGCACGATCAATGTATGCTCAAACTGTTAGTGCACTAATCATTCGTCCGCTACATGCTTCTAACGGGAGGTGCCCAGATGCCAGTCACGGGTCTGATCTTCGCGGTCTGCGCGGTGCACTTTGTGCTCGGGATCGTGGCGTTCGTGTGGCTCAGGATCCGCCGCTGGTAAGGGCTGACCGGTGCCGCTGACCCGCGCTCCCCGTCACCAGAATCTTTGTTACCAGACTCTTTGCCGCCACGGCCGCCAGCGTACGGCCGGGATTGCGACTTCCAACGCATTTAGCGCCGGATGCGGCCGACGCGGGGCCCGAACTCATCGGTCCCGGCCGCCCGGCGGAAGTTCCCGGGCGGCCGGTCACGGCTAAGAACCCGCTGGCCGGGGCATCACTGAGCGTAGAGTCCGGTCAACCGGCCGCCGGCGCAGGGGGAAAGCCGTGGGAGTTGAGCCTGCCAGCACTGCGCCCTGGCTCGCTTACCGGATGAAGACCCCGACCCAGCTTGCGCACCTGGCCCGGATGAAGATCCCGAGCCGGGTGAAGTCCCCGCCCGGGCTGCAGCTTTCGGTCGGCCGGCTGGACGTCACCCTGTTGCCGATGATGTGGATGTTCCTGGCGATCCTGGTCACCTTCCTCATCACCAGGACGGTGACCCGGCTGATCCGGTCGGGCAGCGCCAAGGGCGGGCTCGGCAACGTCTCGATCGCGGGCAATCACATTCACCATCAGGTCTTCGGCATCCTGATCATCATCGGCACCGGCATCGTCTTGGTGTCGACCACTCCGCACGGGGCGGCGCTCGATGTCGCCGCCGCCGTTTTCGGGATCGGCGTCGGCCTGACCGTGGATGAGTTCGCCCTCTGGCTGCACCTGAAAGACGTCTACTGGGCCGAACAGGGCCGGCAATCGGTCGACGCGATCTTCTGCATCCTGGTGATCACCGGAGTGCTGATCGGCGGGGCTAACTTCCTGACCGGCCAGATTGGCACGGCGGCGTGGTGGTCGTCGGTTGCCGCCATTAGCGTCAATCTCGTACTGTGCGTGATCTGCCTGCTCAAAGGGAAGGTCGTCACCGGCGTGATCGGTATCGTCTTCGGGCTGGTCGCCTTTATCGGCGCGATCAGGCTGGCCAAGCCCGGGTCCTGGTGGGCGACACGCCGTTACGCCAGCCGGCCAAAGCGGGCCCGGCGGGCCGCCCGCCGTTACGACGAGCGCTACCGGGAACGCTGGAACCGGGTGCGGGATCTCATCGCCGGCGCTCCCACTGAGGAAGAACGGGAGGCGGACAATGCCCGCCGCCGCGCTGGATAGCGGCTCGCTGCCACTGCGCCGTCCCCAGCGGTAGCGTTATCCGGTATGGACGAAGAATTCCAGGTCTCGTACGAGGGAGTCCCGCTCGGTGTCCCGGTGCTGACCAGGGACGGGGAGCAGTTCGGCATCCTCGAGCATGTGCTTGCAGTCGAAGAGCAGGACATCTTCGAAGGCATCGTGGTGTGGGTCGGCGGCGGAGGGTGGGCCGAGCGCAAGATCCAGCGCGAGCTCAGCGCGGGCCACCAGAACGCCGCCCGCTTCCTCGAACGGTTCCGGCACAACCAGCTGCGGTTCGTGGAAGCGGACAAGGTAGCGCTGATCACCGTCGGTGATATCCGCTGCGACTTGGACCGGTCGGACGTCGAACTGCTCCAGCCGCCGTCCGGCCCGCCCGTCCTGTACGCCAACGCCATCGACCAGGCTGCCCCGCCCTACACGGGCGCGTACGGGAACCGGATGTACGGGGGCATGTTCGGCCGGGCCCGGTGGAGCCAGGAGTAAGCCGCTTCCGGGGATCCGCTGGGCCTTCCCGGCCGCAGGCGCCGGGCCCATAATCTTCGCGGGGGGACACGGTTGCCCGACGGATGTCGGGATCCATCGCGGAGGCGGAAATGCAGGCTTCGTGTCACCCCGTGGATAGCGGGACTCCTGGCGTTGCCGGTCGTGCTGTCCGCGGGCGGGTGCACGGCCAGCCACCCGGCGCCGGACGGGACGCCGGTCGCTACTCAGCCGACGCAGACCATGCCTCAGTCGGGGCCTGCCGCGACGTCCGCCACCAGCGGGCCGGCAGCCGTCCCGGCATCATCGGCCTCGCCCGCGGCCACCTCGCCCGCGGCCACCTCGTCCGCGACCGCCCCGGCAGCACCCGCCTCGCCCCCGGAAAGTCCCACCCCGACCGGTTCCGGGCGGGCCCAGACACTTCAGCCGCATCTTTCGCGACACCTACGGCTACCCGCCGTCTCAGGCAACGTCCTAGCCTTCTGTCGGGCTGGGCGGCTCGCGCTCCGGTGATCGCACGGTTGAAGCCATGGCAGCGTCCATCACGCACCTCAACGCCCACAGGCCCTGTGATCGCTACCATTAAGGACGTGGAGATGCGGGCATTCGAGACAGCTGATCAGGCGGCAGGGAGTGCCGCCGCCATGCTCGCCGACGGCGAGCGGCTGAGCAGGCTCTGGCGCTACGTCTTTGTCCAGATACTCGATGACTACACAAGCGTGCTTCACCATGCAGGTGTCCCTGCCGCGGCGCAGATGTGGTCCGGTGTCCCTAGGAGCACGGGGGACACGCGGGTGGACGCCGCGTTCGCCGCGATGGCGGAGTACCTGGCCCGACGGGACAACTGGACAGTCCCGGCCTGGGCAAGACTGCCCGAGCGGGAGGCGTGGCCTTGGTGGTTTGTCACCGACCTACGCGGGCTGCACCCGCAAGCGCTAGTCGAGTCGCCGTCGTCTTTTCGCCGCCGGGGGGTCTTCATCACCAGCGGGGCGCTTGAGCGCGCATGAGCGCCGGACTAGGGTTGCTTTACCGGCAGCTCGGGTTTACAACGGTCGACGAGGGTCTGGACCTAGTCGAGCAGGCTTACCCAGGACGGCCGATCCCGGCGACGGTGAGATTCCTCCTGACTGAGATCGTTGATGCGATGCGGCACTAAAACCTGCCGAGGGTAGGTTCAGCTCACTGAGCGCCAGAACCGGGCGGCAGCTCGGCCACCCTTACTTGGGTCGGGTTCAGGTTGTACGGGTGAGGACCAGGTGGCCCGCGTCTGCCGGGATGGTCACGCCGGTTTCGTTACCGCTGTCTGCCAGCCTCTTCAGTCGGTCGTCAGCCATCCGGGCAGGCACTGGATCAGCGCCGCCACCAGTTCGTCGGGTGAGCGCGGGTCGCGGGTGTCGGCCAGCCAGGCGCCGAGCACGCCGAGCACTCCGCCGGCCAGGAAGCGGGCGGTAACACGCAGGTCCGCGCCGGGGGGACGGGATTCGACGTGCTCCAGGGACGCCACCGTGCGTTCGGTGAAAGCGTCGGCAACCGCCCGCAGCAGGCCCGGCGGCGCACCCGGGCCGAGCACCCGGGCGTAAGACGCGCGGCGCTCCCAGGTGAACCAGGCGATGTCGTGCAGTGCCCGGCGGCTGGCCTCTTCCGCGGGCACGCTGTGCTCGGCCCGCAGTACGATGTCGGCGTTCACCACCACGTCGAACAGGTCACTGAGGGCGTGGATGGCCAGGTCCTCGGGCGAGGAGAAATGGCTGTAGAACGAGGTCCGGTTGACCCCGGCCGCCCGGGTCAGCGCGGCTACCGACAACGCGTCCGGGTCATCCCCGGAGACCGCGGCGTGGAAGGCGTCGACCAGCTTCTGCCGGGTCCGCAGCGCCCGCGGGTCATTGCTGCCGGTCATGGACCGGGTCCGGTCACGGCGCTGAGCAGGAACTTCTTCGACTCCCACCCGGCTACCGTATAACTAACGGACACGTGTCGTCTAGTTTTCGATCAGCGCGTCTGGCCGTTAGCCAGGCAATTAGACAGCGAGCCGGGCCGCTCGCGGGGCGTCAGGAACCGTCCGCGGCGCTGCCGGTTAGCACCGCCAGCGCTTCGCGCAGGGTGGAGACCCGGGAGACGCCGGCGAGGGTCTCGGTACCCCAGCCCGGCCCGGCGGCAATCCGGCGAACCGGGTAGCCGGCCAGCGTGCGCAGTACGCCGGGGGCCGCGGTGTCTGCTCGCTGCGCCCACAGCACCACCACGTCCGGCCCGGTTTCCATGACGGCCCGTTCCAGGCTGCGCGCGGGGGTCGCGGCTCCGAGCATCCGGGTTGCCACCCGGTGCGTGCCGAGCGCGGCCGCCAGGGCCGCGAGCGGCAGCGTGTGCTGCTCACCTTCGGTGCAGGCGAGCAGCACGTGCGCCTGGCCGGGAGCCATGGGCGGCCGGGGCAGCCGGTGCAGGGCACCGAGCAGAGCCCAGGACAGGGCGTGCTCGGCCGCGATGCGCACCGGATCGTCGTGCGGGTGAGCGTCGACCGCCAACAATGCCGGGCAGCAGACAAGCTCCCAGGCGTCGAGGACGCCGCGCCGGGCGAAAAGGCCGTCAAGCAGCACGTCGCACCGCGCCGAGTCCACCGCTGCGGCCGCCGCAACCAGGTCGGCGATGTCACGGGCGGGCGGGCCGGCCGGCGCTTCGCCGCCCTGCACCGCCCGGGCGGCGTCGGAGGCGAGCATGCCGAGGTTGATGAGCTCCCGCATGCGGCGCAGCCGGGTGACATCGTCCGGGTAATAGCGCCGGTAGCGGCCTGGCTGCGCCCCGGGCGGGCTCAGCCCGTAGCGGCGGTGCCAGGTGCGCAGGGTCGACTCGGCGATGCCGAGGTTTCTGGCGACCTGGCCGGCGGTCCAGGCCGGCGGTGACGGGGGGTCCATCGCCGCCTCACCCGCAGCGCAGCTGGTAGCGGCGTTCGGCGTAGTCGAGGTCGTCGCGCCACAGCCGCCCGGCGGCGCGGGCGATGACCGGGCGCAGTGCCGGCCCGGTTCGCCGGGCCAGCGCAAAGCCGGGCCGGCCGGAGTGCGCGACCACCGCTTCGATGACCGCGGTCCGCGGCCGCCCGTCCGGTCCGCGGCCGAGCGGGGTGGCGTGGGTTTCCACCACGCTGCCGGCGCCTTCGCCCTCGGTGATCCGCATGACCACGGTGCGCGGCCCGGGACAGCTGAACTCAGCCCGGACGGGGACCCCGAGATGGGGGGCGACCCGGAAGGTCACCGAGACCGCGAACCGGTCGTCCGCATCAGCGGTGGTCACCTCCGCGGGCGCCGACAGCACCGCCAGCCGGCTGAAAAAGTACGGGTGGAACCAGGCGCCGTGCCACGGGTCGAGCCGGTTGGCCACGATATCTTCCGGTTCGCACACGCCGATCAGCGTAGCGACGGCGTGCACGCTTTGCGAGAGGCGGGGGCGCGCGGACAGCACCGGCGCCGCGAGCGGTGGCTCGCCGCCCGCCCGGTCGAGCCGCACCCAGGCCAGCACGCCGTCGTCGCAGGCGGGCAGCGCCCGCCAGCCCCCGCCGCGGCCGCCGACCCGCAGCCCGTGCCAGCGGCAGACCAGCTCGCCGCAGTCGACCGCGGCCGACGACAGCGGAGCGCCCAGGTGCGGGCAGGCACCCGGGCCGACGACGAGCTGACCGCCGGCGTCCCGCCAGGCCACCAGCTCGGTGTCCGCGATGGTCACCCCGACCGGGCGGTCCCGCCGCACATCGCGGCTGGCGCCCAGCACGAACCAGTTACCCGACGGCCGGCTTTGCGCCCGCTTCACCGCGGCCTCGATCAGCGCGGGTTTCGCGTCGGCGTAGGTGGGCTGCTGCCGGGTCCACGGCTGCGCGGGCAGCGGGCGCAGCGGCCAGTCCCGCGACAAGCGGGCCAGCCACGGCGCGGGCGAGCGATCAGTCTTCACGGCCTCTCCTTCTGCTTGTGCCGGGCGGGGCGCGGCGGCCGGGCCGCCAGGGAACGCAGCAGCGCGGACCGGCCGCGGGTGGGCACGGTGTACAGGTCGTGCCCGGCCAGCCCCCACCGGGCGAGCAGGCAGTTGGCGGCGTACCAGCCGGTTGTCGCCGCTCGCTCCATCAGCGCCACCGGCACGTCGATGCGGATGCCGTCGCCGGCTAGCACCAGACCGCCGAACGGGGTGCGTACCCGCGGCCGCCGGGCGAAGTCGCCCAGCCCGAACAGCGGGCAGTCGTCCCGCCACAGCACCGAGTCGGCGATGACCGTGGCCTCCCGGGTCTCCGGGTACAGCTGGTACAGGGCGGCCACCGCGTGCTCCGCGTCGTCTTGGTCCCGGGCGGCGTAGGCGTGCAGCTCGACCACCGATCCACCGGTGCGCGCGGCCCAGTCCCGGGCCTGGCCGTCGTAGCGTTCCAGCACGCTGATGTTGTCCAGCGGCGGCCGCCCGCCGACCGCGAGGAACGCCGGGCGTTCGGCCCGCACCGCCCGGTCCAGCCACAGCCGGCGAACCAGGAACGGCGGCGCGTTGCGCAGCCCGCTCACCTGCTCGTCCCAGCGCGGCGCGGTCAGGGTGGGCGATGACGCGGCGATCTTCCGCAGCCCGGCCACGTCAGCCGCCAGCACCACCGCGTCGGCGTCCAGGGTTTGACCGGACTGGTCATGGACCCGGAAGGAACCCGGTCCGTCGTAGTCCACGCGGGCGACCGCGCAGCCGGTGCGGATGTCCACGCCGAGGCCGGCCAGGTAGCGGCCGAGCGGATCCCAGAGCGCGGCGTCGAAGCCGGCGTCCGGTACGTCGAATATGAGGCCCTCGCTCGAGCCAAGGAAGTAGATGTGGAACATCGCCGCGAGTTCGGCTGCCGACAGTTGCGCCGGGTCGGCGAAGAAGCTGCGCGAGAACACGTCGAACGCCAGGTGCCGGGCGGCGGCGGGGAAGTTGACGTGGCGCAGGAACGTCTCCGCGTCCACCTCGTCGAGCTGGTGGTAGATCGCGGGGACCGAGACCGCGGCAAGCGGCGCGGCCGCGGCGGCGTTGAGCGACAGCAGGTCCTTGAGCTGGAAGGTGGGGCTGCGCAGGGCGAAGGCGATCGCGTTCCAGGGCGGGGTACGGGGCAGGCCGCGGAAGCTGTCCGGCCTGCCGTCGGCGTCGATGAGCGGGTAGTCAGGCACCGGAACGAGCCGGGACAGGCTCGGGTCGGTGCGGCGCAGCAGCGCCCGCAGGTTGTAGTACTGGCGGAAGAAGGCGTGGAAGCCGCGGCTCATCGGCAGCGTGGTCCCGTCTGCCATCGGCTGCGACCAGCCGGCCACCCGCCCGCCGAGCTGTCGTTCGCGTTCCAGCAGGGTGACCCGCACCCCGCGCTCGGCCAGCCCGGTCGCCGCGGCCAGGCCGGCGATACCGCCGCCGATCACCACTGCGTGCGGCCGCCGTGACAGCAGCCGGGCGGTCGGCTTCCCGGTCGGCGCGGGGTGCCGGACGGCGCTCCGGTCCCGCCCCGGCCGCACCGCGCTCATCCCGGCTCCCGCGGCGCGCGGCTGGCCAGGAACGTGTGCACGATGCCGCGCTCCCAGCCGGGAACGGTTTCGCTGTGCACGCCGGTAAACCCGGCCGCGCACAGCCGGCGGCGGAACCGCGCCGCTCCGTCAAATCCGGCCACGCTGCGCCGCAGGTAGCGGTACAGCCCGGCGTCGCCCGCGGCCAGCCGGCCGGCCGGGATGATCACGCTCAGCGACACCGCTTGCCACACCGCGCGGGCCCGCCAGGAGTCCTGTACCGAGTACTCGTGCACCGCCAGGGTGGCGCCGGGCCGCAGCAGGCTGCGCAGGTCACGGAGCACGGCGTCCGGGTCGGGCACGTTGCGGATCAGGTAGGCGGCGAAGACGGCATCGAACGGACCGTGCACCCCGGCCGTCGCCAGGTTCTCGACGGCGGTGTGCACGAACGTCACGCTGGCCGGCCACGGCTTGGCCCGGGCGCGGGCCAGCATCTGGCCGGACGCGTCGATCGCGGTGATCTCGGCCTGCGGCGCAGCGGCGAGCAGCGCCGCGGTGGAGGCACCGGTGCCGCAGCCGGCGTCGAGCAGGCGCAGGCCGCGCCCGCCGTCCGGCAGCCGCAGCCGGCGGGCGGACAGCCGCAGGTGCTCGTGGTAGCCGGGGTTGGCGCCGACCAGCCGGTCGTAGGCGAAGGCGCCGGCGTCGAACGCGGCAGGCACCCTCTCCCGCCGCAGTCCAGCCGAGTGCGTGGTCACCGTGATTCCGCCCTTTCCGCCGGCCGCCGGCCACTGGCCGGGGCGGGCCGCCGGTCGCATTTCCGCTGCCGCTCCCACAGCAGCAAGGCCGCGGTGACGAGCGCGAAGCCGAACAAGAAGTCCTCCACCGGGATGTCCCACGGCCCGCGCAGCCCGCTGACCTGCGTCGCCGAGTACTCGACGACGGGGGCGCTGAGTTTGGTCAGCCATCCGTCGACGGGGATCTGGAAGCCGAGCACGATCAGCATCGTCAGCCAGTACGCCGGGCGCCGGAACAGGCCGGTGCGCAGCGCCAGCAGCTCCCACGCGCAGACCGCGAGCACGGCGGCGATCGCGGGGAGGGTATAGCCGAGCCCGGTCACCGGCTCTGTCCCCGGGCGAGCATGGCCTGGACGCAGCCGTAGGTGAGGATCCCGCAGACCGGCACGACGAGGAAGAAGACGAGTTCCTCGACTGGAATCCGGAACGGCAGCAGCAGACCGGTGATGTACCGGGGGTTGTAGGTCCACACCCCGGCCGCGATCGCGATCGCATCCCAGGCGAGAAAGACGACCGCGACCGGCAGCACCGCCCGGGCCAGCCGCGCCGGCTGCCGGTAGACACGGGCGCCGAGCAGTTCCAGCGGCGCGGTCAGCACCAGGCAGCCGGCCATCAGCAGGAGGTACTGGAAATGGTCCATGTCAGGTCGCCTCCACGGCGGGGACAGCGGGCGGCTGCCAGCCCGGGCGCCGGGCCCACCAGGCCTGCGCCAGGGCCGGCCCGGCCACCCGGATCCGCTGCAGCTGTCCCACGGTGGCCCGGCGGGTGAACACCGCGAAGTCCGAGTCCTCGATCTCGTCCAGGATCCGCGAGTAGAGCGCCAGCGCGGTGGCGACGCACGGCCGTGACACCGGGGCCAGCAGCGCGATGCCGGCCTGGGCGAACGCGTAGACCTCACGGGTCCGCGCGTGCTGGTCGGCCAGGGCCGCCCGGACCCGCGGGTCGGTCGTCCGGTGCGTCCGGCACCAGGCGAGCAGTTCCCGGTCGACCCCGAAGGCGGCGAGTTCGTCGGCCGGCAGGTAGACGCGGTCACGGTCCAGGTCCTCGGCGATGTCGCGCAGGAAATTGGTCAGCTGGAACGCCTTGCCGAGGGCCGCCGCGTAGGGGGCGGCTTCCGCCGCCGGCCCGACCGTGCCGAGTACCGGGAGCACCTGCAGCCCGATGACTTCGGCCGACCCGCGCACGTAGCGGTCAAGCGCCGCCCGGTCCAGGTAGTCGCGCACGGTGAGGTCCATCCGCATGGAGGCGAAGAAATCCGCGAACAGCGCCGGCGCGATCCGGTACCGCAGGGCGGTATCCACGACCGCCGCCAGCAGCGGGTTCTGGCTGTGCCCGGTCAGGAGTCCGGCCTCCAGGACGTCGGCCACCGCGGCCAGGCTGTCCGCTACCTGGGCCGGCTGGGTACCGGGCTGCACGTCGTCGACGATGTCGTCGGCCCACCGGGCGAGCCCGTAGAGCGCGTGCACCGCGGGCCGCTGCGCGCGGGGCAGCAGCTTCGTAGCCAGGTAGTACGTCCGGCCGTGGCGGGCGTTGAGCTGCCGGCACCGCTGGTAGGCGGCGCGCAGCACGGGATCGTGGACCGCGGCGGCGTCGAGTTCGGCCCCGATCATGACGCCGCCGCGGCCCGGGTGTCGATGACGCGGGACGCCCGTGTGGGGGGCGTCCCGGTGATCCGGTCGGCCGCCAGGCGGCCGGAGATCAGCGCGGTGGGCACACCGACGCCGGGGTTGGTGCCGCAGCCGGCCAGGACGGCGTTAGCGGCGCCTCGGGGCAGGTTCCCGGGCCGGAACGGCCCGGTCTGCGCGAAGGAATGCGCGTAGGAGAACGGGGTACCGTCCACCAGCCCCTGACGAGCCCAGTCGGCCGGGGTGACCACGTGCGCGGTCTCGATGTCGGCCGCCAGCCCGGGCATCAGCCGGCCGGACACGGTGGCGATCAGCTGGTCGGCGTAAGCACTGCCAGCCGCGTCCCAGTCGGTTGGCCCGGCGGCCAGGTTGGGCGCGGGCGCGAGAATGTACAGCAGGTCGCGGCCCGGCGGTGCCAGCCCAGGGTCGGTGGCGGTAGGCCGGGTGATGAGCAGCGACGGGTCGCTCATCGGCTGTCCGTCATCGATGATCTGCCGGAACGTCTCCCGCCAGGCCCGGCCGAACGAGATCGTGTGATGGGCCTGCTCCGGCCGCGGCCTGCGCAAGCCCAGGTGCAGCACGACCGCGGACGGTGACGCGCGCAGCGGGACCGGGCGGCGCGGGACCCGGCCGAGCAGCTGGTAGGCCGTGCTCAACTCGGTGGCCAGCACCACCGCGTCGCAGCCGATCCGCGTCCCGTCAGCGGTGCGCACGGCGGTGATCCGGGGTCCGCTGCGCTCGAGCGCGGTCACCGGGCTGCCGTAGCGGAACTGGACTCCGGCCGCTTCGGCCGCGGCCGCGAGCGCATCCGGCAGCGCCCGCATCCCGCCGCGGGGAAAGTACACGCCCGCCACGGTGTCCATGTAGGCGATGACGGCGTACAGGGCGAGGGCCCGCTGCGGTGACTGTCCCGCGTACAGCGACTGGAAGGTGAACACCCGGCGCAGCCGCTCGTCGCGCAGGAACCGGCCAATGGCCGGCTCCAGCCGGCCAAAGGCGCCCATGGCCGCCAGCCGGGCGAGCGACGGGCTTGCCATCGACAGCGGCGAGTCGAAGTTGGCCGCGATGAAGCGGCCGAACTCGGCCTGGTACAGCTCGGTCAGCCAGGCCCGGAGCCGACGGTACCCGTCGGCTTCGGCCGGCCCGGCGAACCGCGCGACCGCGTCCGCCATCGCGTCGGCGTCGGTGTGCACGTCGAGCTGGCTGCCGTCGGCGAACATCGCCCGGTAGGCGGGGTCAAGCCGGATCAGGTCCAGCCGGTCCGTCAGCGTCTCCCCCACCGCATTGACGGTTTCCTCGATGATGTCCGGCATGGTGAGCACGGTCGGCCCGGTGTCCATGCGGTACCCGCCGGTGTCGAGCCGGCCCGCCCGGCCGCCGGGGACGGTCTCGCGCTCGACCACGGTGACCGGCCGGCCGCGGCCGGCCAGGTGCAGCGCGGCGGCCAAACCGGCGAGGCCGGCCCCTATAACGACGACCTCGCCGGAGCTTTTACTGATCACCCGCACCCGGATCACCGGGCCCGGAAGGTGGCGCGGACGGCCAGTTCGCGCAGGGCGGCGAGCACGAAGCCGTCGAACCCGGCCCCGGACAGGCTGGCGCAGGCGGCCGACACCCGGGACTCGATCATCTGCTCGATCCGGTCGACCGCGCCGGTGTCCTCGATGAGCTCGCGAACCCGGGCCACTCCGGGTTCGCTCAGCCGGTCCTGGGCGTACAGCCGCGCCAGTTCGGTCCGCGCGGCGGGACCGGCGAGCTCGGCGGCGAGCGCGATGACGCTGGTCGCCTTGTGCTCGCGCAGGTCGCCGCCGTTCGGCTTGCCGGTCACCGGCGGCTGGCCGAAAACGCCGAGCAGGTCGTCCCGGAGCTGGAACGCCTCACCGACCAGGCCGCCGTACCGGCCGAGCGCGTCGCGCACTGGCTGACCGCAGCCGGCCAGCGCGGCGCCGAGCTCCAGCGGGCGGCGCACCGTGTAGTTGCCTGACTTACGCCGGCTCATCTCCAGCACCGCCTCCATCGGCGGCAGCTGCCGCGCGTCATAGACCAGGTCGGCGAACTGCCCGATAGCGAGCTCGCCGCGCAGCGTGTCGTACACCGGCCAGCCCCGGGCGAGCGCCTCAGCGGGCAGGCCGCTGTCGCGCAGCATCTGCTCCGCCCACACCAGCAGCAGGTCACTCAGCAAGGTCGCGGCCGACTCGCCGAAGTGCCGCGCGTCCCCCGCCAGGCCCCTGGTTGCGTACCACTCCGCCAGCCGCACGTGCGCCGCCGACCGCCCGCGGCGCGTCACCGACCGGTCCATTACGTCGTCCTGCATCAGCGCGAAGGCATGCAGCAGCTCGGTGCTCCCGGCGGCCCGCAGCGCCGCGTCGCTTTCATCCGCACCGCACAGCCAGCCGAGGTACATGAACGTCGGCCGGACGCACTTTCCACCGGACACGTAGCTGCTCAGCAGCTCGGTGACGAAGTCAGCGCCGGGGATGCCCCGGATGTGCTCGTCACAGCGGTCGCGGACAAAGCTGGCGAGGGCAGTCCCGGCCCGCTCGCTAACGCTCTGTCGCCAGCGCACGATGTCGGCGGCGTTTACCTGACCAGCCGGGACGGCCTCGTTCGTGTCGGCGAGTGGCTGGGCCATCCGCATATGTGATCTCCCATCGCATGGGCGTCTAACACCACGCCAACTACCACCGTATCGCCAAACGATTCACAAACGTTGCAACTTTTTTTCAGCCGCGGCCGTCCGTGCCGTTGCGGCGGGCCGTCCGGTCACCTC
>Ga0302314_10006252_pt1 | contig 21624 bp, 19 predicted proteins | sample III_Palsa_N2_3_FD_200533 | JGI IMG/M metagenome (GOLD analysis project Ga0302314, IMG submission 200533) | Peat permafrost microbial communities from Stordalen Mire near Abisko, Sweden - III_Palsa_N2_3 | ecosystem: Environmental > Terrestrial > Soil > Palsa > Peat permafrost | place: Sweden...
GCCCGCCCCGTTGGCGCCGGTAAGGGCGACCGCTTCGCCGGCCTGCGCGGTCAGGCTCAAGCCTGAGAACAGCCGCCGTTCGCCGCGTGAGAGCCCGAGGTCTTGGATGGCGAGGCGGGTAATCAAGGGCGTCTTCTCCCGCCCCATGAAATGGGGAGGGGAGACCGCGAAGCGGTGGGTGGCGCGGGACTTGGCGCAGCGCCTGCCGCATGCCCCCTCCACTGTACTGCGCATGGTCCCCCTCTCACGCTTTGCAGAGGAGGGGAGGAGGATTGACCGCCTCTGATGGCCATCGTCTCCCACGATGCGAAAGAGGAACTGCGCCACGCCCAATGGACGCCGCTGGCGACCCGGTTTATGAGACCCTCGCTCGCGCGGGATGAACGCGGCGCCCAATCGTGGAAAGGACCTTCGGACGCTGTGAGTCTGAAAGGTCCGCGCGCGGTTCCGGATGCGAGTAGGAGAACCGATCCCATGCCGTCCCTCGACAGTCTCAAAACCCGCCGCGACCTCGCCGTCGGCCGGAAGAAGTACGCCTATTACAGCCTTAAGGCCGCCGAGGAAGCGGGTCTGACCGGGATTTCCCAGCTGCCCGTCTCCATGAAGGTGCTTCTGGAGAACCTGCTGCGCAAGGAAGACGGCAAGTCCGTCTCCGTCGACGACCTGCGCGCCCTGGCCGCTTTCATCGAGAACCGCGGCAAGGTCGAGTACGAGATCGCCTTCACCCCGGCCCGTGTGCTGATGCAGGACTTCACCGGCGTTCCCGCCGTGGTCGACCTCGCCGCCATGCGCGACGCCATGCACACGCTGGGCGCCGACCCCAAGAAGATCAATCCCTTGAACCCCGTCGACCTCGTGATCGACCACTCGGTGATGGTGGACTATTTCGGCACGCCCAAGGCGTTCGACGAGAATGTGGACAAGGAATACGAGCGCAACGGCGAGCGCTACCGCTTCCTGCGCTGGGGCTCCTCGGCGTTCAACGACTTCCGCGTGGTGCCGCCCGGCACCGGCATATGCCACCAGGTGAACCTGGAATATCTGGCCCAGACCGTCTGGACCCTGGACGAGGACGGCAAGACCCTCGCCTATCCCGACACCGTGGTGGGCACCGACAGCCATACGACGATGGTCAACGGCCTCAGCGTGCTCGGCTGGGGCGTCGGCGGCATCGAGGCCGAGGCCGCCATGCTCGGCCAGCCCATCCCGATGCTGATCCCCGAAGTGATCGGCTTCCGCCTCACCGGCAAGCTGCCGGAAGGCGCCACCGCCACGGACCTCGTGCTCACCGTCACCCAGATGCTGCGCAAGAAGGGCGTGGTCGGCAAGTTCGTGGAATACTTCGGCCCCGGCACCGTGGGCCTGACCATCGAAGACCAGGCGACGATCGCCAACATGGCGCCTGAATACGGCGCCACCTGCGGCTTCTTCCCGGTCAGCCAGGCGACCATCAACTACCTGAAGGAAACCGGTCGCGCCAAGGATCGCGTGGCGCTGGTGGAGGCCTACGCCAAGGCGCAGGGCTTCTGGATCGACGAGGACTCCCCTGAACCCGTGTTCACCGACGTGCTGGAGCTTGACCTCTCCACCGTCCTGCCCTCCCTCGCCGGCCCCAAGCGCCCGCAGGACCGGGTGCTGCTCTCCGACGCCGCCGTCGCTTTCAAGGAGGCTCTGGCCCACGATTTCGGCAAGGCCGGCCACGAAGACGCCCGCGTGCCGGTGGCCGTGGAAAAGGGCGAGACGCCCTTCGACGTCGGTCACGGCGACGTGGTGATCGCCGCCATCACCTCCTGCACCAACACCTCAAACCCCGCCGTGCTGATCGCCGCCGGCCTCGTGGCGCGCAACGCCTTGGCCAAGGGCCTGAAGGTGAAGCCCTGGGTGAAGACCTCGCTGGCCCCCGGCTCCAAGGTGGTCACCGACTATCTCACCAACGCGGGCCTGCAGAAGGACCTCGACGCGCTGGGCTTCAACCTCGTGGGCTACGGCTGCACCACCTGCATCGGCAACTCCGGCCCCCTGCCGCAGGCGATCTCGGACGTGATCAATTCCGACGACCTCGTGGCCTGCAGCGTGCTGTCCGGCAACCGCAATTTCGAAGGCCGGGTGAACCCTGACGTGCGCGCCAACTACCTGGCCTCGCCGCCGCTGGTGGTGGCCTACGCCCTCTTGGGCTCCATGCAGAAGGACATCGTCAACGAGCCCCTCGGCACGGACAAGAAGGGTCAGCCGGTTTATCTGCGCGACATCTGGCCCACCAACGAGGAGATCGCCAAGATCCAGCGCAAGTCGGTGACCAACGCCCTGTTCACCAAGCGCTACGCCAATGTGTTCGACGGCGACAAGCACTGGCAGGGCATCAAGGTGGCTGGCGGCCAGACCTATGCGTGGGATTCGACCTCCACCTACGTGCAGAACCCGCCCTACTTCGAGGGCATCAAGATGACGCCGGACCCGATCACCGATATCCAGGAAGCGCGCGTCCTGGCCATCTTCGGCGACTCGATCACCACCGACCACATCTCCCCGGCCGGCTCCATCCGCGCCACCTCTCCCGCCGGTCGCTACCTGCTCGAACGTCAGGTCCGCCAGGACGAGTTCAACGGCTACGGCGCCCGCCGCGGCAACCACGAAGTGATGATGCGCGGCACCTTCGCCAACATCCGCATCCGCAACAAGATGACGCCCGAGATCGAAGGGGGGGTCACCAAGCACTTCCCCTCGGGCGAGGTGATGGCGATCTACGACGCGGCCATGCAGTACCAGACCGAGGGCCGCCCGCTGGTGATCTTCGCCGGCAAGGAATACGGCACCGGCTCGTCCCGTGACTGGGCCGCCAAGGGCACCAAGCTCCTGGGCGTGCGCGCCGTGTTCGCCGAGAGCTACGAGCGCATCCACCGCTCCAACCTGGTGGGCATGGGCGTCCTCCCCTTGCAGTTCATCGAGGATGGCTGGCAGCGCCTGGGCCTCACCGGCGAGGAGATCGTCACCATCCGCGGCCTCGACACCATCACGCCGCGCATGACCCTGCAGGCCGAGCTCTACCGTCCCTCCGACCACAAGACGGCCCGCTTCCCCGTCCGTTGCCGGATCGACAACCAGACCGAGCTCGAATACTTCCGCGCCGGCGGCGTGATGCAGTATGTGCTGCGCAATCTCGCCCGTAGCGCCGAGGTTCCGGCCGCGGCCGAATAGGGCTCACGAACAGGTGAGGGGCGAAAGCGTCGGGGATGCCTAGAGTGCGGCGGATGACCAGCTTTCGCCCCCTTGTTCGCGCTTCCGCCGCCGCCTGCGGGGCGCTGCTGGCGCTTGCTGGCGGCCTCTCGCTAGGCGACCCCGCACAGGCGCGAGGCCGCCACCATGGGCATGCCGTCGGCGCGCCGGTGGTGGTGGAGCTCTATACTGCGCAAGGCTGCTCCAACTGCACCAAGGCTAACGGGGTGGTGGGGGATCTGGCGAATCGCAAGGACGTCCTGCCCCTCACCTTCTCGGTGGACTACTGGGACTACCTCGGCTGGGAGGACACGCTCGCCAAGTCCGAGTTCGCCACCCGCCAGCGCGCCTACGTCCAGCGTCTGAAGGTGCGGGAAATCTACACGCCCGAGATCGTGGTCGGCGGCGCGGCTGAAGGTCCGGCCGTCGACGGCAAGACCATCGACGGCCTTATCAAGACCGCCGTGGCGGCGCATCACGGCGGCCCGCATATCCACCTCCTCCGCCACGCCACGCGGGTGCAGTTGGGCGGCCCCGGCGCGCCGGCGGAGGTCTGGCTCGTGCGCTATGACCCCAAGGACCAGACGGTTCGGATCAAGTCCGGCGAGAACAAGGGCAAGACGGTCGTCGTGCATAACGCCGTGCGCGAGCTGAAGCGGCTCGGCGTCTGGCATGGCAAGTCCAAGACCTATCCGATCCCCGCCGCCGAGGACGAGGGCTTGAAGACCGTGGTGCTGGTCCAGATCCCCAAGGGCGGCCGCATCCTGGCGATGGCGCGGGGCTGACGCCGCTACAGCCTCAGCCGCATCCCGCCGTCGGCGGCGATGGACTGCCCCGTCACGAAGCCTGAATCCTCGGAGGCCAGGAACAGCGCCAGCCGCGCCACGTCGATAGGCTGGCCAAGCCGCTTCAGGGGCGACTTCCTGGCCCAGACGGCGGCGATCTCCGGGTTGGCGAAGCTCGCGCCCGTCATCCCGGTGTTGATCGCGCCGGGCAGGATGGCGTTGGCGGTGACACCATGCTTGCCGAGCTCCAGCGCCAGCGTGCGGGTCAGGCCGACGACACCGGCCTTAGAGGCGCAGTAGGCGGAGAGGCCATAGTCTGTTCCCTCCGCCATCACGCTGGCCGTATTGATGATCCTGCCGCCCTGCGAGACGATCAGGTGCGGGATGGCGGCGCGGGTCAGGCGGAACACCGCCTTCAGGTTCACGTCGTTGACCCGGTCCCAGAGGGCGTCGTCCATCTCGGCGGCGGGCGCAGCAGAGCCGATCCCGGCGTTGTTGAAGAGGATGTCGAGGGCGCCGAACGCCTCCACCGCCCGCGCCACGATCCGCTCCGGCGCGTCGGCATCGGTCACGTCGCAGGCGAAAGTTTCGATCCCTCGATCCGTGAATGTCAGATACGAGCCCGGCCGGTCGACGGCGAGCACGTGGGCGCCTTCATCGGCGAAGAGGTCCGCGCTGGCCCTGCCGATGCCCGACGCCGCGCCGGTGATCACCGCGACGCGATCTGCAAGTCTCTTCATGGTCCGACCCTTGTTTTTTGGGCAGGGTCGCGCGGATCGCAGGCAAAGAAAAGCCCGCGAGCGGGGGGCGTGCTCACGGGCTTTCTTGGTTTGAGTGTCGGCCGACCGGCCACCGACCCCAGGGGCTGGGGGGGCTGTTCAGGATCCAGGATCAGCAGTTTTGTCCCGACCGACCGACCCTTGCCTTATCGGGGTCGGATGGGGCGCCCGGAAGACCGCATTGGGGCCATTTCGTGTCGCTTCATGAGTATGACGCAACGCGTGGATGAACCCTCTTCAGGTCAGGCGCCGCCGCCCCCGGTAAAGAGGCTGACCACCGCCCCCATCAGTCCGCCGAACAGGGCCACTACCGTCGCCAGGAGCTGGATCATGAAGCCGGTGCTACGGGATTTGGGATCCTTCATGTAGCCGGTCATGTAGAGGTAGCGCCCGACGATCCAGACGACGCCAGTGGCGGCGGCGAGGATGGGATTGACGTAGGCGGCGCAGAGCCACATGCCCGGCAGGAAGATCACCATCCATTCGAGGGTGTTCATGTGCACCCGCACGGCCCGCTCGAGATCCGAGTGGCCGCCCATGGCGGGGGCGTCGATCTTGTGCCGGCCCCGCATCCGGCTGACCCCCAGGCTGGTCCATACATAGAACAGCAGCACCAGCACGGTGACGATGGCGACCAGTGCGGTCATGGATGAGACATCCCCTTGCGGCGGTGTGCTTCACCGCCTTTCGGGAGATGGTAGGGCGAACCGGCGAGCTTGGCGATAGGGCCGCCGGTTCTCAGGTTTAACGGTCCACCTATCGGTCGTTGGAATGATCGTCCATGTGGTCGAGGCGGTCGGTGAGGGCGTCAAGCTGCGGCTCCATCGCCTGCACCGCACGCTCGGCGGCGGCGGCGGCGCGCTCACCGGCCTCCGCAGCGCGCTGGCCGGCCTCGGCCTGCGCCATGGCGCGCTCTGTGATGGCGCGGATGCGCTCCGGCGAGATCTGGGCCTGCACGGCGCGGGCGGTGGCCAGGCGGGCGTGTTGCTCGGCGCGGGCGACGATGGCCTTGATGCGGACGTCGCGGGCGTCGGCTTCGGTCTTCAGGCGGGCGTCCATGCGGGCGAGCTTCTCGTCCAGCTGCTGCATCTTGGCGTCGAACTTGGCCCAGTCCTTGTCGCTCCACTCGCCGTCGGTCCAGACCCGACGGTCGGCGCCGTTCGAGCTCGTCCAGGTAAAGCCGTGAAAATGGCCGCCATGCGTCGGCGGCGCGGGGGGGATCGCCGCGACGGCAGGAACCGGCGGGATCGGGGGCGCGGGCGGCATGGGCTGCGCGAAGGCGGGGGCGGCGACGAGCGCGACGAGGCCGGCGAGCAGGGCGACTTTGGCGAGGCTTGCGGTTGGGGCGGTCATGGGAACATCTCCTCAGGTTGAGGAAACGATGCCCGACGACCGAGGAGGGGTCACGTTAAGCTTTGGTCATTAGCTTTTGTACATCTGCCGCGAAGAGTCAGTTCCTGCCGTTGCGCTGGTCCCGCTTGGCCGCGACGCGCAGGCGCAGCGCGTTGAGCTTGATGAAGCCCGCGGCATCGCGGTGATCGTAGGCCACCTTGCCCTCCTCGAAGGTGACGAGGTCCTGATCGTAGAGGGAATAGGGGCTGGTGCGGCCGATGATGCTTACATTGCCCTTGTAGAGCTTCACCCGCACCTGACCGGTGACGAACTTCTGCGACAGGTCGATGGCGGCCTGCAGCATCTCGCGCTCCGGCGCGAACCAGAAGCCGTTGTAGATCAGGCTGGCGTACTTGGGCATCAGCTCGTCCTTCAGGTGCATGGACCCGCGGTCCAGCGTGATGGACTCGATCCCCCGGTGGGCGGCCAGAAGGATCGTGCCGCCCGGCGTCTCGTAGACGCCCCGCGACTTCATGCCGACGAAGCGGTTCTCCACCAGATCCAGCCGCCCGACGCCATTGTCGTGGCCGAGCGTGTTCAGCCTGGTGAGCATGGCGGCGGGGGACAGGGCCACGCCGTCGATCGCCACGGGATCGCCATGTTCGAAATCCAGCGTGAAGACGTGCGGTTTGTCGGGCGCATCCTCCGGCGCGATGGTGCGCTGATGCACGAACTCGGGCGCCTCGATCGCGGGGTCTTCCAGCACCTTTCCTTCCGAGGACGAGTGCAGCAGGTTGGCGTCGACCGAGAACGGCGCGTCCCCCCGCTTGTCCTTGGCGATCTGAATCTGGTGCTTCTCGGCGAACTCCAGGAGGGATTCGCGGCTTTTGAACTCCCATTCGCGCCAGGGCGCGATCACATGGATGTCGGGCTCCAGCGCGTAATAGCCGAGCTCGAAGCGCACCTGGTCGTTGCCCTTGCCGGTGGCGCCGTGGCTGACCGCATCGGCGCCGAGGCGGCGGGCGATCTCGATCTGCTTCTTGGCGATCAGGGGGCGGGCGATGGAGGTGCCGAGCAGGTACTGCCCCTCATAGACCGTATTGGCGCGAAACATGGGGAAGACGTAGTCGCGGACGAACTCCTCCTGCACATCCTCGATGAAGATGTTCTCGGGCTTCACGCCCGCGGCCAGCGCCTTGGCGCGCGCGGGTTCGATCTCGCCGCCCTGGCCGAGGTCGGCGGTGAAGGTGATCACCTCCGCGCCATATTCGGTCTGCAGCCACTTCAGGATGATCGAGGTGTCGAGGCCGCCGGAATAGGCGAGCACGACCTTCTTGACGGGGCGTTTGGCGTCCATGGCGGGCGGTCCTGAAGGGGCGTGGAGGTCTTGTCAGGGCGCGCTTTAGGGTTCCGCAGCCGGAGGGTCAACCTGAACCTCGGCTAACGGCGGGCCTCCGAAGCCGTTCAGCTACGCCGCCCTATTCTCCACCCCATCGAGCCGCCCTTCCGACGGTTTCGCTGATGAACCAAGGAGAGATCATCATGACCAAGTTGAAGACCATCATGCTGGCGGCCATGGGTGTCGCGATCGCCGGCGGCGCCGTCGCCACCAGCGCCAGCGCCGAGACGCGGTTTCAGGCGAACCATCCTCGCCGGGTGGAGGTGAATCATCGCCTGGCGCTGGAGACCCATCGTATCCATCGCGAGCGCCGCGAGGGCCTGATCAGCGCTCAGAAGGCGGCGCACCTGCATCGTCAGGTGCATATGATCCGGCGGGAAGAGAAGATCGACGCCCGCTTCGACCGCAGTCACATCACCCGCGCCGATCAGCGGGTCCTGAACCACCAGGAGAACCATGTGAACCGCGAACTGAACCGCTAGGACTTTCATCCCAAGCGCAAGGTTAGGGCAGGGCCGGGGCCGAATGGCGCCGGCCCTCTTTGATGGGCGCTCGCCTATTTGCTGATGCGGTCCAGCTCATATTCCACGAGGCCGGGCATGGTCCTCAGCCGCGCCGCGAGGTCGTGCAGGGCTTGGCCGTAGCTGGTCTGGACGTTGCCGCGATATTCGAAAATCTCGCCCCCTTCGGTGAGGCGATAGCTGACGTCGTCGAGGTCCACACCCTGGTCCTTGAGCATCTTCAGCAAGTCCGGCTCCGTTGGCGTGTGTCCGATCTGGAAGCGGAACACCGCCATTGCGTAGACCCGCCAGGGGAAGACATTCTCAACCCAGCGCATGACCACCAGGGTGAAGATCACGCCGCAAAGGGCCAGAAGACCCTGCCAGCGCATGCCCACGCCGAACAGCATGCCCACCGACGCCGTAGCCCAGATCGAGGCGGCTGTGGTGAGGCCCTGGACGCTGACGCCCTCCTTGAAGATCACCCCCGCGCCAAGGAAGCCGACGCCCGTCATCACGCCCTGAGCGAGGCGGGTGGGATCGAGGCGCGCTGTGTTGGGATAGCCGGGTGAGACGACGGGCACGTAGCATATGACGAGGGCGCCGGCCGCCGCGAGCGCCACCAGGGCGTGGGTGCGAAACCCTGCCGCGCGGCCGTTGTAGCTGCGCTCAAACCCGATCGCCGCGCCGGCGCCCCAGGCGAGCAGGAGGTTCAGCGCGATGTGCCAGAAGGCTGCCGTCATGCGCGGGTCATACCCTGCACAGACCTGAAGCGCGAGTGGGGGCTATTCCGGGTCTTCAAGGCTAAAGGCCTGCGCCTGTTCGTCGTAGGCGAAGAGTTCGGCGTAGCGGCCCCAGTCGATCACCGCCTTCAACGTCTCTTCGGCGAACTCCTCTGACATGAAGTCCTCCAGCTCCTCGGAGAAGCGGGTGTAGGGCGCGCGGCGGGACGGCCGCTCCTGCAGCACGCGCTGGATCAGGGCGGCGATCGGCACATGCGCGACCAACTGCGCAGCGAACAGGTGCTTTCTGGCGTCCACGTCCAGATCCACGAAGCGTCGCCCCTCGGGCGTCAGGCGGATGTCGCCATGCGCCACGACCGCGAAGCGCAGCAGTTGCAGGGTCTCGACGATGGGGAAGAGCTCGTCCACTTCCAGGGTCAGTTCGTCGGCGATCTCCGGCAAATCCGCCTTGCCGTTGAAGGGCTCCCCGGCGAGGGTCTCCATCAGCCCGGCGAGGAGGTTGGGCGAAACCTCCGGCAGCACCATGGCTACGCCGGCGGTCGCCACCGCGTCCGCCGCCCGCCGCTCCATCTTCAGGGCGGGGTCGTAGGGGTTGGTCATGCGGCCGTAGATGTCATCCACGAACTTGCGAAACTTCTCGTCATTGCGGTTGCGGGGATAGGGCAGGTCGATCTTGATCTCGGCGGCGATGCGACCCGGATTGGCGGCGAAGATCACCACCCGGTCGCACATGAGCACCGCTTCCTCGATGTTATGGGTGACGATGAGGATGGAGCGCAGCGGCAGCTTGTTCTCGACCCAAAGGTCGATCAGGTCAGTGCGGAGGGTTTCGGCGGTGAGCACGTCGAGCGCCGAGAAGGGCTCGTCCATCAGGAGGAGTTCGGGATGCACCACCAATGCCCGGGCAAAGCCGACCCGCTGGCGCATGCCGCCCGACAGTTCCTTCGGATAGGCGCTCTCGAAGCCGTCGAGGCCGATGAGGTCGATGGCTTCCAACGAGCGCTTGCGACGCTCGGCGGCGGGGATGCCCAAGGGCTCCAGCCCGATCTCCACGTTCTCCAGCACCGTGAGCCATGGGAAGAGGGCGAAGCTCTGGAACACCATGGCGATGCCCTCGGAGGGGCCGGTCAGCGGCTTGTCCCGCCATGTCACCCGCCCGCTCACCGGCTTGGCGAGCCCGGCGATGATGCGAAGAAGAGACGATTTGCCGGAGCCCGACCGACCGAGCAGGCCGACGATCTCGCCGGACTTCAGGATCAGGGAGACGCCGTCCAGCACCAGCAGATCGGCGCCGCCGCCCTTGGGGTAGGCCTGGCGGATGCTCTGCACCTCCAGGAGCACGTCGCCGGTCTGGTCGAGCGGGCGTTCCGCCGTCTTGATGTCGGACATGACCATCTCCCTCTAGTCGAGACGCAGGCGTTTGGACGCGAAGTTGAACAACGGCCGCCACAGGATGCGGTTGAACAGCACCACGAAGAGACTGATCACCACGGTGCCGAGTACGATGCGGGGCATGTCCGCCTTGGCGGTGGCGTCGGCGATAAACGAACCGAGGCCGTGGGCCTCCAGTCGGTCCGAGCCCCAGCTGGCCACTTCTGCGACAATGGAGGCGTTCCAGGCGCCGCCGGATGCGGTGATCGCGCCCGTGACATAGTAGGGGAAGATGCCGGGCAGGGCGACCTTGCGCCACCACGCCCAGCCGGTGACCCGGAAGCTCGCCGCCGCTTCGCGCAGGTCGTTGGGGAAGGCCGTGGCGCCGGCGATGACGTTGAACAGGATGTACCATTGGGTGCCGAGGATGATCAGCGGCGACAGCCAGATGTCCGGCATCAGGTGGAAGCGGACGATGCCCACCACCACGATCGGAAACAACAGGTTCGAGGGAAAGGCCGCCATGAACTGGGCGATCGGCTGCACCGCCGCCGCCCAACGGGGCCTCAGGCCGACCCAGACGCCTATCGGGGTCCAGATCACGCTGGCTATTGCGATCAGGATGAGCACGCGGGCCAGGGTCAGCCCGCCGAGCCCAAACACAGCGACCACTTCTCTAAGCGAGACTTCCCGCCCGACGAACAGGATCACCGACCACCCCGCCCATAGCGCGAAGACGGCGATCAGGGCGAACCACGCCCAGTCGAACCAGCGGCTGGACCAGACCTCCGCCACCGCCTGTGGCGCACGCACCTTCCGGCTGAACCGCAGGCGCATGAGGCTCTCGGCGAACTCGCCGATGGGGCGCCAGACCTTCCGCGCAAGGTCGGCTCGCTGGAAGAAGTCTAGCAGCCACGAGCTCGGCGGGGGGGCGTTGCCGACCGACAGCTCGACCCGGAACTTCTCGGCCCAGGCCACAAGCGGGCGGAACAGGAGCTGGTCGTAGCTCAGGATCACCACCAGCATGGCCAGGACCGCCCAGCCCACGGCGGCGAGGTCCTTCTGCTGGATCGCCAGCGCCACGTAGGAGCCGACGCCGGGCAAGGAGACGGTGGTGTTGCCGACCGTGATCGCCTCGCAGGCGACCACGAAGAACCATGTGCCGGACATCGACATCATGGCGTTCCAGATCAGGCCGGGCGCCGCGAACGGCACCTCCAGGGTCCAAAACTTCCGCCAGGAGCCCAGGCGCAGGGAATTGGCCACGTCGTCGAGGTCGCGCGGCACGGTCTTCAGCGACTGGTAGAAGCTGAAGGTCATGTTCCACGCCTGACCGGTGAAGATGGCGAAGATGGCGGCGAACTCCACCCCCAGCACCTGCCCCGGAAACAAGGCCAGGAAGAAGGTGGTGGTGAAGGCGAGAAAGCTCAGCACCGGGATGGACTGGAGGATGTCCAGCAGCGGCACCATCACGATCTCGGCCCGGCGGCTCTTCACCGCCAGGGCGCCGTAGCAGAAGGTGAAGACCAGCGATGCGACGATGCCAGCCAGCATCCGCAGCGTGGTGCGAAGGGCGTATTCCGGCAGCATGGCCGGGCTGAGGGAGATGGGCGTCTTGGCCGCTTCGGCGAGGGGCTCGAACGTCTGCCGGCCGCCGAGCGTGATCAGGAGCAGACCGCCGATCACCAACGCGAAGATCAGGGCGTCCCAAACCGAGGGCAGGAACCGTTGCGGCCGGCGCAGGGCGAGCGAGGGGTGAAAGGCTGGCATGGCTGCTCCCCCTCTGGCGGCGGCGTGTGCGGGCTTGGATGCGTTCGTTCGAGCCCCTTAGCCTTATGTTCTGGCGGCGGCAACCCGCGGGAATGCGACGGTTTTGTTAAGGTTGAGCCCGACTGTCAGGCTCGCCGCCGCTTGAGCGCGATGTAAAGGGCGCCCTCGCCCCCGTGATGTCGCTCGGCGGGAGAGACACCGGCGATGAGGGACCGCACCTGGGGTTCCGACAGCCAGTCCGGCGCACGCCGCCGCAGCACCCCGTCGCCCAGGAGCCCCTTGCCGGTGATGACCAGCACGGCGCGGAACCCCTGCTCATGCGCCCGCTGCAGGAAGCCGTGCAGCACCACGCGGGCGCGGTCCTGGTCCAGGCCATGCAGGTCGAGGCGGGCTTCGATGGGGTCGCGCTCGCGGGCGATGCGCCGCTTGCGCAGGGGCTCGATGGCGGCGGGGGTCGGCGGCGTTTTGGGCTTGGGTGAAGGTTTGGGCGGCGCGACGGGCGGCGCAGCGGCCTTTCGCTTGACGAAGGGGCTCGGCGGCGGCTTGTCCGCCTTGGCCTTGATCGTCGGCTGTTCAAGCTCGGCCTCGGGCGGATCGGGCAGGCGCTTGCCGGGGGCGAGCCGGACGGTGGAGGCGACCACGGTCCAGAGCTTCACCTCGTCCGCCTTAAGGGGTCTTTTCATCCTTCGCGCCCGCCGTAGACCCGGACCCCGTCGTCGATCCGGAGCCCGTCACCGGCACAAGCCGTATCAGAGAAAGGGTGTGGCGCACATGGCCGGCCTCGGCGCCCGCCTGATCGCCGCGTCCCATGTAGAGATCAGCCCGGACCTCGCCCCGGATGGCCGAGCCGGTGTCGAGCGCAACGGCGAGCCGGCGATAGGTCCTGGCGGCGCCTGACAGCACCGGCGCCGCGGCGTCGATCCAGTAGAGCTCGCCATAGGCATGATAGCTCGGGTCCACGGCGATGGAGCGGCCTGCGGGAAGGGCGATGCCCGCCGCCCCCGCCGGATCGCTGGCGTCGTCGGGCACGAGGTTGAAGAAGACGTAGCGCGGGTCCTTGTCCATCACCGCGTTGGCGGCTGAGCCCCGATGGTCGGCCAGCCAGCCGCGGATGGCGTCGCCGGAGGTGTGGTTGGGGGCGAGTAGGCCCTCGTCGCTCATGGGCCGGGCGATGCCGACGAAGGGGCGGCCGTTGTCGGCGGCGTAGATGGCCTTCATGCGATGGCCGTCGGGAAAGACCAGCTGGCCCGATCCCTGGATCTGCAGGAAGAACAGGTCCTCGGCCCTCATGAAGGCGAGCGCGCTGTCGACCGGCGCGGCCTCGATGTCGACCCGTTCCGGATAGGCGACGAGCTCCTCGTCCACCATCTGCTTGCCGACCTTGCGCCCGCGGGAGTCCCCGGGGCCGGGATCGACCATGACCAGATCGTCGGGCTTGGCGCGCACAGGGGCTGAGAAGATTTCGTCCGGGGTAATCTGCGCTGGATATTCAGGGGCGAAGTAGGCGGTGAGCAGGCCTGTGGACGGGCGCACGTCGGCCCTGAAGTTATCCTCGAAGAAGGCGCGGGCCGAGGCGTCGTCGGTGACCGGCTGCTCCTTGGCCCGCTTGCAGACCGCCCGCCAGGGGGGCGCCTTGTTGGCGCCGCAGCCGATCTGGAAGGCCCGGAGCGCCGCCACATGATCCTCGTCGGCCCAGCCCGGCAGGCTGGACAGGGGCGTCAGCGCCCGCGCGTAGGGATAGCCCGGCGCAGCGGCGGCAGGGGGCGTGGTCGAAGGCGGGTTGGGAACGGGCCTGGAGGCGATGACCGGCGCGGGCGCGCGCACGGGCGTCGTGGCGCAGGCGCCGAGGCAGGCCAGGGCGCCGATCCCGGCAGCCCCCGCCGCAAGAGAGGGGCGCATTAGGCTTCCGCGGCGTCGACCCGGGCAAGCATCCAGTTGGGATCGCGGCTGGAGAGCAGGCGCGCGAAGGTCCAGACCTCCGCCGTGCGCCGGTCGTCCACAGCCTCGCCCGCCGCATCCTTGGTGCGGGAGCGGAACTCGGCCAGGAAGCGCACCTTGAGCCGGGCGGTGTCCTCCGCCACTTCGGCGGACTCGAGGTCGGCGCGCACGGGCTGGAGGAAGTCGATGGTTTCGGTGCGGGCGGCGGCTTCGCGGGCGGTGATGGCTTTGTCGAAGGCCTCGAACACCTTGGGTTCGGTCAAACCCTTCAGCATGTCCCGGTCGCCGGCCACGAAGGCCTTGACGATCATCTCGTAGGCCGAGCGGGCGCCTTGCAGGAACTTGCCGGGCTCGAAGTTGGAGTCCCGCGCCTTCAGGGCGGGCAGGCCGGCCAGGGCGGCGTCATTGGGCTTCTCGACGACGGGCGCCGCGTCTTTTTGCTTCAGGAAGCGCGGCATCTGCATGGGGCGGCCTTCTCCAGGTTGGCGGCCGACCCGACGACCCAAGACGGCGTACAGCTGATACAGCACCACGCCGGCGAGGGCTGCGAAGATGACGAGTTCGAGAATCTGCAAGGGAATGACCGCCGTCTCAACGCTGTTGGGCGCGACGCGGAGCGCCACGGATTGAATATAGGGACCAACTTAGCCCAAGCCACCTTAATAGCTTCATAGCCCAAGTCCGCCCCATAGGTGAAGCACTGTCTCGTCGCGGCGTTGCACCGTCGGCGGACGCATGCTAGCGACCCGCCTTTCCAACCGCCGCGCGGCCCGCCAGTTCCCTATGCAGCCGGCGCCGACCCTTCGTATCAGCGAGATTTTCTTTCCATGACCGACGTCAACGCCGGGGCCGAGCCCACAGCGGAACAAGCCGCGCCGCAGATCAACGTCCTGGCGCAGTTCACCCGCGACCTCTCGTTCGAGAACCCGCGCGCGCCGGACAGCCTGCGCCTCGCCGCCCAGCCCCAGATCGAGATCGGCGTGGAGCTGAACGCCCGCGGTCGGCCCGACGGCCACTTCGAGGTGGATCTTAAGCTGACCGTCACCTCCAAGCAGGAGGCCGACACGGTGTTTCACATCGAACTCCTCTACGGCGGCCTGTTCCAGATCGCCGGCGTGCCGGAAGAGCACCTGGAGCCTGTCCTGCTGATCGAGTGCCCGCGCTTCCTCTTCCCCTTCGCCCGCCGCATCATCAGCGACATGGTGGCCGACGGCGGGTTCCCGCCCTTCCAGATGGAGCCGCTTGACTTCGCCGCCGTCTATCAGGCGCGCCTGCAAGCCCAGCAGAACGGCGGCGGCGGTCCCGGCAGCGTCACGATGCAATAGAGGGTTTGAGGGCGGCTCCGGGGAGTCGCTCTCGCTGTCTGCTGTCCACCCCCTTGCCTTCCCCGGACGTCAGCGCTCCATAACCCTCGCAATAATAAGTCGAGGGAGACGGGTATGGCGATCAGGACGCGGTTCACGGAGTTGTTTGGGGTCGAGCACCCCATCGCCCAGGGCGGCATGCAGTGGGTGGGCAAGGCGGAGCTGGTGGCCGCGGTCGCCGACGCCGGCGCGCTCGGCTTCATCACCGCCCTGACCCAGCCGACGCCCGAGGATCTCGCCAGGGAGATCCAGCGCACGCGCGATCTCACCGACAAGCCTTTCGGCGTGAACCTGACCATATTGCCGGCGATCAAGCAGCCGCCCTATGCCGAATACCGCGCCGCCATCATCGAGAGCGGCGTCACCATGGTGGAGACCGCCGGCTACAAGCCGCAGGAGCATGTGGACCACTTCAAGGCCCACGGGATCAAGGTGATCCACAAATGCACCGCCGTCCGCCACGCCCTCTCCGCCGAGCGGATGGGGGTGGACGCCGTCTCCATCGACGGGTTCGAATGTGCGGGCCACCCCGGCGAGGACGACATCCCCGGCTTGATCCTGATCCCCGCCGCCGCTGATCGTGTGAAGATCCCCATGCTGGCCTCGGGCGGTTTCGGCGATGGACGCGGCCTCGTGGCGGCGCTCGCTTTGGGAGCCGACGGCATCAACATGGGCACCCGGTTCTGCGTCACGAAGGAGGCGCCGATCCCGCAGAGCTTCAAGGAGCGGATGGTGGCGAACGACGAGCGTCAGACTGACCTGATCTTCCGCACCCTGCACAACACCGCCCGCGTGATGAAAAACGCCGTCGCCGACGAGGTGGTGGAGATCGAGCGGCGGGGCGGCGCCACGTTCGAGGATGTGCAGGCGCTGGTCGCCGGCGCCCGCGGCCGTGACGCCCTGGCCACCGGAGACACCGACGGCGGCATCTGGTCCGCCGGCATGATCCAGGGCCTGATCCACGATATCCCCTCGGTGAAGGAGCTGGTGGACCGGATCGTCGCTGAAGCGGAGGCTCTGATCAAAGGGCGGCTGGAGGGGTTGGTGGCTTAGGCCGCCCTCTTCGTACCTACACACTGCCGTCATCCTAGGCCTTGTGCCTAGGACCCACACGCGCGGCGCCTTCAAGGCTAGGCTGGGTCAGCGCTGCTCCATCGGCTCCAAGCGTCGAGTTAACAGGTCCTAGGCACAAAGGCCTAGGATGACGGACCGATAAGGTGGCGTGCGGGCTTGCGGCTGTTGCTTTGGAGAAGCTTGCGCACGCCGCGGCGACGCTGGCCCCGATCCCGATCCGCCGCTAAACCTACCCCATGCCCACACCTGCTCTACGCCCTGAACTTGAAGCGCTCCTGGCCGATCACCGGGCGGCGGGTATCAAGGACCCTTTCACCAACCCCTACCTGCTGTTCGCCCTGGACCTGACCCGGCGGATGGAGACCGAAGCTGTTGACCTCGACGCCATTGAGGCGGTGACCCGCGACGTGGCGGCGGACGGCTTCCTCGCCCGCGCCGAGCGGCTGGGCGCCTACCTCGATGTCGACGACGAGGCCGATCCGAAGAGCGACGCCGCATCGCTCCGCACCCTGTTCGAGAAACTGGCTGAGCAGGGCTTCGACGCCTACGCCGCCGCCCTCGCTCGCCCCGCCCAGGGCGTGGTGACCACAGGCCACCCCACCTTCGCCCTGGCGGAAGACCTCTGCCAGGCGCTGGTGGAGCTGGCGATGGGGCAGGCGGCCGATGGCCGGCGGCTGACCGACGATGACCGAACCGTCCGCGAACACCTCGCTCGCGCCAAGCCCCAGGGGCCGCCGCCGGTGCTCAGCCTCGACGTCGAGCATGCCTGGTCGGTGCGCGCGCTCCGTCATGCCCTTGAAGCCCTGCGCGAAGCCCGCCTGATCGCCCTCGACGTGGCGCGCGCCCATTGGCCCGAACGCTGGACCACGCTGAAGCCCCGGCTCCTCACCTTGGCCACCTGGGTCGGCTTCGATCAGGACGGCCGCACTGACGTCACCTGGGTGGTGAGCGTGGCTAAACGGCTGCAGCTGAAGGAGGAGGCGCTGATCCGCATGATCCGCCAGGCCGCCGCCTTCGCCCCGGCGGTGACGGCGCGGCTGGAGCGGGCGCGGGATGCGGTGACCAGCCAGCTCGACGCCCTCCACGCCATGGGCGAGGACGTGAGCCGCACCGCCGGTTTCGCCCGCGTCATGGTGGATGGTCGCCGTGCAGCGCTGGCCGATCCCACGCCGCTTTTGGCCGATCTCGGCGCCGCCCTCGACAACGCCAAGGACGACGCCGCCCGCGCCGCCCTGATCGCGCTCAACGCCGACGTGGAGACCCACGGCCTCTGCCTCGCTCACATCCATGTGCGCCTCAACGCCGCCCAGCTGCACAACGCCGTTCGCCGCGAGGTGGGGCTCGAGACCTCTCCCGCCGATCCCGCAAACCGCCGGGCCTATTTCGCCGCCATCAACACCCTGATCGGCGACTGCAAGCCCGTGGACGTGGGCTTCCAAAGTCTCTTGGAGGAGTCCACCTCGGCCAAGCGGCTCTTCATCACCATCGCCCAGATGAAGAAGTACATCGACGGCAAGGCGCCCGTCCGGTTCCTCATCGCCGAGACCGAGAGCGGGTTCACCCTCCTGGCCGCCCTCTACTATGCTCGCCTGTTCGGGGTGGAGGACATCGTCGAGATATCCCCGCTGTTCGAGACTGAGGAGGCGCTCGCGCGGGGCGAGGCGGTGATCGAGGAGGCGTTGAGGAGCCCCCACTTCCGCGCCTATCTGAAGAAGCAAGGCAAGCTGTGCATCGAGTTCGGCTTCTCGGATTCCGGCCGCTTCATCGGCCAGATGGCCGCCACCTTCCGCATCGAGCGCCTGCGCCTGCGGCTGGCCGAACTGATGGAGCGGGAAGGGCTGGCGGACCTGGAGATCGTCCTCTTCAACACCCACGGGGAGAGCATGGGACGGGGCGGCCACCCCGGCGGGCTGCAGGACCGCCTCGCCTATTGCGCCCCGGCCCAGAATCGGCAGGAGTTCGCCCGCCGCGGCATCGGGGTGCGGGAAGAGGACAGCTTCCAGGGCGGAGATGGCTACCTCCACTTCTTTACCCTGCCGGCGGCGCGGGCCACGGTGCGGGGCCTGCTCGCCTTCGGGTTCGCCGAGATCGGCGAGAGCAAGGATCCCATCTACGAGCGCCCCGGTTTCGCGTCGGACTTCTTCGCCACCATCCAGCAGAGCTTCGACGCCCTTGCCGGGGATCGCGATTATCCGGCGTTCCTGAGCCTGTTCGGCACCCGCGTCCTCAACAAGACCGGCTCCCGCCCCGAGCAGCGGCAGAGCGAGAGCACGGGGCAGGTGCGCACTTTCGCTCATGTGTCCGAGCTCCGCGCCATCCCCAACAACGGCATCCTGCAGGGGCTGGGGGACCTGGCCAACACCACCTTCGGCGTGGCCCGCGCCGCGGCCAAGGACCCGGAGACCTTCGAGCGGATGATGCAGGGCTCCGAGCGTTTCCAGCGGGCCATGCAGATGGCGCGCACCGCCGCCGAACTGGGCGACCTGCCCGCCGCCAGGGCCTACGGCGCCACGGTAAACCCGAGTCTCTGGCTCGATCGGCGGTCAGGCGCATCCGACGGCGAGCTGCTGCTGCTGGCGCGGCTGACGCAACTTTCCGAGCGGGCGGGGGTCACCGGCGGCCTGTCGCGCACGCTCCGGCGCCTGCGGGCCGAGCCGGTGTTTCCCCTGCCGATCGAGGACAGTCCGCGCAGGGACCGGCTGCGGCTGCTCCATGCCCTTCGCATCGCCCTGATCCAGCATGTGGCGCTCCTCGCCGCACGCCTGCCGCCGTTCACGCCATTCGCGGGGGTGACGCTGGAGGATGTGCAGGTGCAGCTCCTGCGCCTCGACATCAAGGGCGCGGTGGAGACCCTGAAGCAGCGCTTCCCCGCCCAGCGCGAGAACGCCCGCGCGGCAGGCGATTTCGGCGAGACCGCCACCTACGATCCCGGCGAAGGCGAAGGTTACGCCGTGGAGCACGCCACCCTGTTCGACCCGCTGCTGCGCGTGCACGGCCTGATTCTGCAGACCACCACGGCGCTCGATCACGAGATCGGCGCCTGCGGCTGAGCGATCGTTTAGCCGGGCGAGTATGGTTCTCCAAGGCGGCGTAATCGTCGGGCCTTGCGCAACTATTGGGAGATTGCGGTCCGCGTCCGCGCGGCTTGGGTTCAACTTGCAGCATGCAAGACAGCCTGCTCGCATCCTTTGTCGCCCTGGGCGCAGCCATCGGAGCCATGGGCGGCCTGCTGATCGAAGACTCCGGGTCGGGCCTCGTCGGCGGGTTTGTGATCGGCACGCTCGGCGCCTTCGCCTTCGCCTGGAACCGCAGGGCCAGCTGAGCTTTACGAACGGACCAACAGAGATGGATCGGTCCGTTCCCATGACAATGAAAATCACAGCCGCCCTGATCGTCGCGGTCGCCCTTGCGTCCGGCTCCAACGCCATGGCGCAGGGCCATGTCGCGGGCGCCGTCGTCGGCGGCGCCATCGGCGCCCACTCCCACCATGCCGTCGCCGGCGCGGTGGTCGGCGGCGCGGTCGGCCACCACATGGCCAAAAAGAAAGCCGCCAAGCAGGCCAAGGCCGGCGCGCCGCAAGGCTAGGACGTCACTAGTCCGAGATGCATTTGCGCCCCGGGCGGCTCTATGCTTCTGAGACGCCGGGGGTGGATCGGTTCGCCCCCGGCGAGGCCGTCTGAGGCCAGAGGCGAATTGAAGCATGTCGGCGGACCGTATCATACGACCGACCGGCCCGGCGGAGATGGTCCTGCCCTGCGAAGACCTGTCTGAATGCTTGGCCTTCTTCGTCGGCCGGCTGGCCTTTCGGGTAGAGACCATATTTCCGGCTGAAGAGCCCACCGTCGCCAGCCTTTCGGGCTTTGGCCTCCGATTGAGACTGGAGCCGGGCTCTGGCGATCCGGGCGTCATCCGGCTCGCTATCGCGGCCCCCACCGGCCTTCCGCAAGATCGGGTGCTGACGGCTCCCAACGGGACCCGGATCGAGTTGGTGGATCCTGATCCGCCCATCGACATCCCGGCCCTCATTCCCGAGTTCATCGTCACCCGCCGCGACCATGGGCCGCCGGAGGGCGCGGGCCGGGCCGGGATGATCTATCGCGACCTGATCCCCGGTCGCCTCGGCGGGCGGTTCATCGCCTCCCACATCGCTCTGCCCGAGGGCGGGCCCGTGGCGGATTGGGTCCATTTCCACAAGATCCGCTTCCAGATGATCTTCTGCCGTCGCGGCTGGGCGCGCCTCGTCTACGAGGATCAGGGTCCCCCCTTCATCATGTCGGCAGGCGACTGCGTGCTGCAGCCGCCGCGCATCCGCCATCGGGTGCTGGAAAGCTCGCCGGGGTTCGAGGTGGTGGAGATCGGCTGCCCCGCCCTGCACGAAACCCTTGCCGACCACGACATGGAGTTGCCCACTGGAAGGCGTCTGCCCGAGCGGGATTACGGCGGACAGCGGTTCCTGCACCATGTGGCGGTGGAGATGCCTTGGCGCCCTCACGGCGGGGGCTTTGAGCGGCGGGACACCGGGATGGATGCGGCGACGGGTGGGATCGCCGACGCCTACGTGCTGCGGCCGGCCGGCGGCGATCACCTTCAGGCGCCGGCGCATCACGGCGAGCTCCTGTTCGGCTTCCTCCTGGACGGATCAGCGGTGCTGGAGCGGGACGGCGACCACGCGCTCGGTCCCGCTGACGCCTTCGTCATCCCGGCGGGAGAGGACTGGCGCCTCCGGGCGGTCTCCCCCGATTTTGAGTTGCTGCAGGTGGCGGTGCCAACCACCTAGTTAGCGGTTAGCCGATATGGCGGCCAGGGCTGGAACGCCCGCCCGCGCCCGTTTCCAGATGAAATAGGCCACGGTCAGCAGCAGAAGCCACGGCACGCCGCAAACCCAGGACAGGCGCCAGTCGGCGTCCAGCCCCATGGTGATCAGGATGGCTGAGACGAGCGCGATCCCTGCGATCTGCATCCACGGGAAGAAGGGCGTCTTCACCAGCAGCACCTCGCCCCGGCGCATCCAGCGAAAGCGCAGATGGCTGACGAGGATGATGATCCAGACGATCATCGCGCCGAAGAGGGCGATGCCGAACAGGTAGGTGTAGGCCATCGGCGTGAATCTCGAGACCGCCGCCGCGATCAGGACGCCCGCGCTGGAAATCAGGATCGCCGGCACGGGCGCGCCGGCCTTGCTGAGGCGGCCCAGGAAGCCCGGCGCATAGCCGCCCCGAGAAAGTGAGAAGAGCATGCGCGAGCAGAGGTAGACGTTTGTGTTCATGCTGGAGAGGGCGGCGGTGATCACCACGAAATTCATGACGCCCGCCGCCTGCCAGACGCCGGAGTAACCGAACACCTTCACGAACGGGCT
>Ga0302314_10006253_pt1 | contig 21623 bp, 16 predicted proteins | sample III_Palsa_N2_3_FD_200533 | JGI IMG/M metagenome (GOLD analysis project Ga0302314, IMG submission 200533) | Peat permafrost microbial communities from Stordalen Mire near Abisko, Sweden - III_Palsa_N2_3 | ecosystem: Environmental > Terrestrial > Soil > Palsa > Peat permafrost | place: Sweden...
AGATGTCGCGCAGCAACACGCGCCACCGCCGTTCGCAGTGGAAGGCTGCGGTCCCCGCCCTGGTGGCTTGCGACCGCTGCCACGAGCCCAAGCTGGGCCACACCGCGTGCCCGAGCTGCGGCACGTACAACCGCCGTCAGGTCCTTTCCGTCTGATCGGCAGGTGACCATCACGATGTCAGCGTCTGCGTCGCAACACGCCGACACCGGGTACGCCGTCCTGGAGGGGCGGCTCGGGTACACACTCGAGCCGGCCCTCCTGGTACGTGCGCTCACCCACCGCTCGTACGCGTACGAGAACGGTGGGCTACCTACCAACGAGCGCCTGGAGTTCCTCGGCGACTCGGTGCTGGGCCTGGTGGTGACGGACACTCTGTACCGCATCCACCCCGACCTCCCGGAGGGGCAGCTCGCGAAGCTGCGCGCTGCGGTGGTCAATTCGCGCGCCCTCGCCCTGGTGGCGCGCGGACTCGAACTGGGCAGCTTCATCAGCCTCGGTCGCGGCGAAGAGGGCACTGGCGGACGCGACAAGTCCTCCATCCTCGCCGACACCCTTGAAGCCATCATCGGCGCGGTCTACCTCGACCAGGGGCTGGACGCCGCCGACGAACTGGTGCACCGGCTGTTCGACCCGCTGATCGAGGAGTCCTCCAACCTCGGTGCCGGACTCGACTGGAAGACCAGCCTGCAGGAGCTCACCGCTTCCGTCGGCATCGGTGTTCCCGAGTACATCGTCACCGAGTCGGGGCCCGACCACGAGAAGACCTTCATCGCCGCCGCTCGCGTGGCCGGCGAGGACTACGGCACGGGTTCCGGACGCTCCAAGAAGGAAGCTGAGCAGAAGGCGGCCCAGAACGCCTGGACCTCCATCCGCGAGAAGCACAGCGACGGCAGCCCCTCCTCCGCGCTCGATGCCTGAACTTCCTGAAGTAGAGGTCGTCAGGCGCGGCCTGGACCGCTGGGTCAGCGGTCGCACGGTGAGTTCCGTCACGGTGTACCACCCCCGGGCGGTACGCCGCCACGCAGCGGGGCCAGAGGACTTCGCCGCGCAGCTGATCGGCCGCACCCTCGGTGCGGCCCAGCGGCGCGGCAAGTACCTGTGGCTCCCGCTGCCCGGCACCGGGGCCTCACTGATAGGCCACCTCGGGATGAGCGGGCAGCTGCTCGTGAAGACCGAGGACGCCCCGGCCGAGGCCCACCTCCGGGTCCGCTTCGGCTTCGAGGGCACCGACGGCACCGAACTCCGCTTCGTCGACCAGCGCACCTTCGGCGGCCTCGCCGTCGAGGACGCCGACCCCAGCGACCCCGAGTCGGCCCCGCTGTCGCTGGCGCACATCGCCCGCGACCCGCTCGACCCGCGCTTCGACGACACCGCCTTCCTCGCGGCCCTGCGTCGGCGCGGCAGCGGGGTGAAGCGCAACCTGCTGGACCAGACCCTGATCAGCGGCGTCGGCAACATCTACGCCGACGAAGCGTTGTGGCGCGCGAAACTGCACTACGAGCGCCCCGCCGACACTCTCAGCCGCGCACAGGCCGCCCTGCTGCTGGCCTCGGCGCGCGAGGTCATGTCGGCCGCGCTGGCGGTCGGCGGCACCAGCTTCGACAGCCTCTATGTGAACGTCAACGGCGAGTCCGGCTACTTCTCCCGGGCCCTGGACGCCTACGGCCGCGAGGGCGAGCCCTGCAACCGCTGCGCCGCGCCCATGAGCCGGGCGCCCTGGATGAACCGCTCCAGCTACTTCTGCCCCCGCTGCCAGCGCCTCCCGCGCGCCAAGGCCCACTAGGGCGCAGCATCAGAAGGCGAAGTCCTGGGTCCACCAGGGGCCGCCGGCGGTGCTGCTGCCCGCGAAGTACACGCCGACACCGAGCGAGCGGTACCGGCAGTCGAGGATGTTGGCGCGATGGCCGGCGCTGTCCATCCACGCGGCCATCACCGCCGCCGGGGTCTGCTGGCCCATCGCTATGTTCTCGCCGCCCAGGTCGGTGATGCCCAGGGCCCTGGCCCGGTCCCAGGGGGTGCGTCCGGCCGGGTCGGTGTGGCTGAAGAAGTGCTCGACCGCCATCTCGGTGCTGAAGTCCTGCGCCAGGGTCGTCAGCGGCTCCGACGCGGCGAGCGCATGGCAGCCGTGCAGCAGCCGCTGGGCGTTGACCAGAGCCAGGACCTGGGCGGAGGGCGAGGAGGCGGTGGTGACCGCGACCGCGGCGGGCACCACCCCGGCCATACGTGGCACCGGGCTCGTCCGGGGGGCTGCCCCGGCCGGGACCCCGGCGATCACCACGCTCGAGGGGACGCCCGGCGGCAGCGGCAGCGCTCCGCTGAACACGCCGCCCGCCCAGGCGGCGACGGCGACGGCGCACAGCGACAGGGCCGGCCGGAGGATTCCGCCGAAGCGCCGGCGGTGGCGCTTCGACCCGGGTAAGGCCCTGGGGGCGCGGGCATGAGTGGGCATGGCTGGTACCGTCCCTCCCCGTTCAGGTGACGTGGGGAGCGTAGGGCAAACCCGGGCGCGGGCGGGTGAAAGTGAGCGGATCGCCGAATGGGAGACTCGGGTCATGAGTGACGACGTCCGGATGACCGCGTGGGTGCGAGGGAAGGTGCAGCAGGTGGGTTTCCGCTGGTGGACGCGGGCGCGTGCGCTGGAGATCGGTCTGCTGGGCTACACCTCCAACCTCGGGGACGGCAGGGTGCAGGTCGTCGCCGAGGGCAGCAGGGCGCAGAGCGAGCAGCTGCTTGAACTGCTGCGACACGGCGACACGCCCGGACGGGTCGACGGGGTCACCGAGATATGGGGACCCGCGGAGGGCCGCTACCAGGACTTCTCCATCCGCTGAGCGCTCCACCGCTCCGGCGGCCGCATATGTTCCCCGAACGTGCGCACCGGGCTTGCGCTTGCGGCCGTCCCATGGTTGACTCCGCATCGAGCAGTGATCGCCCGGCAACCGGCCGTCACACCGTCGCTCCCGGCGTGTCCGATCCGCTGGGTAAGCCGAGCGGTGGACGTTGCACGCTGTGATCGTGTTGACCCTTTTCGCGTTTGGTGAGACGCTGGAAACCCGCGCACCCGTACGTTCAGCCCAAGGCTGTCGGCCCCGTACAGCCTAGCGAGGGCTGCGCATGACGAGTGCGTACCCCATCACACGACCCCACCTTCATCGGTCGGTCACTCAGCGTGGAGGACCATCCATCATGGCAAAGGCGCTTCTCGGTTACGTCGGCGGCCCCGACCCGCGCGTGCTCTCCGAGATGCGACGTCTCCAGCAGCGAGTCCAGGACCTGGAATCCGAGCTCACGCGGATGCAGGCTGAGAACGACGCGCTGTCGGCCGTCGCGGACCACGAGCAGCTGCTTCGCAGCATCGACGTACCCCAGGCGGTGCCCGCCTACTCCTGATCTTCCGCTGATCAGGGCGGCGGCTGCTGCCGCACAGTTCATGCGCAAAAGTTAGTGCAAGGGACGCCCCTGTGGCGTCCCTTCGGCATTGCGGCTCAGTTCCCTGTCCTTGGGATGCCCTCGGCACATGCAGGTGAAACCACCTCCGGCGTCCGGCACCGGCTCTCGCACCCCGGATAGAGTTCCCGTCGTCAAGAGGTAGGACGGGCGGAAGGTTCACGCGTGCATCTGAAGAGCCTCACGCTGCGCGGGTTCAAGTCCTTCGCCTCCGCGACCACCCTGCGCTTCGAGCCCGGGATCACCTGCGTGGTCGGCCCCAACGGCTCCGGCAAGTCCAATGTCGTGGACGCCCTCTCCTGGGTCATGGGCGAGCAGGGCGCGAAGTCGCTGCGCGGCGGCAAGATGGAGGACGTCATCTTCGCCGGGACGACCGGCCGGGCCGCGCTCGGCCGCGCCGAGGTCGCCCTGACCATCGACAACACCGACGGCGCACTGCCGATCGAGTACAGCGAAGTCACCATCTCCCGCACGATGTTCCGCAACGGCGGCAGTGAGTACGCCATCAACGGCACCACCTGCCGACTGCTCGACATCCAGGAGCTGCTCTCCGACTCCGGCATCGGCCGTGAGATGCACGTCATCGTCGGCCAGGGGCAGCTGGACTCGGTGCTGCACGCCGACCCGATGGGCCGCCGGGCCTTCATCGAGGAGGCGGCCGGCGTCCTCAAGCACCGCAAGCGCAAGGAGAAGGCGCTGCGGAAGCTGGACGCGATGCAGGCCAATCTGACCCGGGTGCAGGACCTGGTGGGCGAACTGCGCCGCCAGCTGAAGCCGCTGGGGCGGCAGGCCCAGATCGCCAGGCGTGCCGCCACCATCCAGGCCGACCTCCGCGACGCCCGGCTGCGCCTGCTCGCGGACGACCTGGTCACCCTGCGGCGCGCGGTCGAGGAGGAGGTCGCGGACGAGATGGCGCTGCGGCTGCGGCGCAGCGGCGTGGAGGAGGAGCTGGCGGCCTGCCAGCAGCGGGAGGCCGTGCTGGAGGCACAGGTCGCGCAGCTGGGGCCGAGGGTCGGGCAGGCCCAGCAGTGCTGGTTCGAGCTGTCGGCCCTGGCCGAGCGGGTCCGCGGCACGGTCGGGCTGGCCGAGGCGCGGGTCCGGCACGCGACCGCGCCGCAGACCGAGGAGCGGCGCGGACGCGACCCCGAGGAGCTGGAGCGCGAGGCCGCGCGGGTGCGCGCGGAGGAGGCCGAGCTGGCGGAGGCGCTGGAGCAGGCGCAGTACGCGCTGGCCGAGACCGTGGAGCGCCGGGCCGAGCTGGAACGCGAGCTCACCGGTGAGGAGCAGCGGCTGCGGGCGGCCGCGCGGGCGCTGGCGGACCGCCGCGAGGGTCTGGCCCGGTTGCAGGGCAAGGTGGCGGCGGCGCGTTCGCGCGCGGTCGGCGCGGGGGCGGAGATCGGCCGCCTGGCCGAGGCCAGGGACGCCGCGCTGGAGCGGGCCGAGGCCGCGACCGAGGAGTACGAGCAGCTCAAGGCGCAGGTCGACGGTCTGGACGCGGGCGACACCGAGGCCGAGGAGCAGCTGTCCGAGCTGAGGGCGGCCCTGGCCGAGGCCGAGGAGGCGCAGTCGCGGGCCCGTGAGGAGCTGGCCGGGGTCGAACGCGAACGGGCCGGGCTGACCGCGCGCCGGGACGCCCTGGCCACCGGGCTGCGCCGCAAGGACGGCTCGGGCGCGGTACTGGCCGCGGAGGGACTGACGGGAGTGCTCGGACCGGCGGCGAAACTGCTGACGGTGCGTCCGGGCGCGGAGACGGCGGTCGCCTCGGCACTCGGCCACGCGGCCGACGCGGTCGCGGTGACCGGCATCGCCACCGCGGTCGAGGCGCTGCGGCTGCTGCGCAAGGAGGACGCGGGCCGCGCGGCCCTGCTGATCGCCTCCGCCGAATCCGTCCACGATTCGTGGACGGATTCCCTCCCGGCTGCCGCGATTCCGGCCGTCAGTATGCTTTCCGGGCCTGCCGAGCTCCTTGCCGCCGCGGGCCTCCTTCTCCGCGGCACCGTCGTTGTCGACACCCTCGCCGAGGCCGAGGCGCTGGTCGCCGCCCACCCCGACCTCACCGCGGTGACCGCCGAGGGCGACTTCCTGGGCAGCGGCTTCGCCTACGGCGGCTCCGCCGGCGCGCCCAGCCTGCTGGAGACGCAGGCCGCCGTGGACGAGGCGGCAGCCGCCCTCGCCGCCCTGGTCGACCGGCGCGAGCAGCTCGCCTCCGCGCTGGAGGGCGCGACCGCGCGCCGCAAGCAGCTCGCGGTCGAGGTGGAGGCACTGGTGGCCCGCCGCCGCGCCGCCGACAAGGAGAAGTCGGCCGTCGCCCAGCAGCTCGGCCGGCTCGGCGGCCAGGCCCGCGGCGCGGCCGGTGAGGCCGAGCGCCTGGCGGCGGCCGCCGCGAAGGCGCAGGACGCGAGCGAGCAGGCAGAGCTCGAGCTCGCCGAGCTCTCCGAACGCCTGCTGGTCGCCGAGGAGATCCCGGCGGACGAGGAGCCCGACAGCTCCGCCCGCGACCGGTTGAACGAGGAGTCGGCCGGGGCCCGCCAGTCCGAGATGGAGGCGCGGCTCGCCGTCCGCACCCATGAGGAGCGGGTCCGCGGACTCGCCGGTCGGGCCGACTCGCTCGACCGGGGCGCGAAGGCCGAGCGCGAGGCCCGTGCCCGAGCCGCCGCCCGTGGACAGCGCCTGCGCCACGAGGCGCAGGTGGCGGGTGCGGTCGCCGACGGAGCGCGGCAGTTGCTCGCCTTCGTCGAGGCGTCGCTCCAGGACGCCGCCGCCGAGAAGGCCGAGGCCGAGCGGGAGCGGGCGGTCCGCGACACCGAGCTCGGGCAGGGACGGGTCCGGGTCCGCGAGCTCACGGCGGAGCTCGACCGGCTCACCGACTCGGTCCACCGCGACGAGGTGCTGCGCGCCGAGAAGCGGCTGCGGATAGAGCAACTGGAGACCAGGGCGCTGGAGGAGCACGGGATCGAGGCCGACGGGCTGCTCGCCGAGTACGGCCCCGAGCAGCCGGTCCCTCCGTCGCTCCCGGCCGAGGGCGAGGAGCCCGAGGAGGACCCGCAGCCGCGTCCCTACAGGCGTGCCGAGCAGGAACGCCGGCTCAGGGCCGCCGAGAAGGCCTACGCCCAGCTGGGCAAGGTCAACCCGCTGGCGCTGGAGGAGTTCACCGCGCTGGAGGAGCGGCACCAGTTCCTCAGTGAGCAGTTGGAGGACCTCAAGACCACCCGCCGCGATCTGCTCACCGTCGTCAAGGATGTGGACGAGCGGGTCGAGCAGGTGTTCACCGCCGCCTACCACGACACGGCGCGGGAGTTCGAGGGAGTGTTCTCGCGGCTGTTCCCCGGCGGCGAGGGGCGGCTGATCCTCACCGATCCCGACAACATGCTGACCACCGGCATCGACGTCGAGGCCCGCCCGCCGGGCAAGAAGGTCAAGCGGCTGTCGCTGCTCTCCGGCGGCGAGCGCTCGCTGACCGCGGTGGCGCTGCTGGTCGCCATCTTCAAGGCCCGCCCCAGCCCCTTCTACGTCATGGACGAGGTGGAGGCGGCCCTGGACGAGACCAACCTCCGGCGGCTGATCGCCATCATGGAGGAGCTGCGCGACAGTTCCCAGCTGATTGTGATCACCCATCAGAAGCTGACGATGGAGTGCGCGGACGCCCTCTACGGGGTGTCCATGCGGGGCGACGGGATCTCCCAGGTGATCAGCCAACGGCTGCGCACCACCCCGCGCCCGGCCCCCCGGCGCGCGGTGCCCGCCCAGCAGCAGGCCCAGGACCAGCCCTCCGACGCGTAGCCGGTGGCCCCGGCCACCGGGCGCAGCGCCGGCCGGCGGGGGCGATCAGGATGCGCAGCGAACAAGCGACAGCGGCTACTTCACGCCGATGAGGCCGCGCGCCGGGTCCTGACCGGCGGACTCCTCCTCCACGGCTTCGGCCCCTGCCCCGGACACGGCCCGCGGCAGGACGGTGTAGAGCAGGCCGGAGACCACGATGGTCACCGCCCAGCCCAGCCCGTTGCGGCCGACCCAGCTGTCGGCCAGCGGCCCGGTGAACCAGTCCGAGCCGGTGAAGAGCAGCCCCGACACCAGGCCGACGCCCCAGGCGGCCATCGCCGACCGGGCGAAGCCGCCGGTGTACCAGTAGGCGCTGGTGCGGCCGGTGTCCATCAGTGCCTCGGCGTCGTAGCGGCGGTTCCGCAGCATGTCAGCCCCGAAGACGCCGATCCAGGCCGAGAACGCGACCGCGAGCAGCGAGAGGAAGGAGATGAAGGAGCCGAAGAAGCTGGTCGCCCCGGTCATCAGCAGCACGCCGAAGACCAGGCTGATGCAGGCGTTGACGCTGACGGCCTTGGCCCGCGAGACCTTGACGCCCAGCGTCTGCGCGGTGAACCCGGCCGAGTACATCGAGAGGCTGTTGATCAGCAGCATGCCGACCAGGGCGATCAGCAGGTAGGGCACGGCGAGCCAGGTCGGCAGGATCTGGCCGAGGAAGGACACCGGGTCCGAGGCGGTCGCGAGACCCGGCGTGCCCACCGCCATGACCCCGCCCATCAGCACCATCGGCAGGACCACCAGGCCCGCGCCGCCGATCGAGCTGCGGACCATGGCGGCGGCGGACGCGGTGCGGGGGAGGTAGCGCGCGAAGTCGGGGGAGGACGGCACCCAGCTGATGCCGCCGGCCGCGATCACCCCGATGCCGGCGACCATCGCGGCGGTGCTGCCGGCCGGCTGCGCGAAGACCTTCGACCAGGCGGTGTTGACGACCAGGTAGACCAGCACCAGCACGCTGAACGCGCCGAAGAGGTAGGTGGACCAGCGGTTGCAGACTCGCAGCGCGTTGATGCCGAGCCCGGAGACCAGGAAGGTGCAGCCGACGAACAGCAGCAGGGTGACCACGATCAGCACGGTGTTGCTCTTGATGCCGAAGAGGATGCTCAGCACGGTCAGCAGCGCGTAGGCGCCGGTCACCGCGTTGATGGTCTCCCAGCCCCAGCGGGCCATCCAGATCAGCGAGCCGGGGAAGAGGTTGCCGCGCTGGCCGAAGACCGAACGCGACAGCATCATCCCGGGGGCGCCGCCGCGCTTGCCCGCGATGCTGATCAGACCGACCAGGCCGTAGGAGATGACCGGCGCGACCGCGGCGACGATCAGGACCTGCCAGAAGTTCAGCCCGTTGGTCACCACCAGGCCGGCGCCCATGGTGAGCAGCAACACACTGATGTTGGCCGCGACCCAGGTGGGGAGGAGGTCCTTCACCCGGCCGTTGCGTTCGGTGTCAGGTACGGGTTCGATACCGCGGGTCTCCACGGTGCTTTCAGTGGCCGGGGCGTTGCTCATCGCAGGGGTCTCCGGTGCGCTGTCGTGACGGGGAAGGGGCGGTATCGGTGCCGATGCCCCATATCAGGATAAACGGACGGAAAGATTCCCCTGCCCCGGCAAATCCGCCGCCACTACCCGGGATCGCGCGGCCGTGCCGGATACTGGGGAGGCCATGGAATACATCATCCTCATCGCAGTCATCGCCGGGCTCCTCCTCGGAGCGGCCGTCGGCCTGGTCGTCAGCGGCAAGCGGCGCAAGCAGCTGCCGCCGACAACGCCGCAGAAGGGCTCGCTCACCGAGGCGCCACCGGCCGCCGCGGTCGAGGAGGCCGCGCTCCCGGCCCCGGCCGAGCCGACGGAGGCCGAAGCAGCGGCCGAGGTCCCCGCCCTCGACGTCCCCGAACCGACCGCCGGCCGGCTCGTGCGGCTGCGCTCGCGCCTGTCGCGCTCGCAGAACAGCATGGGCAAGGGCCTGCTCGCCCTGCTCTCCCGGGACCACCTCGACGAGGACACCTGGGAGGAGATCGAGGAGGTGCTGCTGGTCGCCGACGTCGGTGTCGCGCCGACGCAGGAGCTCGTGGAGCGGCTGCGCACCCGGGTGAAGGTCCTCGGCACGCGCACCCCCGACGATCTGCGCGCGCTGCTCCGCGAGGAGCTGCTGGCGCTGGTCGACCCCACCATGGACCGCGTCCTGCACACCGCCCGCCACACCGAGGAGGAGCCGCCGCGCCCCGCCGTGGTGCTGGTGGTCGGCGTCAACGGTGTGGGAAAGACCACGACCAGCGGCAAGCTCGCCCGGGTCCTGGTGGCCGACGGCCGGACCGTGCTGCTCGGCGCGGCCGACACCTTCCGTGCCGCCGCCGCCGACCAGCTGCAGACCTGGGGCGAGCGGGTCGGCGCCCGTACCGTCCGCGGTCCGGAGGCGGGGGACCCGGCGTCGGTGGCCTTCGAGGCCGTCAAGCAGGGCATCGCCGACGGCGCGGACACCGTCCTGGTGGACACCGCCGGCCGGCTGCACACCAAGACCGGCCTGATGGACGAGCTGGGCAAGGTCAAGCGGGTCGTCGAGAAGCACGGCCCGGTGGACGAGGTGCTGCTGGTGCTCGACGCCACCACCGGCCAGAACGGCCTGGTCCAGGCGAAGGTCTTCGCCGAGGTCGTGGACATCACCGGGATCGTGCTGACCAAGCTCGACGGCACCGCCAAGGGCGGCATCGTGATCGCGGTGCAGCGCCAGCTCGGGGTCCCGGTCAAGCTGATCGGGCTCGGCGAGGGCGCGGACGACCTGGCGCCGTTCGACCCGGCCGCGTTCGTGGACGCGCTGATCGGCTGACTCCGGCCGCGCCGGACCAGAGGGCCGCTCCCCGAACCGGGGGGCGGCCCTCGAGTGTGTCTACCGCCGGCCGGCGAGTCCGGCCACGCCCCGGTGGCAGGCGTACGCCAGCGTCCCCAGCAGCAGTCGGGCCTCCGGCGGGCGGGCGGCGGTGTCCGCCGTGGGCGGGCGCAGCCAGCGGGCCGAGGCCGTCGGCGGGGCGGGGACGGTACCGCCCTCGCCATGGCCGACGAGGTCGAGCCCGGCGTCGTCCCAGCCGGTCCGGTAGAGCAGGTCGGGCAGGATCTCGGCGGTGTGCGGGGCCACCAGGAACAGCGCGCGGTCGTCGGTGCCGAGCGTCGGCCCCGGCCGCACGCCCATCCGCTCGAGCCGCACCAGCGCCTGGAAACCGGCCGCGATGGGGATGTCCAGCACATCGAAGTCGATCCCGGTCCGCAGTCGGACCTCGGCGCCGGGGTGGCGCAGCCAGAGCTCGCGGACCTGGACGGGGCCGCTGCCCGGCGGGAGTTCGGCCCCGGCCAGGGTGGCCGTCCAGCCCCAGCGCAGGGTGTATTCGGCGACGGTCCGGCACCGGGTGGCGCGGGCGCGACCGCGTGGGCCGAGCGAGCGGCCACTGAAGATCGGGCTGTCGAACAGGATGTCCAAGTCCACTCACCACCAACAGGTATGGGGGGCCGATGGTTACGCATGCGGGGCGCAGAGCGCTTCAGGGGCGTGCAGTTGACCCTTGTGCGCCTTGTTCGCGGACGGGTTGGGGAGATCGCGTTGCTGTGGCGACGCCGATGGTAGAAGGTCGTAGTGCGAAGGAGCACGGGTTCGTCCGAGATCCAGTGAAGCGCGCCGGGAAGGCCTCAAGTTCACCCTCAGGGGTGGCGAAAGGTGGCGTTTCCCCGGGCAAACTCCCCTGAGTGGCGGAAAGCGCGCTACGTTCACTTCGCAGGGTCAGGTGGTTCATCCGGTTCACGGGTATGCCAGCGGCAAGACGAGCTCCATGTCACCGCCGCGACACGACTTCTGACGGATCATCGCTCCTGATAAAAATCAGGCCGGGCCCCCGGGTGACGGGGCGTCACAGGCACCGCAGGCAGGACGAGCCCGGGGATGGGGGCGTTCCGGTGGGCGAGAAGCAACCCAATGACCAATTGACGGCCTGGTTCGTGAGGAGCGGCTGGTCCAAGGGCGAGTTGGCCCGTCAGGTCAACCGCCGGGCCCGGCAGATCGGCGCGAGCCACATCAGCACCGACACCTCTCGGGTGCGGCGCTGGCTCGACGGAGAGAGCCCGCGCGAACCCATCCCGAAGATCCTCTCCGATCTGTTCTCGGAGCGCTTCGGCTCCCTCGTCGCCATCGAGGACCTCGGTCTGAAGGCCGTCGCCCAACTGACGCCGGGCAGCGGGGTGGACCTCCCCTGGAACGGGAGCCAGACCGTCCAGCTGATCTCCGACTACTCGCGCAGCGACCTGATGCTCAACCGCCGGGGCTTCCTCGGCACCTCGCTGATGCTCACCGCGGGCACCGCCCTGATCGAGCCCATGCAGCGCTGGCTCGCCCCCGCCCCGGGCGGCCAGCCCACCACCGTGCTCAGCGCCGCGCGCGTCGGCGCCCAGCCCACCGGCCGGCTCTCGCCGCCGGAGCTTGAGCTGCTGGAGTCCACCGTGGTGATGTTCCGCCAGTGGGACGCCCAGAACGGCGGCGGCCTGCGCCGCAAGGCCGTGGTCGGCCAGCTCCACGAGGTCTGCGACCTGCTGCAGGAGAGCTACGCCCCCGACGTCACCCGTCGCCTGTTCCAGACCACCGCGCAGCTCGCGCACCTGGCCGGCTGGATGTCCTACGACATAGGGATGCACCCCAGCGCGCAGAAGTACTACGTGCTGGCGCTGCACGCGGCCAAGGAGGCGGGGGACCGGCCCTTCGGCGCCCGTGTGCTCTCCGACATGGGTCGCCAGATGATCCACCTCAACCGCGGCACCGACGCGCTGGAACTCATACATCTCGCCCAGTACGGCAGCCGGGACTCCGCCACCCCCCGGACCAGCTCGCTGCTGCACGCCCTGGAGGCCCGCGCCTACGCGAGCCTGGGCGACGTCAACAAGTGCTACCGCGCTGCCCGGCTGGCCGAGGACTCGTTCCGCGACATCAACGCGCAGGAGCACGAGCCGGACTGGATCTCCTTCTTCTCCGAGGCTGAGCTCAACGCCGAGAACGCCCACTCCTACCGCGACCTGAGCTACAAGACCGGCCGCAGCCAGGTGTACGCCCTGCAGGCGCAGCCGGTCATGGAGCGCGCGGTCGAGCTCTTCTCCGAGGACCCCGACCACCAGCGCTCCTATGCGCTCAACCTGGTCGGCATGGCCAGCGTCCATCTGCTGCAGAGCCAGCCGGAGGCAGCGGCGGCCTCGGCGCAGCAGGCCGTGGACATCGCCGTCCGGATCCGCTCCGAGCGCGTCAACACCAGGCTGCGGAAGACCACCGAGGCGGCCCTCGCCCAGTTCCGCGACGTCGCCGAGGTGAAGCGGCTGCGGGAGCGCATGGACCTGGAACTCCCCGAGCACAACCGGCAGCAGGCCGGCTGAGCGCCGGCCCGACTGTTTTCGGCCACTCCAAGAACTCCGGCCGCGAAAACCCTCCACACTCGGCTCCCCCACGCCAGGTCTGCAGGAAGGTTTTCGCGGTCGGCTCTTGCTTTTCTCCCCGGTGCCACCTGGAACGTTCACCCCCGCGTAACAGGGCCGTCAGCTTCGTCACTTCCCCGAAACACGTCGGCGCGTCGGCCGAAACCGCTCTCCGTCACTCTCCTCATCAACAGCCGACGCCTCCGGTGGCACGGGACGGGATACCGGGGAACGGAGCGGCTCAACACTCGAGGAGACGCCGATGCCAAGCGGCTTCAGCGGCGGGGACACCGCATTCGTGCTCATAAGCTCGGCCCTGGTCATGCTGATGACTCCCGGCCTCGCTTTCTTCTACGGCGGAATGGTCCGGGCCAAGAGCGCCCTGAACATGCTCGTCATGAGCTTCATCGCACTGGGAATCGTCACAGTGCTCTGGGTGCTCTTCGGCTTCTCCCTCAGTTTCGGCCCCGACGCCTTTCACGGGCTGATCGGCAACCTGGACTACCTGGGTATGCGCCACATCGGAATGAACAAGCTCTACCTCTCCACCGGCATTCCGATCTACGCTCTCTCCGCCTTCCAGTTGATGTTCGCGGTCATCACTCCGGCACTCATCAGCGGAGCGATCGCCGACCGCACCAAGTTCGCGGCCTGGGGCCTGTTCATCGCCCTGTGGACCACCATCGTCTACTTCCCCGTGGCGCACTGGGTGTTCTACAGCGACAACGGCAAGGGCGGATGGCTCGTCGACAAGGTCGGCGTGCTCGACTTCGCCGGCGGTACCGCGGTCCACCTCAACGCGGGCATGGCCGGGCTGGCGCTGTGCCTGGTGCTGGGCAAGCGCGTCGGCTTCAAGAAGGACCCGATGCGTCCGCACAGCCTGCCGCTGGTGATGCTCGGCTCCGGTCTGCTGTGGTTCGGCTGGTTCGGCTTCAACGCCGGCTCCGCGCTCTCCGCCAACGGCCTGGCCGGCGTCGCCTTCATGAACACCCAGATCGCCACCGGGGCGGCGATGATCGGCTGGCTCGCCTTCGAGCGGATCAAGCACGGAGCCTTCACCACCCTCGGCGCGGCCTCCGGCGCGGTCGCCGGGCTGGTCGGGATCACCCCCGCCTGCGCCTACATCAGCCCGCTCGGCTCGATCGCCCTCGGCCTGGTCTGCGGCGCCCTGTGCGCCTGGACCATCAGCCTGAAGTACAGGTTCGGCTTCGACGACTCGCTCGACGTGGTCGGCGTCCACGCGGTCGGCGGCGCCACCGGCGCCCTGCTGATCGGCCTCCTGGCCACCGGCACCCTGGGCTCGCCCGCCAAGGGCCTCTTCTACGGCGGAGGCCTGGACCAGCTGGGCAAGCAGGCCATCGGGGTCGTCTCGGTCGGTGCCTACTCCTTCATCATGGCGTACATCCTCGGCAAGGTGATCGACCGGACCATGGGCTTCCGGGTCTCCGAGGACGTCGAGGTCGCCGGCATCGACCTGGCCGAACACGCCGAGTCGGCTTACGACTTCAGTGCCCTCGGGTCGGCCCTGTCGCACGCACTGGCGCCGGTCGCGACGGTGGCTGAGGATGGGCCCGGAGCAGCACCCGGGGAAGCGGCCGCCGAAGGCCGGACGGCCGACGCGGGAACGAAGGTTGAGGCATGAAGCTCATCACGGCAGTCATCAAGCCGCACCGCCTGGACGAGGTCAAGGACGCCCTGCAGGCGTTCGGAGTCCACGGACTCACCGTCACCGAGGCCAGCGGGTACGGCCGCCAGCGGGGCCACACCGAGGTCTACCGTGGTGCCGAGTACACCGTCGACCTGGTCCCGAAGGTCCGCATAGAGGTCCTCGTCGAGGACGACGACGCGGAGGGCCTGATCGACGTGATCGTCAAGGCCGCCCGAACCGGCAAGATCGGTGACGGCAAGGTCTGGAGCGTCCCGGTGGACACCACCGTCCGGGTTCGCACCGGCGAACGCGGCCCTGACGCGCTGTAGGCAACTGAAGACCCGCAGGGGGCGGGGGAGCCGGGGACACCGCCCGGCTCCCCCGCTCGGCGTTCATTTTCGGACGGCACCAGAGCCACGGGAGCACCGTTGACGGACCGGCAGCAGGCAGAGACCACCCCCGACCCTGTGCCCGACGGCGGCTACGCCGCCCAACGGCTGCACCTGCTGCGTGAGGATCCGCGGACCGGCGCGGACCGCCGCCGCGCCCTGGCCGAACTCACCGACCGCTGGCTCTCCGGGCTGTTCTCCACCGCGGCCGCCGGCCTCGGCGGTGTCGCCCTGGTCGCGGTCGGCGGCTACGGGCGCGGCGAACTCTCCCCGCGCAGCGACCTCGACCTGCTGCTGCTCCACGACGGCGGCACCAAGGGCGCCGCCGTCCCGACGCTCGCCGAGCAGATCTGGTACCCGGTCTGGGACAACGGCATCGCCCTGGACCACTCCGTGCGGGACCTCTCCACCGCCCGCAGGGTCGCGGCGGAGGACCTCAAGGTGCAGCTCGGCCTGCTGGACGCCCGGCACCTGGCCGGGGACCCGGGCCTGACCACCACCCTGCGCTCCGCGGTCCTCGCCGACTGGCGCTCGGCGGCGGCCCGCCGCCTCCCCGAACTGCACGAGCTGTGCCGCGACCGGGCCGAGCGGCACGGCGACCTGTCCTTCCTGCTGGAGCCCGACCTCAAGGAGGCCCGCGGCGGACTGCGGGACCTCAGCGCCCTGGACGCGGTCGCCGCCTCCTGGATCGCCGACGCCCCCCGCGCCGGGCTGGGCGCGGCCGGTACCCGGCTGCGCGACGTCCGCGACACCCTGCACCTGGTCACCGGGCGCGCCACCGACCGCCTCAACCTGCAGGAGCAGGACCAGGTCGCGGCCGAGCTCGGGGTCCTGGACGCCGACATCCTGCTCCGCCAGGTCTACGAGGCGGCCCGCACCATCGCCTATGCGAGCGATGTCACCTGGCGCGAGGTGGACCGGGTGCTGCGCTCCCGCAGCGGCAGGCTCCGCCGCGTCAACCGCCTCGGTTTCGGCGGCTCGGGCCGCGGCGGCGGCCCGCTGGAACGCAGCCCGCTCGCCGAGGGCGTGGTCGAGCAGGACGGGGAGGCCGTGCTCGCCACCGCCGCGCGCCCCGCCACCGACCCGGTGCTGCCGCTCCGTGCCGCGGCCGCGGCCGCGCAGGCGGGCCTGACGCTGTCGCCCTCGACCGTCCGCCGGCTCGCCGCCGAGACCCGTCCGCTGCCGGTGCCCTGGCCGGACGAGGCCCGGGAGCAGCTGGTGACCCTGCTCGGCGCGGGGGAGAGCGCCGTCCCGGTGTGGGAGGCGCTGGAGGCGGAAGGGCTGATCGCGCGGCTGCTCCCGGACTGGGACCGGGTGCGCTGCCGCCCGCAGCGCAACGCGGTGCACCGCTGGACGGTGGACCGCCACCTGGTCGAGACGGCGGTCAGGGCCGGCGCGCTCACCCGCCGGGTCGCCCGGCCCGATCTGCTGCTGGTCGCGGCGCTGCTGCACGACATCGGCAAGGGCTGGCCGGGGGACCACTCGGAAGCCGGCGAGGTGATCACCCGGGACGTCGCCTCCCGCCTGGGCTTCCCCAAGCAGGACGTCGAGACCCTGGCCCTGCTGGTGCGGCACCATCTGCTGCTGGTGGAGACGGCGACCCGCCGCGACCTGGACGACCCGGCCACCGTCGCCGCGATCACCTCCGTCGTCGGCAGCACCGGGGCGCTGGAGCTGCTGCACGCCCTCACCGAGGCCGATGCGCTGGCGACCGGTCCCGCGGCGTGGAGCAGCTGGCGGTCCACCCTGGTCGGCGACCTGGCCGCGCGCGCCGCGACCGCCCTGGACCTGGCCGGTCCCGCTCCGGCCGCCACCGCGTCCGAGCCGTCGGCGGAGGAGGAGCGCCTGGCGGTGGAGGCGGCCCGCACCGAAGGACCCGTGCTCTCGCTGCGGGCGGAGGCCGAGCAGGCCCACGACCCGGCCGTGGAGCCCATGGGGGTCACCCTCACCCTGGCCCTCCCCGAACGCCCGGCCATCCTGCCCACCGTCGCCGGGGTCCTCGCCCTGCACCGGCTGACGGTCCGTTCGGCGGTGATCCGTGAGCTCGACCCGGTGGGCGCCGGCCGGGTGCTGGCCCTGACCTGGCAGGTCTCCGCGGAGTACGGCGAGGTCCCGGAGGCGGCCAGGCTGCGTGCGGACATCCGCCGGGCCCTGGACGGCGGCCTGGACGTCAGCCGCAGGCTCGCCGAACGCGACGCCTCCGCGCCCCGCCGCCGGGGCAGTGCCGCGCCGCCGCCCCGGGTCACGGTCGCCCCCGGCGGCTCCGCCTCGGCGACGGTCCTGGAGGTCCGCGCCCATGACGCCCCTGGCCTGCTGCACCGCATCGGCCGCGCCCTGGAGGCCACCGGGGTGCGGGTCCGCACGGCCAGGATCTCCACCCTCGGCGCGGACGCCGTGGACGCCTTCTACGTCACCGGACCGGACGACCTGCCGCTGCCGCCCTCGCGGGCGACCGAGGTGGCCCGGGCCGTGGAGCGGGCCCTGTCCTGAGCCCTACCCCGCGTCGGTGGCCAGCCGCGCGTGCAGTTCGACGTCGTAGCGCAGGCCGTCGTACTCCAGCTTGGCCCGTTCCAGGCCCTCGACCGTGAACCCCGCTGCCGCGGCGACCCGGCAGGAGGCCGGGTTGTCCGTGCGGTGGCCGAGTTCGAGCCGGAACAGGCCGAGATCGGTCAGCGCCCAGTCGGCCAGCGCGCGGGTCCCCTCGGTGGCCGCGCCGCGGCCGCGCGCCGCGGGGACCGTCCAGTAGGAGACCCAGCCGGTGCGGTGCCGGCGGTCCACGGCGGAGACGCAGACATGGCCCAGGACCGGGCCCGCCGGGTCGGTCACGGCGAAGGCGTGGGCGCGGTCCGCGGCGCGGCCCGACTCCCACTGGGCGATCCACCGCTGCGCGTCGTCCTCGGTGAGGACGGGACCCGCTGCCTGACGGCTCATCAGCGGCGCGGCGAAGGCCGCCAGCACGGCCGGGGCGTCGGCGGGTGACCAGGGCCGCAGCCGCAGTCCGGTGCCGGTGGTGAGTCGCGTCACGGGGTCGCTCCCTGCATCCGCCAGGGGTGGGTGGGTCCGCTACCCGGCGCGGCCGGATACCCTGGTGGGCGACGACCCTATCCGTACCCGAGCCACGAGGACCCGCGACCGACGTGTTCGATACCCTTTCCGACCGCCTCGCAGCGACGTTCAAGAACCTCCGTGGCAAGGGGCGCCTGTCCGAAGAGGACATCGACGCCACCTGCCGTGAGATCCGCATCGCCCTGCTGGAGGCCGATGTCGCGCTGCCTGCTGTGCGCGCGTTCATCAAGCAGGTCAAGGAGCGGGCGCTCGGCGTGTCCATCGCCGGCGGCCTGAACCCGGCGCAGCAGGTCGTGAAGATCGTCAACGAGGAGCTCATCAACATCCTCGGTGGCGAGACCCGTCGGCTGAGGTACGCCAAGACCGGTCCCACCGTGATCATGCTCGCGGGTCTCCAGGGTGCCGGTAAGACCACCCTGGCGGGCAAGCTCGGCCACTGGCTCAAGGAGCAGCGGCACACCCCGCTGCTGGTCGCCTGCGACCTGCAGCGCCCCAACGCCGTCACCCAGCTCGGCGTCGTCGCCGAGCGCGCCGGGGTCGCGATCTACGCGCCCGAGCCTGGCAACGGCGTGGGCGACCCGGTCAAGGTCGCCAGGGACTCCATCGAGTACGCCAAGACCAAGCAGTACGACGTCGTCATCGTCGACACCGCCGGCCGCCTCGGCATCGACGCCGAGATGATGCAGCAGGCCGCGGACATCCGCGCCGCCGTCAACCCGGACGAGGTCCTGTTCGTCGTCGACGCGATGATCGGCCAGGACGCGGTCACCACCGCGCAGGCGTTCCTCGAGGGCGTCGACTTCACCGGCGTGGTGCTCTCCAAGCTGGACGGCGACGCCCGAGGCGGTGCCGCCCTGTCGGTGGCGCACCTCACCGGCCGTCAGATCATGTTCGCCTCCAACGGCGAGAAGCTGACCGACTTCGACGCCTTCCACCCGGACCGGATGGCCTCGCGCATCCTCGGCATGGGTGACCTGCTCAGCCTGATCGAGCAGGCCGAGAAGACCTTCGACCAGGACGAGTCGAAGAAGTTCGCCGAAAAGCTGGCCAGCAAGGGCGGCAAGGAGTTCGGCCTCGGCGACTTCCTGTCCCAGCTGGAGCAGGTCTCCAAGATGGGCTCCATCTCCAAGCTGCTGGGGATGCTGCCGGGCATGGCGCAGATGCGCGACCAGATCAACAGCATCGACGACAAGGACGTCGCCCGGGTCGGCGCGATCATCAAGTCGATGACCCAGGCCGAGCGGGACGACCCCAAACTGATCAACGGTTCGCGCCGGGCCCGTATCGCCAAGGGCTCGGGCGTGCATGTCTCCGAGGTCAGCAACCTGGTCGAGCGCTTCTTCGAGGCCAGGAAGATGATGTCGGCGATGGCCGGCGGCAAGGGCATCCCCGGCATGCCGGGCATGCCCGGCATGGGCGGCGGCGCCGCGCGCAAGGGCAAGCAGCAGAAGCAGGCCAAGGGCAAGCAGAAGTCGGGCAACCCGCTGAAGCGCGCCGCCGAGCAGAAGGCCGCGCTGGAGCGCAAGGCCGACCCGCAGGCCGGGGGCGCGTTCGGCCCCGGTGCGGCGAAGCTGCCGGAGAACTTCGAGCTCCCCAAGGAGTTCAAGGACCTGCTCTGATCCCCGCAGGCCGGTGAGCGATGATGTGCGGATGCGAGTCGAGATCCGTACACCGAAGCTGTCCGCTGCCGCTGCCTATGCCGCCGCGATGCGCCGATCCGCCGAGCATGTGGGGCGGTGGAACCCGGTCGAGCCGGACGGGCTGGTCGATCTGGTGCGCCGTCAGGGCGAGGGCCTGCACAGCTTCCTCATCCTGAACATCGAGGACGGCGGCCTGGTCGGCACCTGCAATGTCGCCAATGTCGTCCGGGGCCGCTTCCTCAACGCGACGCTCGGCTACAACTCGTACCTGCCCTACAACGGCACCGGGCGGATGACCGAGGGCATGCGGCTGGTGGTGGACCGCTGCTTCACCCCGGAGCCGAAGGGCGGTCTGGGACTGCACCGGCTGGAGATCAACTGCCAGCCGGAGAACGGCCCCTCGCTGGCCATGGCCAAGCGCCTGGGCTTCCGGCACGAGGGTTTCTCGCCCCGGATGCTCTTCCTGCAGGACGCCTGGCGGGACCATGAGCGCTTCGCGCTGACATCGGAGGAGTGGACCGGGGTCTGACGGCGTGTCGCCGGGCGGCGGGGGAGCTGGAATGCTGTCCGTGATGTCCGTATTGTCACAAAGGTGACTACTCCCGTGCCGCCCCGCCAGAGCCCCGACCAGCTGTGGCGGTCGGAAGGCGCCCCTCCGCCGCCCCCCGCGCCCCGCAAGGGGCCGCGCGGCGGCTGGGTCCGGCTGGTGATCACCGCCCTGATCGCCTTCCTCCTCGCCGACCTGCTGCTCAACCTGTTCAGCGGCGGGGGCAGCATCAGCATCACCTACACCGAGTTCACCAAGGTGCTGAACGCCGGCCAGGTCTCGCAGATCTACGCCAAGGGTGACAGCATCCAGGGCAAGCTCAAGGAGGCCCAGCCCAAGCCCGGCAAGGGCAAGGGCACCTACACGGAGTTCACCACCCAGCGCCCGGTCTTCGCCGAGGACAACCTCTGGGCCACGCTGCAGAGCCAGGGCGTCACCGTGGACGCGCAGCCCGTCGTCCAGGAGCGCGGCTTCCTGGTCAACCTGCTGATCTCGCTCGCGCCGATGCTGCTGCTGGTGGTGCTGTGGCTGGTCATCGCCAGGCGGATGAGCCGCGGCGGCATGGGCGGGCTCGCCAGGAAGGCGCCGCCGAAGCCGGTCGGCACCGGGCCCGGTGAGCGGCGCACCACCTTCGCCGACGTCGCCGGGATCGACGAGGTCAAGGCCGAGCTCACCGAGGTCGTCGACTTCCTCCAGCACCCCCAGGTCTACCGGGAGATGGGCGCGAAGATGCCCCGCGGCGTCCTGCTGGCGGGCCCGCCGGGAACAGGGAAGACCCTGCTGGCACGGGCCGTGGCCGGCGAGGCCGGGGTGCCCTTCTTCTCGGCCTCCGCGTCGGAGTTCATCGAGATGATCGTCGGCGTCGGCGCCTCGCGGGTGCGCGAACTGTTCTCGGAGGCACGCAAGGTCGCCCCGGCGATCATCTTCATCGACGAGATCGACACCATCGGCCGGGCCCGCGGCGGAGGCAACGCCATGGGCGGGCACGACGAGCGCGAGCAGACGCTCAATCAGATCCTGACCGAGATGGACGGGTTCTCCGGCTCCGAGGGGGTCGTGGTCATCGCCGCGACCAACCGGGCCGAGGTGCTCGACAAGGCGCTGCTGCGCCCCGGCCGCTTCGACCGCACGGTCACCGTCAGCCCGCCCGACCGCGACGGCCGCGAGTCCATCCTGGCGATCCACACCAGGGGAGTGCCGCTGGCGCCCGACGTCGACCTGCGCCAGGTCGCCAAGGTCACCCCCGGGATGACCGGCGCCGACCTGGCCAACCTCGCCAACGAGGCCGCGCTGCTGGCGGTGAAGAACAAGGAGAAGCAGGTCGGGGCGAAGGAGTTCTCCGACGCCCTGGAGAAGGTCCAGCTGGGGGCGGTCCGCGCACTGGTGATGCCCGACGAGGAGCGCCGGCGCACCGCGTACCACGAGTCGGGGCACGCGCTGCTGGGCATGCTGCACCCCGGCGCGGACCCGGTCCGCAAGATCACCATCGTGCCCCGCGGCCGCGCCCTGGGCGTCACCCTGTCGACGCCCGACGCCGACCGCTACTCCTACACAGAGGAGTACCTGCGCGGCCGGATCATCGGTGCGCTCGGCGGCATGGCGGCGGAGCAGGTGGTCTACGGGGTGGTCACCACCGG
>Ga0302314_10006255_pt1 | contig 21622 bp, 15 predicted proteins | sample III_Palsa_N2_3_FD_200533 | JGI IMG/M metagenome (GOLD analysis project Ga0302314, IMG submission 200533) | Peat permafrost microbial communities from Stordalen Mire near Abisko, Sweden - III_Palsa_N2_3 | ecosystem: Environmental > Terrestrial > Soil > Palsa > Peat permafrost | place: Sweden...
ACCGAGACTCGCCGCTGCGTGGAACAATCCATTCGGCTGAACGTCATCGGCCGCCGCGACCGGCTGAGCGACAGCTTGCTGCGCTCGATCGAGCAGTGCGAGCGCATGACCTCCTTCTGCTCGGGGATGCACCTGCGCATCGCCATCGATTACTCCTCGCAGTACAGCATCGTCGAAGCCGCGCGCCGCGCCGCCGGCGATCCGCGTCTCGATACCGAAGGATTTCGGCGCTTGCTGCACGAAGTCGATCACTGCACGCACACCGCCGGCGAGGTGGACCTGCTCATCCGCACCGGCAGCGAGCAACGGTTGAGCGATTTCCTGCTCTGGGAGTGCGCTTACGCGGAGCTGCATTTTGCCGGCTGCCTGTGGCCGGACTTCGACGAGGTCCGATTCCAGCAGGCGCTTCGGGATTTCGCCGGCCGACAGCGGCGTTTCGGCGCGCTGAGCGGAGACTGACCTGCGAAATTGGCTTGCGCTTCGGTGCGTCCCCGGCCTCTTCTTGTTGGGCGCCGCGGGGCTGGCCGCCGCGCAAGGCGCCCCGCCCGCGCCGCCCTCACCCTCGGCGCCGCCCCCGGCGCACGGTGCGCATCCCGGAGCGGCGATAGCAGCCGCGGAGCGGCTCGAGGAGACGCTCGCGAACGGGATGCGCGTCATCATCTTGCGCAATACGCTTGCACCCGTGGTGACTGTCGAAATGAATTTTCTGGTGGGGGGCAACGAGACTCCGCCGGGATTTCCCGGCATGGCGCACGCGCAGGAGCACATGGCATTCCGCGGCTGCTCCGGCATGAGCGCGGACCAGACCGCCGCCATCTATGCCGAGCTCGGCGGCGAGAACAATGCGGATACGCAGCAGAACATCACGCAATACTTCGCCACTGTTCCCGCAGCGGATCTCGAGGTGGCGCTCAAGGCGCAGGCCGCCTGTCTCACCGGCGTCGACGACTCGGACAGCGAATGGGCGCAGGAGCGCGGTGCCATCGAGCAGGAGGTCGCGCGCGATCTGTCGAACCCGACATACAAGTTCATCGATCGTCTGAACCAGGACATGTTCTCGGGAACACCGTACGCGCACGACCCGCTCGGCACGAGAGCGTCCTTCGAGGCGACCACGGGCGACATGCTCAAATCCTTCTATCGCAGCTGGTACGCGCCGGCGCGTGCGATCCTCATCATCGTCGGCGACATCGATCCGGCCGCGACGCTCGAGAAGGTGCGGCAGCTGTTCGGCGCCATCCCGAATCACCCGACGCCGCCGCGGCCGGTGGTCGAGCTCGGGCCCGTGAAGTCGGAGAGCTTCACGCTCGACAGCAACCTGCCGTATACGCTCGTGTTCATCGCGTATCGGTTTCCCGGCACCGGCTCCGCCGATTACGCGGCCGCCGAGGTCCTCGCAGACGTTCTCAGCAGTCAGCGGGCGGACCTCTACGGCATGGTGCCTGCAGGCAAAGCGCTCGCCGCCGAGTTCGGGCTCGCCGAGCCGTACGAGAAGGCGAGCGTCGGTTATGCCGTCGCCGCGCTTCCCGCATCGGGAGACGCCAAGGCGGCGCTCGCGCAAATGCGCAAGGTCCTCGAGACTTATGCGCAGCACGGCGTTCCCGAGGAGTTGGTGACGGCCGCCAAGCGGCGCGAGGTCGCCGATGCGGAGTTCGAGCGCAATTCGATTCCGGGCCTCGCCAATGCCTGGTCGAACGCGATCGCCGCCGAAGGCCGCGCCTCCCCGGACGAGGACGTCGCGGCCATCCAGCGGGTGACGCTCGAGGACGTGAATCGCGTCGCGCGGCACTACCTCGCCGCCGCGAGCTCCATCACCGCAACTTTGAAGCCCGTGCCGTCGGGCCAACCGGTTGCCTCCAAAGGCTTCGGCGGAGCCGAGCAAGTCACGGCGCCGCCGACGTCACCCGTGCAATTGCCGCCCTGGGCGAGCGCCGAGCTCTCGCAGCTCGAAATACCGAGCGAGCGCATGGTGGTTTCGGACTCGACGCTGCCGAACGGCCTGCGCCTCATCGTGAGGACCGATCGCACGAGTCCCACCATATCGGTGAGCGGTTCGGTGAAGCACGACTTCGGCCTGCAGACCCCGGCAGGAAAAGACGGCATCTCGGAGGTCCTGGGCTCGATGTTCTCCTACGGCACGCAGACCCTCGACCGGCTCGCTTTCAGCAAGGCGCTCGACGACATTGCCGCCAACGAGACGGCCGGCTATAGCTTTTCCGTGACCGTTCTGAAGGCCGATTTTTCCCGCGGCGTCGAATTGCTCGCCGACAACGAGCTGCGGCCGGCGTTGCCCGCCCCGGCATTCGCCGTCGTCAAGCAGCAAACCGCGGAGTTCGTGGCGGGCAATCTGCAGAGCCCCGAGTACCGGACGCATCGCGCGCTCGATGTCGCCCTGTTGCCGCCCGCGGATCCGGCGCTCCGGGAAGCGACGCCGCAAACCGTCGCGAACATCACGCTCGCGGACGTGACGGCCTTTCACAGCGCGACGATTCGGCCCGATCTCACCACAGTGGTGGTAATCGGCGATGTCTCCGCGGAAGAAGCGCGTGCGGTGATCGGCCGTTGGTTCGGGGCCTGGCACGCGAGCGGCGCGAAGCCCGACACGACTCCAACGCCGGTGCCGCCCAATGGATCCGCCGCAGTGGCGGTGGCCGACGCCGAGGCCGTGCAGGACACGGTATACCTCGCTCAAGGATTGCAGCTGAACCGCTTCGATCCGGACTACTATCCGCTCGAGCTCGGCACCCATGTGCTGGGCGGCGGATTTTACGCGACGCGCCTCTATCATGATTTGCGGCAGGTCGCCGGCTACGTCTACACGGTGGACGTGCGCCTCGAGGCCTCGAAGACCCGCGCCGCGTATGAGGTAACCTACGGCTGCGATCCCGGCAACGTCTCGAAGGCGCGCGCGCTCATCGAGCGCGATCTCGATCAGATGCGCACGCAGGATGTGTCGGCGGGCGAGTTGCATCAGGCCAAGGCGCTGTTGCTGCGCGAGATCGTGTTGAATGAATCCAGCGAAGAGGCGGTGGCGCGCGGGCTCGTGTCACGAGCCGAGCTCGGATTGCCGTTGGATGAGCCGCTGATCGCCTCGCGTAAGTTCTACGCGCTCACGGCGCCTGAGGTCAGAGCGGCGTTCGAGCGGGCAATCCGGCCGCACGGCTGGGTTCAGGTGGTACGCGGTCCCGCGCCCCACTAGCCGTTCGGCTGGCGCGGACGCCGGCGCGCTCAGTGATCGGTATCCACCGGCGCGCAATTCGTGCGTCCCTGCATCAGGCAGTCCTGCAAGTCCGAGCTCTTCTTTAGTGTGTACACGAGGAAGAGTCCGCCGAGCACCAGCGCGAGGCAGATCGCGAGGCCGATCAGCGCCGCGCGCTGCGAATGCGTGTCTTGTCGGCGATGAGTTTCCAGATCTTCATTCACGGCGACTCTCCGCATCAATCCGACGGTGCCCATTCACGCCAGCCGCGCATCAGCGGGAAGTATAGCGCCACGCGCACCGGTTCCGGGCCGAGTCGGCGCGCCAGCGCGGCGTAGCGCTCGAGCTGTGGACGGTAGCGCTCGACCTGCAAGTCGAGGAACGCCTCGCGGCCGCCGCCGGAATGCTCGCTGGTTTTGTAGTCGATCACCCAGCGAGTGCCTTGTTCGTCGATGAAACTGCGGTCGAACACCGCGCGCACCACCTCGCCCCGCCACACACCCGAGAGCGCGTGCTCGCGCAGATCATCGCGATAGCCCGTCTTGAATAGCCAGCGCGCGCGCGCGTCGCGATGCACGCCGAGGAGCGCCGCCATGACGCTCGCGACCGCGGCCTCGAGATGCTCATCGGGCACTCCGTGCAGCGCCAGCCAACGCTTGAAATGCGCCTCGCGCGCGCGAACAGTGGTCTCGTCATGGCGGTCGAGGTCGAGACGCTGAAGCTCGGCGTGCACGAGAATGCCGACGCGGCGGGCCGTCTCTCCCGCCCAATCGAATATCACCGGCTCCTCACGCGATAGTGCGGCGAGTGGCAGATCGCCCTGCAGCGGCACGAGGCGGCGCGGTGCCCAGCCTTGGGGCACCCGCCGCAGCGGACCGCCGCGCAACCCTGCCAAATCCTCATCGGCCGGAGCCTCGGTCGCCGGCGCGCGGACCGCAAAGCTCGCGCTTTGCGTCGGCCACAGCACCTGAAGCAAACTCCCTTTGAACGGCGACCAGGGTTTCGCACCAGACCGCGCCTCTCCATTGATCGCCGTCTCCTCGGTCTCCTCGGCTACCTCGATAGGCTCACCGATCCAGTCAGGATCCACGCGCAGACCGACCGTCGCGGTCAGATGGAGCTGATGCTTCGCACGGGTGCAAGCCACGTACAAAAGCCGCTCGGCCTCGAGATGAGCGGCCTCGTATGCTTGCCGGCGCAGAAAAGCGAACAACGCACGCCGATTGTCGCGGTCCGTGATCGGCGGGCGGGCCGCCATGACCAGACCGTCCCGGTCACGGCGTGCGAAGGGATGCATGAACAGCATGGGTCCGCCCGCGACCCGGTTATGCCGGTGCAAGGCGGGCACGATGACACAGTCGAACTCGAGGCCCTTGGCTTTGTGGATGGTCATGATTTCCACGCCGCATTCGGCGCCGTCGTCCGCGTAAAGATCGGCAAAGCGTTTTGCCAGCGCCGCGGGGTCCGGCAATCCCTGCCGCTCGAGTTCGCGCAGGCGCTCGAACACGGCCCGCACCTGATCGAGCTCGCGCGCATCGGCGGCGCAGCTCGGGCCGCCCAAGGCGAGCCACGTACGCTCGACCCAGCGCGCGATGCGGGTGTGCGTCTGCAGCTTGAGCGCCGCATCGAGCACGCAGCGCAACCGCGCGCACCGCCACCGTCCGTCCTCGCTCAAACGGTCCTGCACCAGCGGGTCGATCAGCGCATCCCAGATCAAGGCATGCGAACGTCCGATCACCAGCAGATCGCTCAGTGTGAGGCCGCACCAGGGCGCCCGCAGGATGGCGAGCCACGCAATCCGATCGCCCAGATGCAACAGCGCGCAGGTGAGCATCACCGCGTCGCGGACCGCGGGTCGATCCTGCAACGGCTCGATCTCGACGGCACGAAACGCCGAGCCCCGCTCCCGTAGAGCGTGCGCGATTTCGCGCGCATGCGCGCGCGCACGCACCAGGATGGCGATACGCCAGTCGGGATGCCGCTCGCGGCACTGCGCGACGGTTTGCGCGACGGCATTGGCCTCGTCGGCCACGCTCGCAAATCCGCGCAAGCTCACGCAAGCCTCGCCTGCCGCGCTCGGCGCAACAACCGGCGTGCTCGGCCGGAAGGCAATTGCGCCGCGCTCCCGATCGTCGCGTTGCGGCAGGATCTGCTCGAAACAACGGTTGACCCAGGTCACGAGCGCCGGATCGGATCGAAAATTGGAAGTGAGGCGTAGGACATCGAAGCGGACGGCGCCGAGTCCGTTCTCCGCCAGGTCGAGAAAAGCCCGGACCTCTGCCTGGCGAAAGCCGTAGATCGATTGCATCGGGTCGCCGACGCAGAACACGCTTCGCCCGTCGGGTTGCTCCCATCCCGCCGTGAGCTGCTGCACCAGATCGAGCTGCGTCGCCGAGGTGTCCTGGAACTCATCGAGCAAGAGATGCTGCAGCCGATAATCGAGTCGCAGGCTCAAGTCGGTGGGTGCCTCGGAGGTTCCGAGCGCGCGCAGCGCCGTCATCGATACGGCCGGAAAGTCCACGGTGCCTTTTTCCCGAAAAACTCCGTCGAGCTCGGCCGCCGCGAGCACCAGCACTTGGGCCACCTCGCGCACCCGCTCCCAGTCCGTATCATCGTAGCGCGGTTCCGGGAGATCGCGGACGGTGCAAAGCGCCGCGATCACCTCCTCTGCGCCGTCGCTGCGCTCGAGCTCCTCGAGCAGCGCATGGATCAGGTCTTTCTCCGCGCATTCGGGCGGAAAGCCGAGCCTTTTGTCCACCCGCTTGCGAAGCTTACCGCGACCGTTCGTCGTCAAAAGCACTGTCGCTACGGCCCGCCAGCGGCCGAGGTCTCGAAGCTCGGTGCCGAGGGGCAACGCATCCGTCTCCCAGGGAATGAAATCAGTACGTGTCCCGGCAACATTGCGCGCAGCGGCACGCAGACACGGTTCCAATGCCGCCAACAGCTCCCCGCCGAGGATGCCTCGGACTCGAGTAAGCTCGCGTTTCACGAGCAGGCCCAGATCCTCATCGAATAGCGCGCGCACGTGCGCGAGCTGATCTGCATCGATCTCGACGGCGGCATGCAGGCGCCCGACCAAAAATGGCAGCCAGCGATCACGCTGCGGCAGCATCGCGACGATCAGCTCGACGAGAGCCCCCCAGCGCTGATCGCCGACGGCGAGCACGCGCTCCACGGCCATGCCGAAATTGTCGCCGCGATCGTGCAGCAGCGCGCGTCGCGCGGCCTCCTCGTACAGCGGCCTCGCGTTGTCGATGAGCGTGAGCCGCCCGCCCGCGCCGGAGACGATGGGCAATTGCGCCGCGAGCCAGGCGTTGAACGAATCGATGGTCTCGATGCGCAGCCGCGAAGGATGACGTCCCAAGTCGATCCCGAGAGCGCGCAGATGGCGGCGCGCGGCAACAGCGAGCTCCCAGGTTTGTCGATTGAGGGTCGCCGGGCATTCTGCCGAGCCGCCGGCCTCGAGGGCGCTGATCACGCGGGCGCGCATCTCCTCGGCCGCGCGGCGCGTGAACGTCAGCGCAAGAATACGTTCCGGCGCGTCGACCACCGCGAGCAGGCGCAGATACCGCTGCGCCAGCAGCGTCGTCTTACCGCTCCCCGCCGGCGCTTGCACGAGAACCGAGCCGGTCGTCTCGACCGCGCTCGCCCGGGCGCCGGCATCGGCGATGGATTCCCGCATCATGAAGTCGCCGCGACCGGCGCGAAGGGTTCCAGGACATCGAGCGTCGAAGGCACCCGGCACAAGCCTTGCAGATGGCAGTATCGGCAGGCAGTGTCTGTCGGCGCGACCTGCGCCTCGCCGCTCGAGAACTCCCGCGCGAGACTCTCGACGCGCCGCTCCCATGCCGCGACGAGCTCCACAAAACTTGCCATCCCTTCGAGTCGGCTGACGTGGACGCGCGGGAAAATATCCTCGCGCGCAGTCTCCGCCACGAAACGACACTCGGCTGCGCTCACTCGGCCATAGGCGACGGCGACCAGATTCTCACGATGCCGCAGCGCGTACACGGGAAGCTGTGGATTGTCCGGCCGTTCACCGCGCCAGTCCGGTTGCACCCAGCCGGTCTTGTAATCGATCAGCACGCGCGCGCCGTCCTCGAGACGGTCGATGCGATCGATGCGCAGCTGGTAAGCGAGCCCTCCGTGCACGGCGATCTCGCCGCTTGTCTCGACGTGCTCCACTTCGAATGGCGCGCGCCTCGATTCCAACTCGAGCCAACGCTCGAGCAACCCCTGGAGGCGCACCCGCTCGCGCTCCGACCAGCGCGCGCCGGGGTTGCGTTTCTCGCACTGCCCCGCTACCGCGGCACGAACATGGTGCGCGATGCGCGCGGCACAGTCTTCCGGCTGCGCGAGGAGCTGCTGGAGACGGCGGGAGTTTCCGACCTCGGTGAAAATTCCTTGCAGCGCGTCGTGCAGGATCTGCCCGCGCTCGCGCTCGTTGAAGCCGGGCATGGGCTGCTCGAGGACATAAGCGTCGAGCCGCGTCTCGGCAAAACCGCGAAACGGACATTGCGACTGAGCTCTGAGCGTCGCAACACCGTGGGTTCGTTCCTCCATCCCCACGGGGGGAGCGCGCTCGTCGATGAGCACTTCCAGCACGGGGGCCTCGTTTTGCTGCGCCAACCAGAGAGCTGGCGCAGCCGAGGACTCGCCCTCCACCGACGCGGCATCGGCCGTCGCGGACGCGGGCGGCGCCCGGTCGGAAAGCTCGGCGAGCAGCGGACTCGGCGGCACATGCCGGCCCTCGCCGGGGTTTGCGCTGCTGAAAACACACGCGCGAGCGCGCACCAGCCAGCGTGACTGCAGATCCGCGGCGAATGCGAGCTGCGCCTCCGCGCTCGCGGCGATCACGCCGTGCTGTCGCTGCAATGCCGGAGGAATGAGCGGAATCGGATCGACGGGCGGCGGCCAGCGGCTCTCATCGCAGCCGGTGACCCAGATCCCGTCATAGGCGAGCCAGGGATCGCTCAACTGGCCGCTCACCCAGACGGGCGGGACGCCGGTTTGCATCTGGAAGGGTGTGTCGCGAGCGGCCCGCTCGAGTATGCTCTCGGCGGCGCGGCGCGGGAGCTGCTCGAACGTTCGATCGCCGAGCGCCAGGGTTTCGAGCAATTCTCGGAACCGAACGACGGATTGGAACTCCCCGCTCGACCAGCGCGCGCGCAAGGCCCATGGGCCCGTCTCGAACGCGTCGATCCACACCGCGAGCCAGCGACTCATGCGGTGACGTCCCTGCAGCGCCTCGAGCACACGCAGCGCGCCGCCGAGACGCTCGAGCGCCGCGGCCGGCTCGAGCCCTCGGCGGCGCGCGATGGCCTCGGCAAGCTTCAGCCATTCGCGCAGCGTCGCTTCGCTCGGCACCCGGGTGCGAAGAGTCGTATCGAGCCGCGCCGCCGCGCTCGCTTCGGCCGGCGAGGCCTGCAGTTCCGGCGCGCGCAGCAACGCACTGAAGTGCTCGAACGACACGCTGCCGGTCGAAGCCGCGAGCAAGTCGAGCGCCGCGCGCACCGGGGCGTGTTCGCTCAGCGGCGTGCCGCCTGCGACTGCATAAGGCGCCGGACCTTCCGAGGCATCCAGGGAAAAGCGCTGCGGAGCGAGCGCGGCGTCGAGGGAGTCCACCACCTGCTCGCGGCGCGCCGTCAGATCGCGAAGACTCACCCAGGCGCGAAACGATGCATCCGTCGCAAAGCTTGCGCGCAGCCATTCGGCGAGTGCGGCAAGCTCCGCTTCCGGCGAGTCTGCCTGCACCATCCGCGGAGCGCGGCGGCGCCTGCCGGACGGCGCTGTCTCGGGCAAAAGCGGCGCGCCGGCATGGCGTTCGAGCCAGCGCCTTGCCACGGGCCGCCAGAGCGGACTATCGATCCAGGTGAGCGCGCCCTCGCGCGCGGGTTCGACTCGCTCGAGACCACCGAGGAGCTCATCGGCGGCAATGACTCCCAGCTCTCGGCAGCGCGACTCGAAGGCCGCCCGCCAGGCCTCGAACGCCAGTGTCTCCTCGGTGCCGTAGGCGTTGATCGCGGCGCGCGGAATTCCGTATGCGAAACTTGCGCGCCGCGCGCGCTGTGCGGCCCGCGCCGCGCCCGAGGGCTCGAGGAACTGCGCGCTCGCCGCGCTCTCGAGCACGACGCGCCGCCAGAGCTCGCGCTCTTCGGCGTCGGATAGACACCGCGGCAGGGAGGAGTCCTCGAACTGGCGCTCGAGATGCCGCGCTTTCAGCCAGCTTCCGAAATCGAGAATCTTCGGAGTGGGCCATAGCGCGTGTCGCGCCTGGCCGTGCGCGCGCTCGACGGCGTCGACCAGCGCCGTGGCGAGCTCCGCGCTCGGCGCCAGCACGATGCGTCCCGCAGCGGCGGCTTCGATCAACCGAGACGGCATGCGTTGCGGCTTAAGGCTTACCCGCGCCGCGCACCACGGACAGCGCCGGCGCGCCCGCCGCGTGAGCGTCGAGCAACTCCTCGATTCGCGCGAAAACGGTCGCCAGCACTTGCGGCTCGGGAAGGTTGGTGATGCGGAAAAAATTGCGGTATGGCACGTTGAAGCTCACGCCCGGAGCCACCAGCACGTGCTTGTTCTCCAAAAGGTCGAGCGCGAATGCCTGATCGTCGAACTCCGGCAGCACATCGCTGCGCACTTCGACGAAGGCATAGAGCGCGCCCATCGGACGGGCGAGCCGCAGATACTTGCTGCGTGCGACGGCCTCGAGGATCGCCCGGCGCGACTCGTACAAGCGTCCACCCGGATGGGTCAACTCGCGAATGCTCTGGTGGCCGCCGATCGCCGTCTGCACAGCCCATTGCCCGGGGACGTTGCTGCAGAGTCGCAGCGAGCTCAGCAATTCGAGACCGTGCAGATAATCGGTGGAGTTCTCCGTATCGCCCGAGAACACCGCCCAGCCGACTCGATAACCACAAGCCCGGTAGACTTTGGACAAGCCGCTCATCGTGCAGCAGAGCGTTCCCTGCACGAGCGTCGCCATCGGCACGAACTCGGCGTCGTCATAGAGAATCTGATCGTAAATCTCGTCGGACAGCACCACCAGTCGCTGCTCCTCGGCGATGCGTGCGATCGCCTCGAGCACGTCTCGGGGATATACCGAGCCTGTGGGATTGTTGGGGTTGACCACGACGATCGCGCGAGTGCGCGGCGTGATCAGCGACTCGATCTCGTCCGGATCGGGAATGAAGCCGCGCTCGGCGCGGCAGGGATAATGCACGGCGCGGCCCGCGTTCAGGTTGACCGCCGCGGTCCACAGCGGGTAATCCGGGCTCGGCACCAGCACCTCATCGCCGGGATTCAACAGCGCCCGCAACGCGAGGTCGATGAGCTCGCTCACACCGTTGCCGATGAACACTTCCTCCGCGGTGACTCCTTTGACGCCGCGCTCTTGCTGCTGCATGACGACAGCTTCGCGGGCGGGAAATATGCCCTTCTGATGCACGTACCCTTCGCTCATGCGCAGATTCTCGATCATCGCGAGACGCATGGTCTCGGGCGTGCGAAATCCAAAGGCGTAAGGATTGCCGATGTTGAGCGACACGATGTCGTATCCCAGACGCTCCAGGTCGAGCGCACGGCGCGCGAGATTACCGCGAATCTCGTAGCGAACGTGGGCAAGCCCTGCGCTCGCCCGCAACGGGCGCCGCTGGCTCATCGATCCGCCCGTGCGCGGGCTCGCGGTGTGCGCATGCTCATTGCCCGCAAGAATACACGAGCTCGCACGGCGGTGGCAGGCGACGGCGTCAATGCAGTGCCGCGGCAGGGTCCGGCACGGCCGCGAGCAGCGCACGGGTATACGGATGCATGGGTGTGGCGAACAATGCCTCGCGGGCCGCGGTCTCGACGATGCGCCCGTCGTACATGACCATGACGCGATCGCTCAGATGTCTCACCACCGCGAGATTGTGGCTGATGAACAGCATGGCGGTGTTCGAGTGCCGCCGTAGATCGCTCAGCAAATTGACGATCTGCCCTTGAATGGAGACATCGAGCGAGCTCACCGGCTCGTCGCACACCAGCAGCTGCGGCCGCGGCATCATCGCCCGCGCGATGCCGATGCGCTGGCATTGTCCGCCGCTGAACTCGTGCGGGTAGCGTGCCGCCATGGCGGGCGTGAGACCGACGCGCTCGAGCATCTCGGCGACGCGCGTCTGCCGCGCTCGTGCCTCTAGCTTGGGTTCGAAGATCTCGAGAGGCTCCGCCAGCGTCTCGCCCACGGTCATGCGCGGATCGAGGCTCGCGAGCGGGTCTTGAAATATCATCTGCATGTCGCGCCGCCGTCGGCGCAGCGCCGCCCCCTCGCAGTTGAGCAGGTCCTCGCCGCGCCAGCGCAGCGTGCCGCGCGCCACCGGCACCAGCCGCAGGAGCGCCCGCGCGAGCGTCGACTTGCCGGACCCCGATTCTCCGACGAGCCCCAGAACCTCGCCCGGCGCGATCTCGAAGCTCACATCATGCACCGCCCCGCGGCCCGCGAACTCGACGCTCAATCCCCGTACCTCGAGCAAGCTTCCGCACGATGCGGTCATGGCGCGAGCGGATGGTGGCACGCGGCCTCGGAGTGCTCGTCGATTCGCCGCAGCGGGGGCCGCTGCTCCCGGCACAGACCGCTCGCGCGCGGGCAGCGCGGCGCGAAAGCGCAACCGATCTCGGGCTCCGTGGGGCTCGGCGGCTGACCCTCGAGGCACGGCATGCGATCGAGACGCGCGGCGTGCAAGTTCGGTGCACATCTAGTGAGGAGCCCGGTGTACGGATGACGCGGCGCGCGCAGGAGTTGCCGCGTCGTTCCGGTCTCGACCACCCGGCCGGCGTACATGACCACGATGCGCTCGGCGATCCCGGCCACCACGCCCAGGTCGTGGCTGATGAGCGCGATGGACGTACCGAACTGCGCGCGCACGTCGCGCAGCAACCCCAGGATCTGCGCCTGCACGGTCACGTCTAGCGCGCTGGTGGGCTCATCGGCGATCACCAGCCGGGGGTCGCACATCAAGCTCATGGCGATCATCACGCGCTGGCGCATACCGCCGGACAGTTCGTGCGGATATTCACGCATGCGGCGCGGCGCATCGGGCACCCGCACGCGCTCGAGCATGTCGAGCGCACTGCGCTCGGCCGCGCGCCACGTGGCTGCGGCATGGTGCACCCGCACTTCGGCGAGTTGCACTCCGACTCTCACATGCGGAGTCAGCGCGGTCATCGGGTCCTGAAACACCATCGAGAGCTTCGAGCCCCGAATCTTATTGAGCGCCGCCGCCGGCAAGCCGAGCAGCTCTTCACCGTCGAAACGGACGCTCCCCTCGATGCGCGCGTTGCCTGCGAGAAGTCCCATTGCGGCGAGGAACAGCTGGGACTTGCCCGAACCCGATTCCCCTACGATCGCCAGGCATTCGCCTGGGAATATTTGCAGGGACACATCACGAACGGCCGCGAGCGAGGCAGCGTCGATCCCGCGGCGGCTGTTGCCGTAGCGGACCTTGAGCCCGTCGATGCGCAAGGTCGGCTGCTCGAGCTCTGGCGCAGCTGTGCTCATCCGGGGTCCCGTACGTCGAGGGCATCACGCAGTCCGTCGCCGAGCACGTTCAAAGAGACGAGCAATAGCGCGAGAAGAATACCCGGCGCCAGCAAGATCCAGGGCGCCGCCTCGATCTCGCCTGCCCCTTCGGCGACCAGAGTTCCGAGACTCGCATGCGGCTCTTGAGTGCCGAGGCCCAGGAAACTCAGGAAACTCTCGACCAGGATGATCTGCGGCACCATGAGCGTCGCATAGACCGCGACCGGACCGAGCACATTGGGCACGATGTGCTTGATGATGACGCGCGCCGGGCTTCCACCGGTGGCCACCGCGGCCTCGATGAACTCCTGTCGCCGAATGCTTAGGGTCTGACCGCGCACGATGCGTGCCATGGTGAGCCAGCTGATGGCGACCAGGGAGGCGTACAGCACGTAGCCGTTCCGCCCGAGAATCACGGTCAGGAAGATCACGAAAAAGACCAGCGGCAGTCCGCTCAGGATCTCGATGATGCGCATCATGAGGTAATCCGCGCGTCCCCCGACGTATCCCGCGATGGTGCCGAAGCCCATGCCGAGAGTAAGGCTTACTGCGCCCGCCAACAGACCGACCGCCAGGGATGTGCGCGCGCCCTCGAACGTGCGCACGAACAAGTCGCGACCTAAGCGGTCCGTTCCGAACCAATGCGCGTGCGCAACGCCCGGAGCGGTTGCGACCTGCGACCAGTCGAGCGCTTCGATCGAATTCGGATTGAGCAACGGGGCCGCGAGCGCGAGCATCACCAGCACCACGATCACCGCAAGCGCGACCATGGCTGCGGGGTTCGCGCGCAGTCGCCGGCCGGCCCCGCGCCACAGGCCGGAGCTCATTGCGCGAATCTGACCCGCGGGTCGAGCCAGGCGTGCAGCACGTCGACGACCAGACCCATGGCGATAAGTACGCTCGAATACAGAATGACCATGCCGAGCACGAGCGTGTAGTCGCGATTCAGCGCGCCTTGCACCAGATACCGGCCGATGCCCGGCAAGCCGGCGAGCGATTCGACCACGAGCGATCCCGTCATGATGTTCGCGACGGCCGGGGCGAGATAGCCCGTCACCGGTACGAGCGCCGGCCGCAACGCGTGACGCGTGAGAATGGTCTTGAGCGGCAGGCCTTTCGCAACGGCGGTGCGGATAAACGGGCTCCTGAGCGTCTCGAGCATTCCGCCGCGCGTGAGGCGCGCGATGTAGGCGAGCGGCGATAAGGCCAGCGCGATCACGGGCAACACCAGGTAGCGGATCGATCCTGGCTCCCAGCCGGCGACCGGCAGCCAGTGGAGCGCGACGCCGAATACGAGCCCGAGAAGCGGCAGCACGACGAACGGGGGAACCGCGATACCGAGCACCGCGAGCGAGATCGCGACGGAGTCCATCGCGGAGTGCCGGTGCAGTGCGGCGAAAGTGCCGAGCGGGATTCCGACCGCGAGTGCGATCGCGAGCGCGAGGGTGCCGAGCTCGAGCGTCACCGGCAACCCCTGAGCGATCAGCTCGCTCACGGTGAAATTCTTGTAGCGGAACGAGGGACCGAAATCGCCGTGGGCCAAGCCGCGCAAGTAGCGGGTGTATTGCACCCATACGGACCTGTCCAGCCCATAGGCACGCTGCAGGTTCGCCATGATCTCCGGCTGCAACGCGCGCTCCTCGTCGAAGGGTCCGCCGGGCGCCCAGCGAGTGATGAAGAAACTCAAGGTCACGATGATGAAGAGCGTCGGAATCGCGGCTCCCAGACGCTTGAGAAGGTAGCGCGGCATTGCTGGGCCGCATCCTAGCCTTTGACCACGAGGTGGACAAGTGCCGGCACGGTCCTTAGAATCTCCGGTTCACCCTTCGAGGTTACATGGAATCCACACGTCCGATACGTGCGCTCATGCGCGGCCTGGATGCGCTCACGATACTGAACACGCGCGACGGCGCGACGGTGTCGGAGATCGCTCAAGAGATCCGCCTCCCGCGCACCACCGTATACCGCATTCTCGAGACCCTGTGCAGTGCGGGATTCGTGTTTCGCGACGAGAGCGACGATCGCTACCGGCTCACGATCATGGTGCGCTCGCTGAGCGAGGGTTTCGACGACGATGCGTGGGTGTCCCGTATTGCGAAGCCGATGATCGAGGAGCTCGGCCGCGAACTCGTGTGGCCGGTGTCCCTCGCGACACTCTCCGGCACCACCCTGGTCGTGCGCGAGGCGACCGATCATTCGAGTCCGCTTGCAGCGGACCGATATTCCGCCGGCCATCGGCTGCCGCTGCTTGCGAGCGCCTGCGGACGGGTAACTTTGAGTTTCTGTCCGCCCGCCCAACGCGATACGCTCATCGACATCTTGGCGCGTTCCGGCAAGGAGGAGGATCGCCTGGCGCGCGCTCCCCGCGCCGACCTGCAGCGCATGCTCGGCGAGATCAAGATGCAAGGCTACGCGGTGACCTCGCGCACCCGGCGGCTGGTCGAGGAACTCAGCCTGAGCGTGCCGGTGATGAGCGGTGAGCGCATACTTTCGTGCCTGACCGTGCGATTTACGGCGACGGCCGTGCCGCTCAAGGCGGCGCTCGAGCGCTTCTTGCCGAGGCTCAAGTATTTCGCGGGCAGGATCAGTCATTCATTCGTAGAAGTTAAGGCCGAGGCGCAAAAAGGTGCGCCGGAACGGTCTGCCTAAGGAGCGTTGATGCAGAAAATCATGGTGTGTATGAAGCGCGTGGTCGATTACAACGTGCGCGTGCGGGTCAAGCCCGACGGCAGCGGGGTCATGCTCGACGGCGTCAAGATGAGCCTCAATCCGTTCGACGAGATCGCACTCGAGGAGGCTTTGCGCATCAAGGAGCGCGTCGGCAACATCGAGGTGCTGGCGGTGAGCATCGGCGTTGCCGATACACAGCAGCAGCTGCGCACGGCCCTTGCCATGGGCGCCGATCGTGCCGTCCTGGTGCAATCCGACGCTGCCGTCGAGCCGCTGATTGCGGCACAGACTTTTCTCGCCCTGGTGAAAAAGGAAAACCCGGACCTCGTCCTGCTCGGCAAGCAGGCGATCGACGACGACGCCAACCAGACCGGGCAGATGCTCGCGGCGATCTGGGATCGGCCGCAGGCCACCTACGCCTCGAAGGTCGAGATCAACGGCGGCAAGGTGCAGGTGACGCGCGAGGTCGACGCCGGCCTCGAGACCATCGAGGTGGACTTGCCCGCCGTCATTACCGTGGACCTGCGGCTCAACGAGCCCCGCTATGTGAAGCTGCCCGACATCATGAAGGCCAAGAAAAAGCCGCTCGAGGTGACCTCGCTCGATACGCTCGGCGTTTCCGCGGGGCAACTCATCAAGACGGTGAAAACCGACCCTCCCCCGCAGCGCCAGAAAGGCGTCATGGTGAAGGATGTCGCGGAGCTCGTCGACGTGCTCAAGAAGAAGGGTTTGATCTAATGCACAAGATACTCATTATCGGTGAACACGACGGCAAGACGCTGAATCCCGCGACCGCCAAGTGCGTCACCTGCGCCAAAGCCATTGCGGACTCCGAGATCACGATTGCGCTGCTCGGGGCCGACACCGCGGGCGTCGCCTCGCAAGCTGCCGCGGTTGCCGGCGTGAAAGCCGTGCTGCGCGTGGATCGAGCCGAAAATGCGCATCCGCTTGCCGCGACTTTCGCCCCCCAGATCGTCGCGCTCGCCGCGGATTACAGCCATCTGTTCGGCCCCTCGACCAGCTTCGGCAAGGATTTGATGCCGCGTGTGGCGGCGCTCTTGGGCGTGCCACAGGTCAGCGATCTCATGGCGGTCGAGAGTGCCTATCGCTTTCGCCGGCCGATCTACGCCGGCAATGCCATCGTCACCGTCGAGGCCGATGCGTCACGCAAGCTCGTAGCCACGGTGCGCGTGGCATCGTTCGAGGCCGCCGGCACGGGAGGGAGCGCTGCCGTCGACTCGAAGAGCCTAAACGTCACCCTGCCCTCGCATACCCGCTACGTCGGCGCCAAGACAGGCTCGACCGACCGGCCCGATTTGCAGACCGCCTCGAAGGTGGTGTCGGGCGGCCGCGCCCTCGGCAGCGCGGAGAACTTCAAGCTGCTGTTCAGCTTCGCCGACAAGATCGGCGCGGCGGTCGGCGCCTCACGAGCGGCGGTCGACGCCGGCTACGCGCCCAACGAGATGCAAGTGGGTCAGACAGGCAAGATCATCTCGCCCGAGATGTACATCGCCGTCGGCATCTCCGGCGCGATTCAGCACCTTACCGGCATCAAAGATGCCCGCACCATCGTGGCGATCAACAAGGATGCCGAAGCCCCGATTTTCGAGGTGGCCGACGTCGGGCTGGTGGGCGATCTGTTTCAGATCGTCCCGGAGCTCGAAAAGCTCGTCTAGGGCGAGCGGCTAGGGGGCGTCCAGCAGGGGGAGCTGGGGCGCCCGGCCGGCCGGAGCGCTAGCCGAGAGCCGTCGCAGCCTCCTCCAGGGCATCGACGAGCCGATCGGCATGCTCGGGACGAAACGGCATCGGCGGTCGCAGCTTCAGTACGCTCGCCTCCGGGCCCTCGTAGCCGATCAGCACACGCGCTTCGGCGGCGAGCTGATTGATGATGCGTTTGGCGCTCTGGCGCGGCGTGCCCGCGGCGCTCGACTTGACTTCGAGGCCTAGCAGCAGGCCGGTACCCCGCACCGCTCCAAGGCAGGGATGGCGGCTCGCGAGGACGTTGAGCCGATCCTTGAGGTAATGGCCGGTCAGCGCGGCGTTCGCCTGCAGCCGCTCCCGCTCGAGCACCTCGAGCACGGCGAGCGCCGCCGCCGCCGCCACGGCGTTGCCGCCGAAGGTCGAGAAAAATCCATACCTTTTCTGGAACGCCTCGATCAGCTCGCGGCTCGCCACCACCACCCCCATGGGGTAGCCATTGGCCACCGGCTTGCCGAGCGTCACGATGTCGGGCTCGAGACCGCGCCGCTCGAAGCCCCAGAAGTGCGAGCCGCAGCGCCCCAACCCGTACTGCACCTCGTCGGCGACGATGAGCGCGCCTGCCGCGCGCAGCCGCGCCGAGATCGCGGCGCTCCAGGCCGGCGGCGCATCGAAGATGCCCGAGCTGGTGATGGCCGTATCGAGGAAGAAGGCCGCGGGTGCATGGCCGCGCTCGGCGAGCAAGGCCACGGCTCGCTCCACGTCGCGTTGTGCCGCCTCGAGCGCCGCTCGCGGCAGCTCATCGTCCCGCTTCAGCCCAAGCGGCGGAGCGGCCAGGGTCACGACCCGGGCATCTCGTGGTTGACCGGTGCTCGGGGTCAGCGCCGCCACCGCGTCCGTGATGCCGTGATAGGCATGCTCCATGACGATGCCGCCGCTCCTGCCGGTCGCGAACTGGGCGAGTCGCCACGCGACGTCGTTCGCTTCACTTCCGGAATTGACGAACATGCATGCATCGAGATGCGCAGGCATGGTTCCGGTGAGCCGTTCCGCATACTCGAGAATATGCGCATGCAGGTAGCGCGTGTGTGTTGCGAGCAGCGCGGTCTGCTTCTGAATCGCGGCCACCACTTCGGGATGCGTATGCCCGACGTGCGGCACATTGTTGTAAACATCGAGGTAGGCGAGCCCGCGCGCGTCGTACAAAAACACCCCGGAGCCGCGCACGATATGCAGCGGCCGCTCATAGAAAAGCTCCGCACCCGCGCCGAGTAGACGCTGCCGCCGCGCCAGGGCTACCGGCGCGTAGGCCGGCTCTGCATCGTCATCCAGGGCCCGGCGCCAGGTCTCGGTCGACACTTCGCGTCCGGCCTCCTCCAGGCGTGCCATCGAGCGCGCAGTGGAGGCGATCGACGCCTCGAGCACCCGTGCGCCTTCGGGATCGTGGCGGGCGCGCCAGGCATGCACCAAGATCGTGGCTGCATGACGTCCCAGGATGAGGTCATAGAGCACCTCCAGCTCGCCCGGCTCGATGGCTGTCCGCCGCGCATATCCGGTGAGCAGCGAGGGCACTGCGTCCAAGGACACCCGCTCCTCGGCGAGCAGCTCCGACATGGCTACGGCGGGCTCGAGCACCCGCGGGGCGTGCACCATATCGCCGAAGTCCAGGATTCCGCTGATGCCGCGAGAGCTCGGCTCGATCAGCACATTGTGAGCGTGGCAATCGCCGTGAATTGCCTGGCTGCGGAGCGACCGCAACGCGGGAAGATGCTCCTTGAGCGCAGCCACGGCGTTCTGCACGCGGCGTCGCAGATCGGGCGATTCGATGTAAGCGGCATGCTCGATGAGATCCGGCAGGCGTCTCACGTCCCAGGCCAGGCGCTGGCCGAGCCCTGGGTGGAAGAAGCCTTGGAGCGCAATATCCAGGCGTGCGAGCGTACCCCCGAGATTCTCGAGAAGGGGCGCATCGGGCGGGCAGCCGGCGAGCAATTCCCCCGGCAGGTAGCCCATCAAACAGGTTGCATAGCTCCCCTCGCGCCCGGCGACCGTGCCGATTTCCCCGCCCAGCGTCGTAGGATAGACGCGCGGGACCGGCAAGGCGCGATCCTGATCCGCAAGATGCTCCAGTACCCGCAGCTGGCAATCGGTTGCCTCCGGGCTGGAATTGAAATCCAGGATTTTGAGCACGAAGTCCCGCCGGTCGGCGGTGCGCAAATGAAAGTTGCGGTCGCGCTCGCCCGACAGCGAGTGCACCGATACGGCAAGACCGTAGGTGTCCCGCGCGATGCGCTCGACCTGCGCCTCCGTAAAGACCGGCGGAGAGGTCCGCAGGGCGAGCAAAGCAAAAGCAGCGCTAGAGCTGCTTCAGGACGTAATCGGCGGCGGACACTTTGAACTCGCCAGGGGCCTCGACGTCGACCTGCTGAGCCACACCGTCTTTGACGATGATGGCGAAGCGCTGACCGCGCGTTCCCATGCCGAAGCCGGTGGCATTTAGCTCGAGCCCAAGCGCCTTCGCGTACTCCGCGTTGCCGTCGGCAAGCATCAGGATCTTATCCCCGACGTTGCTCGACTTGCCCCACGCGTTCATCACGAACACGTCATTGACCGCCGTGCACGCGATGGTGTCCACGCCTTTCGCCTTGATCTTGTCGGCAAGCTCCACGAAGCCCGGCAAGTGCTTCGCGTCGCAGGTCGGTGTAAACGCCCCGGGCACGGAGAAGAGCACCACCGTCTTGCCCTTGAAGAGCTCGTCGGTCGTGATTTTCTGCGGACCATCCTTGGTCATGCGCGTGAACTTGCCTTCGGGCATCTTCTCGCCGGCTTTGATGGTCATGGAATTGCTCCTGAAATTTTAACGCTCTCAGCTCGCCGCCGGCATGCCGAGGGTGGCGCCGTACAGCTCCCACACCTTCTGCACACGGGGACTGATGTTGGGCACGCTCTTGAGATTCGCGATCGCCTTCTTCGCATCCGCATTGTTCTTCAGCTGCGCATCCGCGAGCGCCAGATAGACATAGGCCTCGTCCTGATGCTTGATGTTGCCCTTCTGCAGTCCCTGATTGATGGCGTCCGCGGCCTTCTGATAATCGCCGAAGCCGTAATAGACCTCACCGAGCTTCACCTCGAGCTCGCCCGAAGCACTCTTGCCGGCCTCGGCCTCTTGTTGCGGCAAGCCCTTCCTGTCCGCATCGGCGCGATCCTGGAGCGACTTGATCAGGCGCGTGGTGCGCTCCTTGTGATCATCCTTGACGATGCCCGACGACATGGCCTTGTTGAGTACGGCCGCCGCCTCGCCCGGCAATGCAGCGTCGCCCAACAGCTGCGCCATCTCGATGTAGTCGGTATCGGCGTTCATCGCGTTGGTGTTGTACATGACGCGGTAGATCATCAGGAGGTTGTGATCGTCCCGCTCATCCTGACGCTCGAGGCGCAGGAATGTGTTCCAGTACGTCGTCTTGTTGGTGAGCTTGATCAGATCCACCAGCGGGCCTTCCATGCCCGCGGTATCGCCGGTATCCGATGCGCACTGGAGCTTGAACTGGTAGGTGTTCTCCTTGGGCGCCTCGCCGGCCTTTTTGGAGGCGGCCAAGGCTTTGTCGGCCCACACGACCGTGTTCTTGCAGTCCTTTTGCAGGTAATAGAGCTGCGCCATAATGTTCAGATCATCCGGCGTCACGCCGGGCGAATCGGCCACCTGTTTACCGTAATCGATGGCCTTCGCATATTGCTGATTCTGCGCGGACACGCGGAACAGGAGCTTCGTGGTCCTCGCCGCTTCCTCGGGCGTGTACAGGCCCGCGGCAAGTGCCGCTTCGTAGTCGGCCTCGGCCTCCTTGTACTTGTTGAGCCTGAACTCCGCGAATCCCTTGAAATCGTGAATCTTGAATTTATCGAACGCCGTTATGCCGGATTTTCCTTCGGCATCCTCCAGCGACTTCAGCGCCTCCGCCCACTGCTGCGCCTGCAGGGCTTTTTGTGCAGCCTGCATTTGGGGCCCAATGGTGTGGCTGATTTGCTGTTTGGAATCGGCGCCGGACGATGTGGCGGGATGCAGCGCGAGAGTGACCGCCAGGGCCACCGCGGACATCACGGCTGCCGGCTGTCGCAGGGATCGCAGGGATCGTTTTGCCTTGTTCTTCATCGATAGAATCATGATCACACCTTAAGATCTAACAAATTTTTTGGGGAGCGCTGAAACAAACGGCGCGTGAACCCGGAGGAAATCGGGTTGACGCGCCGCAATACCCGCTGGGACCCTAGTTCAGAAATAATCGTTGTTGACGAAGCCGATCTTCTTCAGTCCGCGGTGCTGCAAATCCGCCAGCGTCTGGGCGACGATCTCATATTTGGCGAACTTGTCGACCGTGATATGCACCTCGGGCTGGGGATCCTTGGACGCTTCCTCCGCGATATAGCCTTGCAGCGTCGCGCGATCCACCGGTTGCTTGTTCCACAGCAGCGTGCCGTCAAAGTCGATCGACAGGTCGATGATCTCAGGT
>Ga0302314_10006256_pt1 | contig 21620 bp, 19 predicted proteins | sample III_Palsa_N2_3_FD_200533 | JGI IMG/M metagenome (GOLD analysis project Ga0302314, IMG submission 200533) | Peat permafrost microbial communities from Stordalen Mire near Abisko, Sweden - III_Palsa_N2_3 | ecosystem: Environmental > Terrestrial > Soil > Palsa > Peat permafrost | place: Sweden...
GGCGACGACGCGGCAGGTCAACGGCGCGCTTGGGAAGATCGCCAGGCGCGATCCGGAGACGGTGCGACGGGCCTTCATCGCCTGCGCCTGCCATTTCGTGGTCATCCGTGAAGCCATCACGGCGGCGATGGCCGGCGGCGAGACCAAGTTGCTTGACCATCTGAGCGAAGCGCTCGGCCGGTGGAGCGAAGCCGTCTACGACAGCGACATTCGAACACTGGAGATGACCGACGAAGGCCTTCGACCTGTAGCGCGGCCCGGGACCGTGCGCCCGAACAAGGCGGCCACAAGCCGTACGATTTCGGCCTGAGAACCAATGTGGGGCCGGAAGTCTCTCCCTACTTACGGCAATCACTGGCGGATCACCTGACGGCGGTGTTGGGCGACAGGTTGCGCCGAATTTACAAGTCACCGTCGAAAGTCCGGACAGCCTGCGTGGGATCTGTTTGTTTGTTCAGTTTTGAAGCCCCGGCTATTTGGCTCGCCAGGATTGAAATCGATCGACTGTCACTCCTGGGCGCGCCACACGTGACCGGCGTTTCGGCCTGTTTTCGGCCGCACGCTAATGTCTGCTTTGGGTCGAAAGCAGACATTACGACCGACGGGAATTTCCGGCAGGATCATCGGCCGGAACGTGACGCGGTTGCAGCTGAGTTGCAGCTACCAGCCGAAATCAGATTGAACGGGCATCGTCGCCATTGGACTGAAGGTCACCATTTGCCCCCGCGGAGGCTTGAGGCTGAAACGTGATGAGACGCGACTTTTTGAACCTTTCGGCGCCCAATGGGTGGCGGCCGAAACATTGCAATTTTTCCGTTGCCAAGGTTGGGGTCGGGCGTTCGAATCGCCTCGCCTGCTCCAGATTTGGTCCCCCCAAAGACCCCGACGGAGTGCGGGCGTAGCTCAGGGGTAGAGCGCAACATGCGGTCCAACATGCTCCCCTTCCGCGCGTCGATCGCCTCTATGTTGCGGCCGCGGGCCGCGCGCGTCGACCTGGCCATGCGCTGATCGCCAACGAACTGGGCCACGCGCGCCTGCTGGCCGGCCAGACCAGGGAGTCGCTGGAGCCGTTGCGTCGGGCCATAGCCCTCGATCCCGGTCTCGCGACCGCGCATCTGCGCCTGGGCGTCGCGCTGAGCAGACTGGGCGAAGGCGCCGACGCGGCCAGGGCCTATGAGCAGGCGGTGGCGCTGCAGCCATCGCTCGCGGAAGCCCACTACCAGCTTGGACTCCTGCACTTTGACCACGGCCGACCGCGGCTGGCGTTGGTCTGTTTCCGGCGCGCCGCCGACGCCGCGTCTGAAATCAACCTGCGTCAGATGGCCGAGGCGAGGGCGCTGGCGCTCGAAGGTCGCGAGGACGCCGCCGCGCCGCTGTTGCGCGAGGTGCTCAGCCGTCAGCCGCGGAACGCGCCGGCGCTGGCGCTGTTGGGCGATATCCTCGCCGGCCTCGGCCAATTCGAGGAAGCCAGAGAACGCTTCGAGGCCAGCCTGACCCTGCGGCCGCATAGGGTGGAGACGTTCTATAATATCGTCCGCTGCCAAAGGATCACGGCTGAAGATGGCGATCTGATCCGGCGCATGGACGCGGCGCTGGAACTGCCGGGCCTGGACGATCAGCGGCGATCCATGCTGGAGTTGGCGCGCGGCAAGGCTTTTGAACACCTCGGCCGGTACGACAAGGCGATGGCGTCCTTCGATGCGGCCGGCGAGGCGCGGGCGCGGGCGGTTCCTTTTGATCTCAAGCGCCTCACCCGATCGGTCGATGCGCTCATCGCGCGTTTCGACGGTGAAACCCTCGCCCTCGCCCACGCCGCTTCCAACGCCGATCCGACGCCGGTCTTCGTGCTCGGCATGCCCCGTTCGGGGACGACGCTGTGCGAGCACATTTTGGCCAGTCACCCCGATGTCGCGGGCGCGGGCGAGCTGCAGTTCTGGACGACGCATGGCCCGCCGCTCATGGGAACGGGTCCGCGGAGCCTGGACGAAACCTTCGTCGCCGACACGGCGGCGTTCTATCTGCGGTCCTTGCGCGGCTTTTCCAGCTCAGCCGCGCGGGTCGTGGACAAGACGCCGCTGAACTTCTTCTGGATCGGCTTGATCCACATCATCTTTCCCGGTGCGACGATCATCCATTGCCGCAGACGGCCGATCGACACGGCGATCTCCATCCACCAGACAGGGTTCGCGTCCTGGCAAAGCTTCCCGACGGGCGGCGAGGATCTCGTCGGCTTCTATAGGCAGTACCAGCGATTGATGGCCCATTGGCGCGCCGTTCTGCCGCCGGGCCGGATGCTCGAGGTCGACTACGAAACCCTGACCGCATCGCCCGACGACGAGATACGGCGAATGATCGCCTGGGCCGGTCTGGAATGGAACGACGCCTGCCTGCGCCCGCATGAGAGCAGCCGGATCGTCAGGACGCCCAGTCGCTGGCAGGTGCGCCAGCCGATCAACACCGGCTCGGTCGATCGCTGGCGGCGATACGAGCGCTACCTGGGGCCTCTGGCGCCGCTCGGCGCCACGCTTGGGTAGAGAGCCCTCCCCCTACGGAAAAGACCCGTCGCGTGCGCGAACCGTCAGGCCCTGAGGGCCAAAGCCGTCCGGCGGCGCAGGGCTGCGCCGAGCGCGGCGAAACCCGCGATCATCATAGTCCAGGCGCCGGGCTCGGGCACGGAGGCCGGGGTGATCGAAGTCACCTCCAGCGCGTCGCCCTCGCCGCCATCCGTGGCCAGCTGGAAGTAGAAAAAGCCGTTCGGCGCGGTGCTGGTGGCGCCAACAAGGTTGAAGTCGCCGCCGCCGCCGCCGTCGGGGTCACCGTAGAAGTCGCTTCCGCCGCTGACGGGCTGGCCGATCAACTGCTCCGTCAGGTTGAGAGCGGTGGGCGACCAAAAGATGAAAGACGCGAAATCGGACAATCCGAAAGTTCCATTACCGGCGTCCGCGCCCGTAATTGTGATCGACAGTCCGGTGACATCCGCTGTTGGAAAATAGATTTGGTTTGAGCCCCCCAACGAGGGCAACGTGTCGTCCACCGTGATGTAGCCGGTGGCGGAAGCGCCGTTGCCTTCAGGTGCGCCGCTCCAGGTGATATCGTACGTCGTGAAGGTGGTCGCGGACGCCGCGCCCGCCGCGATCATGGCTGCTGTGGCGACCGCGCCGCAAACGATGCTCGTATATTTCATGATGCCCCCTGAACGCCGCCTCTCACACAAAGGCGTCGGGTTGAACCTGCAAAGCGAATCTGGGCGGGAGCAAGCGATCGGGGCGCTGAATATGGCGACAATTCGTCACGTGACGACTGGACAGCACCCCTTCGATGAGAAGTGGGAATTAATGGCGCGCCTAAGGGGCGGGACACGATTTGCCCTCGGCTGCCCGCTGATTGGGTTTTGATCCGGGGCCCGGCGTTCGAATCGCCTCGCCCGCGCCAGATTTGGGAATTAAAACAGACGGGTGCGGCCAGAATTCACCCGGACGAGTGTCCCGATTCCGAAGTTCGCAGGCGCTTGTGGCGGGCTCGGAGCGAGGGCCTCGCCGCCGATGGACGCGATCCCTTCTCTGGATCGCGCGTCGGGGCCAACACATTGGCGCATAGGCCCCCGGCGAGCTAGGGTGGCGCGCGACACTCAAGAACGGTGGGGGCCGAGCCAACGAGAGGAATCTGACAGATGGCGATTTCGCAAAAGGAAGAGGCGCGAGCCTTGAACGCGGACGAGCATGAGCTGGTCGTGAAGTCCCATCATCCGAACCTCCAGGCTTTGCCGGACGGGGAGCTTGCCGATCTGGTGAAGCTGATCCGCGCGCGTCGCGAGAAGGCGAAGTCTCAAGCGGACCAACGCCGCCGCGAAATGCGCGGCAAGGCCGCTCCGAAAGGGGCGGCGCCGTCCAAGGAGGATGAAGGCTCCAAGGTGAAGGTGGCTGTGCTGGCGATGGCCATGCGGCGTCTCAATAGCGAGGTCGCCCGCCGCCGCCAGATGGCCGCCAGCGTCACACTGGCCGACAACGCGAAGAAAGCCCTGGCAATGAAGCGCGGCGCCGAGAGCAAGGGCGCGACCTTTAACAGCCGTCATGCCCGCGAGGGTATGCGGAACGCGTCAAACCAGCGCGCCCAGAAACTGGTCCGCCCGATGGAGACCGGGCGTCTGCGTAAGGCCGCCAGCGTCGCCCAGGCCAAGCGGGACGGGCGCTGACCTGCTGGCCCAGTCTAATCCTTGGCGCCGAACAGGCCCTTGACCAGCCCCATGAGGCCGCTCGAGGCGCCCGCGCTCTCCGCGGCGTCGCCCGCTCCGCCGGCGCCGCCCAGAAGACCGCCGACCGATCCCATCAAGCCGCCGAGCATCCCCTGGACGCCCTCTGAGGCGTTCTCGGCGTGACCCTGCAGGAGCGGCATGACGTGGGGAAGAAACTGCTGAACCAGGTCAGGCGATATGCCGGCCTTTGCGGCCAGCCCTTCCACCATCCCATCTTGGGCTCCGCCGTTGGTGACATGGTCGAGGACTCCACCGAGGAGGCCTTGAGCCTGGTCAGGGCTTAGGCCCACCTTCCCGGCCACGTTCGTCAGAGCGTCGCTCGATGCGATGCCCGATACAATTTCCTGAATGTCCATGGCGTGCTCCTTCGCGAGGTCGCAACCAGAGCCTAGACCCCTCACGCATTGGCATCAATGTGAAGGGCCGCTGCGCCCGGTTTTGGCGGCCCGTCAGCCTCGGTAGGTTCGCTTCAACCCCAAAGGCGGCGAGAGGGAGTGTCAAAGCAAATTCCATTCTGCTGTTCTTGAGGCCGCGCGTTCACGACATGCGTTTCCGTCAGGCAAATGTTCCCACGGACGGGCGCGAGCGCTCATTTCCTGGGCATTTGCAGGAAATTGCGACGAGGCTCGGCCTTGCCGATCTGATTTCCGTTGTCTGCCGCCCACCTCGCCATAGCATCGAGACATGAGGCGTCGCTGACGACTTTGCCCCTCCTGGGGCATTTCCTCCCTAACTGGCCGCGCCGGGTGCGCGGCCTTTTTAGGGGGAGCTTCCCAACGGTCCTGACCTCATGAAGGGGTGGCGGTGTGAGCCTGAACGCAGTCATCCGGCGGGTGCTAGGTCCGATCTTCGGCGGATGGGAGTTGACCCCCCGCAGAGTTCCGCCGCCCGGCGCCTGCCAGGAAGCCGCCAGGAAACCCGGCGGCTGGATCTATGCGATGGGCGGCGGCCTAAATCCTGCCGGCGCCCTGCGGCCGGAGGCCATCGAGGGCGGTTGGAAGGTCAGCGACGACGGCAAGATCGTTGGCGGGTTCATCCGCAATCCGAAATACGATCCCAGAGCCTGTTTGCTCTAGTCGGCGCCACGCCTGACGAAGGCGTTGAGACATTCTCGGCTCAACTTGGCGATCGAGCTGCGCTCGCCGCGCTCCAACCCGCCCTCACGCACTTAGGCTGACGGCACGCGCGGAGGCGCCAATCTTGATGGGCGGACACTTCCCGGGGTCGCTGGGCGGACAGATGAGGATCGGCGGGCAATCAGGTGGCGTGCAATTGGGTATGCATGGCGTCGTAGGCGGCACTTCCGATTGGCCCTGAAGCGGCGCCCACACCTCATCCCGGATCAGGGTCCGTGTCGCCCTAAGCTCGGCCGACTGAACGATTTCGCCGAGACTGGCCGAGAGGGTGGATCCCACCGGCCATGCCTTCGACATGACGCACGGGCTGACACCGCCATCGGGTGCGATGCATAGACTGCCCCGCCAGCACACGCCACAGAGCGCCTGGAGCCCCGTCTCGCCGCACGCCACATCTCCCCCTCGCCCGACGGCGCGGGCTTCGTCCACCGTGACCCGCTCGACGCCGAGGCCCTGGATGAACGCCAAGGTCTCGGCCGCGCGATCACGATTCGCCTCCATGGAAATGACGCCCACACGCAGTTGCAGCCCGGCGTCGACCATCGCCCGGAGATTGGCGATCGTGCGCCGATGCGATCCCGGGCGCGCCGTTACGGCGTCGTGGATGTCGGGATCGTCCGCGTAAATCGATACGGCCACCGACACATCGTGCCGGACGAAGCAATCCAGCAGCGCCGGCGGCAAACGCGTGCCGTTGGTATAGACCTCCACATATTCGAAACCCCGCGAACTGGCATGCGCGATCAGGTCCGGCAGACCGCGATGCACCGTCGGCTCGCCGCCGATGAACTGCACCGCCCTGCACCCGATTTCGGCGGCCTCGTCGAGCAGGCGGCGAAAATCGTCAGTGTCCAAAACGTCCTCGCGTTCAGGGTGAGGACCGGAGTCGGCGTAACAATGAACGCAGGCCAGATTGCAGCGGTTGGTCAGTTCCAACCAGATGAACCGAAGGCCGTCGGCCGGATCGCTTTCAAAGTGAGGATTGAGCGCGTTCATGGGCGGGACGCTCCTGGATTGAGTGGACGTCGGGTCACAAATGCAGATGTTTACGCTGGGGAACGACTGCCGCCAGAAGACTGGCCAAGCCGCGCCAGCGCAAAATCAAGTCTTCGTGAAAGGGAAGTCGGCCGAGGGTCCTCGACACACTCGCGGACATAGATCGAGCTTGACCAAAATTCGTTTATAGACGAATATCGCCAATGTTCGAGATTCGACATTACCTCACCAAAGACCAGCGGGATTTCTATCTGGAATGGCTGCGGCGGGTGCGAGACACCAAAGCCAAAGCGGCCGTTATCCGCCGCGTAAACCGCGTCGAACTCGGCGCCTGGCGATCATAAGCCTTGCCGAGAAGGCGTGTGGGAACTTCGCATCGACCAAGGCCCCGGCTACCGCGTGTACTACGCACGAGCAGGGGCGGCGATCATTCTGCTCCTGTGTGCGGGCGACAAGCGCACTCAGGACACGGACATTACCAAGGCCTGCGATTACTGGCGCGACTGGCAAAGTAGGAGCGGGACTTAGGAGGAATGCGATGAAAGATAGATCACATGATGAGGCAATGGCCGATCTCTATCGCGAGGATCCGGCCCTGGCTGTCGAGCTGCTCAACAGCATCCTTGAGGACGGCGATCAAGGCGAACTCATGATCGCCCTTCGCCAGATGGCCAAGGCTTTCGGCGGTGTTCCCAAGGTGGCGGAGCAAGCCCACTTAAACCCAACGCAGCTCTATCGAACGCTTTCGCCGGACGGAAACCCGGCCTTCAGTAGCCTGTCGGCAATCCTCAAGGTGATGGGCCTGCGACTGGCCGTGCAATCCGTCCAACCCCCGACGGTTCACGCATAGGGCCTGCACCCCAACCAGCCGCCCTGCGTTGAGCGGGTGCGAAACACGGACAATGGCCGACCCGGTAGGTGGCGGAAGGTTTAGCCATATCGCGCGCCGCGTTTAAGCCGAACGCTACATGGTCGCCAACGCTGTCGGATCGCCAGCAAGCGCGACAACACGCCACCTCGACGCGGCCCGCCTCAACCTTCACTTGACCTTGCGCGGCGCTGGCCGCCGCCTCGGGGGATGATCAATGTCGGGTTCGGGGCGAGCGAAGTGACCACGGCCCCTCCCGAAGGCGCCGCGCCGCACCCGGCCCCGCCCAACATGCTCGAGACCCTGCAAAAGGTCATGGCCTCAGAGCACGATACGCTGAAACTGCGCTGCCAGAAGTGCGGCCACCAGGATGAATGGACCAGAGCCAAGGCCCTGGAAACCTTCGGCGCCGACGCCTCCCCCTCTCTGGTTCGCCATCGCCTGGTGTGCGGCGCCTGCTACGCGCGGGGCCACTCAGAGGTCTGGATTTGACGGCGACGTCACTCGATCACGCCCTCGGGAGACACGCCCATGATTCCTGAACATCGGAGGAGAGACAATATGCGCCTGCCCAGTCGATCAAGAGCTGTGGCGATTGCTCTGGCCTTGAGCGTGTCTTGGGTGCCCGCCTCATCGTGAAGCTGACCCAGACCTTGTCGGCGTCATCGCCCTCAATCCGTTCAGTCGGGCTCGCCGCGCCAAGGACGATCCCGATGAAGAAGCCGTCCGCCACGTCGATCAGCCGCGCAAGGGCGAGGCGGCCGAGCCGTATGTGAACCACCTGGCCGAGGTTGCCGAACTGGTGGCGCGGGCTACGCGGGCGAACGATCCGGAGGTCATCATCGCCGCCGTCCTGCACGATACGGTGGAGGATACCGAGACCTCGATCGAGGAGCTGAAGGCGTTGTTCGGCGAGCGCGTGGCCGGCCTGGTCGCCGAGGTCACCGATGACAAGTCGCTGCCGAAGCAGACCCGGAAGGATCTGCAGGTGGCGCACGCCGCCCACGCCTCCAGGGGCGCCCAGATCATCAAGCTGGCTGACAAGACCTCGAACCTTCGTTCGTTGGCCGCCAGCCCGCCCAAGGATTGGAGCCAGGAGCGATGCGCGGAGTATGTGGCCTGGGCGAGCCGGGTGGTGGACGCCTGCCGCGGGGCCGATCCCTGGCTCGCCGGCCAGTTCGATCTCGCGGTAGAGGCGCTGCGGGGGGCGGGGCCGGCGGGGTCGGGCGGATAGGCTCGATCAACCGAGTTCGCGCTTCTCATACACGACTTCAATCCGGCTGCCGTCCCAGACGTAGCAGAGGTGACGCTCCTGGCGGGCGTTGGTGAGAAGACGCGGACGGAAGATGGCCACGCACGCGCCGCCCGGGCGTCGCACGCTGTCATAGGCGATGCCGTTCGACCCGTCCTTCCGCAGCGTCTTCGCCAGATACTGGCCGGCCCCATAGTTGTCGTTGTGGTAAACCAGGGGATAGGCCGACCGGCGCCCGCGCAGGTCGTGCAGCTCGCCGTCGAGGTCCACGAGATAGACCCGCATGTCGAGGTCCATGCGCCCTTGCGCCGTCGCGCGCATGAAGCGCTCCCGGTGGTGCGCCGTCTCGGCGATGGCGGTGCTGAGGTCGTTCGCGGCGTAAAACACGCCATAGGCGCCGTCCGAGAACCGGCTTCCCTCGGGGTTGAGGTGAGTGAAGGCGGCCATGATGCTGGCGCCGGGGCCGCTGACGCGATCCTCGGGCGAGATGAGACTGATATCGCCGGCCTCGTCCCGAAGCCTGGGGTTGGTCAGGGATTCCAGCGCGAAGATCGCCTCAAGATCGTCCGGCTCGGTCACGCGCTCGAAGAGCTGAACGGGCGGAAACCGGCTGGGGATGATCCGGTGGCACGGCTTCCACGAAACGTGGCGGGCCGCGGGCGTCACGCCCATCCGCCCCGCTGCGCATCCAGATATTGCCTGACGACGAACAGGTCGGCCACCTGGCCGGACAGCATCCGGCTGAGGGCGGAGCTCCCGCCGAACAGGGGAGCGGTGTTCGGCCGCCTCACCCAAGCGTCCGACGCCGTCTCATCGGGAAGCAGGATCTGCAGCGCCCTGTAGACGCCCAGGATGTACGAGATGCGCTCCAGCGTATCCTTGGGCAGGGTGGTGTTCGGGTCCTTCTTCCACTTGAAGAACGTCGAGCGCGCGGTCAGCCCGAGCAGAGTCATCTGCTCGTCCACCGAGAGGCCCCACAGGTCCGCGATGCGGAAGAACGTCCGCAGCGCCGGGCCTGACAGGCCCTTCCGGTCGATGGATGGCGCGGGTTGCGTCTGCAGAGCCATGGCGGGTGTCCAAATATGGTCTATTAAACATGGATGGTCCATTTATGGACGAAATGCAAGCCTGAAGACACCCATTTCTCTCCGACCCAAAATCCAGCTAGCTTCCGTCTCAAGCCGGGAGGGCCCATTCCATGAGCGCGGTCCAGCTGATCGGGGTGGCGGCGAGTCTCAGCCTGCTGGCGGGGTGGCGGCTCTACGCCTGCATCCTGGCCACGGGCCTGGCCATGCGCTTCGGCTGGCTGCATATGCCCGAGCAGGTCCACGCCCTCAGCATACTGGCCAACCCCTGGGTCCTCGGCGTCGCGGCGCTGGGCGCCGTGGCGGAGTTCTTCGCCGACAAGGTGCCCTGGCTCGACAGCCTGTGGGATGGCGTCCACACCATCATCCGGCCGGTGGGCGGCGCGCTGCTGGCCCTGGCGGTGGTCGATCCGCACAATCCCACCTGGCAGGTGGTGGTGCTTTTGGCGGGTGGCAGCGCGGCGCTCCTCAGCCACAGCGCCAAGGCCGGCGCGCGCGTGGTGGCCAACGCCAGCCCGGAGCCGGTGAGCAACCTGGTGATGAGCTCCACGGAGGATGTGGTCAGCACCGGCGGCCTGCTGCTCGTCCTGTCGCACCCTGGCGTGGCCATCGCCGTGGCGGCGGTGTTCCTGGTGGTGGTGATCGCCCTGCTGGTCCTGGCCTGGCGCCTGCTGGGCAGTTTACGCCGGCTGTTCGCCCCCCGCCCCAAAGACCCACCGTCTCAACCGTGATCGACGGTAGCCCGGACCCCTGACTCCGCTCATCCCCGCGAAAGCGGGGACCCAGGTTTTTTCGGCCGGGCGGGTGAGTTGTTGGGCGACACTCTTTCACCGCCAAGACACCAAGGCGCAAAGAAGGAACAGGGGCGTCTTGGCCTACTTTACGTCTTGGCGGTCTATTTGGCCTGGAACCGCATCCGCCGAGGGGTCACAAAAAAACGCCTGGGTCCCCGCTTTCGCGGGGATGAGCGGAAGAGAGATGCCAAACCTCTCCCCATGGGAGAGGTGACTAAACCTCCAGGTCCACGCTCACCGGGGCGTGGTCGCTGGGCCGCTCCCAGGCGCGCGCATCGTCGTGGATGCGGGCGTTCGATGCGTCCTTCAGGGCCGGGGTCAGCCAGATGTGGTCGAGCCTCAGGCCGCGTTGGGAAAGCCGGAAGTCCGCCGCGCGATAGCTCCACCATGACGCCAGCTTGGTGGGCTCGGGATAGGCCGCGCGCACCGGATCGTGGAAGCCGAGGCTGGCCTGCAACGCCGCCATGGCCGCCACCTCCGGCGGCGTGTGGCTCACCACCTTGGACATGTAGTTGTGGTTCCACACATCGAACTCGCCAGGCGCCACGTTGAGATCGCCGGCCAGGATCAGCGGCGCCGCCGGGCTTCGCTCGGCCATCTCGGCGGTCAGGCGGGCGAAGAAATCGAGCTTGTGGTCGAACTTGGGGTTTTCGGCGCGGTCGGGGATATCGCCGCCGGCGGGAATGTACAGGTTGTGGATCTCCACCCCGGCGATCTTGGCGGAGACGCACCGCGCGTGGCCCTCGCGGCACAGGCTAAGCGGCGCTACCGCCTCGATCGGCAGGCGCGAGGCGATGGCGACGCCGTGCCAGCCCTTCTGGCCGCTGATGGCCAGGTGCGGCAGGCCCGCGTCGATAAACGCCTGGCGGGGGAACTCAGCCTCCTGGCATTTGATCTCCTGCATGGCCAGCACGTCCGGCGCTTGCTCGGCGATGAACCTGGCCGCCTGCTCGGCGCGCAGACGCACGGAATTGACGTTCCAGGTGGCGATCCTCAGGCGCATGCCTAACCCGCCGCCGGCCGCTTCATGGGCGCGCTCGTGGGCGAGAGCTCGAAGAACGCGTTGGGCAGCGCCTTGCTCCGGCCGAAGTCGGCCAGGGCCACCCGGGTCACGCCGCCCTGCGGGTCGGTGATCGCCCACCCGGTTAGGGCCACGGGGGCCTCGCGAAAATCGAGCACGATCTGGCCCTCGTTGTGCTTGGAGGCCCGGCGCGCGGCGATGGAAAAGCCGCCGGGCCGCCGCTTCACGGAGCCGATCTCCACCTGCTTGTCGATGCGGATGTCCCGCGACAGCAAGACCCCCAGCGGCGTGGTCCCCAGCGGATAGGCGTCCAGCGTCCCCAGGCGCCGGTTGAGCACGGCCACACGGAACCCGTTGGACGCCACAACCAGGCCGGACGGCGGGTCATACTCGAACCGCGCCTTGCCCGGGCGGTGCAGATAGAACGTCCCGGTGGTCACGCGCCCCGCCGGATCCGTCTGCGTGAACCGCCCCATGGCGCTGGACAACCCCAGCAAATACGCCCGCCCCCGCTCAATCAACGCCTGGTCCTCAGCGCTGAGCGCCAACGCCGGCGAGAAGACGGCCGCAAGGACCAAACCCAGCGCACCGCGGCGTGAAAGCATCAAAAAATCGGACATGAGCGACGTCATAGAGCCTCGAGCCCCGCCTGGGGAGGGGGGCTGCGAATGGCCCGCACGCCCATATTTTTCCCTACCGTCATGGCCGGGCGTCAGTCCCGGCCATCCATTTGGCCCGTGTGGATGGGTGGCCATGTCAGGCATGGCCAGGGTTCGGCGCTTCAACCGCAACTGAAATGCTTTGCCTTGGCCGCGCCCGGCGCCGCCACCCGCCATCTGGCGTTCTTGGATGGCCGGGACTTGCGCCCGGCCATGACGTTCGTTGTTTGGAGCAGACTTGGGCGATCGCCCCACCTCTCAGGGGTGCGCCCCCTACGGCGGTGGCCCGGCCAATATATCCCTCTTCCCCGCGTGGTTGGCGACGCTGACGACGCCTTCCTGCTCCATGCGCTCGATGAGCGAGGCGGCGCGGTTGTAGCCGATCTGCAGGCGGCGCTGGATGTAGCTGGTGGACGCCTTGCGGTCGCGGGTGACGATGGCCACGGCCTGGTCGTAGAGATCGCCGGCCTCGCCGCCTTCGCCGCCGCCCATGCCGTCGCCATCATCTTCCTCGTCGATGGCGGTGACGTCGGGCACATAGTCCGGCTTGCCCTGGGTGCGCAGGAACCGCGTCACCGTGTCCACCTCGCCGTCGGAGACGAACGGGCCGTGCAGGCGGACGATGCGCCCGCCGCCGGCCATGTACAGCATGTCGCCCATGCCCAGCAGCTGCTCGGCGCCCTGCTCGCCCATGATGGTGCGCGAGTCGATCTTGGAGGTGACCTGGAAGCTGATCCGGGTGGGGAAATTGGCCTTGATCGTGCCGGTGATCACATCCACCGACGGCCGCTGGGTGGCCATGATCAGGTGGATGCCGGCGGCGCGCGCCATCTGCGCCAGGCGCTGGACCGCGCCCTCAATGTCCTTGCCGGCCACCATCATCAGGTCGGCGACCTCGTCGATCACCACCACCAGATAGGGCATGGGATCGGGGCGCAGCTTTTCCTCCTCGAAGATCGGCCGCCCGCGCTCGTCGAACCCGGTCTGGACGGTGCGCACGAAATGCTCTTTTCGCCCTTGGGCTTCACGCGCGCGTTCGTTGTAGCCGGCGATGTTGCGCACCCCTATCTTGGACATGCGCCGATAGCGGTCCTCCATCTCCTTCACGGTCCATTTGAGGGCCACGATGGCGCGCTTCGGGTCGGTGACCACCGGCGCCAGCAGATGCGGAATGCCGTCATAGGCCGACAGCTCCAGCATCTTGGGGTCGATCATGATGAACCGCACCTCTTCGGCCGTGAGCCGGTAGAGGATGGAGAGGATCATGGCGTTGACGCCCACCGACTTGCCGGAGCCGGTGGTGCCGGCGATCAGCAGGTGGGGCATCTTGGCCAGGTCGACCACATAGGGCTCGCCGCCGATGGTCTCGCCGAGCGCCAGCGGCAGGATGTGGCTGGCCTTCTCGTATTCGGTGCTGGAGAGGAGGTCGCGCAGATAGACCGTCTCGCGCCGGGCGTTGGGCAGCTCGATGCCGATGGCGTTGCGCCCGGGGACCACGCTGACGCGACAGGCCGCCACGCTCATGGACCGGGCGATGTCGTCGGAGAGAGCCACCACGCGCGCCGACTTCACCCCGGCGGCGGGGACCAGCTCGTAAAGCGTGACCACGGGACCCGGGCGGATGTGGTCGATCTGGCCGCGGACGCCGAACTCGGCCAGCACGTTCTCCAGCAGCTGGGCGTTCTGGCGCAGGGCCTCCTCGTCGAAGGTCGAGGCCCGCTCCTTGGGCTTGGCCAGCATGGCCAGCTCGGGCAGGCGGAAGCCCGAGGTTTCGTTGAAGGGCAGGGCGGGTTGCGTTTCGCGCTTCTCGCGGTCCGACGCGCGCGGCCCGGTCCGGGGCTGCTTGATGGCCAGCGCGCCGCCGGCCGCCACGCCGTCTTCCGACTCTTCCTCGTCCTCGTCTTCTTCGTCTTCCTCATCCAGGGCGGTCGCGCTGGCGGCGGCGCGGAGGCTTGGAGCGGGCGCGCGCGCCGGGGCGGGGGCCTTCTTGGCGTCGCGCAGCAGGGGGGTGACGGCGCGGCCCAGGAAAAGGGAAAGGGACATGGCCGCCAGGCTCGAGATGGCCAGGATGCAGGCCGCGATGACGCCGGGCGCCGGCGCGTTGGCGGACTTCAGGGGCTGGAACAGCAGGTTCGCCACCCCGTCGCCCATCATGCCGCCCAGGCTCCCGGCCAGTGGCCACGAGGCCGGCGGCGGCGGGATGGACGCCGCGCCCGCCAGGGCGACGATGCCGATGGCCGCCAGGATGAACCTGAGCGTCAGGCGCGCGGGCTTGCGCGGCGGCGCGCCATTGATCACCCGGGCGACGCCCGCGCCGATCAGCAGAAGAGCGAGCGCCCAGGCGCCGACGCCCAGGCTCTGAAAGCCGATGTCGGCGAAGTTCGCGCCCACCGCGCCCAGCAGATTGTGGGTGGGTCCGGGTCCGGCGGTGTCGAAGCTGGGGTCCGCCGCGTGATAGGTGGCGAGGATCGCCAGCAGCACCGCGCCGACGACGGTCGAGGCCACGCCGCACAGCCGCGCGCGCAGGATCGGCGTCCACAGCTGAGTGAACGCGCGCCTCCAGACCTTGAAATCACGCCACCGCTTGGCGCCTCTCGCCATATCCCACCCCAATGAAGAGATTCGCCCGCCCAGACTACAACGTCGAGCCTGCGTCGAAGAGGGTTAAGGCCCGCTTTAATTTGGGGGAGATCTGGCGGGCGCCGTAACCCCTCACCTTCCCACGCCCCTCCGGGGCGCGGGCCCCTTCCTCTCCCGATGGGACAGGTAATCCTAGCTAAACCTCTCCCTGAGGGAGAGGGAGGGGCCCAAAGCAAAGCTTTGGGAGGGTGAGGGGTTACGAGGTTGGACGCCCCGCCTCATACTCAGCCAGCGACGAGACCGTCACGTCCAGGTCGGTGACCAGGCCGTTGTGCAGGGAATAGACCCAGCCGTGGACGCTCAACTCCTGGCCGCGCGCCCAGGCGTCGCGGACGATGAGGTCGGAGGAGACGTTGCGCACCTGGCGGATGACGTTCAATTCGGTCAGGCGGTCCTGGCGCTCGCGGTCCGAAGGCAGCGCGGCCAGCTCGTCCCGCCGCTCCTCGGCGATCTCGCGGATCGGGTGCAGCCAGTGGTCGATGAGGCCGTGGCGCTGCTCCTCGAGCGCCGCCCTCACCCCGCCGCAGCCATAGTGGCCCACCACCAGGATGTGGCGCACGTGCAGGATCTCCACGGCGTACTGCAGCACTGACAGATAGTTGGAGTCCTGCGGCGGGGCGAGATTGGCGACGTTGCGATGCACGAACAGCTCGCCCGGATCGAGATCGACGATCTCGTTGGCCGGCACGCGGCTGTCGGAACAGCCGATCCACAGAAAGGCGGGGGTCTGCTGGCGTTCCAACCGGGTGAAGAAATCCGGATCGACGCGCCGCTTGCCCTGCGACCAGGCGAGGTTTCGGGCCTTGAGGTCGTCGAGCACGGCGCCGTCAGACGATGTTGAAGTCGAGGACGCCGACGCCCTCGATCTCGCCATGGACGGCGTCGCCGCGCGCCAGCGGCCCCACTCCCTCAGGCGTGCCGGTGAAGATGAGATCGCCGGCCTCGAGCCGCCACAGGCGCGAGGCCTGGGCGATGATCTCGGCCACATTCCAGATCATGTCGGCGACCACGGCGTCCTGGCGCGTCTGGCCGTTGATGGTAAGTTGAATGCGACCCTGCGGCGCGGGGCCGTCGGCCGGGCGGATGGCGCCGATGGGCGCGGAGCGGTCGAAGCCCTTGGCGGAGTCCCACGGCTGGCCCTTGGCGCGGGCCGCGCTCTGCAGATCGCGCCGGGTGAGATCGACGCCCACGGCGTAGCCGAACACCAGGGCCAGTGCGGCGTCCACGGCGACGTCCTCGCCGCCCGCGCCCAACGCCGCCACCAGCTCGACCTCATGGTGCAGATCGTGGGTGGCCGAGGGGTAGGGTATGGCCGCGCCTGAGGCGACCACGGCGTCGGCGGGCTTGGAGAAGAAGAACGGCGGGTCGCGGTCGTCGCCGCCCATTTCGCGCCGGTGCGCGGCGTAGTTGCGGCCCACGCACAGGATGCGCCGGACGGGAAAGCGGCCCTCCGATCCGACGACGGCGACGGAGGCTCCAGGCGAGGCGACGGGCAGGGCGAGGCTCATGGCGGCGGCTTTCTAACCGTTCTTTCACTTGCCGCCCAGCGCTGTGGCATGCATTGCCGCCCTGGGGCGTTTTTTCTCGCACCGCCGAGCCAGAGGCCGCGCCGAATGCTGATCATCGAATCCCTGAGCCATGTCTACAGCGGCGGGGTGCGCGCGCTGAGCGATGTGAGCCTGACGATCCCGAATGGCATGTTCGGCCTCCTGGGTCCCAACGGCGCCGGCAAGTCGACCCTGATGCGCATCGTCGCCACCCTGCAGACGCCCACCTCCGGCTTCGTGCGCTTCGACGACATCGACGTCCTGGCCAATCCCGACGCGCTGCGCCGCACCCTGGGCTATCTGCCCCAGGACTTCGGCGTCTATCCCCGCGTGACGGCGCTGGAGATGCTCGATCACCTGGCGGTGCTGAAGGGCCTTTCCGAGCCCAAGGCGCGCAAGGCGGTGGTGGAGGGGCTGCTTCGGCAAGTGAACCTGTGGGAACACCGCAAGCGCGCCCTGGCCGGCTATTCCGGCGGCATGCGCCAGCGCTTCGGCATCGCCCAGGCCCTGATCGGCGAGCCGCGCCTGATCATCGTCGACGAGCCCACCGCGGGCCTCGACCCCGAGGAGCGCAATCGCTTTTTGAACCTGTTGGCCGAGATCGGTGAGAACGTGGTGGTGCTGCTCTCCACCCATATCGTGGCCGACGTGGCCGATCTCTGCCCGGCCATGGCGATCATTTCCGACGGCCGCATCGTGCGGCAGGGCGCGCCCAGCGATCTCATGGCGTCGCTTGCCGGGCGCATCTGGATGAAGAGCGTCGACAAGGACGAACTGGCGGAGATCCGCGCCCACCACCAGGTGATCTCTTCACGCCTGTTCTCGGGAAAGACGGTGGTGCACGTGCTCAGCGACAATAATCCCGGCGCCGGCTTCGCGCCCACCCCCGGCGGCCTGGACGACGTCTATTTCTCGACCTTGGCCGAGGCCCACCCGCACGCGCTGGCGGCCTGACGCACGCCATGTTCGCCAAGGTCGCCGCCTTCGAATTCCGCCAGATCGTGCGCTCGCCGCTGTTCTGGGCGGTGGCGGGGATCTTCTTCCTGCTGCCCTTCGGCTATGTGGCCAGCGAACACATCCACATCGGCGACACGGCCAACGTCCACAAGAACTCGCCCTTCGCGACCATCCAGGTCGACCTGATCATGGGCATGTTCTTCATGTTCGCCTCGACCGCCTTCGTGGCCGGGGCGGTGATCCGCGATGACGAGACAGGGTTCGGCCCCATCCTGCGCGCCGCGCCCGTGACCAAGTTCGACTATCTGTACGGACGGTTCACCGGCGCCTTCGCCGCCGCCCTCCTGGCCTTCGCCTCGGTCACCGCCGGCCTGATCGTCGGGTCCATGCTGCCGGGCCTCGATCCGGATAAGTTCGGCGCCTTCCGCCCCGACGCTTACGCCTACGCGTTCTTCCTCATGGCCGGCCCGTCGCTGCTGCTCACCTCGGCGCTTTTCTTCCTCGTGGCCACTACCACCCGATCCATGGCCTGGGTGTTTGTGGCCGTGATCGTGTTCATCGTCGCCTACATCATCGCCAACATCGCGCTCGGGAAGCCGGACCTGGAGGCGATCGCGGGCCGATGGGATCCGCTCGGCTTGTTCAGCTTCGACGTGGCTACGCGCTATTGGACAGCCAACGACCGCAACAGCCTGCTGCCCGCCCTGAACGGGGCGCTGCTGTTCAATCGCCTGTTCTGCGTCGGCCTGGGCCTCGGCGCCCTGGCGCTCGCCTATCCGCTCTACCGCCATAGCGCCGCCCCCGGCCGCTCGGCGCCCCTCCCGGACCCGGAGATCGAGGAAGCGGTCACGCCCGCGGCGGCCCCGTCGGCCACGCGCCGGTTCGATAGCGCCGGCCTCTTCGCCCAGTTCGTCGAGCGCACCCGCTTCGACATGGGGCTGGTGTTCAGAAGCCCGGTGCTGTGGGTCATCCTCGCCCTGGCGCTCGGCAACGCCTCCATCAGCCTGTGGACCGGCACGGACGACGGTCGCTACGGCGCGGCCGTCTATCCGGTGACGCGTCTGCTCATTCCGGCGCTGGACGGCAGCTACACCTTCTTCGTGATCATCATCGCCGCGTTCTTCGCCGGCGAGCTGGTGTGGCGCGACCGCGACCGGCGCACCCACGAGATCATCGACTCGACGCCCGCGCCGGACTGGACCTTCATCGTTCCCAAGACCGCCGCGGTGAGCCTGGTGATGGCCGGGCTCCTCCTGGTGGGCGTTCTGGCCGCCGTCCTCGTGCAGACCTTCAAGGGCTACTACGACTACGAGCCCGGCGAATATCTGCTGTGGTATCTCGTTCCGGGCGTCGTCGACCTCACCATCCTCTCGGCCCTGGCGGTGTTCGGCCAGGTGATCGCGCCCAACAAGTTCGCCGGCTGGGGCGTGATGGTGATCTACATCATCGCCAGGTTTGCGTTGCCGGCCAACGGCTTCGAACACCACCTGTACTTCTACGGCGGGACCAATCCCGTTCCCCTGTCGGACATGAACGGCCAGGGCCGCTTCTGGATCGGCGCCTGGTGGTTCAGGCTGTATTGGAGCGCGTTCGCCCTGCTGCTGCTCCTGGGCGCCTACGCCCTCTGGCGGCGCGGCGCGACCAATTCGCTCGCCTCCCGCCTCCGCACCGCACCCCGGCGGCTTCGCGGACCGGCGTTGTGGATCGGGCTCGCGGCCGTCCTGGTGTTCGCCGGCGCGGGCGCCTTCATCTACCGCAACACCAACGTCCTCAACGACTACCGGACGGGACCCCGCGACGACCGGTGGCTGGCGGACTACGAAAAGACCCTGCTGCCCTTCGAGAACCTGCCGCAGCCCGAGGTCACGTCGGTGAAACTCAACGTGACCATCGACCCCGATGGTCCCTCGCTCGAGACCCGCGGCGTCTATGTGCTGCGCAACACCACCACCCAGCCTCTGCGCGAGGTGCACGTACGCTTCGACCGGGAGCTGGAGGTGCGCGCGCTGAGCGTCCAGGGCGCGTGGCCGAAGAAGACCTACGATAGGTTCGACTACCGCATCTTCGCCTTCGACACGCCCATGGCGCCGGGGGAAGAGCGCACGCTGTCCTTCGACACCCGCCTGGCCGAGCGCGGCTTCCGCAACGCCCAGCACAACACGCGCGACCTGACTGAGGTGGTGGACAACGGCACGTTCGTGAATTCGCTCGAGATCGCGCCGATCATCGGCATGGACCGCAGCCTCCTGCTCACCGACCGGGGCAAGCGCCGGGAATATGGGCTGCCCGTGGAGCTTCATCCCGCGCCCCTGGGCGACCAGGCGTCCCGCGCCCACAACTACATCGGTCATGGCGGCTGGGTGACCAGCGACATCACCGTGACCACGGCCGCCGACCAGACCCCGCTGGCGCCCGGCGATGAAGTCTCTGACGTGGTTCACGGCGCGACGCGCACCGCCCACTTCGTCTCGGCCAAGCCGATCCTGCAGTTCTTCTCGATCCAGTCGGCCCGCTATGCGGTGAAGAGCGAGACCTACAAGGGCGTCAAATTCTCGGTCTACTACTATCCCAAGCACGGCGAGAACGTGGACCGGATGCTGCGCGCCCTGACCACCTCCCTCGACTACTACCAGGCGAACTTCAGCCCCTATCAGTTCGATCAGGTGCGCATCGTCGAATTCCCCGACTACGCCCAGTTCGCCCAGTCCTTCGCCGGCACCTTCCCCTGGTCGGAGGGCCTCGGCTTCATCGCCGACTACCGCGACCCCAGCCGGATCGACATGGTGACCTATATCGCCGCCCACGAGTTCGCCCATCAGTGGTGGGCGCACCAGATCGTCGGGGCCGACCAGCAGGGCGCCACCGCGCTCTCCGAAACCCTGGCGCAGTACTCTGCCCTCCGCGTCATGCGCCAACTCTATGGCCCGGCCCACATCCGCAAGTTCCTCAAGTACGAATTGGACTCATACCTGCGCTCGCGCGGCGCCGAGGCGTCCGAGGAGCAGCCTCTGGAAAAGGTCGAGTCGGACCAGGGCTACATCCACTACCGCAAGGGCTCCCTGGTCATGTATCGGCTGGCCGACGAGATCGGCGAGGACGCGGTCAATCGCGCCCTGCGCTCTCTGCTGGCCAAATACGCCTTCAAGGGTGCGCCCTATCCCACCGCGCTCGATCTGGTGGCGGCCCTCCGCGCCCAGGCGCCGGCCGACAAGCAGCAGCTGATTACCGACCTCTTCCAGAACATCACCCTCTATGACCTCAAAGCCACGGATGCGGTCACCCATCGCCGGCCGGACGGCCGCTACGACGTGGCGCTCACCGTCAGCGCCGAGAAGCTCTACGCCAGTGGGACCGGGGTCGAGCATCCGGCGCCCATGAACGAGACGGTGGACATCGGCGCCTTCACCGCCATGCCGGGCGAGGCCGACTTCGGTCAGGGGAGCGTGCTGATGCTCCAGAAGGAGCCGATCGTCTCAGGCGTCCACACCCTGCATTTCATTACCGCGGTGAAGCCCAAGTTCGCCGGGATCGACCCCTACAACGAACTCATCGACCGCAACTCCGACGACAACACCATCGCCGTGCGGTGAAGCATTGAATCCCTCTCCCAGAGGGGGCAATTGTCCGGTTAACGTACCACACACCAGATGATGTAGATTCGGGTCACCGCTAGGTGCGCTGATTTGGTCCATGGACTCGACCTGACGTAAGGGCAATCTTCCGCCGCCTACCTCGGTTAGAGGCGTGGGCGGGGAGGATGCCACGTGGCCGAAGAAAAGACCGAAACCGGGCAAGCGGCCCCGGAGCCCTCAGAACGATTGGTAGCGGCTCGGATCAAGTTTGGTCCATTCATACGGGCGAACCCTGCTTCCTCAATCGAGGAGGCCAAAGAGCCCGGCGGCCATATTCGAATCGAGAAGCCATGGGGCGATAGCAGCGTCGCCATCATCATCCCCGATGAGGACGACGCCCTCGCAGCCGCGCTGAACTCAGTCATCCTCCCTGAGCGATTAGTCGCGATCTGGCATTCGGAGGAGGAATCCCTAGAGGTTATTTGGACGGCCCTAAGGTTGTCGAAGAGCTGGAGGGAGCTCGACGCGAGACAGTTCGACTATACATTCAAGAAAACTACGCACAAATGTCATTTTGGACCGTCAAGCGAGAAATTAATTGAAATCGCGAGACACACGCTTCCCCAGGAGCAGTCTGAAACCAATCACCGCAATATATATGAATTCTACAACTACGCCACGATGTCAGAGGAAGAGAGAAAGTCTGTAGGTATAGACCTTCCAAAATCGTTTTGGATTTCCGATATAAAATGGGAAGAATCGAGCGTCATAGTATTATTACAAAATCTAAACTTTTTTCTAACCTACTATGATGATTTATCCCCTACAGTAGTGATTTTAG
>Ga0302314_10006258_pt1 | contig 21619 bp, 21 predicted proteins | sample III_Palsa_N2_3_FD_200533 | JGI IMG/M metagenome (GOLD analysis project Ga0302314, IMG submission 200533) | Peat permafrost microbial communities from Stordalen Mire near Abisko, Sweden - III_Palsa_N2_3 | ecosystem: Environmental > Terrestrial > Soil > Palsa > Peat permafrost | place: Sweden...
CAAGGCCCACCTGGACACCCTCCTGCTCCGGGCCCGCGATCCGATCCGTCCCTCCGTTTTCTTCACCCGCAATGTGAAGACGGTGCTGGCCCGGATGAAAGCGGTCGGCGCCGAGGGGGCCGTGGCCAAGGTCAAGGATTCGGCCTATGAGACCGGGTGCCGGTCGCCGAATTGGGTGAAGATCCGTTTCTCGCTCCAACAGGAGTTCGTGATCGGCGGTTACACGGAGCCGAGGGGGAGCCGCTCCGGTTTCGGAGCCCTGCTCATCGGCTACCACCAAGAGGGGAAGCTCGTGTACGCGTCGAAAGTCGGCACGGGCTTCACCGCGAAGACTCTCGCGGAAATCTTCCGGTTGCTCCAGGCCCGCGAGCGGGGGAAGAGCCCCTTTCTTGCTCATGAATACAAGCGGAACCGCTGGACGCGGGGCCCGCTGACCCGGGCGCATTGGGTCCGTCCCGATCTGGTCGCCCAAATCGCCTTCACCGAATGGACCGGCGATGGATCGGTCCGCCATCCCGTCTTCCTGGGCCTGCGGAAGGACAAGCCGGCGAAGCAGGTGGTTCGCGAGCCGGTGGTTCGTTCCGGGTAATTTGTCCGCGAATCCGGGAGGGCGCTATTTTCAATGGGGCTTGGCTTTTGGCGCTTTCTTTCTATCTTCGCGGGGATGTCTTCTCCTGCGAGCGTGATCCTGGTGATTGATGATGCCGATGAGACCCGTTATGCGCTTTCCCGCTATCTGAAAAAGGCCGGGTTCGAGGTGAAGGAAGCGGCGGATGGGAAGACGGGCCTCGCCCTGGCCCAGCAGATTCCCGCCCTGATCATCCTCGATGTGATGCTGCCCGATGTGAGCGGCTTCGAGCTGGCGCGGGTGTTGCGCAACGACCCGAAGACCTCCCGGATCCCGATCCTGCAGGTTTCGGCGGCGTTCACCGAAAGCACGGACAAGGCGGAGGGGCTGGAGGGGGGCGCGGACGGGTACCTCGTGTTGCCGGCGGAGCCCGACGAGCTGGTGGCCCATGTCCGGGCGCTGCTCCGGCTGAGCCGGGCCGAGGGGAGCGCGCGCCAGCTGGCGGATCAATGGCAGGCCACCTTCGACGCCATCAATCATGCGGTCTGCCTCGTCGATGCGCATGGGCGGATCGAGCGTTACAACCAGGGATTCATCACCTTTTTGGGAGTCGTGGAGAAGGCCATCGTGGGGCAGTCCCTCGAGGAGTGCCTACGCCAAGCGGGGGTGGCGGATACTTCCTTCCTGACCGGGCCGTTTAGCGGCTATGCGGGGATGCGGGAAGTCGTCCTGCAGGCCAATACGTTTCAGATTTCGATCAGCCCCCTGGGAAAAAATCCCGAGAAGAAGGAAGGCGCCATTTGCGTCTTTTGGGATATCACCTCCTATCTGGGATATGAGCGCCGCCTGCTGCGCGACAAGCAGCAGCTCGTCGAGCAATTGGCCGCCAAGACGAAGGAGCTGGAAGACGCCTTGAGCCAGCGGAGCGCCTAGACGTTCACGTCGGGGGAGCCTGGCGACGCTGTTTTCGCGTTGGCGGCCGGGAGCTCGATCCAGAAGGAGCTTCCCTGGCCCGGCAGGGAAGCGACCCCCAAGGCGCCTTCCATCCGTTCCATCGCTCGGCGGACGATCGCCAGTCCCATGCCGTTGCCGGCGAATTTTTCAGGATAGATCCGCTCGAAGATTTCGAAGATCCGCTCCTGATGCTCGGGCGCGATGCCGATCCCGTTGTCGGTGATGGTCAACCGGACGCGGTCCCGGTCCTGCTGGTGTTGCGCCGAGAGTATGATCCTCGGCGTGGTCCCGGCGGCGACGAATTTGGCGGCGTTGGTCAACAGGTTCCAGAGAACCTGCCGCAAGGTGGCGCGATGGGCCCGCACTGCCAGGGCCGGATCGATCTCGACGAGCAAGACCGTCTTGCGCGCCGCGAATTCCTCCCGATGGCTGGAGAGCAATTCGGCCGACAGTTCCGCCAGGGAGACCGCTTCGAGTTCGAGGGCCTCCTTGCAGACTGTGCTGAAAAGGAGGAGGTCGTGGATCAAGACGTCCATGGTGCCCGCCGCTGCCCGGATGCGTTCCACGAAGAGCTTCCCCTCCGGATCGAGCTGCCCCGAGTGATCGGAAAGCAGCAGTTCCGAGAAGCCGTGCAGGGTGCGGAGGGGGGCGCGCAGATCGTGCGAGACTGAATAGCAGAATGATTCCAACCGGGCGTTGACCTCTTCCAGCGCGCGGGTCCGGCTCGAGACCCGTTCCTCCAACTCCTCGTTGATGCGGTGCAGCCGTTTCTCGGCATGGAGGACGGCGGTGATGTCCGAGAAGACGCAGGCCGTCTTCTTGCCCTGGCCTTCCCGGGCGGCGATCGGGTTGAGGGTGAGGCGGAATGAGTTGACCCCCAGGGTGATTTCCTTCGATTGAAACCGATCGCCGCGAATGCTTTCGAGAAAGGCTCCGTCCCGGACGCCCATCAGGGCGATCACCTCGGCGAACGAATGCCCGACGACCGACGACCGATCGAGGCCGATCAGATCGATGAAGGCCTGGTTGCACCGCTCGACCGCTTCGTCCGCGTCGAGGATGCAGATGCCGTTGCTGATGGCGTCGAAGGTTCCCTGCCATTGCGAGGCCAGTTCCCGGGCCAGGGTTTCGGCCCGGCGCGCCCGGAGGAGTGCCTGGACGGTGGCGACCAGCTCCTCGGGATCGATCGGCTGGACCAGATAGCCGTCCGCGCCCCCCTGCAGGCCGTGGGTGCGGTCGGCGCTCTGGACGAAGGAGGCGGAGGTCTGGAGGATGGGGATCGAGGCGGTGGCGGGATCGGCCTTGAGCCGGCGGCAGACCTCGAACCCGAGGATATCGGGCAGCCGGACGTCGAGCGTGATCAGGGAGGGATTCCGGGCCGCCAAGCGGAGGGCGTCAACGCCGGAGGCCGCCTCCCAGACCTCGAACCCGCTCCGGCGGAGGGAATGGGCCAGCGCGTAACGGGTCCCCTCGTTATCGTCGACCACCAGGATGACGTCGGGCTTGGCGGTCATGCCGTATTCACGGGCTCACGGATGGCGTCGAGGAGGAAGGCGAACGCTTCGCGGGAGGTTTCGTTCTTGGAAAGGAGGGCCGCGCCGAGCGATTTGAGGCGGTGCCGCTCCTCGCCGCTCAGATCCTTGGAAGTGTGGACGATGACGGGGAGGGAGCGGGTGGCGGTGTCGCTGCGCAGCCGTTCCAGGACCTCCCAGCCGCTCATGTCCGGCATGGTCAGATCGAGCACCACGAAGGAGGGGGAGGCTTCGCGGACCAGCCGCAGGCCGTCGTGCCCGCCAGCGGCCTCGACGGAGGAGCAACCCAATTCGGCCAGGAATCCGCGCACGATGTAGCGGGCGACGTCGTGGTCGTCGATGATCAGCGCCTTGCGGGTGGTGTCGCGGGCCAGGGTTTCGCGCAGCTTTTCCAGCAACCAATCCCGATCGACCGGCTTGAGCCGGAATTCGTCGGCGCCGAGGCTCAGGGCTTTCCCCTCGTTCTCGACCATGGTGACGACGAAGAGGGGGAGGGAGCGGAGGGCCTCGTTCTCCCGGATCTCGGTGATGAAGCTCCAAGCGCTCTCGTTTTCCAGGAGGATATCGAGGATGACCGCGATGGGGCGGAGCTTTTGCAGGACCTGCCGGGCTTCCTTGAGCGAGCGGACGGGAACCACCTGGAAGGCGGTCTCCTTCAGGTAGCTCTCGTAGATGAAGAGGGTCTCGGTGTTGTCGTCGATCACCAGGACGGGGAAGCGGGTGGGATCGAGTTCCCCGGTCAATTCCGGCATGAAGGTGATCTCGGTCGCCCCGCGATAGACCAGGGGGAGCGCGACGGAAAAAACCGAGCCCTGGCCCGGTGTACTCTGGATCGAGACGTTGCCCCCCAGCAATTCGGCCAGCTTGCGGGAGAGGGGGAGGCCGAGGCCGGTTCCCTTGACCTTTTTTTGGTGCGGCCCCTCCACCTGGGTGAATTCCTCGAAGATGCGGGCCTGGTCCTCGGAGGCGACGCCGATGCCGGTATCGGCCACCGAAATGACCAGGATGCGGCCCGGCTCGAGGCGGGCGGAGACGCGCACTTCCCCGCGCTCGGTGAACTTGAGGGCGTTGGAGATGAAGTTGCGGAGGATCTGGGAAAGCTTGCTCTCGTCGGTGTGGGCGGTGGGGATGCCGGCGGTTTCCTCGAAGACGAGGTTGATCGACGAGTTGTGCGCCAAGAGGGGGCGGAGCATGCCGCGCAGGGCGCCGAAAAGTTCCTCGATCTCGAACTCGACGGGGCGGATCACCACCTTGCCCGCCTCGACCTTGGAGAGATCGAGCAGGTCGTTGACCAGCTCGGAGAGATCGGAGGCGGCGCGGCGGATGAAGGAGATCTGCTTTTCCTGGTCGGCGGAGAGTTCCCCGTCGGTCCGGTCGAGGAGCATCCGGGAGAGGCTGAGGATCGAGTTCAGCGGGGTGCGGAACTCATGGGTCATGTTCGAAAGGAAGCGGGTCTTGATCTCCGAGGCGCGCCGCAGGTAGTCGGCCTTTTCGTCGAGCTCGGCGTAGAGAGCGACCACCCCGCGATTGGTGTCCTCCAGCTCGCGGTTGAGCTGGGCCAGCTCTCCCTGGCGCTCGGCCAGTTCGTCCATGGTGGCGAGGAGTTCCTGGTTTTGCCGCTGGATCTCCGTGAGGGGATCCTGATCGGACCGGCTCAGGTCGTCGAGGAGGCGGCTCAGATCGGCGGCGGAAAGGGAACGTGAATCGGTACGGATTTTCTTCAGCACGACGGTGGTGCCTTTGCCCGGGGACGATTCGATGCGGAATTCGTCCATCAGACGCCGCGCGCCCACGATGCCGACGCCCAGGCCGGTCTTGGAAACGTAGCGCCCGTCGAGGATGGTCTGCAGATCGGCGATGCCCCGGCCCTGGTCGGAAATCACGATTTCCAGGGAACGGCCGCCGTCGGCCAGCGCGAACTCGACCTTTCCGCCCGCCGCGTATTCGAAGGCGTTGCGGGCCAGCTCGGAAACCGCCGTGGCGATGCGGACCTGGTCCTGGCGCACGAAGCCGAGCCCCTCCGCCAGCCGGCGGGCCCGCTGCCGGGAGAGGACGACGTCCCGCTCGTAACGAATCGCGACGGTGAGCAGGGGCGTCCTCATCTGCGGCGGAGGATCAGGAGGGTGGAATCATCGCGTTCCCGGCGGAAATCGCGCTGCAACAGGGCCGCCGCGACGCCCGGATGGCGGACCGCCAGGCCGGGATAGCGGTCATAGGAAAAGCGGGTCTGGAGGCCGTCCGAATGGAGCACCAGCAGGGCGCTTTTCTCCCAAGTGTAGGAAAATTCCTGGAAGCGCTTCACCTGATGGCCGACGATTCCATTCTGGGAGACGAAGCTGCGGTCGCCCCCCGGCCCAAGCAGCCGGGCCGAGATGTTGCCGACTCCGGCGCAGAGGACCGCCCCGGTCGCAAGATCGACCTGCAGGACCATGACGGCGGCGCCGCGGGTGGCGCGCAATCCGAGGTGGAGAGATTGCAGCACATCGGTCGGATTGCGCAGGGGATCGCGTTGAAAAAGATCGACCGCCTCTCCGGCGGCCTGCGCCGCCAGGGCGCCATGGCCCAAGCCATCGACCATCAGGACGAAGAGGCGTCCGCCGGCCTCCCGCACGGCCCAGCTGTCCCCGCAGAGGGTCTCTCCCGGGGCGGGAGCGCAGACGGCGCCGATCTGGAGGCCGGTTTCGGGCGGGGCCTGGTTCCAAACCTGGGCGAGCACCACCGTTCCCACGCCGGGCAGGGAATAGATTTCCAACACGGTGGCAAGCCGCTTGATCGAGCCGAGGCCGGTCCCGGGGGTGCCCTTCGTCGAGTAGCCGTCTTCCAGGCAGCGGGCGATGTCCGGCATCCCGGGGCCGCCGTCGATCGCGATCACTTCAAGGCCCAGCCGCCCCTGTTCCTGGAGGGGACGGAGCAGGATATGGCCGCCTCCGGCGTGTTTCTGGAGGTTGGTGGCCGCCTCGGTCACGATCAGGGAGACGGTCCCGGCCTGGGTCTCGTTCAAGCCGATGCGGGCCGCCAGGGAGGCGGCGGTACGGCGGGCCTCTCCGATCTGGCTCGGATCGGAAACCGGCAGAACGACCGAGGTGTTGAGAAAGGGGGTCATTTCCAACGCCGAATGGTGATGCAGGTCCCCTCCCCCACCTTGGAAACGATGTCGAATTCGTTGGAAAGCCGCTTCGCCCCGCTCAGGCCGAGGCCGAGGCCGGAGCCGGTGGTGTAGCCGTCCTGGAGGGCCAGCTTGAGGTCGGCGATGCCGGGGCCGTGGTCTTCGAAAACCAGCTCGAGCCCCTTGCGGGCGCCGTCCTGGAGCGCGGCCATCCGCATCTCGCCGCCCTTGCCGTAGACGATGGCGTTCCGCGCCAGCTCGCTGGCGGCGGTGACGATCTTGGTCTGATCGACCAGGCTGAAGGCGAGTTCCGCCGCCCATTTGCGGACCGCCTGGCGGGCGTGGACGATATCGGCCTCCCCTTGCAGCGGGAGGGTCTGGGTCTTAATCGGCGGCATCCTCTTCCTCCTCCCGCGGCTCAAGATCGAGAGAGCCGCGAAGGAGGGCCATGCCCTTTTCGACGTTCAGCGCGGTGCGCACGCCGTCGAGCGACATGCCCAGCTCGACCAGGGTGATCGCCACCGCCGGCTGCATCCCGACGACCACCGTGACCGCGTCGAGGATGCGGGCCATCGAGGAGATATTCGCCAGCATCCGCCCGATGAAGGAATCGACCATTTCCAGGGAGGAAATATCGATGAGGACGCCGCGCGCGACGTGGGTGCAGATGGCCTGGGTGAGATCGTCCTGCAGGGTGAGGGCCAGGCGGTCGTGCATGTCGACCTGGATCGTGACCAGGAGGAGGTCACCCATGCGGAGAATGGGAATGCGTTCCATGGACGGAGGTTAGTTCGCCTTCTTGGCCGCGACCTTGACCACCGCCAGACCGGCCCGCTGGATCGCCACCTTGAAGGCGTCGGCCAGGCTCGCTTTCGTGATGATGTCGCCCAGCTCGACGCCGAGGTGGACGATGGTCTGGGCGATCTGCGGGCGGATGCCGCTGATGATGCAGTCCGCGCCCATGAGACGGGCGGCGGTGACCGTCTTGAGGAGGTGCTGGGCCACCAGCGTATCGACGGTGGGAACGCCGGTGATGTCGATGATCGCCACGTCGGCGCCGGTCTCGACGATCTTTTGCAAGAGCGACTCCATCACCACCTGGGTGCGGGCGCTGTCGAGCGTGCCGATGAGGGGGAGGGCCAGGACGCCGTCCCACAGCTTTACCACCGGGGTGGAAAGCTCGAGGAGTTCCTGTCCCTGACGGAGGATGACCTCCTCGCGGGTCTTCTGGTAGGCTTCGACCGTGAAGAGCCCCAGGGCGTCGATCAAGTCGCCGATGGCCAAAATCTCCTGGGCGATCTCGGACGAGGCGCTTCCCAGCTCCTTGTTGATCTGGTTGAAGAGCGGCCTCTTCAGTGAAAAGACGAAGGAGGCGGTCTCGGAAGAGGTGAAGCCTTGGAGAGTGCGGCCGCGCGAGACCGAAGCCAGGTGCTCCTTCACCGGGTCAAAGGCGGCGCCGTCGATCTGGCCGGTGGAATCGGTTTCGACCGCCTTGGCGAGCCGCTTCAGGAACTCGGCCGATTGCTCGCGGAGCTCCTCGGGCGAGATGGCCCCCTGCTTCGACAAGCGGGTCGCCTGCGCCACTCCCCATTCCTTCACCAGCTCCGGCTGATGTTTTTTGAGAATCTCGGGAAGACGGCTTTTGAAGGAAGAGCTCATGGCTATGCAACCTAGATCGGGCCTTCTCCCTGTCAAGGGGAGGGCCGGATGGCGGCGGCAAGGCCGGGTGCCATGCGGGAACGGCGACTGCGATCAGCGGGGGAGGCGGGCCTTCAATTCCTCGACCTGCTTTTCGAGGTCCCGCAGCCGGCGGACGGTCTCAGGGAGCTGGGCGGTGGCAATCCATTGCCGCTTGGTCTCCCGATCGGGGAAGGCGGGGATGCCGAGCACGGTTTTTCCTTCCGGGATATCGCGCATGACCCCGGATTTGGCGCCGACCGTCGAGCGGTTGCCGAGCTTCAGATGGCCGGCGATGCCCGATTGGGACGCGATCACGACGTAGTCCCCCAGATGGGTGCTGCCAGCCATGCCGACCTGCCCCATCAGGAGGCAGTGCTGTCCCATGACGACGTTGTGGGCGATGTGGACCAGGTTGTCGATTTTGGTGCCCTGGCCGATGACGGTGGAATCGAAGGCGCCCCGATCGATGGCGGCATTGGCCCCGATCTCGACATCGTCGTGGAGGACGACGTTGCCGGTCTGCAAGACCTTGCGATGCCGCCCCTGATCGAACACGTAGCCGTAGCCGTCCGAACCGATCACGGTCCCGGCATGGATGATGACGCGATGGCCGATCTGAGTCCGCGGATAGATCACGACATTCGGATGGATCCGGATGTCGTCGCCCAGGACGCTGCCGCGGCCGATGTGGTTTCCACCCAGCAGGACGGTCCGGGCGCCGATCCGAACTTCGGCGCCGATGACGCAATGGGGGCCGATATGGGCGCTGGGATCGATCTGGGCCGAGGGATCGATCACGGCGCCCGGATCGATGCCGGGGGGATGGACCTCCGGCGGGAAGAAGAGGGGCAGGGCGCGGGCGGTGGCGATGCGCGGGTTTTTGACCCGGATCAGCGCCTTGAGCGACGAGGTGAAGGCGGCCGGAACGAGCACGGCGCTCGCCCCGCTCTGTTCGGCCAGAACGAGGTAATCGGCGGTATCGGCAAATGTGAGGTCGCCCGCCTGCGCCCGATCGGCGGAGACGATGCCGGTGATCGCCAGGGAGCCGTCTCCGACCACCTCGCCGTCGAGCCGGGCGGCCAATTCGGAGAGGGTGTACATCTTGATAAAGGAAGGGAGGAGCGGCCTAGAGACTAGAGACCGACCATGCGCTGCGTTTCCACATCCCAGATCTTGAGATGGAGGCAACGCATGATATCGAGCGGGTGCAGCGAGGTGGTCTTGGGAGTCTGGAGTTCCGGCATGGCCCGCATGACCTCGGGCAGGCGGTAGAAGGGGATGTGGGCGTTGAGGTGGTGGATGTGGTGGTAACCGATGTTGCCGGTGAACCAGGCCATGACCGGGCCGGTCTTCAGGTAGCTGGAGGAATCGAGAGCGGCCTTCTCGTAAGTCCACCCTTCCCGGTCATAAAAGGAGACCTCGGGGAAATTGTGCTGGGCGTAGAAGAGGTAGCTGCCGATCGCATAGGTGATGAAATGGGGGAGGACCTGGGCCAGCAGCCAGGCCTGCCAGCCGAAGAAGTGGACCAAGGCGACGCCGATGCCGAGATGGACCCCGAGGGCAATGAGGCAATCGAGGTGTTCCCGGGGCTTGCTGGCGAAGGGGCGGATACACATGCCGATGAGGAAAATGAAGAGATAGCCGAAGGCGATGGTCAGCGGATGCCGCATGAAGAGGTAGAGCCGTTGGGTGGACGGCGGCGAATTCAGATAGTTCTCCTTGGTCATGACGGGGAACGACCCGATGTGGGAGCCCTTGATCTTGGAGTTGTGCTTGTGATGGTGGTCGTGCGAGCTGCGCCAGATGCTGGTGGGACTGAGCACGAAGATGCCGAACAGGCGCATGAAGATCTCGGCCGCCTGCGACTTCGGCAGGATGGTATGATGCTGCTGGTCGTGATAGATGACGAACATCCGAAGCATGAACAGTCCCGCCAGGATGCTGCAGGCCAGTTTCAGCGCCGGATGGACGTTCCAGAGGGTGCCAGCTAAGGCGGCGATCCAGAGCCCGCAGGTGGAGAGGATGCTCCACCAACTGATCGCGGCATTATCGACGGCGTAGGGCTTGGTCGCGAGGATAAGCTGTTTGCCGCTACGGAGAGCAGGCTGTTCCAGAGTGGGCCGTTCCTTTTTCCCGACGGCAGGCGTCGCACCTGCATGCATGTCGGACTTCACTCGCAGAAATGGAATCCGGAGCAAATCCCAGGCGGATGTTCAATAAAAACCGTGGAAGCCATTCTGCAAGGGAAGGATCGCCATTCTTAAGGCGGAAGCCAAGCCAAACTTGAGGCCCCAGAGTAGCGATCGGTTGGTTTTCAGGTTCGGAAGGGGAACTTCAGGCCGAGCGAGGCGGAGGGGGCGGGCTGAATCTGAAGCTGCCGCTCTTATTTTCACAGAGCGGCGCTATTGCAGCAGGCGCGATCGTGAAGCTTGCTGGGCGGCGGGAAGGTTCGTCGGCATCCCCTTCCAGGCTTTGAGCGCGGGGGCCTGGAGGGCTCGACCGAAGGAGAAGCTGAGCTTCCAGGGAAGGTGGGCTTCGGCGCAAATACGTCCGAATGAGGGAAGGCGCTATGGGGCATTACCCGATGCCTGCGGGGAGTTGGCCGGAAGAGAGGGGCGGGCGATGGGTTTTGAGGTGGCTTCATAACCGGAAATCACGTCGAAGAGCTCTTCGTCGATCGCTTCCTGCCGGACGCGGTGGAAGGTGCGGTTGAGGTCTTCGAGAATTCCGCCGATGTTCTTTTCCGCGCGCTGCATGGCGGCCAGGCGGGCGGCATTTTCGCTGGCCAATGATTCGGCGCAGGCCTGGAAAAGAAGGATGAAGAGATATTCGCGGATCAAGGCCTGGAGGACCGGTCCGGTTTCTCCCAGCACTTGGGGAAATTCCCGGGTGGGCCAGGGAGTGGTGCAGAAGCGAAGTTGCCAATCCCGATCGAACGGGAGCAGCTTGCGGCCGGCGGGTGCATAGGCGGCGCCTGCTTTGGGCTGGTTGTGGAAGAGATGGATTTCGCGGACTGTCCGTTTGGCGAGCGCTTCCTCGATCTCGACGAGAAGCCGTCCGACCAGGGGAGTGATGGCGGCGATCGAGATCGGAACCGGAAGGAGCCGGGGCGGGGAGGACTGGGTTTCCGCCAGGAGCGCCTGGACCCGCTCTCCCACCGCCCATATTTCCAGGGTTGCGCCCGGCCCGGCTGCGAAGGTATCGGTGACGAATTCGACCAAGACTTCGTTGAAGCGTCCGACCAGGCCCTGCTCCGAACCGAAGACGACGATTCCGATGGCGCCTTGGGTAGAACCTGAGCGGATGACGGAGGGAATCGATCCGGACTGGCGAAAGCAGGCGGTCAATCCCAGCTCCACGGTGTGGCGATAATCGGCCAGCGATTGGACTGCCCGCTCGTATTGGCCGATGCTCGATGCCGCCAGGGCCTTCATGGAACGGACGACGGCTCCCAGGTCCCCTGCCCCGGAGATCTTGCGGCGCAACTCCTCGGTGCTGCCGCTCATGGCGCGGGTTTGGGAGGCGGCGGATTGGCGGGGGCGGGGAGGAAGGCTTTGAGGGTCCGGGTGGCGAGGTCCAGAATCGTTTTGCGGTCTGCGTCGCTGAGCTTTTCGTTCGATTCGAAGCGTTCTCCGATTTCCTTGGCGAAATCGGCGGCCGCCGCCCGGAGCGCTTGCTCGGCGGCGGAGACTTTCTCCAACGGGACTGGATCGAAAAGGCCTGCCGCCAGGGCCAGGAGGATGACGATCTGATCGGACATCGAGACCGGCTCGGATTCCACCTGCTTGAGGCAGGCGCGGATCCGCTCTCCGTGGTCGATGGTCTTGCGGGTCGCATCGTCGAGGCGGGTGCCGAATTTGGCGAACGATTCGAGTTCCTCGAACTGCGAGTAGGCCAGCTTGAGGCCGCCGGCGACGGAGCGGTAGGCTGTCCGCTGGGCCGCGCCCCCTACCCGCGAGACCGACTTGCCGACGTCGACCGCCGGGAGGATGCCCAGCTCGAACAGCCGGGGGGAAAGGTAGATCTGGCCGTCGGTGATCGAGATGAGATTGGTCGGGATGTAGGCGGAGATGTCCTGGGCGTCGGTCTCGATGATCGGGAGGGCGGTCAGCGAGCCGCCGCCCCGTTCTTTGTTCAGGTGGGTGGCCCGTTCCAGCATCCGCGAGTGGATATAGAAGATGTCTCCGGGAAAGGCCTCCCGTCCGGGCGGGCGGCGGAGCAGGAGGGAGAGTTCGCGATAGGCGCGGGCGTGCTGGGTGAGATCGTCATAGACGATCAGGACGTCCCGGCCCTTTTCCATGAAGTATTCCCCGATGCTGGTCGCGGCGTAAGGGGTGATGTAGACGAGGCCGGGGGCGTCGTTGCCCTCCGCGACGACGACGATGGTGTAGTCCATCGCCCCCTTTTCGCGAAGGTTGGCGACGACCTTGGCGACGGAGGAGGCGCGCTGGCCGATGGCGCAGTAGATGCAGAGGACGTTCTTTCCGCGCTGGTTGAGGATGGCGTCGATGGCGATGGCGGTCTTGCCGGTCTGGCGGTCGCCGAGGATCAGCTCGCGTTGGCCGCGGCCAATGGGGATGAGCGCATCGATCACCTTGACCCCGGTCTGCAAGGGGATGGTCACGGGAGCGCGATCCATGATCGGCGGGGCGGGGCGCTCGACCGGGAGGCGGAGCTCGGACGGGATCGTTCCTCCGCCATCGAGCGGGCGGCCCAAGGGATCGATGACCCGGCCCACCAGGCCGTCCCCCACCGCCATGTCCATAACCCGGCCGGTCCGTTCCACTTCGTCGCCCGCGTGGAGGTCCTGATAGGGGCCGAGCACGATGACGCCGATCTCGTGCTCATCGACGTTGAAGGCGATGCCGAGCAGGCCGCCGGGAAAACGGACCAGTTCCTCGAAGCCGACGCCGGGAAGGCCGGAGACGGTGGCAATGCCGGTGGAGACATTCGTGATGGTGCCGACTTCGCGGGGCTTCAGCTCGGGCGTGAAGCTTTCGCGGACTTGGCGCAGGTCGCCGAAGACGCGCTCGATGGAGGCTTGGAAGAGGTCGGGAGCGGCGGTCATGGGAGGGCGGCCTGGGGAGAAGCCGGGGCTTGCGAATCGAAGAGGGTACCGATCCGGCTTTCCAGCGCGGCGAGGTAATCGGCGAGGTTCCAGGCGATTTTCTGCCCGTTCGCCGTCAGCTCGACGCCGCAAAGCGTGGCTGGGTCGATTTCGAATCGGACGGGGATTTCGGCGGAAAACGATTCGTTCAGAGCGGTCTGGATCGCGGCTTTTTGCTCCGGCGATATTTCAAAGGCGCTGTGCACCACCGCCGGTTCGGAGGAGGTCCGCAGGGCCTCGGCCAAGGGGGCTTTGGCGTCGCTTTTCATTTCCTTCAGGCGGAGAAGGAATGCCGCTCCGATCCGTTCCTCCAGGCTGGCGGTGGCGAGGTCGGCCAAGGCTTTCCGGGCGATCCCGTAGACTTCTTCCCTGGCCAGCCGAACGATCTCGCCGCTCAGCCGGATTCGGTCGCCTTGCAACGCTTTATCCTGCTTGGCGCGCAGCGCGTCCCCCTCCGCGCGGACCTCGCTCAAGAGGAGCTCCCGTTCGGCCTTGGCTTCTCCTTGGGCCTGGTCGAGGAAGGTCTGGCGCTGGTCGTCGAGGGCCTTGGTCTTGGTTTGGAAAGCGTCGCGTTCCTTTTGCGCCTCGGCCTGCTTGGCGGCGGCGTCGGCCAATTCGGCGGCGATCCGCTTTTCCCGGGCGTCGATGGCGGAGAGCACCGGCTTGTAGAGAAAGCGCTTCAGGAGCCAGACCAGGAGGAGGAAATTGACCGCCTGCGCGGCGACCGTGAACCAATCGATGAGCATGGCCTATTTCCCGGCCGTCTGGGCGATGACGTGGTTCCAGAAGGGATTGGCGAAGATAAGGATCATCGAGATGACGAAGCAGTAGATCGCCATCGATTCGATCATGGCCAGGCCGACGAAGAGGGTCCGGGTGATGGTGGAGGAGGCGTCGGGTTGCTGGGCAAGCGCGGCCAAGGCGCCGGCCACGGCCCGGCCTTGGCCCATGCCCGGCCCCACGGCTCCGATGCCCATGGTGAGGCCGGCGGAGATGATCGAAGCGGCTGCGATGATGGTGGTGTCGTCCATAATTATTGTTTGGGTTGGGAGGAAACGGATTCGGTTTTTTGCCGCTCGGGACCGATGGCGGCGGCGATGTAGACCAGCGCCAGGATGCTGAAGATGTAGGCCTGGACCATGCCCGTGAGCAGGCCCAGGGCGCCCATGACGGTGGGGAAGATCAGGGGGGCGATGAGAAGGAGGATGCCGAGGATCATCGTACCGCTCATCATGTTGCCGAACAAACGGACCGCCAGCGCCAGCGTCCGGGAGAACTCTCCCATGAGATTGAACGGGAGCATGATCGGACTCGGTTCCACATAGGACTTGAGGTAGCCGCCCCAGCCGCGCTCCTTGACGCAATAGAAGGGCACGGCGATGAAGACGCAGAGCGCCAGGGCGGTGGTGGTGGAGAGGGAGCCGGTCGGCGGCTCGTAGCCGGGAACGATCGTGAAGAGGTTGGCGGTGGCGATGAAGAGGAAGAGGGTGCCGACGAAGCCGAGGTAGGTTTCCGGGCGTTTCAAGCCGACTTCCTCGATCTGGGTGCGGATGCCGAGGACGAGGATTTCCAGGACGCACTGCCAGCGGGCGACCACGATCCCGGGCGCGAGCCGTCCGGTGATCCATTTCGCGCCGAACGCGAGCAGCAGCATGAGGCCCCAGGTATAGACGATGGTGGCGTTGAGCTCGAGGAAGCCGTGCTGCCAGAAGATGAGCTGGTCGGTGCTAAGACGCATCGGTTTCTCCATCGATGCGGGTGAGCCGGGCCACGCCCAGGCGCGCCGCGATGAATCCAGCCAGACAGGCGAGCAGCCTCCGCCAATCTCCGCCGGAGACGAACCAGAACCCGGCGACGGCGAGGCCGGTCCGCAGCAGGGTGCTGCCGAAGAACCATGTGGCCGGATGCTTCGAGGCGAGGCCCTTGCGCACGGTCCACCAAAGACCGCCGAAGAAGGCGATCCCGAGCAGGCCGCCGGCGAGGAAAGCCAGAAAGGCGGAGAAGGCCAGGTCCCTACTCATTATCATCCTCCTCCTGGGCGGCCCGGTCCTCGCTGACGACCCAATGCCAGGCATTCGCGCAGCCGAAGGTCAAGCCGATCGCCAGCAGCATGAGGGTCCATGAATGGGGGCCGGGATGGCGCCGGTCCCACCAGGCGCCGAGGAACGCGCCGAGCACGGTCGGCAGGGCGACGGACCAACCGATCAAGCCGAACATGCCGAGGCCGAACCAGACCCCATGGTCGCCCTGGCGTTGGGCGCGCAGCTTGCGGGCGGCCTTCGCCTCGATCAGCTTGGCGAAATCATGCTCGGTCTCGGAAGCGGAATGGGGCGGTTTATCGCTCATATTGAAACTCCGCGAAGCGACGCATCAAGCCGCCTTCCATCCGGTCGAGCGCGGCATGGAGGGTGCGCTGTTGGTCATCGAAGGTCAGGAACTCGCGGCGCACCGCCTCATGGAGCTGACCGAGATCGGTCCCGCCGATGGCCCGGCGCACCGAGACGAAGACGGCGGCTCCCGCCTTCACCAATACCCCCTCGTCGACGGCCACGTAAGCTATTCCCTCGTGCGGGGTCTCATAAGTCAGAATGCCGGGCGTCAGGGAGGCGACGCAATCGAGACGCTGGGGCAGGAGGCCGAAAGAGCCCTGGGGGGTCTCGGCGACAATGCGCGAGACATCGGTCTTGTGGGCGAAGACCTGGAAGGGGAGCAAGATTTTAAGAGTCATGGCGGAGGACGGGTTCGAGCTTGGGCGGGGGCGGCGGCTGCTTGGCTTCGCCGATCGCTCCGATCATGTAGAGGGCGCTTTCGGGGGTGTCCTTGAACTCGTCGTTCAGGATCCGTTCGCAACCGTCGAGCGAGTCCTTCAGGCCGACCAGTTTTCCCTTGATTCCGCTGAACTGCTCGGTGGTGAAGAAGGGCTGGGTGAGAAACCGTTCGAGCCGCCGGGCCCGGGCCACCGCCTTGCGGTCTTCCAGGGAAAGCTGCTCCAAGCCGAGCATGGCGATGATGTCCTTGAGATCCTCGTATTGCGCCAGGGTGCGGCGGATTTCCTGGGCGAGATGGTAATGCCGTTCGCCCACGATGCCGGGGGTCGCCATTTTCGAGTTGGACTGGAGCAGGTCGATCGCCGGATAGAGGCCTTCCGCCGCCCGCTTGCGCGAGAGGACGATCGAGGCGGAGAGGTGGGAGAAGGCGTGGACGGCGGCCGGATCGGTCAGGTCGTCGGCAGGGACGTAGACCGCCTGGATCGAGGTGATGGCACCGGCCTGGGTGTTGGCGATCCGTTCCTCCAGGCCGGACAACTCGGTGCTCAGGGTCGGTTGATAGCCAAGCCGGGACGGCATCTGCCCCATCAGGCCGGAGACCTCCATGCCCGCCTGGATGAAGCGGAAGATATTGTCGATCAGCAAGAGGACATCGCGGTGTTCCTCGTCGCGGAAATATTCGGCCATGGTCAATGCGGCGTGCCCGACCCGGAAACGGCTGCCGGGCGGTTCGTTCATCTGGGCGAAGATCATCACCATGCTCTTGAGCACGTCGGCCTCCTTCATGCTGCTGTAGAGTTCCTCCCCCTCGCGGCACCGTTCGCCGATCCCGCAGAAGATGCTGACTCCCTGCTGGTGCCCGATCATGTTGTGGATCATCTCCGTGAGCAGCACGGTCTTGCCGACGCCCGCTCCGCCGAAGAGGCCCGCTTTGCCGCCCCGCTCCAGCGGCACCAGCACGTCGATGGCCTTGATCCCGGTCTCGAAGATTTCGGAGGTGGTGCGGCGCTCCGACAGCAAGGGCGGGGCGCGATGGACGCTCTTCCAGCGGATCTCTTCGGGGGGCGGCATCCGGTCGATGGCCTGGCCGAAGACATCGAACATCCGGGAGAGGATGTTTTTGCCGGTGGGGGCCAGGAGAGGACCGCCGCTATCCTGCGCCGCCATGCCCCGCGCCAGGCCCTGGGTTGGGTTCAGGGCGATTCCCCGCACCGACCGGGCGTCGAGGTGGCCCATCACCTCGATGGTGATCTTGCCCTCGGGGCCGGCGTGGAGGATCGAATTGATCGCGGGGAGCCGGTCCTCGAAACGGACGTCGACGACGCTGCCGCGCACTGAAACGACGGTGCCGGAATTCGGAGGAACCGGATTCATCTGCCTGCGGCGCGGTTCATTTTCCGGAGGTCCATTTCCAATTGCGGATCTCGGGCATGTCTTCTCCGTGCTTGTCGATGTATTGCTTGTGCTCGATGAGCTTGTCCTGCAACTGCTGCTTGAGATAGACGCCGGGATCGCCGATTTGCGGCAGGCGGTCGATGGCGTCGATCACCAGGTGGAAACGGTCGAGCTCGTTCAACACCGTCATGTCGAACGGGGTGGTGATGGTCCCCTCCTCCTTGTAGCCGCGGACGTGGATGTTGTGGTGGTTGGTGCGGCGGTAGGTCAGCCGGTGGATGAGCCAGGGGTAGGCGTGGAAGGCGAAGATGACCGGCTTGTCCTGGGTGAAGAGGCCGTCGAAATCGACGTCGCTCAACCCGTGGGGATGTTCGGCCTGGGGCTGCAACCGCATCAGGTCGACGACGTTGACGACCCGGACTTTCAGGTGGGGCAGATGCTCCCGCAGGATGGAGACGGCGGCGAGGGTCTCCAGCGTGGGGACATCGCCGCAGCAGGCCATGACCACATCGGGGGCGGCGTCTTGATCGTTGCTGGCCCATTGCCAGATGCCGATGCCCTCGGTGCAGTGTTTGACTGCGGCCTCCATGGTGAGCCATTGGGGCGACGGATGCTTGCCTGCGATGACGACGTTGACGTAGTGGCGGCTGCGGAGGCAGTGATCGACCACGGAGAGGAGGCAATTCGCGTCCGGAGGCAGATAGACCCGCACGATCTCGGACTTCTTGTTCACCACATGGTCGAGGAAGCCGGGGTCCTGATGGGTGAAGCCGTTGTGGTCCTGCCGCCAGACGTGCGAGGCCAGCAGGTAGTTCAAGGAGGCGATCTTGCGCCGCCACGGCAGGCGCGAGGTGATTTTCAACCATTTGGCATGCTGGTTGAACATCGAATCGATGATGTGGATGAAGGCCTCGTAACAGTTGAAGAGGCCGTGGCGTCCGGTGAGCAGGTAGCCCTCCAGCCAGCCCTCGCATTGGTGCTCACTGAGCATCTCCATGACCCGTCCGGCGGGGGCAAGGAATTCGTCGTTCGGCACGGTCGCCGCGTCCCATTGGCGGGGGGTCACCTCGAAGAGAGCCTCCAGGCCGTTGGAAAGGGTCTCATCGGGGCCGAAGACGCGGAAGTTGCGCTGCTCCTGATTCAGCTTCACCACGTCGCGGAGAAATTTGCCGAGGACGTGGGTATCGCCGACGCCGACGATGCCGGGGACTGGGATGTCTTCTCCATATTCGCGGAAATCGGGCATCCGCAGGTCGCGCAACAGGCTGCCGCCGTTGGCATGGGGATTGGAGCCCATGCGCCGGTTGCCCTTCGGGGCCAGTTCGGCCAAGGCGGGGCAGAGGCGGCCCTCGTCGTCGAAGAGTTCCTCCGGCTTGTAGCTCCGGAGCCATTCCTCCAGCAGTTTGAGGTGCTCGGGATGGGTGGCGGGATCGGAGAGCGGCACTTGATGGGAACGGAAGGTGCCCTCGACCTGGAGGCCGTCGATGATCTTGGGGCCGGTCCAGCCCTTGGGCGAATTGAGGACGATCATGGGCCAGCGGGGGCGGGTCAGGTTGCCATTGAGGCGGGCATCCTGCTGGATCGCCCGGATCTGCTCGACCGCCGTCTCGAGGGTCGCCGCCATGGCCTGATGCATCAGGGCAGGCTCATGGCCCTCGACGAAATAGGGGATCCAGCCGTAGCCGCGCAGCAACTGTTCCAATTCCTCGCGGGTGATCCGGGCGAGGATGGTCGGATTGGAGATTTTGTAGCCGTTGAGATGGAGGATCGGAAGGACCGCGCCATCGGTCGCGGGATCGAGAAACTTGTTGGAATGCCAGGCAGTGGCGAGGGGGCCGGTCTCGGCCTCGCCGTCGCCGACGACGCAGGCGACGACGAGATCGGGATTATCGAAGACCGCCCCGAAGGAGTGGCTGAGCGAATAGCCCAGCTCCCCGCCCTCATGGATCGACCCCGGGCATTCGGGCGAGGCGTGGCTGGGAATTCCGCCGGGGAAGGAAAACTGCCGGAAGAGCTTCCGCAGGCCGTCGGTATCCTGGCTGATGTTGGAATAGACCTCGCTGTAGGTGCCTTCGAGATAGGTATTGCCGACCACCGCAGGGCCGCCGTGCCCGGGGCCGGAAACGTAGATCATGTCGAGATCGTACTTTTTGATGACCCGGTTGAGGTGGGCGTAGATGAAATTCTGCCCGGGGGTGGTGCCCCAGTGTCCCAGGAGCATCCGTTTCACGTCTGTCAGCGCCAGGGGGCGCTTCAGCAGCGGGTTGTCGTAGAGATAGATCTGGCCGACCGAGAGGTAGTTGGCGGCGCGCCAGTAGGCGTCGATCTTGTCGAGCGCATCGGCGGTGAGGACGTTGGTGTTCATGGATTGGTTTTCAAGGGTGAATCGAGATGGAGGAGGCGGGCGGTCGAGCGGGCGATCATCGAGTCCTCGTCAGTGGGGATGACCCGCACCCGGACCCGGCCGGTATCGGTGGAAATCAGCGGGGCATTCGCTCCGTTGCGATCCTGGTCAAGCTGGATGCCCAGGAACTCGAGGCCGTCGCAAATTCGCCGCCGGATGAGCGGGGAGTTCTCTCCGATGCCGGCAGAGAAGACCAGGGTATCGAGGCCGCCCAGGGCCGCCGCGAAGGAGCCGATCCATTTTTTGGCCTGGTAGCAGAATAGCTCGACCGCTTCGGCGGAGCGGGAATCAGTCGCCTCCCGGGCGCACAAGTCGCGCAAATCGGAGCTGAGGCCCCCCGAGGTGCCGAGCAATCCCGATTCATGGTTTACCATTTTCTGGAACCGCGCCGGGCTCATCCGCTCCGTGCGGGCCAGATAATAGGCCACGCCGGGATCGAGATCTCCCGTGCGGGTGCCCATCACCAATCCGGCGGTGGGCGTGAAGCCCATGCTGGTATCGATGCTCTTTCCATCGCGGACGGCGGCGAGGCTGGCGCCATTGCCGAGATGGGCCAGGATCACCCTCCCCTGGATGGCCGGCGGATCGAGGCGGGCCAGTTCTTCCATCAGGTAGGCGTAGGACAAGCCATGGAAGCCATAGCGTTCGACGCCCTTGGCCGCATAGCGCCGGGGAATCGGCAGCAGGCGGGCGACGGGCGGCATGGTGCGATGAAACGCGGTGTCGAAGCAGGCCACCTGAGGCAGGGTGGGATGCCGCTTGCGAAAGGCCTCGATCAGCCCGATCTCGCACGGCAGATGATCGGGATCATAGGGAGTGATCCGTTTCAATTCCGCGAGCAGCTTCGGCGTGATTCTCTCCGGCTCGGCATGCCGCATGCCGTGGACCACGCGATGCCCCACCGCCGCGAGGGCCGAGAAGATCGGGTCGGCCTCCAGCCACTCCGTCAGAAAATCGATCGCCTGGCGGTAACTACCGGTGGGAAGGCGGCTGGGGCTCGGCGGAGGTTGTCCCGGGTAGTGAACGCTCCAGGTGGTATCGCCCGATCCGATCCGATCGATCTTCCCATCGAATCTCCGCTGGGGCGTTTCGCCCGCCTCATAGATTCCGAAGCGAATGCTGGAGGAACCGCCGTTGATCGTCAGGATACAAGACGGCCCCGCTGACGGCCCTTTCTTCGTGAGGAAAGCGGTCCGTGCCGTCGGGGAAGGAGGGGCTTTCACGGCCTCAGTTTAGAAGGGGCAGGAAGGAAAGCAATGGGGTGTTCAAGCCAGCGGGATTTCCCCCACCCCTGAGGCTCGGCCGAGGCCTAAGCGGGCTGCGGAGGCTGGACGAGCAGGCTTTCAATCGCCTCCGCCAGGTTCTTATAGGTCTGCGTACGGATGGGTGGCTGATGGTGGAATAGGGAAATGAGATCGAAACCAATGTCCTTGCTGGGATCGGGAATCACCCGCATCACGGTGGCCACTCCATTTTTGCTGCATAAATCCATCAAATCGCCGAGCGACGAAGAGCAGGCCACATCCATTGATGTGAGGCAGTTCAGATCGGTGAGAAGAAAGAATTCCGGCTTGAGACCTTCCATGAGGCCCTCGACCTCCTGCAAAGACTGCTTCATCTCCTCGGCCCCCACGTACCCGCCATAGCTCATCGTCAGGACCCGTCCTGATTTATCTGCGCCGCATAAAATCATGCTGCGGCAAAAATAGGTTTCCCGTCTTTGCCGTTTCTTGCGTTCACAGAGGGAGAATGGCCTCCGGCTTCCTGATGAGCTATGGGGTGACTACCTCATGGCAAAGCTAGTGAGAGCTTGATGGGATTTTCGCTCCTTGCGGAGCCTCGGAGCGATAGGATTCGAACCTACGACCTCCTGGTCCCAAACCAGGCGCTCTACCAGGCTAAGCTACGCTCCGTGGGTGGTCGCCCGCGAGATGGCGGGCGGGTGCGGGTATGGTCGCCGGAATGGGAGCGGGCTGCAATGGTTATTTGGGTCGTGGGCGATCAGGGAATGATCTTGAAGAGGGTGTAGGGGGTGGTGCGGACGCTTTTGCCTTGGTTAAAACGGGGGGTGTTCTCGATCTGGGAGCAGGTGAGGTAATTGGTGC
>Ga0302314_10006259_pt1 | contig 21619 bp, 23 predicted proteins | sample III_Palsa_N2_3_FD_200533 | JGI IMG/M metagenome (GOLD analysis project Ga0302314, IMG submission 200533) | Peat permafrost microbial communities from Stordalen Mire near Abisko, Sweden - III_Palsa_N2_3 | ecosystem: Environmental > Terrestrial > Soil > Palsa > Peat permafrost | place: Sweden...
TCGCGGGCGCCTGGCTCGACCCCAAGCCTTCTGCTCGGCCGCATGAGCGCGATAGCCGCGACGCCCACCGCAACGGTTCACCTCCCGCGACACCGTGGTGTGCGAACGCCCGAGCGCGCGACCGATAGCCCTAGCCGATTCACCCCGGGCGACACCCCGTGAGATCTCCTCACGCTCCGCAAGCGTCAAGCATCGCCCAGCTCGGCGACGCGGCCGTGGCCGGATCCCTCCCTCTCTCTGCAGGTACTTACTCACCGTCCGCTTCGGCACCCCGAGCCGCCGGCCGATCTCAGCCTCGCTCACCCCCTCGGCCCGCAGCACCCAGACCGCGTCCTTCACAGCCTCGGCCAGATAGTGACCCCTCGGCATCCCAACACGTCACCTCGTTGATCAGCGAACAGCTGACTCTCTCGGGTGGTGCGGCGACAGCCTGAGACCGCCGCGGAATCCGAGAAACGTTTGAGGTCAGACTGGCGTAATTACGCGCCGCGGATATGCAGTCGCCGAGGCCGGCGACTCTTCGCCTCGAAGGACGTAGGGGTCCAGATCGACATCGCCGGGCCAGCAGATCGTGTGCGATTCACGATCTACGGACACTGCCTCGAACACAGCGCGGTCGTCGCGAATGGGCGCAAAGACGCCGCCCGATGCGAGCACCGGGGCGAGATCGACCTCGTGCACCGCTCCATCGGCGAAGGTGAGCCGTACCCAGCGTTCCTCGAGTGGCTCAACGGTGGTGATGGTGAAGTGCGGGTCGCTCATGGCAGAGGGTCGATCGGTAGCAGCGGGTCGGGCTGCTGGGCTCGATGCCAGTCGTCCAGCAGCTCCGGTCGGTGCAACTCGGTCCATTCTCGCACCAGTCGCAAAGCTCGGTCCGGAATGCCGCCGCGAAGCACGGAGCCGTCAGCGATCGCCACGACAGCTTCTTCGCCGCCGTAGACCGCGTGAAAGTGCGGTGGAGCGTGGTCGGCGAAATACATGCGGATCACGATCCCGTAGAAGCGGCTGATCGTCGGCACCACTCAAGCTTGCACACAAGCGCGGACGCGGACATGCCCCAGACCTCCTATCCCGCCGGTGCGCGCATCTGAAAGCTCTTTCAGAGAGCCCTCCTTCGCGCGGATGGTGGGTGGGCGGCTAGTCGATCTTGGGGCGAAGAAAGTTACGCGCGAAGGTTCGAGCCACTACCGCTCCGGGACGACTTCAGCCGAGGATGACGGATAGCTCGGCCTCGGAGAGCGGTCGGTCGGCATACACAAGGCGCATCGCGGATGGGTTGGGGTTGCCGGTATCAGGCGCCCTGTACACGAGTTCGAGGCCGAGCTTGCGCGCGACGCGCTCGGAGGTGACGTTGTGTTCCAGTAGTGACGCCACAACAGGTAGTGCCGGGTTGATAGCCCGGCACCGACGTAGCGCCTCGCTTGCCAGTTCGGTTGCGTAACCATGCCCATGAACCTCGGCGGAGAACCGGTACCCGAGGTTCCAGGCCATGTCACTGACCAGCGAGCAGCCACCCGCCCCGATCACGCGCGAGTCGCCTTTCAGCCGCACGACCCACGGGCCGAACCCAACCTCTGCCCACCGCCTTGCCCAGCGCTCGATCAAGGCGAGTGTCTGCTCGCGTTCGGTATGCCGCAGGCTCGGATAGTGCGTCCAAACGCGCGGGTCGCTCTCAATCACGAACAGCGCCTCGAGATCCACAGGTGAAGGACGCGACAGAGACAGCCGAGCGGTCTCTGTCGAATCGAGTGGCTCGCTCGGTGGCATCACGTGCTGAGCGTATCCACGCTCATGCCAGCACAGTCGGTCCTCATCGCCTCTCCGGCTCGCCCATCGGCGGACCCCCGAAGCCACGCGGTCGCGTCCGGCCAACAGCCGGGCGAGCCATGCCCAACCTGCTCTCCCTCGGCGCCAGGCATGTCGTCGCCAGCTGGAACGCCCCCGCAATGCGCGGAACGGAAGGCTCTCGCTGACGATCGCTTCGACGTTTTGGGCGACGCAGACCGCGCTCTCGCATTGGCGATGGGCAGCGGCGCCAGAGCGCGACTGCCGGACGAGCGCTTCGCCCGGGACAGAGGCGCCGGATGTCGAACGCCCGCGATCACCGCGAGGCTGCGCGGCGACCGGTGTTGTGTAGTACGGAGGCTGGATTGATGGAGACCGCCTACCCGGCGGTATACTCAAAGTATGACTACGACGATCAAGGTGTCCAACGACGTACGTGATCGGCTGAAGGGCCAAGCGGCGCTGGCGCACCGCACGCTGGGCCAGCATCTGGAGTACCTGGCGAGCCTTGGAGAGCGAGAGGCACGCATGGCTAGCCTCCGCGCAGCGGTGAAGGCAACGTCTCCTGATGACCTTGCGTCCTACCGCGAGGAGACCAGGGCCTGGGATCGCATCGAGAGTGCCTGAAGGCGAAGCGCCGCCTGAAGTACTGGCGCCCGGTGACGTGGTCTGGGTGCAGCCGGAGATCGTCGTCGGCCGTGAACAGGCAGGACGGCGACCGGCGCTGGTGGTGGCCGGTACTGGCTATCTGCAGACGGTTGACACGCTCGCGCTGGTGGTGCCGATCACTACCGTGGATCGAGACTGGCCGAACCACATAGAGGTGTTCGGGGCCGAGCTGGAACAGCGCTCATGGGCTATGTCCGAGCAGATTAGAACCATCTCCCGCGAGAGAGTGGTGGGCCGCGCCGGGCACGCCAACGACGCAACACTCGCCGCGGTACGCAGTTGGCTGGCTGACTTTCTCGACCTCTAGGCCGACGACCGCTTTGGCGTGACGGTCCTCGGAGCCGCCACGATCGGATCAGCGACCAGGGAGCGGCGCCGAGGCGAGCGCCGGGCGAGTCCTATGCCCGGAAATGGGGAGCCACTGACGACTGCTTTGCTCGAGAGGCCGGCTCCATGCGCGCTTTCGCGAGGATGATGCGGCGCCAGTTGGGAGTTAGCAGTTGACTGAGCGGGACAGGGCGCGGCAGACCTCGCTCATTCTCACGGCGTCAAGTCGGGTGATCGATTCGGTGATCAGCGCGCGTGGGACGGTGCGGAGGTTGTCAAGGCTTATGGCGCACTCGACCGGCATGCCGTCGGTCGGCCCGATCTGCACCTCGGTGTCGATCCCTCGGATCGTGCGTGTGACGAGCGCGACGACGATGTTCTGAGGCCGGGGATCGCCTGGTCGCGTGTGAGCACGACGACCGGTCGGCGGCCTTCTTGCTCAAGTTCGAGCCACGCGACCTCGCCGCGGGCTACCAAGGCTCTTCGCGGATCGCTTCCCGCGCGTTCGCGAGCGCCCACTCGTCTTCCGCGGCCCCGGTATCTGTGGACGCGGTCCATTGATGTAACAGTTCGCGTTCGCGGGACAGTCTGGCGAGCGCCGCCTCCGCCTCGCCATCTGTGAGCTCATCAACAAGGATGTGCAGTTTCTCGCGCGTGGTCATCCCGTCCTGAACTGTACCCCCGCCCACACCGGATAAAGCTTGAACCCTGCCGCTGGCCGGACCGTTTCGATCACCGAGCGCCTTGCGGACGTAGCCCGATCGTTCTCGCTGCGGGAGGATCGCCGTGATCAGCCATCGTCCGAAGGAGGACATCATGCAGTCTGTTGCGTTGCTCGATTCCGCCGGGCGTCGTCGCTCACCGGCGACGCTCCCAACCTTTCACCAAGGACGCCCACCACGCAACAAAGGGCTCAGCTACCCGCCCGACCCGCCGACGGTCGAAGAGATCATCACCGTGATGAGAGCGGCCGGCAACGGTCCGGACGGGCTACGGCTACGCGCACTGATCGTTGTGCTGTGGCGCGCCGGCCTCAGGATCAGCGAGGCGCTGGCGTTGACAGAGAGCGACCTTGACTGTGACCGTGGGGCGATCCTCGTCCGTCGCGGTAAAGGCGGCAAACGCCGCGAGGTTGGGATGGACCGCTGGGGCTGGGAACAACTCTCACCATGGCTCACCTACCGTGCGACGCTTCCCGTCGGCGCTCTGTTCTGCATCCTGCGTGGCGCGACCCGGGGACGACCGTGCTCACCGGCTGGTTTCCGCAGACAGTTGTGTGACACCGCGCGGCGGGCTGGGGTTCGCCGCCGGTTCGCGCCACGCCAACTACGCCACGCGCACGCCGTCGAAATGTCACGCGAAGGCGTCCCGATCGTCGTGATCGAACGCCAACTCGGCCACACCGACCTTGCCGTCACCTCAACGTATCTGCGCGGGATCGACAACACCGAGATCGTCCACACCGTCCACGAACGACCCATACCAATGATTCCAGCGACCACGGGGATCAAGCCCAGAACCTGAACCACGACGCGAATCCGTGCCGCGCGACAGCTCGGCAGTCGCGCAGCACGGCCCACCAAGCGCCACCGGTTGTCGCCCTAGTGCTCGGAGCGATCTCGAGCTCCGTGGACCCACCAGATCTCCCGCTGATCTTTGCGCATGACCAGCGACTGCAGCATCGCCAGGCGAACGCGGGAGTGTCGCTCCGAAGGTTTCCGCGTCCGCGAGAACCGCGTCCATCATCTTCCCGAACACGGCTCGCCAGGTTGCCGCCAGTGGGCCGAGCGCGTGTGATGGATATCCGAAACCCGTACCAGTGATGGTATGCAGCCCCGTGACGAGGCAGCCGATGTCTGCGCGGAGGCGTTGGCGCTCGGTGTCATTCAACCGATCCTCCACCATGGGCCAGGGCTCTCCGGGGAGCTTGCTTGGATGGCGGCCATCCCGCAAGTGCGTTGAGCACCTCCTGGCGGTCGAAAACGAACTGAACGCCCGCCCCAGAATCGTCCTCAACGACCGTCCACCGGAGGAGCTCTTCAACGCATTGCTAGGTTCCTAAAACCCACGTCCCGTTGCGACGTTCGCTTGAACCCACCTCAGTGATAAGTGGTCCTATGAGGTTACGCCTCTGTCGACTCAGCGTCGCGACCGGATCGTAGGGGGCTGAGGCTGCGTAGAGATGAGGTCATTCACTCTTTCTGTTGCGCTAGCTCGGCTATTTCTGCGCGCGCTGCGTTGACCAGCTCAGCGTTTGTGTGAGCGTGACCGTGCAGCCCCCAGCCTCCATCGACGGCTTCGGTGAGCAGCACCCAGATCCGCTTGGCCAACGACGCGTCAGTGGCAGCGACGGTGATCAGCTCCGTGAACTGGCTGACCACCGCGAGCTGCTTGTCGCGGTCTAGCGCGCCCGCGTTGGTCAACACCTGCACCCTGACACAGCCGCTATCGCCGTCCACGTTTGAGACGGCGCCGTGATCTATCGCGTGGATGAACGCGGCGGTGTTCTGCCTGAACATCGGGATGTCGGGGACACCTTCAATGGTCATGAGCGTCTCCGCGAGGTTGCGGGCTAGCTCATGCGGGTCACTGAGGCTGCCCGAGGGCGCATACACATCGATCATCGGCATGTCGTTCTCCTTCTAGATGGCTGGGCAGCTGGGCGCGATCGCGCTAGAGCGATCGCTCCAGAGTTTTTAGAGCATTTGCTCTAGTAGAGTCAAGAGGGTGGTTCGAGATCGTGATTCCCGAGCCGAGTTGGTGGCGACGATGGCGCGGCTGTTGCGCGATCAGGGCTACACGGCCACCGGATTGGCGCAGGTGCTGGCAGAGAGCGGCGTGTCCAACGGTTCGCTCTACCACCACTTTCCCGGCGGCTTAGAGGAACTCGCCGAGGCGGCCCTGGAGGCGTCAGGCCAAGCCGTCGCCAACGCGCTTCATCAGGCACTCGAAACAGCGCCCAACACGACAGTCGGCCTCGCGCGCTTCCTCGAGATAGCTGGCCAACCAGATGGGGACGAGCCCTGTCTGGGGTGTCCGATAGCTCCGACCGCACTTGAATCGCCCATCATCAGCACCCGCCTGCGTGCCGCCGCAGCGCGGAGCTTTGAGGACTGGGAGGCGCAGATCGCGCAGAGCCTGCGAAACGACGGGTGGTCTGAGGACGCGGTCACGCAGACTGCGTCCTCCACACTTGCGCTCATCGAAGGCGCCTTGCTGCTGGCCAAGGTGAGCGGTGACGTCGGTCCCCTTAAGCACGCCGAACGGGCCATTGCCTTGCTGCTTACAAGTCAGCACTGACGAGTGCGAAAAAACACCGAGAACAAACCGCTGACGAGCACCGAGGCCCGCCGCGATCGCTTTCATCGACGCGAGCTACTAACCCTGACGATCCCAATGGCGACGGAGCGTCATTCACTGCGGCTGCGTTCCGCGTCTGACTCGGTCACGTTAGATCTACGGCTCCGCTCCTCCCAGCGCGGCTCCGACGACCAATCCTCGTCCTATGGGCAGATGCGACAGCGAGCGATCAGGCGGAACTGAAAGAGCGTGCAAGATGTATTACATCCTGAGTCGAGATGTAGAACTTCCCGAACTGGGATGTAGAATTTCTCCGATGCAAGCTGACGGGGCACACATTCAATCTGCGGACTCCGCACACGAGCTGCTCGAGGCGTTGGGTCAGCAGCTCGCGGGAGCAGTGTCGAGCTATGACCTCGCGGTCATCGGTGGATCGGCGTTGCTCGCGCGTGGCCTCGTCGACCGTGCCACCCGCGATGTCGATGTGGTCGCAATCGCCAGCCCCAACGGGCTGCAGTCAGCCGTGACTTTGCCGAAAGAACTCACCGCCGCGGTGGAGCGGGTCGCCCGGGATTTTGAGATTCCGAACGACTGGCTCAACAGCGAGCCGGCCGGGCTGCTGCGGTTTGGACTGCCGATCGGGTTCGAGAGCCGCTGGGAGACGCGAAGCTACGGCGACTCTCTCACCGTCCGGTGGGCGTCTCGCTTCGATCAGATTCACTTCAAGCTCTACGCGGCCGTCGACCAGGCCGGCAAGCACCTTCAAGACCTCGAGGCACTGCACCCGACACGCGACGAGCTGATCGCGGCAGCGCGATGGACGCGTGAACACGACCCCTCCGAGGGCTTCCTCAGCGCCCTGTTCGAGGCTCTCAAATACTTCGGAGTCGAGGATGCCGATCTCCGACCTTAGTACGCGGCTTGAGGACGCTCTCGATCGCTTTGCCTGGGAAGAGTGGGGCCAGATGGGTGTCTTCGCGACCACGGGACCACGGCGCCACTGGGCCCAGGATCCAGAGGCATTGCTGCTGCTCACATTCGAGGTCGCCCGGGTTGACGCGCGGCTGTTCGACGAGGTTCTCGATTGGCTCCTCACCAACGAACAGCTCGTCAATCTGCGGCGCCTACGCTCGCTCGCGGTAGATCCTGAAGACCAGGCGCTTACTGAGGCAGTCATCGCGTGGTTGGGACGACAGCGGCCGAAGGCCAGGTTCGCGCAGCCCACACCGATAAACCCGCCGCCGGCTGCACGACCGCTCTTCTTTCAAGACGGCTTTCCCGTCGCGCACCCCGATCCGGCGTTCGTCGAGCACGGCTGGTTAAGGCCCGCGTTCACAGGGACCAGAAAGTCAATGCCGCCGACGATCGATGCGCCGATCAACCTCAGCTTCCGTCTCCGCCTGCTGTTCGGCCTGACCGCTCGAGCTGAGCTCGCACGTCTGCTCTTCACGATGGAAGACCCCGGCTTGACAAGCGCAACTCTGGCGCGCGCCGCCGGGTTCACGAAGCGCAACGTGCATGAGGCGCTCTCAGCCTTTGAACTTGCAGGCGTGGTGTCTTCGTTCGGAGCCGGATATGAGCTGCGGTACCGCACCGATCACGAGCGGTGGGCGGAGTTCCTCGGCGTACGCGAGTCGATCGAGCACGTCGATTGGATCCCGATCCTGCTCAGCCTCCGGCGGACACTCCGATGGAGCCGAGAAGCCAGCAGAGCTGAGCCCTCCGACTACCTACTGTCGAGCAGCGCGCGGGACCTACTGGAACGGATCCGACCTGACCTCCAAGCTGCCGCGGTAGACGTCCCTGCAGGCAGGAGCGCAGCGACCGCGCTCGATGACCTCTCAGCGGTCACGAAGCAGATCTTCGATCTCTTGGACACGGCCTAGGACAACGTCGAGCCCGCGGCACCTCGGCGTCGCGTGGCTCGCGCTCTTGAGACCGGTCAACTCCACGATTGCGAGGTGTTGACCCAAGCGTTGACCCGGGCCCCAGATCAGACTGTCAGCTCGCTGTCAGACTCTCGCAAACTCGCTGATTACCAGGGATTTCCTATAAGCCCGCTGTCGGACTCGAACCGACAACCGCCTCATTACAAGTGAGGTGCGCTACCAATTGCGCCAAGCGGGCGTGGTCCAGGAGTTTGACAGCCGCGCCGGCCTCGGCGAGGCTGCGGCTCTAGGACTCGCGCTGTGGCGCGGACGCCGGGCCCGGCTGCTCGGCGTGCTGAGCGTGCAGCGGGGCGGCTCCCTCGCCGGACTGCTGTGCAGCGGCGGCAGCGGCGAGGCGTACGTTCATATCGGCGTCGGCTGCTGCAGCCGACTCGGCGAGCGTCTCGGCGGTGTAGCAGACCTCTGCCATGACCGCCTGATCGCTGGCGAACATTGCCGCCTTCTCGCCGCGACGGCGGGGACGCCAGACCCGCAGGTACTCGGCCATCACGTAGGAGCCGAGCACGATCGCGATCGCGCCAACCTGGGCGACGATCGTCTGGACGTTCGGGAACAGTGAGAACCACTGCCCGAGCCACCCGGGCCAGTTGCCGATCGAGGTGGTCCCGATCCAGCCGGCGAGCTGCATCTCGTTGACCTCCTCACCAACCATCACGACCAGCACCACGAGCAGCATCGCGCCGGTGATGATCAGCAGCCGCTTGTAAGGCAGCTTCTGGTGCAGCGAGAAGGTGAGCACCCCGACGGCGGTGGTGAACAGAGCCCCAAGCGTCACGCCCTCGAGCACGACACTCGAGCCGAAGGTGACGCGCAGGTTCTGCAGGAAGAGGACGATCTCAAAGCCCTCGCGGTAGATCGAGGTGAAGCCCAGCAGGCCGAAACCGAGCAAAGTCGCGCGCATGCTGGTCGTGGGGTCGTTCAGGAGACCCTTGCGGCGCTTGTGATGATGGGAGATCCAGCCGGTCCAATAGACCTTGTGGAAGAACCAGTTCATGACCACCAGCAGCACGATGATCGCGGGGATTCCGGTCGCGGCCTGGAGCCCAAAGCCGCTACCGCCGAGCAGGTCGATGATCCCGATCGCCGCGAACCAGGTGCCGACCGTCGCCAACAGGCCGATCCCGCCGCCGACGGCCACCGGCCGCTTGTAAACGCTGTTGGCGCCGCGGAAGCTGGCGGTGATCGCCGCCAGCACGAGGATCGTCTCGAGCCCCTCGCGGAAGACGAGGATCGCACTGTTGATGACCGCCGTAGTGCGGCTCATGTGACGCGCGTTCGCTGCGACACTCGGGTCCGTCGTACCCCCACTCGAATGCCATCCGAGGATGACGGCCACCGTTGCGACGGCCAGCACGAGTGCAACCCAGAGATAGAAGCTCCACTTCTGGGTCGCGCGCTTGCGCGCCGTGTTGACTGCCGGGGTTGTCGTCATGGGTCCGAAAGCTCCATTTTCTATTCCGATCACCGCGGTCGGATTACTGCCAGGCCCGGAAACTAGCACAAGTTAGGGAGCCCTAACGGCAAGCGACAACAATTTAACTTAGGGTGCCCTAACAGGCCAGAACAGGCGCATCGCCGCACGGTCGCTGCGGACAGCCCGCGCTGCCGGACCGCTCGGTTGATTAGCCTCACCTTGATGTCAGAACTTGAGAGCACCGCTCCGAGCTTTGAGCTGCAGGGCCATTCCACCCAGTCGGACGGGGAGCTTTCCCCGGCCGAGACGATCTCGGCGGCCAGAGACGCCGGGGTCGAGCTGTTCGCGCTGACCGACCATGACAGCGTCGGGGGGCTGGGGGAAGCTGCGAACGCGGCCGCCGAGGTCGGCCTGCAGCTTGTCACCGGCGTCGAGATCTCGGTGATCGATCCGGTGGCCGCCGATCTGCACATGTGCGGTTATGGGTTCGATCCCAACGACGCTGCGCTCTTGGAACAGCTCAAGCATTCACGCGAGGATCGCGAGCGCCGGGCCGCTCGGATGATCGAAGCGCTGCAGGAGAACGGCTGGAGCGTGGACCACGAGCTGCTCAACGCGCGTGCGCTCGCCGGCAAGACGATCGGTCGCCCGCATCTGGCGGAGGCCGTCACCGCTGACCCACAGAACGCCGAGCACCTTCGACGGGAGGGGTTGAGCAACCCAACGGAGTTCCTCGTTGCCTACCTGATCGAGGGCAAGCCCGCGTTCCGCGAGCGCCAGGCACCGTCGGCCGCCGCCGCAATCACGCTGATCCACGACGCCGGGGGCGTGGCTGTCTGGGCCCATCCGTTCTGGGATGTCGACGCAGATGCCGAGGTGATCGCCACGCTCGAGCGCTTTGTGGGACTCGGCCTCGATGGGGTCGAGGCCTTCTACATCACACACACGCGGGCGCAGACGGATGTACTCGTCCGCCGCGCCACGGAGCTCAACCTGCTCACGACCGGCTCGTCGGACTTTCACGGGCCGGGTCACAGGCAGTTCAACCGCTTCCGTCAATTCTCCACCTACGGTCACGAGCCGAATTTGGGACCGCTGCTCTCATCTAACTAAGAACTAGGCGGCGATCGCGCGCGACTGAAGGTGCTGGCCGACCTTGCGCTTCACGCGCTGCAGCGCGTTGTCGACGGTCTTGCAGTCGCACCCCAGGCGCTGGCCGACCTCCTCATACGAGCGGCCGTCCAGGTAGAGCGACAGCACGCGCGACTCGAGGTCCGAAAGCGAGGTGGAGATACAGCTCACCAGCGCACGCAGCTCCTCTGAGCTGATCACCTGGTTGACCGGGTCATGCACCGGCGATCCGGCGATCATCTCGTCGAGCGTGGGCTCGTTGTCGCTGCCGGTCCCAGCCGGAGTGCTGGAGAACGAGACGTACTGGTTCAGCGGGCTGTGCTTGTTGCGCGTGGCGGTCTTGACAGCAGTGATGATCTGGCGCGTGATGCAGAGCTCCGCAAAGTTGCGGAAACTCGATTCGCGATCGGTGCGGTAGTCGCGAATCGCCTTGTAGAGGCCTACGAGACCCTCCTGGATGAGATCGTCCGAGTCGCCGCCGGCGAGAAAGTAGGACGAAGCCTTGAGACGCACGAATCCGTAGTACCGGCGCACGAGCCTGTCGTAGGCGTCGGGACTTCCGGCTTTGGCAAGGGCTATCAGGTATCCATCCTCAACCTGAAGTTGACCCTTAGTGTTCGAAGAGAGTCGAGCCACGGCGATGTTCCTTTGCTTCGCCGCACGGCCTCATCGGCCGCAACGACGGTTGGAATTGCGTGACGCGTCACCTCCCCTGGCGCCGCTGTCTTATTGAGTTGTACTAACTGCAGGGCGGTGTCCTCCCCAGGACCGCACCCTCCTACACACTTAGTCTAAAGCTTCAGTTGATGCTTAGCTTGCGCGGCAGGTTCGCATAACGCGACGGGCGTGTCAAGGGCCGTCGTGGCTCAAACGCCGAGTCCTGCCCGTGGTCGAGATCAACCCGCCGGCGGGAAGCTCGCAACCAGCGAGTTACGAGCGAGCGCCTCGAGCGTGGTCATGTCCAGGCCAAGCGCCTGCTGCAGGGCGTAATAGTTCTCGGCGACGTAGCCGCCGAAGTACGCCGGATCGTCGGAATTGATCGTGACGAGCACCCCAGCGTCGAGTAGTCGCGGCAGCGGATGCTGCTCGAGCGACTCGACGCACCGCAGCCTCACGTTGGAGAGCGGGCAGACGGTCAGTGGCACACGATCACTCGCCAGCCGCCGCAATAGGGCCTCATCCTCGACCGCGCGGATGCCGTGATCGATTCGCTCGACGCCGAGCACGTCCAGAGCCTCCCAGACGTAGGCCGGCGGCCCCTCTTCACCGGCATGGGCGACCTTGCGCAGGCCGAGCTGCTCTGCGGCCTCAAAGACCTCTCGAAAAGCGCTGGGCGGGTTGCCCACCTCAGCCGAGTCGAGACCGACGGCCTCGATCACGTCGAGGTGCCGCGCCAGACCCTCGAGCGTCGTCATCGCCTCCGATACCGGACGATCACGCACGAAGCAGGCGATCAGCGCCGCCGAGATACCGTGCCGCACGGGCGCCTCCAGCACGGCGCTGCGCAGTCCGGCGACGACATCGTCCAGCGCCACACCCCGGCTCGTGTGCGCCTGGGGATCAAAGAACATCTCCACGTGACGCACGCCATCGCGTGCGGCCCGCTCCAGATAGGCGTTCGCGAGGTCGGCAAAGTCGGCCGGGCGCAACAGCACCGCCATGCATTCGTAGTACAGCGTCAGGAACGACTGCAGATCGTTGAAGTCGTAGGCCCGAGCAAGCGCCTGCACCGATGGAAAGCGCAGCTCGATGCCATTGCGCTTGGCCAGGGTGAAGGCGAGTTCGGGCTCGAGCGTGCCCTCGATGTGCAGATGCAGCTCGGCCTTCGGGAGTGCGCGGATCTGTTCGAGCATTGGCGTTGATTATCAGTCGCGGGCGGCTGCCGCCGCGTAGAGCAGCACGGCCGCCGCCGCTCCGACGCTCAGCGACTCGATCTGACCGCGGAGCGGCAGCGAGATCAGCGCATCGCAGGCAGAGGCCACGCGCGGGCGTAGACCGCGCCCTTCGGAGCCCATCACCAGCACCACCGGCCCTTTGAAGTCGACCTGGCGGTAATCGAGCTTCGCATCACCGTCGGCGCCGTAGCACCAGAAGCCGCGAGCCTTGGCGTCGTTGAGGAAGTCCGTGAGGTTGCGCACCTGAGCCAGCGGCAGGTGCTCCACCGCCCCCGCTGACGCTTTGCAGACCGCGGGCGTGACCTCTGCCGCACGCCGCTCGGGCAGCACGACGCCCGCGGCGCCGGCGCATTCCGCCGAGCGGCAGATGGCTCCAAGGTTCTGAGGGTCCTGGACCTGATCGAGCGCGACGATCAGCGCCTGCTCCTGCACGAGCAGATCGACACCCTCGACGTAACGGAACTCCGATACCTCGGCGCACACCCCCTGATGGCCGTCCGAGCCTGCACGTCGCGCTATCTCATCGGGCGGCTCGAGCGTCACCCGCACGCCGCTACCGGCCAGCCACGGCTCGCGCCCGGCACCGGTTGTGGCCCAGACATGGCTGACCGTACGCGGCCCGCGGATCGCCTCGTGTACGGCATTGCGCCCGTAGATGATCATCAGACCGGCAGCAGCTCCGGCCCACCTGGGCCGTCGCGTACCTCCCAGCCGAGTTCACGCAGCTGATCGCGCAGCGTGTCGGCGAGTGCCCAGTCGCGCCCGGCCCGCGCTGCCTCGCGCTCGCGCATCAGTGCAGTTGCCTCCGGCGGCGCGTCGGCCTGCTCGACGTCGAGCAGATTCTCGAGCGCCAGCACTCCCAACATCTCCCGCAGGTCGGCGTCACCGATCGTGCCCTCGGAGCGATTTGCCTCGCGTACCCAGTCGAAGGCAGCCGCGAACGCGCGGGGCGTGTTGAAGTCCTCGGCGAGCGCGTCGAAGAACTCGGTGCGCAGCGGCTCCGACCAGCCGGGCGAGGCACCTGGCGTGAGTCGCCGCGCGACCTCACGGAAGCGCTTGACGCTCGCCGCCGCCGCCTCCATGCGCTCGTCATCGAACTCGAGCGGTTGCCGGTAGTGCCCGGCGCAGAAGTAGGCGATCACCGCGTCGCGACCGTGGACGTCGAGCGCGGCATACAACAGCAGCGTGTTGCCCTCCGACTTCGACATCTTCTCCTGCGCAAGCCGCAACATGCCGTTGTGAACCCACAGTCGCGTGAGCGGCTGCCCACGCGCGGCGCATGTCTGTGCGGCCTCGTTCTCGTGATGCGGAAAGGCGAGGTCCGAGCCGCCGCCGTGGATCTCGAAGTCGAGCCCCAGGAGCTTCTCGGCCATCGCCGAGCACTCGATGTGCCACCCGGGACGGCCACGCCCCCAGGGCGCGTTCCAGGCAGTGTCCTCGCCCGGCTTCTGAGCCTTCCACAGCGCAAAGTCGACGGGGTCGCGCTTGCGCTCTGCCCCCTCCTTACCCTCGCCCTGGTCGAGATCCTCGAGCCGTCTGTGCGTGAGCTCGCCGTAACGCGGATAGCTGCGTACGGCAAAGTACACATCTCCGTCGACCGCATAGGCGTGCCCGCGATCGATCAGTTTCTGGATCAGGTCGATGATCTCGTCGATCGTTTCGCTGGCGAGTGGCTCGTGATCCGGACGGCCCAGACCGAGCCTTTCCGTGTCCGCCACGTAGTAGGCCGTCATCTCGCGCGCGAGCTCGTCCGAGCCGGTGCCGGCGGCGGTCGCAGCGGCGTAGATCTTGTCGTTGATGTCGGTGACGTTGACGACGAAGGTGACGTCATAGCCCTCATGCACGAGGAAGCGCTTGAGCAGCGAGAAAACCACGAAGGGCCTTGCGTTACCGATGTGTATGCGCCCGTACACGGTTGGCCCGCAGGCATAGATCCCGACCTTGCCGGGCTCGCGCGTGCGCAACGGCAACACTTTGCCGGTGAGCGTGTCGTGCAGGGTTATCTCTCGCACTGGCGAGAAGTTAGCCGGTCACGGCTGCCGAGTCCGGCCTGGTGATCGTCGCCACAGCAAGCGCCGCTGCTCCTTCGAGCCTACCGATGAAGCCCATGCCCTCCCCACGCGTTGCCTTGAGGTTCAACTGCCGCTCGGCCACGCCAAGCGCATCGAGCAACCGAGCGTGGATCTCCGGGCGGTGCGGGAGCAGCTTCGGCTGCTCGATCACGACCGTCGCGTCGACGTGCTCGATCGTGCATTCGCGCTCGGCGAGCATCGCAACTGTGGCCCGCAGCAGCTCGAGCGAGTCAGCGTCGCGGTAGCGCTCGTCGGTGTCAGGGAAGTGCTCGCCGATGTCACCGAGTGCCGCCGCCCCGAGCAGCGCGTCGATGATCGCGTGGCTGAGCACATCGGCGTCGGAATGCCCGAGCAGGCCATGGGTGTGCGGAATCGTGACGCCCCCAATGATCAGCGGCCGTCCTTCGACGAGCTGGTGGCAGTCGTATCCGAGACCGGTGGCGACGCTCACCGCTGACCTCGCTCGCGCAAGAGCATCTCCGCCAGGCGCAGATCCAGCGGCGTCGTGATCTTGAAGTTCTCAGGTGATCCCGGCAACACTGCGACGGTACCGCCCTGGCGCTCCACCAGCCAAGCGTCGTCGGTTGCGCTGCTGATGAGCTCTGGCGCTGAGGACAGCGCGCGTATCAGTGCCTCGCGGCGAAAGACCTGGGGAGTCTGGACGGCCCACAGTCGCGAGCGGTCGAGCGTCAGCACAACGGCGCGCCCATCGTCACCGACCTGCTTGATCGTGTCGGTCACGGGCGCGGCTGCGACCACCGCATCGACGCCGAGCCGTTCGAGCTCACGCACGGCCTCTGCGAACAATGCCGGCGTGGCCAGCGCGCGGGCGGCGTCGTGCACAACCACGACCTCCTCACCGATCGGTGCGGCAGCCAGCGCGGCGGTCACCGACTCGGAGCGAGTTGCGCCGCCGGCGACGGCAAGCACCCCTGCCGGTGCGGCGTCAAGACGCTCAGCCGGGAGTGCCACAACGATCGTCCTTACCGCCTCGACCTCACGCAGAGCCGCGATGCTCCATTCGAGCATCGGCCGGCCCGCAACGCTGACGAGCGCCTTGGGACCCCCGGACCCAAGGCGCTCGCCACGCCCTGCGGCCACGATCAGCGCGACCGCCATACGGCTTCCAGCTACTAGTCGGCCGCGACCGTGATTGGCGTGGCGTTCCCTGCGCCGTCGAGGATCACGCCGATGAGGTGCGCGTCGACCTGCTCCTCATCCATATCCAGCGCGTACATCATCTCCGACGCGAGCACGCGCTTGGAGCGCGTGTACATCTGCTTCTCGCCGGTCGAGAGGCCCTTCTGGTGATCGCGGATCGCGAGGTTGCGCACGACCTCGGCGAGCTCGTAGATGTCGCCGGTCTTGATCTTGTCGCGATTGTGCTTGAAGCGACGGTTCCAGTTCTTTGGCATCTCCGAGCACTGATCCTGGAGCACCGCCACCACCTTCACCAGCGTCTCCTCGTCGATCACGCGCCGCAGACCCGCGACGGCGGCGTTGGCCGTCGGCACCATCACGGTCATGTCGTTGTGGAGGATCTTGATCGTGAGGTACTCACGCTTCTCCCCCAGCACGTCCTTCATTTCCTTCTTCAGCACCTTGCCCGCGCCGTGGTGCGGGTATACGACGTTGTCGCCGACCTCGAAGTCGATCTGCGGCAGCGGCTCGATTTCGATGTCCTCGAACTCGATGTCCTCTTCTTCCGCGTGCGATTCGATCATGTCAGTGATGGTGTCCTCCCTTGTTCGCCCGGTCGTGTGCGATCCCAGCACCCGCCGGCTTCACGTCTGCAGGTAGCGGTCAACGAGATTGATCTCCTGCAGGCGCCGAAGGCCCTCACGGATGTCCTTTGCCCTGATCTCGCCGACTCCGTCGACGGTTTCGAGCTCGCCATCGGTGGCGGCCAGCAGTTCCTCAAGTCCTCCGAACTCATCGATGATGCGTTTGACGACAAGCTTCGGCAGCCGCGGAATCCTCCCGAGGATCCGGATTCCGCGTGGTGAGATCGGATAGTCGAGCGTGTTGAGCTTGCGGTCGTAGCCAAGCAACTCGGCAAGGCGCCCGAAGTCGAGCAGATCCTGGTGCGGCAGCCGTACGAGCTGGTCGAAGGCGACGGAGAAGGCCTCGTCGGTGTCCTCGAGCAGGTAATCGTGAACCAGCGCAGCCTTGTCGGCCGAAACCCCGACCATCGTCTCGTCGAGCTGCATCTCGATCAGGCGACCCTCGGTACCGAGCTCGACGATGTAGCGCTCGATCTCGACGGCCATGCGCGTCACCAACTCCGCACGCTGAAGCACGGTGAGAACGTCGTGCAGCGTCGCTCCGCCCTCGAACTCCAACGCGGTGAGGCGGGTGGAGACCTGGTCGAGGCGGCTGCGGTACTTGTCCAGCGTCGCGAGCGCCTGGTTGGCCTTTGCAAGCACCACGGGGATGTCCGCGAGGATGTACTTGACGCCATCGACGTAGAGCGAGACAACCTCGCGCCGCTCGGAGATCGCAACCACGATCGCATCAGTCTGCTTGGAGACGCGCTCGGCGGTGCGGTGGCGGGTGCCTGTCTCGAGCGTGTAGATCGTCGGGTCAGGAGTCAGCTGGACGTTAACGTGCGCGATCTTGGTGGCGTTCGAGCTGAGCACGATCGCTCCGTCCATCTTCGCCAGCTCGTACAGCAGTGCCGGTGAGTAGTCGAGATCCAGCTTGATCCCGCCGGAGAACAGGAAGGCGAGATCGTCGGCGTCGCCGACGACGATCAGACCGCCGGTGTGGGCGTGCAAGATGTTGTCGAGGCCCTCCCGCAGCGCGGATCCGGGCGCGACCATTTCGAGCGCCCTAACCATCCGGGACTCCTGTCTGGATTCGAGCTCGTCTTTGAACTCTTCCCCGGATCGCGAGGGCATAAGAATGCCCATTTTACGCGGTATCAACTCAATCCGGAAACGCCTGGACGCGAACCGCTACCCACTTGCGAGAACTCCAGGGCAACGTGCCGCGGCGCGTCAGCCTATCGGGACGCGTGCTACGGCGAGCGGAACGATTCCAGGGCCGGGCGCGGCGGCTATGCCGCCGCCATCCGTTCGCGTGCGACGACCTCACGCACGGCATCCCGCAGGGTCCGGAAGCGCCCCGGCTCGGCCACCGCACCGAGGCCGAACTTAGCCGCCTCGGCCAGCCGCCGGTCCCCATGTGCGACCGTGCGCAGCTCGCCGGTGAGACCGAGCTCGCCGAAGCAGGCGAGCGGTTGCCCGGGCGCGGATTGCAGCGGCACCCCACGGGCAGCGCTTGCGACAGCGAGAGCCACGGCCAGATCGGCTCCGGGCTCGTCGACGCGCACACCACCGACGACGTTGACGAACACGTCGGCATTGCCGAGCCCGATCCCGGCATGACGGCCGAGCACTGCCAGCACCAGCGCCAGGCGGTTGCGGTCGATGCCCGCGACCACGCGCCGGGGCTGCTCGAGCTCCGAAGGCGACACGAGCGCCTGGACCTCGACGAGCAGCGGCCTGGTGCCCTCCATCGCGCAGAGCACCACGCTGCCGGACGCGCGCGTTGCCTCAGCCACGAACCGCGCGGAGGCGTCGAGCACTTCGACCAAGCCGTCATCACGCATTTCGAACACGCCCGCCTCATTGGTCGAGCCGAAGCGGTTCTTGATCGCGCGCACGGTGCGGTAGGTGCGCTCGCGTTCACCGTCGAACTGCAGCACGCAATCGACCAGATGCTCGAGCACACGCGGGCCGGCAAGCGCGCCGTCCTTGGTCACGTGACCGACGAGCAGCACCGCGATGTGGTTGGCCTTGGCGACGCGCATGATCTCGGTCGCAACCTCCCGCACCTGCGCGACCGATCCCGAGGCACTCGTGAGCTCACCGCAGTGCAGGGTCTGCACGGAGTCGACGACGCAGACCTCCGGGCGCTCGCGCTCGAGCGTCGCCAAAACGCTGGCGAGGTCTGTCTCGGCGATCACGGGGATATCGAGCGGTGCCCCCGAGCTCAGGCGCTCTGCTCGGAGGCGGATCTGCGCCGGTGACTCCTCAGCCGAGACATACAGCGTGCGACGCCCCGCGGCCACCAGATTCGCAAGCGCCATCGTGGTAAGCGTCGACTTACCGATCCCCGGCGAGCCACCGATCAGTACCAGCGAGCCGGGCACGAGCCCACCACCGAGGACGTTGTCGAGCTCACCGATTCCGGTGCTGAGCCGCGCATGATCGGCGGCCGCGATGCTGCCCAGCGGCACGGGCACGACAGCCGCGCCGCCGACCGACCGCGAGCCGCCGGCGGCGGCCCGGCCCGGCGCGCTCGGGCGCGCGCGAAGCTCCTCGACCAGCGTGTTCCACTCGCCACACCCTGAGCACTGGCCAGACCACCGCGGCGATTCGTGGCCGCAGCTCGAGCAGACGTGAACAGATTTGGCGGGCGGCATGTTCTGAGCCTACGGCTGCAGGCTGACGTAACCGCAAATATGTGCCGATAAAGGCACGATGTCGACGCTGACCGGCAACACCACCGAGCCTCTCGCGGGCGCCCGCGGACGGAGGCTTCCGTTGCCGTTACCGCTGGCCGTGGTCGCATCGCGACTGCTCGTGCTCGCGGGCGCCGTCGTGGGGACAACCGTCCATCGCGTCGCCGACTGGCAGCTCGCCGACCCTCAGCATCTGACGCTGAGGCTCGGCTCACTGGGCAACGTACTCGCCGCCGCCGGTGTGCGCTGGGACTCGGTGCATTACCTCGCGATCGCCGAGCACGGGTACAACACGCCCAGCAACACCGTCTTCTTCCCGCTCTACCCGGCGCTGATCAGGGTCCTCTCGTGGCTCACGGGCTCGTACGTGATCGCCGGCGAGCTCATCAGCACGGTCGCGTTTGCCGCAGCGCTGATCCTGCTGCACCGGTTGACGCGGGACGAGCTCGGAGATCGCGTAGCCAACGCGACCGTGTTGTTGCTTGCGTTCTCGCCGCTCTCGCTGTTCTTCACCGCGCTCTACACCGAGTCGCTGTTCCTCGCGCTCGCGCTTGGCGTCTTCCTACTGGCCAGGCAAGGGCGATTCGGCTGGGCCGGCATCGCCGCCACGGCAGCGACGATGACCCACATCGAAGGCGTGCTGCTGATCGCCCCACTCGCGATCTTCTATTGGCAGGATCGGCGGCCGGTACGGAAGCGTCCCGAATCGGTGCGGCAGGCGCTTGGCGCAACAGCCGACGCTGCCTCACTGCTGTCACCCGTCCTCGCGCTCGGCGGGTTCCTCGTCTACCTGCACAGCAGGGGCTTCGGATGGCTGGCCCCATCGTCGGACCAGCGCTACTACAAGCGTCACTTCACTGGGCCGATCACGGGGGTTGCCGACGGCGTCAAGGCCGGGGTGAGCGGGCTCGCACATATCATCACCGGCTCCGCGGGCGGGCTCACGGCGCGGCAGGACGCATTCGAGAACGTCGTGTACCTCGTCGTACTCGTCATCGCTGTGGTGGCGCTGGTGGTGGCATGGAGACAGCTCCCCAAGGCCTACGCCGTGTACAGCGGGCTGTGCCTTCTCGTCTGCGTCTCGAGCCCATTGAGCACCGCGCCGCTGACGTCGCTCGACCGCTTCGCGCTCGTGCTGTTCCCGCTGTGGATGGTCGCCGCCCGATGGCTGAGCCGGCGGCACCTACTGCGGCTGACGCTCGCGGGCAGCTCGACGCTGCTGTTCGTGTTCGCGCTGCAGTTCGCCCGCTGGGCGTTCATCGGCTAGTCAGAGCACCACGTCGAACGATGCCGCCGGGGCGCGTTCAGCCGGTGGTCGTGGCAAGCAAGCCACGACCACCGGAAAACACTTGGGACTAGGACTCGTCGGCTACTTCGCCGGCGTCGGCTGAGTCGTGTGACTCGGCCTCATCGCCGTCGTCGGCGGCACCCTCGGCACCGACGCCGACCGGCGTGGGCTTGGGTGCGGGCTCGACCACCGAGAGTCTGACCTCGGGGGTCTCATCGCCCTCGCCACCGCTCGGGTGGTCGTCGCGCTCGACCAGCACGATCGAACCCTCGGGCACCTGTGAGCGCAGGACGAAGTCGGCCAGCGGATCCTCGATGTAGCGCTGGATTGCGCGGCGGAGCGGACGGGCGCCCATCGCGGGATCCCAGCCCTTCTCGACCAGCAGGTCCTTGGCGTCCTCGGAGAGCTCCAGCAGCAGGTCGCGCTCCGCCATCGACTCGCGGATGCGACGCAGCAGCAGGTCGACGATCTCCTTGATCTCGGGCCTGGCGAGCTTGTGGAAGACGATGACGTCGTCAATACGGTTGATGAACTCGGGCCGGAAGACGCGCTTGAGCTCGCCCATGATCCGGCTCTTCATCTCGTCGTAACTGACGCCGGTCTCATCCTCGACCGTCGAGAACCCGATCTGGAAGTTCTTGGCGATCTCCGACGCACCGATGTTCGAGGTCATGATCACGATCGTGTGACGGAAGTCCACGGTGCGGCCCTGAGCGTCGGTCAGGCGGCCATCCTCGAGTATCTGCAACAGGATGTTGAAGACGTCGGGGTGGGCCTTCTCGATCTCGTCGAGCAGCAGCACGCTGTAGGGCTTGCGCCGCACGGCCTCGGTCAGCTGGCCGCCCTCGTCATAGCCGATGTAGCCAGGAGGCGAGCCGACCAGACGGCTGACGGCGTGCTTCTCCATGTACTCGGACATGTCGATGCGGATCATCGTGTCCTCGTCGCCGAACAGGAACTCGGCCAGCGTCCGTGCGAGCTCGGTCTTGCCGACGCCCGACGGGCCAAGGAAGATGAACGAGCCGGTCGGCCGCTTGGGGTCCTTGAGCCCTGCGCGGCTGCGGCGGATCGCCTTGGAGATGACCTCGACCGCGGCGTGCTGGCCGATGACGCGCTTGTGGAGCTCTTCCTCCATGCGCATCAGCTTGGCCGTCTCGGCCTCGGTCAGCTTGAACACAGGGATGCCGGTCCACATCGAGACGATGTCGGCGATCTCCTCCTCACCGATCGAGGGACGCTCGGTTGCCTCGCCGGCCTCCCACTGCTCGGCCAGCTCGCGCTTCTTCTGCGTCAGACGGCGCTCCTGATCGCGCAGGTTCGC